>OLOF01000006.1_pt1 | contig 202703 bp, 164 predicted proteins | sample 1643121 | NCBI WGS metagenome assembly OLOF01 (sample SAMEA3136677, study PRJEB25190) | human gut metagenome | biome: human gut; feature: human-associated habitat; material: faeces | place: Austria | collected 2013
TATTAGGGTATAACTATTCTTTTACATTCTATACATTAACTACTAAAGATAACATATTCATTTCTCCTTCTTTTGTTTGGTTACAATTGTACACTTCTGAATAAAAAGAAATCCCCACCATAATGGTGAGGATGTAATAAATCCGTTATTCAATTCCTTTTGATAATTTCGTCAACCCTTGATTTTCCAGTATTTCATCAATATCGCCCAGATCATATTTTCTGTGGTTCACTGCTACGATGATGCATGCATCCCGCTTGTCTTTTACATATAATGGTTTCATCGTACGCTTTTCCATATTCAGTATCTTTTCTGCAATGTAAGATTTGCATCACAACGAGGACAGAATTCATCGCCCTCATCTGCTACTCAAATCAGTCTCTTCTCCAAACAATAATGATAAATTCCATCCTCCGAAACATCTCCACAGATTTCATCTGCCACTGCTTTCAGATCATCGGATGCATTTGCCATTGCAATTCCATTGCCAACTGCTTTTAACATTTCGATATCGTTATTGCCATCCCCAAATGCCATAGCCTGAGATTTATCTATGCCATAATGTTTTAACATTTTCTCAATCCCTGCTCCTTTTCCTGCATTGACCGGTATGATGTCAACTGCTCGATCCCACCATGCCGTAATCTCAGCTCCCTGGACACCTTTTAAGATCTCTTGATACTCTTCTACTCTTGCACCCATCAACACTTGATAAACTTTTTCTTTTTTTATATCTTCGAAATCTTCTGCTACATCAACTTCGGCATTCCCAAATGCATAGTAATCGATCAAGTCCTGATCTTTTCCATTTGCAGCCATACGGTCTTTCGTTGCTAATGCAACTGGCTTTCCCATTTTGTCTGCATTTTTAATGATCCTTTCAATATCTTTTAATGGAATACAATTGCTATAGAGTGTTCCACTGTGATCATAGCAATAAGACCCATTGTATGTAAGAAATGCATCAAACTCAACTCCTTCAAAATGTGGGACAAGCATCGGTCCTCTTCCTGTTGCCAAACAAAGTTTGACTTCTTTTTCCTGTAGTCGCTTTAATGCTTCTAATGTTTTTTCTGAAATCGTATCTTGATCCATAGCGATCAATGTACCATCAATGTCAAAAAATATGATTTTAATATCTTTCATGTCTTTCTTTTCCTTCTATATTATGATGAGAGTTTACGCTAAATAACGAAATGCCTGTATGATATAAGACAAAATCTTGATCATGCCCTGCTTTTTGCTATCCATCGTGCGTTCTGCTACATCCTTATCATTTTGATAACTTCCATCTTGATTCACTTTCAAAGATCCGCTTTTTAATCTGCTAAAATCTTCTTCCAGCTGTTTTGTGATCTCTTTTCCTTGTACAACAAGCATCGTTTCTGTGTCTACATAGGTACTTCTGCAATCAAAGTTGTAAGAACCAACCACTGCTATATCATCATCAATGATCAGAGATTTTCCGTGTGTGGAATGTCTGCCCATATATTCATACAGTGACACTCCTGTACCTAAAATCTTTGATCGGTTCTTTTGATAATCTGCTGATGCACAAATATTATCTCCTGATGCGATTGAATTCAAGATCATTGTTGTGTTCGGAACCTGTTGTTTCACCTGCGCGATCCCTTCGTACATTTCTTTAGAAAACACTGCATATGGTGTATGAATGATAACTTTGCTTTTTGCCTGTAACATCAACTGATTCAGCGTTTCAAATACAACTGGTTCTTTTCCATAAATTGTTGTCGGATTGGTTACCAGTGTTGTTTTCTTCGTTGGAACTGTAATCTTTTGATAATCATAATCTGGAACTTTCACTTTCTCTGCATGGGATAAAAGGCGCTTGACTTCCTTCTCTTTTTTATTCTTTGAGCATGTACTAAATTTTGTTTTGCAAACTTCTAAGTTCCAGACTTTTTGAAAATATCTTCTGATCTGTCCGACTGCACCTTGATCTTTTAATCCTTGATTGACAATCAGAATCTCCCTGTCTATACCTTTGCTTTTTCCTTTGTGTGTTCCAAGGAAATAATCAAACATATTTCTGCCACCCATTAAGAGATACTTATGATCTGCCACAATATATTTGTCATGAAGACATCCATTGATCGTCCATGGTTTCAAAAGATTTGGCGTGTTATAAAAACGAATTTCAACATTTGGCTCACTTCCAACTGCTGCAAAAATATCCTTTCCTGTCATATGGATTGTTCCATAAAGCCCATCAACCAGAATCTTTATCTTGACGCCTCGTCTGGATGCTTTGAGTAATTCTGAAAAAATATCATCACTGCTGCTTCCTTCACGGATATCAAAGGTTGATAGAATGATCTCTTTCTTTGCTTTTCGTATCATATCCAACCGCAGATCAAGTGCTTCCTGATTATCACTGACGATCTTTGCTCGGTCTGATCCATTTTCGTTTGATGTTGAATAAAACGTTTCCGTATGAATCTTTGACTTATTTGTTTTGCTTACTGATTGCATATGTACAAATGGTACAAGCATTCCAATGATCACATACAAAATAAACAAAGTCAGAACGATTCCTGCTATTTTTAATTTTTTCATTGTTCTAAAATCCTTATTTTAATTTAGATAAATAATTTTACTGTCTTTATTTTAACATCTTTAATAAAGATTTTAAACTATTGATTTCATAATCGGGTTTTGGTTGTGGATCTTCTGTCAGATCTTGTGCTCTGTGAAACCAGATTGTCTTGATCCCTGCATTGATCCCGCCTTGAATATCAGAACTCAAGCTGTCTCCAATGATCGCTGTGTTCTCCTTCTTAAAATCTGGAATCTTAGAAAAACATTTCTCAAAATATTCAATGCTTGGTTTGTTATATCCAATTTCCTCGGAAATAAAAACACCTTGCAGATACTTCTCAATTCCTGAACTTTTTAATCTTCCTCTTTGTACAGACAATGTTCCATTCGTTACAAGATAGATACGAAATCTCTTTGATAATTCCTGTAAAACTTCTTCGGCTCCTTCGATAAAATAGTGTCCCTGTCCTAAATAGTCCTGATAATGTTTTGCCACTTCCTGTGGTGATGCTTTTATATCAAATTCTTGAAATAAAAGCTTAAATCTGCGCATTTTTACTTCTTCTCTTGTCATTTTCCCTTGTTCCAACAATTTCCATTGAGCAAGATTAATCTTATGATAGCAATCACGCATCTCATTCGTCACAGAAATTCCTACATCACCTAATGCCCTTGTAATTGCATTGGCTTCTGCTTTATCAAAATCCAGTAATGTATTGTCTAAATCAAATAATAATGTATCGATCATAAATCAATCTCCCTTTTAATATATAGTGATATTATAACATGATGTAAGTATCAAAAGTATAAATTATATTTGTTCTTGCACATATATCCAAAAAGAGATTCATCATAATTGATGAATCTCTTTTCGTTAGAATGAATTGTTATAGATTATATGAATAATGATCGACTTATTTGTCTTTCAATACTGCCTGAGCTGCTGCTAATCTTGCAATTGGTACACGGAATGGTGAGCAGGATACATAGTCTAATCCGGCTCTGTAGCAGAATTCTACAGATGATGGATCTCCACCATGTTCTCCACAGATTCCTAAGTGGATATCTGGACGAGTTGCTTTTCCTTTCTTAGCTGCCATCTCGATCAGCTGTCCAACACCTTTCTGGTCTAATTTAGCAAATGGATCAGATTCGTAAATCTTGTTCTCATAGTAAGACTCTAAGAACTTACCTGCATCATCACGAGAGAATCCAAATGTCATCTGTGTTAAGTCATTTGTTCCGAAAGAGAAGAATTCTGCTTCTTCGGCAATCTCGTCTGCCAATAATGCTGCACGAGGAATCTCAATCATTGTACCAACTTTGTACTTAATGTCAGATTCATAGTAAGCTTTTACTTTCTCAGCTGTCTGTACAACAACTTCTTTAACATATGCTAACTCTTTCTTCTCTCCTACTAATGGAATCATGATCTCAGGAACGATATCATATCCTTTTTCCTGTTTTACTTCGATTGCTGCTTCCATAACGGCTCTTGTCTGCATCTTGGCAATCTCTGGATAAGTAACTGCCAGACGGCATCCACGATGTCCCATCATAGGGTTAAATTCATGAAGAGCTGCACGTCTCATATTGATCTCTTCTACTGTAACTCCCATATCTTTGGCAAGAGCTGTGATTTCTTCCATTGTATTTGGAAGGAACTCATGAAGAGGTGGATCTAAGAAACGGATTGTGACCGGTCTTCCTTCCATAACCTCATATAAATCTTTAAAGTCTTTCTTCTGATAAGGAATTAACTGATTCAATGCGATTTCTCTTGCTTCTTTTGTTGTAGAGAGGATCATACGACGAATCTTTGGAATTCTCTCTGCATCAAAGAACATATGCTCTGTACGGCAAAGTCCAATACCCTGTGCTCCGAATTTCACTGCATTCAATGCATCGGCAGGTGTATCTGCATTTGTTCTTACCTGTAATGTACGGATTTCATCGGCCCATGTCATGATACGATCGAAATTACCACTGATACTTGCAGGTACTGTACGGATTTCACCCAGATAAATCTTACCTGTGGATCCATCTAAGGAAATATAATCTCCTTCCTGTACTGTCTTTCCACCTAATGTGAAAGATTTGCCATCTTCAGCAAACTTGATATCTCCGCATCCTGCTACACACGCTGTTCCCATACCACGTGCTACAACGGCTGCGTGAGATGTCATACCACCACGAGCTGTTAAGATACCTTCTGCTGCATGCATTCCTTCGATATCTTCTGGTGATGTTTCTAAACGAACTAAGATAACTTTCAGTCCTGCTTCATGATGCAGTTTCGCCATCTCAGCATCAAAATATACTTTACCAGCAGCAGCTCCTGGAGATGCTGGAAGTGCTTCTCCGATTGGAAGAGCGGCTTTCAATGCTGCCTGGTCAAAGTTTGGATGCAGTAACTGATCTAATGCTTTCGCATCAATTCTTGAAACTGCTTCTTCTTTTGTGATTTTTCCTTCATCTACTAATTCACAGGCGATACGGAGTGCAGCTGGGGCTGTTCTCTTACCATTTCTTGTCTGTAAGAAGTACAGTTTTCCTTCCTGAATTGTAAATTCCATATCCTGCATATCACGATAATGTTCTTCCAGTGTATGAGCAATGTCCATAAACTGTTTATAACAATCTGGTAAGTCTTCTGCCAGTTTAGTAATTGGCTGTGGTGTACGAACACCAGCTACTACGTCTTCACCCTGTGCATTGATCAGGTATTCTCCGTAGATCTGTTTCTCACCTGTAGATGGGTTTCTTGTAAATGCCACACCTGTTCCTGATGTATCTCCCATGTTACCAAATACCATTGTCTGAACGTTAACAGCTGTTCCCCAGTCTCCTGGAATGTCGTTCATTCGACGATAATAGATAGCACGTGGGTTGTCCCAAGAGCGGAATACCGCTTTGATTGCTTCAAATAACTGGTCCTTTGGATCCTGAGGGAATTCTTCATTCAAAGCTTTGCGATAGATACCTTTGTATCTCTTGATCACTTCCTTCAGATCATCGGCATCTAAGTCTGTATCAAACTTCACACCTTTCTCTGCTTTGATGTCATCTAAGACATCTTCGAATTTCGCTTTATCCACTTCTTTTACAACGTCTGAGAACATCTGGATAAAACGACGATAAGAATCATATGCAAAACGAGGATTGCCTGTCTTCTTCGCAAATCCTTCGACAGCTTCATCATTCAATCCTAAGTTAAGGATCGTATCCATCATACCCGGCATGGATACTCTTGCTCCTGATCTTACTGATACTAATAGAGGATCTTCAAGGTCTCCGAACTTCTTTCCCTGAATCTCTTCCAAGTCTTTCATTGCTTCAATTACCTGTGATGCTACTTCATCACTGATCTTTCCACCGCAGTCATAATAGTTTGTGCACGCTTCTGTTGTAACTGTGAATCCCTGAGGAATTGGTAAATTAAGTCCTGTCATCTCTGCTAAGTTTGCACCTTTTCCTCCAAGAAGGTTACGCATCTCGGCATTTCCTTCACTAAATTTGTAGACCCATTTTGTTGCCATGTCAATACCTCCTAAAATTAATTATGTCACATTCATATGTCATTGAACTTATTGTACCACAAATTTCAGATTTTGCAAAACTTTTTTGTGTATTTTACATAATTTTTTTCATTTTTCTCGTTTTTCATTATAAAAACTGCACATTTACATGATTTTCGATGCAATTTATGCTGTTATTTTTGTCTTATTTTAACGATTTTTGTGTTTTATTTTTTGTATACAATATATAAAAATCCCAGAGTCTTTTCACTGAAAAGATCCTAGGATTTCATTTTTATATCAAAATTATTCAGTTTTTTAAGAATGTTTTCTTTTTATAGTCTGGTTTTTGCTGCTTCTTTTTTTCTTTATCCAAAATTTCTAATTATTTATTCTTTAAACAGATTCTCTCCATCCTGTTTGATCACATCTTGATACCAATAAAAACTATCTTTCTTATATCGATCTAATGTAGCGCCCTCTTCTTCTTCGCGATCTACATACACAAATCCATATCGTTTTTGATATCCATTCAGCCAGCTTAACAAATCCGTAAAAGACCATGTACAATATGCAAGCACTTCACAGCCTTCCTCGATGGCTTTTCCTAATTCTTTTAAATGTTCTCTTAGATAATCAATTCGATATTCATCATGAATCTTATGATCTTCCGTCTTCTTATCAAATGCTCCAAGTCCGTTTTCCGAAATGATGATTGGCAAATCATAACGACTTGTGATCTCACGACAACAATAGCGAAGCCCAACTGGATCAATACTCCAATCCCAGTCTGTTGTCATCAAATATGGATTGCCTGGATTTTTATAAATTCCAGGCAATCCAAGTACCTGCGCAGAACCTTTTACTCCTGTTGTATTCATTGTACCATATGGTGTTACTCCATCCATCGGATTATACTCGCATACACAACTTTGATAATAATTAACTCCCATAAAATCAATCTCTGCCGCTGCTGCCTTTAAAATTTTCTGATCGTCTTTTGTGACAACTGGTGCAAATCCTTTTTTTCTTAAATAATTCATGGCTGCTTTGGGATATCTTCCATATGCATAAACATCCATCCACCAGAAATTCTTCAGTTCATCATAATCATGTTTTGACATAACATTTTCAGGTTTACAATCAAGTGCATAAGATGGTGTATAAGCAAAGCTTGCACCAATCTTTCCTGTTCCGCCCATCTCGCGATATGCCAAAACAGCCTTTGCATGTGCCATAAAGACGTGATGGTTCACTTGATAAAATGTTTTCTGATCGTCAAACTTTCCTGGAGGATGCTGTGCTGTCAGCCATCCAAGTGATGTAAAAATATTTTGTTCATTAAATGTAATCCAGTATTTTACCTTACTTCCATATGCCTTAAATAAAGTCTTAGCATAATTTACATAATCCTCAATGATCTCCTCAGATTCCCATCCTCCATAGAGATCCACTAATGCCTGAGGAAGATCCCAATGGTAGATTGTCACCATTGGTTCAATCCCATATTTTAAACATTCATCAATAATATTTTCATAAAACTCAATTCCTTTGGGATTGACCTCTCCTCTTCCTTCCGGATGGATTCTTGCCCATGAAACAGAAAAACGATAAGTTTTTAATCCCATTTCCGCCATCAACGCGATATCTTCTTTGTAGCGATGATAATGGTCAACTGCAACATCTCCGGTTGTCGCTTTATATGTTTTTCCTGGAATCCTTACAAATTGATCCCAGTTTGTGATTCCTTTTCCATCTTCTCTCCAGCCGCCTTCAATCTGATAGGCAGCTGAAGCACTTCCCCACAAAAATCCTTCTGGAAATTTTGTAACTTTCATTTCTTCCATAAATGTTACTCTTCCTTTCTGCTACTGTACACTTAATAATTTACTTTCCTTTGTTACTACTTTATCTTCACATGCTTTAACTTTTGCAAATTGTTCTGTATTGGAAATAATGATCGGTGTTGTTACATCGTATCCATCTGCTTTAATCTTGTCAATATCAAATTCTAGTAAGATATCCCCTTTTTTCATTGTATCTCCAGATTTTTTCTTTGGAGTAAAATATTTTCCTTTTAAATTTACTGTATCGATTCCTATATGTACCAAAAGTTCTACTCCATCTTCACTTACTAATCCTAATGCATGTCCTGTTTCAAAAACAGCATCTACTTTTCCGTCAAATGGTGCATAGACAACTCCTTTTTCAGGAATGATCGCTGCTCCTTTTCCTAAGATTTCTTGCGAAAATGTTGGATCTTTCACTTCTGTTAAAGGAATCACTTTCCCTTCAAGTGGACTTGTAATGCTGATCTCATTATCTAATAACTGTGCATTAGATTCTTCTACAAAATCTAAATCATCATCTTCATCTACAATATCTTCAAAGCCAATAATCAGTGTTGCAACAAATGTAACAACTACTGTGACCAAAATTGTGAGTGCTGCAAATAATAATGTCTGTGGTTTTCCTTTTTCTACATACTGAACAATCGTTACGATTGCTGGTGTTGCAATTCCAAAACATTTCATTTGGAAAAATCCACCGACTAATCCACCAACAGCACCACCAATACATGCTCCTAACATTGGTCGTTTTAAACGAAGTGTTACACCATAAAGTGCAGGTTCTGTGATACCAGCAAATAATGCTGAAAACGCAGAAGATCCTGCGATCTGTTTAAAGTCTTTGTTTTTGCTTCGAAGTGCAACTGCAAGGGAGGCTGCACCCTGTGCCATATTAGAACATAATTCTCCGATACAGATAAAGTTCTCATATCCTGTTGTTGCGATCATCCCTAATTTAATCGGTGTAAATGCATGATGCATACCTGCCATAACAACGAATGGATAAACGCCAGCCACAAGACCAATGGCAATAAATCCTAATTTATCATGAATTGCATAAACTACTGTTGATAATCCATTACCGCAAATAGCTCCTAAAGGTCCAAGAATGATCAATACGATCGGTGCTTCAATTAAAACAACTAACATTGGTTTTAAGAAGTTCTTTGTGACAACTGGCGTGATTTTATCTACAAAACGTTCTACATATCTTAGAGAATATACTGCCAAAATGATTGGGATAACCGAATAAGAATAGGATGCATAAGTTACCGGAATATATTTCAAAAATTTCACAGTCTGTCCTGCATCATGTGCTGTATTCATCAGTGTGATCAAGTTTGGATGTAACATGATCAGTGCAATACTTGCTGCATAATACATATTTGTTCCAAACTTTTTGGATGCTGAAATTGCAATCAGTACTGGCATGAAGAAAAACGCACCATCTCCTATAACACTTAATAACTGATATGTTTGCCCATTTGTGCTTAACACACCGATCATAGGAAGTAATGTAAGCAATACTTTGATCATAGCTGCACCAATGATTGCTGGAATAACAGGTGCCATGATACCTGAAATCGTATCCATCAGCATTGTAAAGATATTTTTCTTTTCATTCGATTTTGCTGGTACTTCTTTTACTTCATTAGAAAAATTCCCAAGTTTATTTAATTCGTTAAAAACGTTTCCAACATCATTTCCAATAATGATCTGATATTGTCCGCCCTTTTTCATGATTCCCATAACACCTTTTGTTTTCTTTACTGCTTCATCATCAACGATGGATTCATCTTTTAATGTGAAACGAAGTCTTGTCATACAATGTACTAGATTGATGACATTATCTTTTCCTCCAACTCTTTGAAGGATCTTTTTTGCTGTATTTTCATAATCCATTTTGTTTTCCTCCTTTTTTTCTGGATTTAAAAATTTTCATTTTTCTTTATATAACAAAGACCTGACAATAGATAAAATAATTCCCGGGGTTATTTCATCTATTGTCAGGTCTTGCTTAACTTAATAATAACAAACCTATGATTATTTTGTTTGTTCATCTAAAATTCGTTTGATATGAATTAATAAATATAATTGTTCATCAATTGTTAATTTATAGTTATATTGCTTTTTAATATATTCTGCAATTTTTTTTACTCCTGAAAAAGCATTTTCATTCTGTTCTACCATCACTTTATAAATTTCTTGCATCGTATCTTCATATTCCATATGGTCAAAGACTCTTGCCGCAAAAAACTTTAAATGTGTTAAAAATCTCTCATACGAAATAGATTCTTCATTTAAATCTATCTTAAAATGAATCCTTACAATCTGTAGGACTGTATTGATCAACTCTGTAATTTGATTCACATCGGTTATATTCTGTGCATTTAATTCTGCAGACACGATATGCATTGCAATAAATGCAGCTTCATCATCTCCCAAATCCTCTCCTGTCTGTTCTTTAATCCATTCAATCGCATGCATACCAACCTGATATTCCTTTGGATAAAACTTACGAATATCGATTTTCATCATATTCTTTAATGCGATTCCTTCTCGATAACGAGCGACTGCTGAATTGATATGATCCGTCAGTGTCACATATAAGGAATCTCTTATTTCTAATTTTTCTTTTTTTGCCTCTTTTACTACACGATCCACAATTCCAAGGTATTCTTCCGAAATCTCTTTTACTACTTCCTGTAGTCTCTTGCTTTCTTCTTTATTCTCTAGATGATATGTCTTATCTACCAGAGACTGATCAATATTTTCACCTTTTCTTTTTTTAAATCCAATTCCCGGACCTGTCATGATCAATTCCATTCCTTGTGAATCTACACTGACAACAGCATTTGTATTCAGAACTCTGATTATTTTCACGTTCATCCTCTCCTCTAATTTTATGTAAGTTTTTCATCATTTTTTGTATCTCTATAAATGTACAAGAAAAAATCCTGCTTTACAGGATTCTCCGCCTGCGGCGGGTCGCTTCTGCGACATATTACCCTTCCGCCGCAGTGCGATCCTGCCCGGAGCTCTTTTTCATATCATAAGGGATTCCATCGGAATTTCCTATGATATAAAAAAAGACTGCTTAAGACATACTTCTCTTCCTATGTCATAAACAGTCTTGCTTACCATTACGTAATAACAAACTTACTGCTATTATAATATCAGGTAACTTTTTATTTGTCCATTGTTTTTTCTATTTTCGTCATTTATTCTAATTTCACAAACTTTTTTTGTGCATTATGACGAATCTGTGAATTTTTATTTTTAATTCTAATCCGCAATCTTATCGATCGCATTTGTCACAGCATCTATGTTTTTGTGACCATCTAACATCTTTTGTTTATAATCTGGTTCTTCCTGCTTCTCTTCTTTCACACTGATCTCCCAGAATGGTCCCCCTGCATTAGCACCTTCTTTGCCTTGTCGGATCACTTTCTTAAGCGACCACGTCTCAGCTGTTCTGGCTCTGCTTCCTACATCGGCAATCTTTACTTTATCTTTGCCGACCATTCTTGTTAATACAACAAAATGTCCATTCTTTGTGAAATCTCCAGGCCCCATCAGTGCCACGACTGGATGTCCTGCTCTTAATGCTTTCTCTACAGCATCTTTATCCATTCCGAGACCTTTACACTCCATTCCGTATAATTTGGATAATCCTGGAACTACGCTGTGAGAACATCCCTGTCCTGTGTAATACCATCCATGTTTATATGCCTGTTTGCACATCTTTGGAACATCAGCTTTCTTTCCAGTTAAAGAACTGTAGCATACAGCAACTGCGGTTGGTCCGCATCCTGCTGCCTGAATCGTACTTCCGCCGATCTTCTTTCCCGGATAATCTGCCTGATTATAATAAACAACTTTTAATTGCTTGTTCTCTGTCTGCTCTGCAGCCATAACCCCTGCTGTCTGTGTCATCATCATTGCTGCGATCCCCATCGTTGCGATCACTCTGCCAGTCATCTTGTTCAATCTCATAGTACCCTCCAGATAACTTCTGCTTTTGACATAATACATCAGTTATTAATTATAACAGAGGGTAATTTGTTAATCAAGTGTTTCAATTGTTAATTTTTTATTAAATCTCGTTTACATTTTTTCATTTTTTTGCCAAAAGATGATAAATGTCGCTGCATTTATTCATGAATTTTTCGCTGTGTCGTTCCTGCAATTCCAAGCTGTGCACGATATTTTGCTACGGTTCTTCTTGAAATCTTCATATTCTTTTGTTCTAACAAACTTACGATCTTACTGTCACTTAATGGTTTTTTCTTATCTTCTTCTTTCACAAGCCGTCTGATTTCTTCCTTAATCTCTTCTGTCGTCGAATCTTGGTCTCCAAATGTCTGTGTATTATTAAAAATGTCTCTCATTCCGATCGTTCCACCTGGATATTGAATATACTTTCCTTTGACTGCGCGACTTACCGTTGATACATGCATTTCAATATCATCTGCTATATTTTGCATGGTCATTGGTTTCAACTGCTTATGATTCATAAAATATTCTCTCTGACGGTCAAGAATTGCCTTTGAAATCTTAAGCATCGTCTCTCTTCTTTGTTCAATGCTTGTAATGATAAAACGACATCTCTCATATTTCTTTCTGAAATATTCTTTTAGCTCAGAATCTTCTGCCTGTTCCATCATTTTGACATAATAATCATTGATTGAATAATCACCGATCCAGTCATCATTTAAACGAATCTTTAGTTCTTCTCCATCTTTTTCCATTAAAATGTCTGGGACGATATACTGATCGGTTCCCCCTGTATATCCACTTAACGGTCTTGGATTTAATTCTTGAATTTTAAAAATATACTTTCTTACCTGTGATGTCTTAATATCAAGTGCTCTTGAAACAGTCGATAAATGTCCCATTGCGATATCTTCCAGGTGATTTTCTACGATATATCGCAGGTCATCATTTAATATTCCTTCTCTTTCAAGCTGAAGAAGGAGACATTCCGATACACTTTCTGCAAATACACCTGCTGGTTCTAATTGCTTGAGATGATCTAAAAGCCTTTCACAATCTTTTTCTTCAATTCCAAGCTTGTGACTGATCTCTTTTGTGGAAACAAGCAAAAGCCCGGATTCCTCTAGGCATTGTGCCATGTATTTCATAACATTCCACTCTTTCTTTGTATAATCTTTTGCATTTAACTGTTCCATAAAGAAGGCTTCGGGATCTTCGATTTTCTTATCTTCAATATCACTTTGCTCAATATCCTGATATCCGCCTGCATTTCCATGCAATGTAAAGAATTTCTTTCCAGATTCCTTATGTTCCATCAATGGATTTTCTGCATATTCATCCTGCAAAAACTTCTCAAGTTCATAATTATCAAACGATAAGATCTTTAATGATTGTACCTGAAACTGATTTAATTGCTGTGACAAGCCTTGTTCCAGCTTCATTTCATATGACATTTTACATCCTCCAATTACTTTCTTTGATCAAGTACTTAATCTTATCATAATCTATTTTCACTCTGAAAAAAAGAGATTTTGCTTGGATGATCTCTTTTTCTAAGTTATCTTATATCTATTTTCCCGCTTTCTCTTCTTCTATGGTCTTCTGAAATTCTTTCACATCTTTTGCGATCTCACCGCTTAATAACAGCATACAGATCAGATTTGGGATTGCCATCAATGCATTTGCAATATCTGAGAAGTTCCATACAAGCTCCAATGTCTGTGTTGCCCCGACATAAGCTACCAGAGAAAAGATAATTCGGTAGATCATGTTGAACTTATGAGTTCCCATCAGATACTCAAACGCCTTTTCTCCATGATACTCCCATCCAAGAATTGTGGAAAATGCAAAAAGTGCAATTCCGATCGTTACCAGATATCCTCCAACTTTTCCAAGAACTGTGGAAAATGCCGCAATCGTTAATGCAGAACCTATGTACATCTCTCCTGTTGCCGGATCGATCTGTCCAAGCACTCCGGAGCTTGCGATCGCAAGACCTGTGATCGTACAGACAACGATCGTATCCCAGAAAGTTCCTGTCATATTGATATATGCCTGCCGAACCGGATGATCTGTTGTTGCTGCTGCCGCTGTGATCGCTGCTGATCCCATTCCAGCTTCATTTGAAAAACATCCTCTGGCAACTCCGTAACGTGCTGCATTCATCATAGATGCGACGATATTTCCACAAAGAGCCCCACCAACCGCTTTCACACTAAATGCCATATGAAAGATCATAGAAAGTCCTGCTGGAAGATTACTGATATTCCCAAGAATGACGATGACTCCTGCAATCACATAAAAGATTGCCATCACTGGAACTACGACAGAAGATACTTTTGATATCGTTTTTATTCCACCGATGATGATCAGTAAGGCTAAAATAGTGATCACTGCTCCAACAGTACTAACCGATACTCCAAATGTCTCATGAACTGCTGTTGAAATTGAATTCCCCTGTGTCATATTTCCAATTCCAAAGGATGCGATCACGGCAAATAAAGCAAACAGCCATCCAAGTACGGCTCCAAGCTTTTTGTTCTTGAGTGCCTTTTTCATTGTATACATTGGTCCACCGGACATCTCGCCCTTTTCATTGACTTCTCTGTATTTGATTGCCAACATACATTCTGAAAATTTAGATGATAATCCAAAACATGCAGAAATCCACATCCACACCAATGCTCCAGCACCTCCTGAAACCATTGCTGTCGCTACTCCTACAATATTTCCAGTTCCGATCGTTGCCGCCAGTGCTGTTGTCAATGCTGAAAATGGTGATACATCACCCTCTCCTCTGTTTTTTGTTCTGGATTCTTTACTTAATGTCTTTTTAATCGCCCAAGGAAGATTTCTCCAGGTTAGGAAATTGCATCGAATTGTTAAAAGGATTCCTGTTCCCACGAGAAGCACTAGCATCACTGGTCCCCATACAAAAGCATCCACATCAGATATGATCTTACTTAACATATACTATCTCTCCTCTCTGATCTTATTTTCATTTCTAAAATGCAAAAAAGGAGCAACGAAAATTCGTTGCTCCTTCAACTTATGAACTTAGTATAGCCATATATGACCACTCTGTCAATATTTATTTTAAGGTCATACCAATGCTTTCCCGATCATCTCACCCTGCCTGATCTTTGTCTCACACTGGTTCTTGGTACGTTCTAACAGTTCTTCTCTGATCTCAACCTTATCCTTTTCTAATAATAAAATGATCGTTGAACCTCCAAACTGAAAATATCCTTTCTCAATCCCGCGCCTCATAGATCCGGCTCCATCGTGATTAACAATCTTTCCAACCATCAATGCTCCAACTTCCATCTGGAGTGCATCTCCAAAATGTTTTGTCTTCATCAATGTATATTCTCTGGTATTCTCTTTATAGATTTTCACATGATCATTTGCGATCGGATTGACGGTATGATAAACTCCATCAATCCTATGATTCTCACTCTTAATTCCATCATCAAAATAGCAGTATCTATGATAATCATCTACTGTCAGGCGTAAGATCACGACATAACCGCCCTGAAAATGTCTTGCGATCTTGCGGTTTCTGATCAATGAATCCAACGTATATCTTGTATCCTTTACAACAAAAGATGTCTTCTCTTCGATTGGATACACACTTACTTTACAGTCGCAAGGACTTCCTAAGATTGTTTTATCTTCCGGAAATGGACGTTTTCCTTCTTTGATCTTTCTTGAGAAGAATTCATTATAAGATTTGTAATTTTTCTTCTCATATTCACTCATATCAATATGATTATTCTTGACAAATCCTTTGATCAGACATTTAGAGATGGGAGAACTTAAGAAAGCTCCCCCTAGTTTGGATACCCAAGGTCTGATTAATATTTTTAGACTGGCTCGTCCTGCCATAGTTGTATACATCCAATGAAGCAAACGATCTTGCCCATTCTCTTCTTCGTAAATATTCCCATCTCTATCGGCATATCTCATCTACGATTCTCCTATCATCTTACAGTAAGAACATCTTTACTGCGATCAATGCTCCAATAACTACAAATGCAAGCATACATTTCTTATCTGGTTTAAAGACTTTAAAATCAAATACAAATAAGAAAGCGATCACTGCTAACATTGCAACATATATGTATGGAAATTCTTCTGGAAAGAATCTTCGAAGCTGATATACGATCGGAATGATCAGTGCAACCGATGTAATTGGCAGTCCCTGATAATGTTTTCTTCTGGAACTGCTGTGTGCCTGACGCTGTTCTTCTGTAACATTAAAATATGCCAGACGAATAACTCCGCCTAAAACATAACACATATAAATGATCCTTGCATACCATTGGTCCATTCCAAGGCAGTAACCGATCACAACCGGATACACTCCAAAACAGACAAGATCACATAAAGAATCAATCTCGATTCCAAACTTCTTGGCGTCTTCGCTTCTCTTGATCATCTTTGCGATCGTTCCATCATACATATCTGTTAATCCTGAGATCATCAAACATAAAATTGCGATCTTAAAGTTTCCATTAAATGCCTGTGACATTCCAAATACTGCACTGACAACTCCTAAATATGTCAGTATTACAGATGCATTATAAAATCCTATCATACCTTTTTCCCTCTATTCTTTACGCTTTATCGTAACATGTGCGACTCCTGTCATCACTGCACTGATCAATACCAGTGCATAATAACTGATTCCTCGGCTTAACAGCATTGCCGGATATAATAATCCGCCAACAAAAATCTTCTTAAAGATATTTAAAAATAAGCCTTCACTGATTCCCATTCCGCCTGGCAACGGAAGCATATCCACAGAAATTGAAATAACACTCTGTAAAGCAACTACATCAATAAATCCTAATGCAGAAAGTCCCATTGCTCTGTATACAAGATATGTAATTGAAAAATGGATCAGTCTCTGAATCAATGTGACAACGAACATCCGAAAAATAAAAATCCGATGTCCTTGAATGATTGCTGCTGCTTTATGATACTCGATCATAGAATTCTGAAGTTTTTCAAGACGTTCTTCTTTTTTCTTTAAAATATGGAACTTTTCTAACTTCTGAAACAGCCATAGCACGATTTTGGATGCTAACGTTGGCTCAAATACAAGAATCAGCATGAACGCAACACAAAACACATTCAATGCCATTCCAAGGTAAAAGAAGAATGCTGCCTTCCCAATATATTCTGCCACAAGAAAATGACGGAATAAAAAGATCAGTGCTCCTAAAAATACCAGAACAAATTTATATAAAATGGTAACGATCATCAAAATGACGGTTCCCACGGATATGTCAACTTTATCGCGGTTCATGTAGTAAAGCTGCATTGGCTGTCCGCCAGTTGCAGACGGTGTAATACAACTGAAAAAGAAACCTACAAACGAATATTTGACGCAATTTCTCTTCGGCACATCATTGTAATGAAGCAGCCGTAGCATGCGATAAATAATATACGACTCGCAGCACACAAACACAACGATCATAATCAATCCCGCAATATAATATGCAGGTTTTACTGATTTTAGAACTTCCGCCAGCTCAGAAAGTTCCTTTCCTTTCAATACGGCATATGCAGTCAATCCAAATAATGCAAAGAAAAAGACTGTATTACCGATGACTTTTTTCTTATTCTTCATCTTTCCTACCCTTTGATCTCCGATAATTTCCCTTTGTATTTCACAGATCTTCTCTCTAAACCAACTCGTTGGTTGATCTTCTCAAACACCTTCCAGAGTCCTTGATACAAATTGGTCTTTCTTCCGATCAGATAACAAACTTCACTTAAAATGATCCCGCCAAACACATCTATGATATAATGCTGCTTGGTTACCTGCGTGGAAATACAGACTAAAATTGCAAAAACAAGTGAAAATCTCTGATACCACACTGGAATCTTCTTCTGATGCCTGATCCCAATATAACAAAACCAGCTTACCAAACAGTGAATCGATGGAAATAAGTTTGCCGATTGATCGATCGAATACACAAATCGTAATGCCTGATCCCAAAATCCTGTTCCTGTGATTTCTGGTCTTACCAGTGTTGTTGGCAAAAAGACAAAGAAAATCCCACATACGATCCTTGACAGATAATCTGCTGCCAAAAATCTATACATATGTTCTCTACTGATTCTCGCAGTCATAATGTAGTTCACAACCCAAAACACATAACATATCAAATAAATACTTGTAAATTCTGGGATCACCGGTACCATCCGGTCAAATGCTGTTGTAAAATCATGATGATATAATCCTTTACAAAGCACCATTGTTCCACTGTAAACCAACGTATTCAGTACTAACGCTGTAATCAGCGGAATGATAGAATACTTCGGAATCCATCTCAGAACATAATCTTTTTTCTGATTCATATGTCTGCTCCTTCCAATGATCTATCCTCTTTCTTTTCTCTCTTATGGTTCTTCCATATATCAAAGAATCATGTCAATTCTGACATGATTCTTGTACTATTATATCTTTTCTCTTTTTAAAAGTAAAGGAAAGCGGTCATATTTAATAGTTTTGTAAGATTTACTCTGCTTTCTTTTTTCTTCTATTGAAGAGTCCATAAATACATGGAACCACTAATAATGTTAGTAAAGTTCCATAAATCAAACCACCGATCGTAACGATCGCCATCGGCTGCATCATCTCGGCACCTTGCCCTAAACCAATCGCCATTGTAGATAATCCAAGGATCGTTGTAAGGGCTGTCATCAAGATCGGGCGTACACGCATCGTACCTGCTGTCAGGATTGCTTCTTCAAATTCGTATCCCGATTCTCTTAACTGATTGATCGTATCTACCAGCACGATACCATTATTTACAATGATACCTGCAAGCATAACAAATCCGATCATTGCGATCGCACTTAAGTCTTTTCCAGTGATCAGCAGTCCTAAGAATCCTCCTGTAAATGCCATTGGAATCGTAAATAAAATGATAAATGGCGATTTCAGTGACTGGAACTGTGCTACCATGATCAAATACATAAATGCTACTGCCAGCAACAACATCAGGCCAATCTGTCCTGTTGTTTCCTGAATGGATTCCATCTCACCTTTCATTGTAATACTGTATCCTTTTGGTGCATTGTATTTCTTAATCTTCTTTTGTACAGCGCTGCTGACTTTTCCTACATTGTAGCCATCTTTGATCTCTGATGTTACACTCAATGTTCTTTCCTGCTGGTTTCTATTAATAGAAGATAAACTGTCACTATTTCTGAAGTTCGCTACCTGATCCAATGTAACTTCTTTTTCTTTTCCACTTACTGTTCCTGTAAGTTTCACTTTCTTAAGATCATCTCTTGTCAGTGTATTCTTTGCACTATTTCCAACATTGACACTATACTCTTTTTCATTGATCGTGATCGTTGTTGCTTCACTGGCATCTTTTAATTTCTCACTTAACTGTTGATAGATCGTTGCAACTGTTAAACCATTTTTTACTGCCTTTTTCTTGTCTACCACAACATGAAGATCTGGTGTTGTCTCTTCACTTCCATTCGAGATGTTCTGTGTTCCTTTCGTATCCTCTACGATCTGGGCAATATCTTTTCCAATAGATCTTAGTTTATTTAAATCATTTCCTTTGATCTGTACGGAAATACCGTTTCCACCAAGTGCACTCATATCCATACTGGATTCCTGCACTTCAACCTCACAATCAAATTTCTTTGTTTTCTTTAGGATTTCTTTCTTGATCTCTTTGTTTGTATGTTTCTTCTTTTCTTTTAATAAAACATACATACTGGATTGGTCTTCATTTGAAGATCCTCCTGATGTCATTGAAGAGATTCCGGAAGAGCCAGAGGATATCATTCCTGCTACACTATCAACATCTTTGATCTCTTTTACTTTCTTCATTACTGTATCTGTCATTGATGCTGTTTCTTCCATTGAAGATCCCTGTGGCATTTTGATCGTCATCGTCATCTGTGTGCTGTCCATGCTTGGCATTAAAGAACTTCCAATATTCATTGCTCCAAAAATACTTCCCGCGAACAGTGCGAGTGTTACAGCTACTACAATAATCTTACGATTTAACAACCTTGTCATAACTTTACGGTATAATGTCTGCAGTTTATTGATCACTTTACTATCTTTTTGTGTAACTTTATTGAGTACTCCAGCTGACATCATTGGCACAAATGTCACCGCTACGATCAGGCTGGCTACCAGAGAGTAACCGATGGTTAGTCCCATATCCACAAAGAGCTGTTTTGTAAGCCCTGTCGTGAATACGATCGGCAGGAATACAGAAATTGTTGTTAGTGTCGAAGATGTAATCGCTCCTGCAACCCCTCTTGCTCCTGTGATCGCTGCTTCTTTAACTGGAACTCCTTCTTTTCTTAATCGATAGATATTCTCAATAACTACGATCGAGTTATCCACAAGCATTCCCACTCCAAGTGCGAGTCCTGACAAGGAGATTACATTTAGCGTAATTCCTGTAAAGTACATCAACACTACCGCAAAAATGACACTTAACGGAATAGAGCAGGCGATAACAATCGTCGGTCTGACGTCTTTTAAAAATAATAATAGGATAAAGACTGCAAGGATTGCTCCCATTAACAGATTCTGGATGACAGAACCTGTTACCATATCAATGTATACACCCTGATCCATAATATTAACATAATGGAATCCTTTATTTTCTTTGGTAAGTGTCTTCATCTTCGCTGCAACTTTGTCTGCTACATCAGCTGTAGAATAATTATTCTGTTTCTGGACTGTTAATACAACACCATTGTTTCCATTCACACGACAATATGTATCTGCTGAGTTATCTACAATCGCTACGTCTGCTACATCACAAAGTTTGACCGGTGGGATTCCTTTGATTCCAAGATCTAATAATTCCATATTGGCAAGATCTTTTTGATTCGTCACCTTATCTCCAACACGTACCAGATACTGCGTATTCCCTTCACTGATATATCCTGCCGGCATCTCAAAGTTCTGTGCTGTTAACAGTGCTTTGACATTCGCAACTGTCAGCTTATTCTTAATATTTGCAGCTTCTTTTGCCTGCTCTTTGCTGGAATCAAGTTGCTGCTGGTTGGAATTCAACTGTGCTTCTCCCTGTGCCAGTTTGATCTCCCCATCATTCATCTTCTGGGTTGCCATTGCTGATTGTACATTAAACTGTGTCAGTTTAGAATTGATCGTTTTCTTTCCTTTTTTGATCTGTTTTAATGCATTGTTTAATGTTTTTAAATTCTTATCCAATGCTTTGATCGAACTTTTTGCTGTTGTCTCCTGCTTTTTCAGTTCTTCGATCTGAGCCGCAAGCTGCATCTTTGTTGCTGCATCCGGAACTTGTTTTGCCTGTTCTTCCATCTTGGCGATCTGTGTTTTTAATGTCTTGAGGGATGTCTGCAACGATTGTTTCTGCACCTTCAAATTCGTGATTGAACTCGTTACCTGCACCTCTTTCTGAGCAAGACTTAACTGTCCATCCGTAAGTGCAGTCTGAGCTTTCGCAAGCTGAGTATTAGCCTTTGTTCTCTGTGCATCTAATGTGTTCTTTCCAGATTCCATCTGGGCTCTTGCCTGATCAATCTTATTTTGAGCTTCATCAAACTGACCATTCAATGCCTTCTCGATCTTCTCATTTAATTTATTGATCTTCTTCTCGCTGATGATCGCATTGATCTGTTCTGTTACAAGTCCTGTACTACTTACGGATGCGACTCCGTCAACAGCTTCTAAAGATGGTGCAATCTTATCATTGATCAACTCTGATAATTCCGTATTACTTAACTTATCAGAATCCATAGCTGTTACCATAACCGGCATCATATCTGGATTTAATTTCATGATCGTTGGATTGCCTACTTCGTCTGGCCAGTAGCCTTTGATCATGTCAAGCTTCTCTCTCATATCAAGAGATACTGCATTCATATCCGTGTCACCTTCAAATTCCAAAATGACCATTGACATATTCTCACTGGAAATTGAATTAACTTCTTTGATATTTGAAATCGTTGCCATTGATTGTTCCACTGGTTTTGTAACTGTCGTTTCCACAGTCTCCGGAGATGCTCCCTGATATGTCGTCATAACGATTGCATATGGCAGTTCCATACTTGGAAGCAAGTCTGTTGTCATCTTTGTAAATGACACGATTCCTAAAATGATAACTAGTACAACCGCTACAATGACTGTATACGGTTTCTTTACGCTGAATTTTGAGATCATTTTCTTACCTTTCTCATATTTCTTTTCTTATTCCTTATTTGTCTCTTTTGATTACTATTTTGATAACCAAAGTAATTTAATGATATTCCTGTTTCTTAAAGAAGTCAATCACTTTTATTGATAATTGTCAATTAATGTATCGGATTGTGAACTTTTTTTCACACAACAAAAAGAAACCAGAATACATCTTCTTATGTACTCTGGCTTCTGTATATTCTTGATCTCTTATTCTACACTGTAGTTTGGTGCTTCTTTTGTGATATGGATGTCATGTGGATGACTTTCTTTTAAGGATGCAGCAGAAATCTTAACAAATTCTCCTGTCTCCTGTAATGTCTTGATATCTTTTGCTCCACAATATCCCATTCCAGAACGAAGACCACCCATCATCTGGAAGATTGTGTCTTCAACAGTTCCTTTATATGCAACACGTCCTTCGACACCTTCTGGAACTAACTTCTTAGCGTTTGTCTGGAAGTAACGGTCTTTACTACCATTCTCCATAGCTGCTAAGGATCCCATTCCACGATATACTTTGTATTTTCTTCCCTGGTATAGTTCAAAGTCTCCAGGGCTTTCGTCACATCCTGCAAGCATACTTCCTAACATACATACATCAGCTCCAGCTGCGATCGCTTTTGTAAGTTCTCCTGAATATTTGATACCACCATCGGCAATAATTGGAATTCCTGCTTTCTTAGCTTCTTCATATGCACTCATGATCGCTGTGATCTGTGGTACACCGATACCAGCTACGACACGAGTTGTACAGATAGATCCAGGTCCGATACCGATCTTCACACAATCAGCTCCTGCTTCGATCAGTGCTTTTGCTCCTGCTCCTGTTGCAACGTTACCTGCGATCACCTGAAGATCTGGGAATTTGTCTTTGACCATTCTTACGACTCTTAATACGTTTGCAGAATGTCCATGTGCTGAGTCAACAACGATAACATCAACATGAGCATTCACTAATGCCTGCACACGATCTAAAACGTCTGCTGTGATACCAACACCAGCTCCACATAATAATCTTCCCTGATCATCTTTCGCTGCATTTGGATATTTGATCTGTTTCTCAATATCTTTGATCGTGATCAATCCTTTTAAATTAAAGTCATCATCAACGATTGGTAATTTTTCTTTTCTTGCTTTTCCTAAAATCTGTTTTGCTTCTTCTAATGTAATTCCTTCTTTGGCTGTTACTAGTCCTTCAGAAGTCATAGATTCTTTGATCTTCTTAGAGAAATCTGTCTCGAACTTTAAGTCACGGTTTGTGATAATACCAACAAGCTTTGTACCTTCTGTAATTGGTACACCGGAAATACGATACTTCGCCATTAAGTCGTCAGCATCCTGAATGGTATGTTCTGGTGATAATGAAAATGGATCTGTGATAACCCCGTTTTCAGAACGTTTTACCTTATCCACTTCTTCTGCCTGTTCTTCAATTGACATGTTCTTATGTATAATACCAATTCCACCCTGTCTTGCCATTGCGATTGCCATACGGTGTTCTGTAACAGTATCCATACTGGCACTCATCAGTGGAATATTTAACTGAATCTTGTTTGTCAATCGTGTACGTGTATCCACATCATTCGCAATTACTTCTGAAAATGCTGGTACTAATAAAACATCATCAAATGTAATTCCTTCACCAATTAACTTACCCATTTTCTTGTTTTCCTCACTTTCTTGTATTTTAATATCTGATTTGTATTGTTAGATATGTTAACAAATAGTTTCTTTGATGTCAACAGATTATTTTATACTTTTTTTAAAACGTATGGATTATTTTCTGTACATGTGTGGAATTATCTGAATATTCTAAATATAACAATCCACACTTTACATCTTTTTAAGTACAAGAAAAGGAATTACTGCTTTCACAATAACTCCTTTTCTATGATCTTGATATCAATCCGCTTGATATCTCTTGTAATCTCTACTCTTCTACGATAGAAATTTTACTTCCAATCGCAAGTTTTGGCATTGGCTTTGCCTCAACACAAATACTTCCAGGAAGACCTGCTTCTTTCGCTCCACTGAAGACAACGGTTAAATGTCCCAGTGTCTCCAAATTAGACTGGGCAATATCTCCTACGGCAGTGATGAGATATTCTTTCTGATCCACAACCAGTTTATCTCCTTTTTTGATTGTTCCGTCTACCTTCTTCTGATCGATGAAATGACAGAAATCTTTTAATGTATCTGGTACATTGTCTCCGAATAATACAAACATACCTTCCTCAAAAAAAGCATCTACCTGTTCTCCCAGTTCGATAATCTCAGTCTGAAATATTGCTTTTCCCATTTGGAATCCTCCTTTTATTTACCCTGTAATTTCTGATCGATTGCTGCTGCTGCTTTCTTTCCTGCTCCCATGGCAAGGATAACTGTTGCTGCTCCAGTTACTGTATCTCCACCTGCGTACACACCATCTTTGCTTGTCTCCATTGTCTCTTCATTGACAATGATTCCACCCCACTTCTGAGTGTCAAGTCCTGGTGTTGTGTGACGGATCAGTGGGTTAGGGCTCTGTCCGATCGCAATGATGACTGTATCAACATCAAGATCATAGTTAGATCCTTCGATTGGCTGTGGAGAACGTCTTCCAGATGCATCTGGTTCACCCAGTTCCTGTTTAATGACCTCCATGCTACTTACCCATCCGTTTTCATCTGCTTTGATCGCAGCTGGGTTATTTAAGAATTTGAAGATAATTCCTTCTTCTTTTGCGTGATGTAATTCTTCTAAACGTGCTGGTGCTTCTTCCTCGCTACGGCGGTATACGATATAAACTTCTTCTGCACCTAATCGTTTTGCTGTTCTGGCAGCATCCATTGCTACGTTACCAGCACCTACGACTGCTACTTTCTTACCAACTTTGACTGGAGTTGGGCACTCTGGGAATTTGTATCCCTTCATTAAATTTACACGAGTCAAGAATTCATTTGCAGAATATACTCCTAAGTGGTTTTCTCCAGGAATATTTAAAAATCTTGGAAGTCCTGCTCCACTTCCTACGAAGACTGCTTTGTATCCATCTTCCATTAATTCATCAATTGTGATAGAACGTCCAACGATAACGTTTGTTTCAATATCTACACCTAACTTCTGAACGCTTTCGATCTCTTTTGCTACCAGATCTTTTGGCAGACGGAATTCTGGAATACCATAACTTAATACTCCACCTGGTTTATGTAATGCTTCAAAGACTGTTACATCATAACCTTTCTTGATCAGTTCTCCGGCACATGTGATACCAGCAGGTCCACATCCGACAACTGCTACTTTCATTCCGTTCTTCTCAATATTAACTTCTGTTTCTTTGGCGTTTGCCATATGCCAGTCTGCGACGAAACGTTCCATACGTCCAATACCAACAGGCTCTCCCTTGATACCACGGACACATTTTCCTTCACACTGGTTCTCCTGTGGACATACTCGTCCGCAGATTGCAGGTAATGCATTCTCTGTTGTGATCACTTCGTATGCACCTTCAAAATCTCCTGCTGCTACTTTCTCGATAAATGCTGGAATTGGTACGTTAACCGGACATCCTCCAACACAAGGTTTATTCTTACAGTTTAAGCAACGAGCTGCTTCTTCCATTGCCATCTCTTTTGTATATCCAAGAGCAACTTCTTCAAAGTTCTTATTACGGACATTTGGGTCCTGTTCTGGCATAGCTACCTTCTTAAGACTCATATTTGCCATCGTTTACATCCCCCTTCCAATTCTACATTCATGTTCTTCTTCTCTGAACATACCCTGACGCTGCATACATTCGTCAAAGTTTACTTTAAATCCATCAAAATCTGGTCCGTCAACACATGCGAATTTTGTTTCTCCACCGATGTTGACACGGCATCCACCGCACATTCCTGTTCCGTCGATCATGATCGGATTTAAAGATACCATAGTTGGGATGTCATATTCTTTTGTGATCTTAACCACATTCTTCATCATGATAAGTGGCCCGATTGCGATAACTTCATCGTATTTTACTCCAGCTTTGATCTGGTCTTCTAATACTGTTGTAACGAAACCTTTGGTTCCAAGACTTCCGTCATCTGTTGCAATATATACATTATCGCAGAATTCTTCGAATAATTCCTTAAGAATAACAAATTCTGCACTCTTACCACCAATGATCACATCAACTGGTACTCCCATCTTCGCTAACTTACGAAGCTGTGGATATAATGGGGCTGCACCTACACCACCGGCTACACCGATGACACGGTCACACTTGTGCAAAGGAGCTGGCTGACCTAATGGTCCCACGAAATCCTGTACATAATCTCCTTCTGCTTTCTTGCTTAACAATTCTGTTGTATATCCTACAACCTGATAAATGATCGTTACTGTCTCTTTCTCACGATCATAATCTGCGATCGTTAAAGGAACCCTTTCTCCATCTTCATCTACTCGGATAATGATGAACTGTCCCGGTTCACATTTTCTTGCCACATAAGGAGCATGAATCTCCATTAACTCAACTGCCTGGTTGAGTGTCTGCTTCTTGACAATCTTATACACCACGTACACCTCTTTCTTAAAATATCTTCTTTTTATTATACATGGAATCTGCACAATAAGAAAGTATTTTTTTATTTATTTTTTATGTAAAAAGCAGCATAACTGCTTTCTTTGCTGCCATGCTGCTTACTTCCTACATTATTATAGAGCTGCTTCGTAAATACTTACAATATCTTCTTTACTCAATGGTACAAAAGATCCCTTGCATCCATCGGCCGCTTTCTGTGCCATAATGTCAAAATATTCTTTATCAATTCCAACATCTGTTAACGTCTGTGGAAGTCCCATCTTCTTAAAGTACTCTCTCGTATATGCAATTCCTTCTTTGGCTGCTGCCATGTCATCGTCATTTACAACATCCCAGACATTTCTTGCATAGTCTGCAAATTTATATGCTGTATCATCATTCAATGCAAATTCCATCCAGTGAGGTGTTAAGATCGCTAATCCTTCTCCATGTGTGATATCGTAGAATGCGCTTAATTCATGTTCCATTGGATGTACACACCATGCGACTTCAGCTCCATATTGGATCATTCCGTTAATTGCCATACTTGCTGTCCACATCAGATTAGCTCTTGCATCATAATTGTCTGGTTCTTCTAAAGCAACAGGACCATATTTAAAACAGTTCTTTAACAGTCCTTCCGCAAATCTTGCTTGAACATCTGCATTCTTCACATTGGTAAAGTAATTCTCGCAAATATGACTGATGATATCTGCTGTTCCAGCCGCTGTCTGTTTTTTTGATACAGAATAGGTATATTCCGGATCAAGGATTGACATCTTTGGTTTCATATGATTACTTGCAGTTCCCCATTTTTCATTCTTTGACATATCGGAGATAACCGCAAATTTATCCATCTCTGATCCTGTGGCTGATAATGTCAGGACACTGTAAATTGGCAATGCCCTCTTGATCCATCTTGGTGTAATAACCAGATCCCATGGATCCCCATCATAGCAAGCTCCTGCCGCTACAACCTTTGCACAGTCAATGACAGATCCTCCTCCAATAGCAAGTACCATATCGATGCTGTTTTCTTTACAAAGTTTTACACCTTCTCTAACAGATTCAATCTTTGGATTTGGTGCGATTCCTGATAATTCAAAGATTTCCATATCTTCTTCTTTTAAAATCTTGACTGCTTCGTCATAAATTCCTGCTTTTTTGATACTTCCACCACCATAGCATAGTAAAACTTTGTTACCGCTCTCTGAAAGTTCACTAAGATGAGAAATCTGTCCTTTTCCAAAATGAATCTTTGTTGGAATAGAATACGTAAAATTGTTCATGGCTACCTCCTGTTTTTAGTGTTTCATTTATTCTTCGTCTAACATGACACTGACCCTGTACATTCCAGGTTTGCTTGCCTCTTCATAAGCTTCCTGCAGTCTGCTTAGTGGAAATTTCTTCTCTTCTACCAATTTAGACACATCCACAACCTTGGTACTTAATGCTTGGGCAGCTTCTTTGAAGTCTTCATGATCTGCCCCGAATGTCCCGATCAGTTCCATCTTTCTATAGTGTAACATATTTGAGTCAACTTTCAACTCTGGAACTGGATATCCTGCCGCAAATAATAACATTCTTCCATCATTTTGTTTTAACATCTCAAGTCCCTGACTGTTGGCACTGGTTGCTCCAACAGCTACGATCACAGCATCTGCTCCAATTCCTTCCGTTAACTCTTTTACCTTTTCTACAGGATCACTTTCATTACAGTCTATCACTTCAAATCCCATCGCTTTGGCTGTCTCAATCTTCTTAGGGATCATCTCTGATACGATCACACGACATCCGTAAGCTTTCGCTGTCTGGGCGTTAATTAATCCCATAGTTCCTGCACCAATGACTACAACTGTTTCAAATGGCTTTAATCTTAATTTCTTTGCTCCATGAATGACTGTTGCAAGTGGTTCCATAAATCCTGCTTCCGATGGATTTAGGTCATTCGCCACTTTATAAACTCCACTTGAATTCTTTACACAATAATTTGAAAAACCAAAGAATCCCCATTTATATCCATCTTCTGTATCATTGCGAATTTCTTCACACTGATCGATATGTCCTTCACGACAAGCAGGACAATGTCCGCATCCTTCATATCCAGTTGCTACCATATCTCCTACTTTGAGATCTGTTACTTTTTCTCCAACCTGTTCAACGATCCCTGCTGCTTCATGTCCTCCTGCCATAGGATATCCCTGATGTTCTCGTAATCCTAACCACTGTCCATAATCTGTCGTGCAGATATTACATACTTTCATATGAAGTAATACATCATATGGTCCTACTTCTGGAAGATCACGTTCTCTGACCTCTGCAACACCCTTTTTTACCAAACACCCAAACTTCATTTTCCTTCCCATGACACTGCACTTCCTTTCAAAATTCATCCTTCTTATCTTTATTTTTTCATATATTGATGTACCGTACCTAGACTACTCCATTGCTATGCTTTGTTTACACTGCCGAATAGTGTGATGTAGTGTTTTAATGCTTCTTTGTATCCTATCCTCATCTCATTAGAAAGATCAAACATATTCGCTGTTTTATTTCCAAATTCTCCAAGACTTCCATCTTTCTTCATATGATCATAGTCAATCTGTAAGTATCCTTTTAATGTTTCTAACCCTGCATTACTTAAGTCTGTGCACAAATTAACTTTCTGAATTCCTGTCTGCACTGCTTTCTTCAGGTTATCATCTCCTGTTCCTGATCCTCCATGAAGAACTAATGGCACTTCGACCATCTGATGCAAGTCTGCTAATAGTTCAAATTCCAGTTTTGGAGTTCCATGGTAAGTTCCGTGAGAAGTTCCAACAGATACTGCCAACGCATCTACATTTGTCTGTTTTACAAAATCAATCGCTTCTTCTTTCCTTGTAAGACCGGAATCTCTGGTCTGTTCGTATTCAAATCCCTGTCCAACATGTCCAAGTTCTGCTTCTACAGAAACTCCAACTGCATGAGCAATCTTTACGATTTCTGCAACTTCTCTGACATTCTCTTCAAATGTCAATGTAGAACGGTCTACCATGACAGATGTATATCCACAGCGGATTGCCTGAATGATCTCTTCAAATGCTCCTCCATGGTCTAAATTTAATGCTGCTGTTACTTCTGGAAATTTCTTTTCATAAAAATGAACGGCATCTGATATTTCTTCAATCTGATGAATTCCAGCACCATCAATGATGACCGGTGCTTTTAATTCACTTGCTGCTTCAAAAATACTCTTTACTGTATTTAAACTCCATGCGTTTGGAGCGGCAACTCCATATCCTTCTTTCTTCGCCTGTCTTAAGATTGTTCCCATATCTGTCAGCATAGTTTTTACCTCCATTTGTGCATATGCACCTTGTGACGTGATTCTGTTCTTGTTGTATTTATAATAATACAACTCATTTGTTTTGTCAAACATTTTTCCAACTGCATGGTCATTTGACCATATCATATTTTCTCAGACTGCTTTTTGATTTATAGGATTTTTCTCTATACAAAAAAACACCTCAAAACTCTTTCGAATTCTGAGGTGTTTTTTTATTTAATCTTTGAGTTGCTTCGCTTGTCAGCTTGTTTTTACTAAGTGTTCAATGCCAGTGTTCAATGCCTACATCATTCCCATTCCGGCTGGTGCTCCTGCTGGCATTGCTGGTGCTTCTTCTTTGATATTCGCAACAACTGATTCTGTTGTTAATAATGTAGAAGCTACGGATGTTGCATTCTGTAATGCGCTTCTTGTTACTTTGGCTGGATCGATGATTCCTTTTTCTACCATGTCTACGTATTCTCCATGTAATGCATCGAATCCTTTTCCGATTTCTGCTTCTTTTACTTTATTGACAATCACAGCTCCTTCAAGACCTGCATTGACTGCGATCTGGAATAATGGTGCTTCTAATGCTTTGAGGATGATGTTTGCTCCTGTCTTTTCGTCTCCTTCTAAGTCTGCTACTTTCTCAGCTGCTTTCTTAGATGCATGGATATAAGCAGATCCTCCACCGAAGATGATTCCTTCTTCTACTGCTGCTTTTGTTGCTGCTAAGGCATCTTCCAGACGTAATTTGCTTTCTTTCATCTCTGTTTCTGTTGCTGCTCCAACACGGATCACTGCAACTCCACCAGATAATTTAGCTAATCTTTCCTGTAATTTTTCTTTGTCGAATTCAGATGTTGTTTCTTCGATCTGTGCTTTGATCTGTCCAAGACGTGCCTGGATTGCATCTTTATCTCCTTCACCGTCTACGATGACTGTGTTTTCTTTTTCAACTTTGACAGATTTTGCACGTCCTAACTGATCTAATGTTGCGTCTTTTAATTCCAGACCAACTTCTTCAGAGATCACCGTACCACCTGTTAAGATAGCGATATCTTCAAGCATTGCTTTTCTTCTGTCTCCATATCCAGGTGCTTTCACTGCACATACAGAGAATGTTCCACGTAATTTGTTAACGATCAGTGTTGTTAATGCTTCACCTTCGATATCTTCAGCAATGATCAGTAATTTCTTACCACTCTGTACAATCTGCTCTAATAATGGAAGGATTTCCTGGATATTAGTGATCTTCTTGTCTGTGATCAGAATATATGGATCATCTAATTCAGCAACCATTTTTTCCATATCTGTTGAGAAATATGCTGATAAATATCCACGATCAAACTGCATTCCTTCTACTAAATCTAATTCTGTTTTCATTGTTTTAGATTCTTCGATCGTGATAACTCCGTCGTTAGATACCTTTTCCATAGCATCTGCTACTAATTCTCCAACTTCTTCGTCTGCTGCAGAGATTGCTGCTACTTTCGCAATCTGATCTCTTCCTGTAACTTTGCTACTCATCTCAGCAATTGCTTCAACAGCTGCTTCTGTCGCTTTCTTCATTCCTTTACGAAGAATGATTGGGTTTGCTCCTGCTGCTAAGTTTTTCATTCCTTCGTTGATCATTGCTTGTGCAAGAACTGTAGCTGTTGTTGTACCATCTCCGGCAACATCATTTGTCTTAGTTGCTACTTCTTTGACTACCTGAGCTCCCATATTCTCAAATGGGTCTTCTAATTCAATTTCTTTTGCGATCGTTACACCGTCATTTGTGATCAGCGGTGCACCAAAAGATTTGTCTAATACAACATTGCGTCCTTTTGGTCCGATTGTAACTCTTACTGTATCTGCTAACTGGTTAACTCCTGCTTCCAGTGCTTTTCTTGCTTCAATTCCGTATTTAATCTCTTTTGCCATGATCTTAATTACCTCCGACTAATTCCTTGATTAAATCAAATAATTGTGTGATGTGATAAAACTATTCTACAACTGCTAAAATATCATTCTGTTTTACGATGATAAATTCTTCATCTTCTAATTTTACTTCTGTTCCTGCATATTTAGAATAAATAACTTTCTGTCCTACAGAAACTTCCATCTTCACATCTTCTGTTCCAGGTCCGACTGCAACAACTTCTGCTTCCTGTGGTTTTTCCTGTGTTGCTGTTGTAAGGACGATTCCTGACTTAGTTGTTGTTTCTGCTTCCAGCTGTTTTAATACAACTCTATCTCCTAATGGTGTTAACTTCATAATGATATTACCTCCTAAATATATTAGAATTATTGTTCTTTTTATCTTTTGTTAGCACTCACTTATATCGAGTGCTAACTCTATGTTCATTAGTATAACACCAGACAAAAAAAATGCAACCCCCTTTTTATAAAAATTCTATAAACTGAGATTGCATTCTTTGGTATTTTACTTATTCTTTGATGTATTTTTTTGCTTCTTCTGAGCTTCTTGTTGGAACTGTCTGGAAATATACATGTACATGTTTTTTGATCAGTTCATGAATAGCTTCCATCTCCATGGTATCACACGCAACTCTTCTTGCAACTGCTTTACGTTCTCCACGAATTCCCATACCTCCGATATTAAGCTGATTGATCTTGATCCCTCGTTTGATCAATTCTTCAAATACCAGTGGGGATTCTGCAATTACGATCACCCGCTCTCCATCAAAGGATGGGGCTTCTTTTAATTTCTCCGTTGCACGATCGATCCCATATACATGAATTATAAGGCCTTGGGGCGCCATCTCTTTAATCACTTTGCTTCGGAATTTATCCTTCGCCACAACATCATCTACAATAATGATCCTGTTCGCTCTGACTTCCGGCACCCATAATGTCAAAATCTCCGTATGTATGAGCCTGTCATCAACTCTCGCTAATACAATGTTTTTCATCCTTCTACCTCCTTATATAATTCACGCACATCTTTCACTGTCTCTGGTGCTGCCTTAAGAAGATCTTTGCACACCTCTTGTGCACTCTTTCCCGCGTAACGTCCCATAACTACTTCCATCATCAACGGAAGATTGATTCCAGTTACGTGGTAGAGATCGTATTCTGACATTAAAGAAATTACTGTATTAAACGGACTTCCATAAAACAGATCTGTTAATATAAGGACTTCTTCTCCTTCTGATGTCTGTTCAATACTCTCTCTGATTTTCTCTCTCAAAGTATCCACTGATTCTTCTGGTTCAAGCCCAAATGCCTCAAGGCCTTCCTGTTCCCCTGCGATCATCTGTGCTGTATCCACAAGTCCTCTTGCATAACTTCCATGAGATACCACGATTACCTTCATCAATTTTCCTCTCTTCTCTCTCATCACATCTTGCCTGTTACGGCAAATTTGATTAATTTGGTTTGTAAGAACTCTTTAAGCTTACAATTCTATTAAATACCATGTGTTCTTTTGTAGAATCTTTGGAATCTAAACAGAAATATCCTGTTCTCATAAACTGGAAACTGTCTTCCTTATCATATTTCTCTAACTCAGGCTCTACATATGCTTCCTTGATCACAGTCAGTGAATTTGGATTCACATTGATACTTCCATCTTCATTATATACACCTTTTTCTTCATCTACAATGTTTTCATACAGACGAATTTCTGCTTTTTTCGCAGTTGGTACAGATACCCAATGGATCGTTCCGCGAACCTTTCTTCCATCTGGACTGTTTCCTCCTCTGGATTCTGGATCATATGTCGCATATACACAGGTTACATTGCCGTCCTCATCTACATCGTACCCTGTACATGTCACAAAATATGCATTCATCAGACGTACTTCATTACCTACATATAAACGACGGTATTTCTTAGGCTTTTCAATCTTGAAATCTTCTCGTTCGATATATAATTCTCTTGAAAATGGTACCTGTCTTGTTCCCATCTCTTCGTTTTCCTGATTATTTGGAACGTCAACGAGTTCCCCTTCTCCTTCTGGATAGTTTGTGATCACCAGCTTGATCGGATCTAAGATCGCTGCCATACGTGGACGTTTTAATTTCAGATCATCACGGATACAGTATTCAAGCATCGCTGAATCTACAGAGCTGTGACTCTTTGCAACTCCGACAAGTTCCATAAACTTCTTGATGGATTCTGGTGTATATCCTCTTCTTCTAAGTGCTGATAATGATACCAGACGTGGATCATCCCACCCATCTACGATTCCATCTTCAACTAATTTCTTGATATAACGTTTTCCTGTGACAACATTTGTCAGATATAACTTCGCAAACTCAATCTGTTTTGGCGGATTCTCAAATTCGCATTCGTTAACAACCCAGTCATACAGTGGTCTGTGATCTTCAAATTCCAGTGTACAGATAGAGTGTGTTACCCCTTCAAATGCATCCTCTAATGGATGAGCAAAATCGTACATTGGATAAATACACCATTTGTTTCCTGTATTGTGATGTTCCATTCTTGCGATACGATAAAGAATTGGATCCCTCATGTTGATATTTCCAGATGTCATATCGATCTTGGCACGAAGAACTTTGCTTCCATCTGGGTATTTTCCTTCCTTCATCTCGCGGAATAACTGTAAGTTCTCTTCTGGTGTACGGTCACGGTATGGACTGTTCTTTCCAGGTTCTGTTAAAGTTCCTCTGTATTCTCTGATCTGTTCAGCATTCAGATCACAGACATATGCTTTTCCCTTCTTGATCAGGAATTCTGCACATTCATACATCTTGTCAAAGTAGTTGGAAGCATAATAGATATGTTCGTGATAATCTGCTCCTAACCATTCTACGTCCTCTTTAATAGAATTTACATATTCTTCCTTCTCTTTTGTTGGGTTTGTATCATCAAAACGGAAATGGAAATCTCCGCCATATTCCTGAGCCAGTCCATAGTTTAATAAGATAGATTTTGCGTGTCCGATATGAAGATATCCGTTTGGTTCTGGTGGAAATCTTGTAACTACCTTCTTGCAATGCCCTTCTTCTATATCTTTTTCTATGATCTGTTCGATAAAATTCTTAGAAATCGTTTCTTCCATGTCTTCCTCCATATAGTTTTTTCTATTCTGATTATAATGTATCTTCTATACACTTGCAATCATATAATTTCTGTATCATATTGAACTACAGATGATCCTTCTATATAAGATCTAATGCCTCCATGACATTTGAAACTCCTACAAGTCTCATGTCTGTCTGGACCTTGATCTGATCTACATTCGCCTGAGGCAGAATGCATCGTTTAAATCCTAGTTTCTGTGCTTCTTTGATCCTTGCTTCACCGCCTGATACGGCTCTTACTTCTCCTACCAGACCAACTTCTCCAAAAATGATCGTATCTTCTAAGATCGGCCGGTTCTTATAACTCGATGCGATTGCCATAATAATACCAAGATCGATCGCTGGTTCGCCAAGTTTCATACCTCCAGCCAGATTCACATACGCATCACAGCCGCCAAGCTGCAGTCCAACTCTCTTCTCAAGCACTGCCATCAAAAGATTCACCCTGTTATAATCAATTCCAACTGCTGTTCTTCTCGGCATCTGAAAGCTTGTTGGTGATACCAATGCCTGAATCTCGATCAGGATCGGTCTGGTCCCTTCCATGGAACATACAACAACAGATCCTGACGCATCAAGGGGTCTTCCATTAAGCATCGTCTTTGACGGATTCTCCACTTCTACAAGTCCATTGTTACACATCTCAAACACACCGATCTCGTTCGTGGATCCAAAACGGTTTTTGACACCTCTTAAGATTCTGTATGCCGCTTCTCTTTCCCCTTCAAAATAAAGGACCGTATCTACCATATGCTCAAGTGTTCTTGGTCCTGCAACCACTCCTTCTTTGGTCACATGTCCTACGATAAAAACTGCGATATTATTCTCTTTCGCAACTCTCATCATCACTGCAGTCACTTCTCTTACCTGAGACACACTGCCTGCTGCCGAGGAAAGATCCTCGCTGTACATTGTCTGAATCGAATCAATCACCGCAAATTCTGGTTTCGTCTTTAAGATTGCATTCGTGATCGCATCAAGATCTGTCTCACAATACAGAAGCATCTCTTCTTCAAATGTTCCGATTCTCTCTGCTCTCATCTTGATCTGATGCATAGATTCTTCCCCAGAAATATACAAAACCTTACGTTTGCTATTCGCAAGATTCCTGCATACCTGTAATAATAACGTGGATTTCCCAATTCCCGGATCTCCTCCGACCAGCGATAGGGAACCTTTGACGATCCCGCCACCTAACACACGGTCTAGTTCATGAATCCCTGTTGGAATCCTCTCTTCATTCTCTACGGTTACCTCGGATATATTCATAGGAGAGGCAGAAGTCTTTAAAGACTTCGCCCCTCCTTTTTTCGTTTCTGTAACTTTCTCTTCTGTAAAAGTATTCCACTGCTTACAGGCAGGACACTGCCCCATCCACTTGGAAGACTCATGACCACACTGGCTGCAAAAATAAACTGTCTTTTGTTTTGCCATTGGTGCTCCTTTATGTTACTACTGTTTCTTTACACGAACAGCTGCTGCTGTTCCCTCGCTTAACTCAACACTCAGAGTTAATTTTCCTCCAAGATTTGCTTTCATCATTCCTACATTCGTATTATCAATAAAAACTTTATATTCCTGTCCGGCTTCTACTTCTAAAGTAACCTGGACATCAGATGAAGATTCAATCTCAAATGCAACTCCATCTGTTGTTGCAACAAAGTTATGTACTGCTGAACCTGGAACTGATTCAAAGATCAGCTGTCCGTTCTTGTCCAGTTTTGTCATTGTCTTGAAAGTCTTGATCTTATAGATATCTCCTTCAAACTGGATATCTCCTTTCTTCGCTTTCTGTGCTAATGTATAGTCACCAAAGCTAAGTGTTCCATTGTCTTCGCTGCGGAATAATTCAGTTACCACTGCCATTGTCTTTTCCTCCTAATATATGTTTCGGTCGTCGTATGTATATTATAATATATTTCAGTATTATTTACTAGTTTTCCTTTACCGAAAAAGTAAGTTTTTTATCTTTTTTACCAATCGTCATCGTCTGTCCATTCGTAAGGGTTCCTTCTAGGATCTTATCTGCCAGTACATCTTCAATCTCATTCTGAATGATCCTTCTTAATGGTCTTGCCCCATAATTCTCATCATATCCCTTATCTGCTAACAGATCCATCGCACCAGATGTGATCTTTAATGTGATCTGATGTTCGCTTAATAAACGGGCTCTCAATTCATCCATAAATAATTTTGCGATCTTCTTAACTTCTTCCTTTGTAAGGACGGCAAATACGATCGTCTCATCAATTCGATTTAAAAACTCTGGGCGAAAGATCTGTTTCACTTCTTCCATAACACCCTTTTTCATACGTTCATGAGTCTTGGCTTTATCTGTATCATCCATAGAAAATCCTAAATGTTTTGGTGCAATGATACGGTTTGCACCTGCATTGGAAGTCATAATGATAACAGTATTCTTAAAGTCGACTTTTCTTCCATTGGAATCTGTAATATGTCCGTCATCTAATACCTGAAGCAGGATATTAAATACATCAGGATGAGCTTTTTCGATCTCATCAAAAAGAAGGACAGAGTAAGGATGTCTTCGAATCTGTTCACTCAGCTGTCCGCCTTCTCCAAATCCAACATATCCTGGAGGAGATCCGATGATCTTTGATACACTGTGCTTCTCCATATATTCAGACATATCCACACGGATCAGATCTTCTTCTCTTCCAAATAAAGCTTTTGCTAATGTCTTTGACAGCTCTGTCTTACCAACTCCTGTTGGCCCTAAAAATAAGAATGATCCGATCGGACGGTTTGGACTCTTAAGACCGACTCTGCTTCTCTTCACAGCTTTGGCAACTGCATTGACCGCTTCATCTTGCCCGATCACATGTTTGTGAAGTTCTTTCTCTAAATGTCTTAATCGTTCCATATCTCCCTTTGTAAGCTGTGTTACTGGAATCTGTGTCCATAAAGAAACGACTTCTGCGGCATCCTCTGTTGTCAATTCTGGAATCTCATTTTGCTTCTTCTGATTTCTCTTCATCTTACGTTCCAGAGATTTCTCAAGTTTGTTCTTCTCTTTCTTAAGCTCTCTTGCTTCTGTAATATCTCCATCAGAAAGCGCTACTTCGATCTTCTCTATGATCTCCCTGATCTCCTTGCGTTCTTTCTTAAAACCTGCATGACTTCCAAGCTGTTCCATTCGTTTCCTTGCACAGGCTTCATCTAACAGATCGATGGCTTTATCTGGCAGAAAACGATCACTGATATATCGATCAGAAAGAGAGGCGATCGCCTCTGCCACATCTTCTGATACCAGGATCCTATGATAATCTTCAAAACGATGTTTGATCCCTTTTAAGATCGTGATCGTTTCTTCTACGGTTGGTTCTTTCACTCTGACTGGTTGAAATCTTCGAACTAATGCTGCATCTTTTTCAAAATATTTTGTATATTCTTCACTCGTTGTCGCACCGATCAGCTGAAAATCTCCTCTTGCCAATGCTGGTTTTAAGATATTCGATGCATCCATAGCTCCCTCAGAACCTCCAGCTCCAATGATCGTATGAATCTCATCGATAAACAAAATAATAGAATCATCCTGTGTTGCTTCGGTTACGATGCGTTTCATTCGTTCTTCAAATTCCCCACGGAATTTCGTTCCAGCGATCACTTTCGTAAGGTCTAAGGACAAAATCCTCTTATTCTTAAGAATTCTTGGCATATTGCCTTCGGCGATCCTTTGTGCAAGGCCTTCAACGATCGCTGTTTTACCAACCCCTGGATCACCAATCAGACATGGATTATTCTTTGTCCTTCTGCAAAGGATCTGCATCAGACGTTCCATCTCACTTTCACGTCCGATCATCGGATCAAGCTTCCCAAGCATGGCTTTCTCTGTCAGATCTGTACTATACTGAAGCAGCATATATTCTCCCGCTCCATCTTCCATATCACCGCCATCAGAGATTGCTTCATTATATTCATTCTTCGCACTTCTGAAATCAATTCCTGCAGTAACTAAAATATCTGTATAGATTCCTTCGGATGAAATCTTATGATCTTCCAGAAAACGGAATGCTTCATTATCTCCATCTTTGATCATCGCCATCAAGATATGTTCTGATCCGATCGCTTCACACCCGTATTTCATTGCAAGTTCTCCTGCAATTTCTAACAGGTATTCTGTCTTCGGAGTATCCATTACCGTTCTTCTTCGGTCTTTTGGCATCTTTGACTTCTCTTTGATCGCTTCTTCTATTAATTCTCTTGTCACTCCGTGCATCTTGAGCACTTCACTTGCAAGAGATCCGTCTGCCCCATAAAGTCCTAGCAGAACAAAAATACTGCTGACATCTTTAAATCCAAGATATCCAGCAATCTCTCGTCCTTCATTCAATGCTTTGGAGGCATATTTTGTAAATGGTAATCGGTTCATAATTCCTCCTGTTATTACTTTCTGTCTAATTTCTGGTACATATCATGAATCAACCGGTTCATCTCGTCTTCTGTAACTCCTTTACAGACAGCTTCCGCAACTAACATCCTTAAATTCCCCTGAATGCTTGCTAATTCCTGCTGTTTTTCCAAAGTTTCAACACTTATGACTGCACCTTTTCTTCGGTCTAGTTTCAGGTATCCTTCTTCTCTTAAGATCGCATAGGCTTTGTTCACCGTGTGCATGTTCACTCCAAGCACCTGTGCTAACTGACGGACAGATGGAAGTGATTCTCCATCAGCAAATTCTTCACATGCGATTCCCATAATGATCTGATTTCTTAACTGTACATAGATTGCCTCGTCACTATTGAAATCAATCTCCAGTATCATTGTGCAACCCTTCTTTCCTCTTTCGAAATTTACAACTTATCTATGATATTTTGTTATACATAGACTATAATATAAAGCACAGTCTGTCAAGAGCTTCTCTTCCAGATGATAAAGAAAAAGATGCAGTGTAAAAAACTACATCTCTTTCGTCTATTTTTCATTCAGATCTAAAATTCTTTGATTTGCACTTCCTCGGAATTTTAATGTGATATCTTTCTGGGATTCGATAAACTGTCCATCAACCAGCGTATCAATATAAGATAACATCTCTTCCGTAAACGGTGTGTATACTTTACCACCTTCGAGCAAATCCTTGTCATAAGTATATCCTGTATAGCACCAGATATTCTTCTTTGGATAATTTTCTTTGATCTCTTTTAATAATCTGACCAGTTCTTCCTGATTCTCCGGTTCAAAGGGTTCCCCTCCAAGAAGCGAAAAACCTTCAATATAATCTGGCTTTAACAATTCCATGATATGATCTTTTGTCTCCGTCGTAAATGGCTTTCCATAACAAAAGTCCCATGTCTCCTTATTAAAGCATCCTGGACAATGATTTCGGCAGCCTGATACGAATAAGCTGACTCTGACTCCTGGTCCATTCGCAATATCACATTTTTTAATTTCTCCGTAGTGCATATGATCTCCTCTGTCATCGTGTCTTATAAATGAAGGACTCGATCCTTGATTTCCTGTGTACGTCCCTGATTCCAGAACTGTGTTCCGATATATCCACAAGTACGTCTTGCAACAAACATATGATCCTGATCTGTATTTCCACAGTTTGGACATTCCCAGATCAGCTTTCCTGATTCATCTTCTTTGATCTGAATCTCTCCGTCGTATCCACAGCATTCACAGTAATCACTCTTTGTATTTAACTCTGCATACATGATGTTATCGTAAATAAATTTCATCACGGATAAGACGGCTGGAATATTATCCTGCATGTTTGGTACTTCAATGTAGCTGATCGCTCCGCCTGGAGATAATTTCTGGAATTCTGACTCAAATGCCAGTTTGCTGAATGCATCGATCTCTTCTGTTACATGAACATGATAGCTGTTTGTGATGTAGTTCTTATCTGTAACTCCCGGAATGATACCAAAACGTTTCTGTAAGCATTTTGCAAACTTGTAAGTTGTTGATTCCATTGGTGTTCCGTATACAGAATAGCTGATGTTCTCTGCTGCCTTCCATTCATTACATTTATCATTTAATTTCTGCATAACTTTTAATGCAAATTCTTTTCCTTCATCGGATGTATGAGACTTGCCTGTCATGCGGACACACATCTCATAAAGTCCTGCATATCCAAGGGAAATCGTGGAATATCCATCGTATAATAACTTATCGATCTTCTCGCCTTTCTTCAGTCTCGCAAGCGCTCCATGTTGCCAAAGGATCGGCGCAACATCAGATACCGCTCCCTTTAATCTCTCATGGCGACATCTTAATGCTCTGTGGCACAATTCCAGTCTCTCTTCTAAGATGTCCCAGAATTTATCCATATCTCCATTAGAACTGCATGCGACATCAACCAAGTTGATCGTTACAACACCCTGATTAAATCTTCCATAGAACTTATGGCTTCCATCTGCATTTCTCTGGGAATCTTCAACCGTTAAGAAGGATCTGCATCCCATGCAAGGATATACTTCACCATTTTTCAGTTCTCTCATCACTTTTGCTGAGATATAGTCTGGAACCATGCGTTTTGCTGTACATTTTGCAGCTAATTCTGTCAGATGCCAATACTTGGAATCTGGTGTGATGTTATCATCATCTAATGCATAAATAAGTTTTGGGAAGGCTGGAGTGATCCAGACTCCTTTTTCATTCTTAACACCCTGAATTCTCTGTTTCAGGACTTCTTCGATCACAAGAGCCAGATCGTCTCTTGTCTGTCCTTCTGGTACTTCATCAAGATACATAAAGACTGTGACAAATGGCGCCTGTCCATTACATGTCATTAAAGTTACCAGCTGATACTGGATCGTCTGGATTCCCTGTTTGATCTCATCATACAGACGCATCTCTGTAATCTTGTCGATGATCGCATCATCCATAGATTCTCCGATCACTTTACGTTCCTTCACGACATTCTTACGCAGCTTCTTTCGACTGATGTCTACAAATGGTGCTAAATGTGCTAATGTAAAAGACTGTCCTCCATACTGGTTGCTTGCAACCTGAGCAACGATCTGTGTTGTCACATTACATGCTGTAAAAAATGAATGTGGTTTCTCGATCAATGTCTCACTGATCACCGTTCCATTCTGAAGCATATCTTCCAAGTTGATCAGATCACAGTTATGTTCTCTCTGTGCAAAATAGTCAGAATCATGAAAATGGATGATTCCTTCTTCATGAGCACGAATAATCTCATTTGGCAGAAGGACACGTTTACTTAAGTCTTTGCTGACTTCTCCTGCCATATAATCTCTCTGCGTAGAATTGATCACTGGGTTCTTATTCGAATTCTCCTGGTTTACTTCCTCATTAATATTATCAAGTAAAGAAAGAATTCCATCATCGGTCGTATTTGATTTTCTTCTCAGTTCTCTCTTAAAACGGTATCTTACATACTTCTGGGCAACTTCATATCCTCTCATCTCCATGATCCCTGTCTCGACCATATTCTGGATATCTTCTACATTCACCGCATGAGAAGAGTTTGCTACCTGATCTGCAACCTTCTCTGCGATCGCCATGATCTGATACTGATTCATCTGATGGATCTTTGTTACCTCTTCATTCGCCTTCGTGATCGCATTGATGATCTTATTGAGATCAAAGGTTACCTCCTCACCGTTTCTCTTGATAATCTTTGTTTTTACATCACCATTCATAGTTTCTCCCTCATTTATATAAAATTACAAGATTCTGTGTGTTTCCATTTTCTGGCACAAAATCTTGTTATCGTTCTACTAATCAACACTATATCTTGTGCCATTGCCTTTATTATATTACACTCTTTTTCATAAAAAAGAAAGAGCTAATTTTTCATTTTAGAGAATATGAAGATGCTCAAACAGAATCTTAAATCCCAAAAGTATCAGTATTATGCCACCTGCGAGCTCTGCCTTGGATTTATATTTTGTTCCAAAAATATTTCCGATCTTTACTCCTGCAAATGAAATCAAGAAAGTACAGACTCCAATCATCGACGCTGCGGATACAATATGCACATTTAAAAAGGCAAATGTGATCCCAACTGCTAATGCATCGATACTTGTCGCAACAGCAAACATGAACATTTCTTTCACTGCGATCGAATCATCTGCCTGTTCTTCATCATTTGATAATGCTTCTTTGACCATATTGATTCCAATCAGCCCAAGAAGCACAAATGCGATCCAATGATCGATCGATGTGATCTGGTCTTTAAACTGTGTTCCAAGGAAAAATCCGATTGTTGGCATCAGTGCCTGAAATCCTCCAAACCATAAACCAACAATGATCCCTTTTTTCAAAACTTTTTCTCTCATCGCCAGTCCTTTGCAGATAGAAACAGCAAATGCATCCATCGCCAATCCAACAGCCAGTGTTAATAACGTAAGTAAATCCATAAAAACGTCCTCCATATCGTAAGTTTTTCATATCATAGAGGATTCCATCGGAATTTCCTATTATATGAAAAAGACCCACAGACGAAAGCCTTGTTATAAACAAAAGCTTATCGTCTGTGAGTCTCGTTAATTAAGACAGCACCAGATGTCGTTCATCATTATGTTGATACTGTCACAGATTCTCTGCTAACTACTCCCTCACGGAAATATCTATAAGATCATACCGGATGTGCTTCCGGCAAAATGTGCCTATGTATCATATCTCAACTGAGAATCTTTGTCAATATCTTTCCTTTAATTTTTGATTACGCTTTTCAAGATCTAACAGGTATTCTTTCATTTCCAGACCACCTGCATATCCTGTCAGTGAACCGTTCATTCCGATCACTCTGTGACATGGAACAACGATCACGATCGGATTCCTGTTATTCGCCATGCCAACAGCTCGACATCCTTTTGGAATCCCTACTGATTCCGCAATGTCTTTGTAAGTACAAGTTTCCCCATATGGAATCTTCTCCAATGCTTTCCATACTTTGATCTGGAATTCTGTTCCATGATAAGAAATCTTCAGGTCAAACTTCTTTCTCCGCCCATCAAAATACTGTGATAATTGCAGTGCTGCTTCCCTGATCAATTCTGTATTCTTCTTCTCGCCTTCTAATGTCTTCGTCCCAAAATATATCCCGCAAATGCCATGCCCATCTTCCTCAATCGTTAAATTACCGATTGGAAAACTATAATCATAATAGTACCTCATATGACAATCCTCCTAAAAATAGGTATACCATATTCTTCCATGGTTGGCAAGGACTAACTTGACATGTACATATTTCTTGCGTACAATGAAAAGAACTGTATAAAAATGAACAGATATTTATTTTAGGAGGAATTTTCATTGGACCCCAGTATGATATTACAGATAATCGCAATTATCATTTTATTAATGCTTTCTGCTTATTTTTCATCTGCAGAAACAGCGCTTACAACCGTCAATCCACATAGTATGCGTGCCATGGCAGAAGATGGCAATAAAAAAGCTGCTATTGTTTTAAAATTGATCGAGAATCCAAGCCAGATGCTTTCCAGTGTCTTAGTTGGGAATAACCTTGTGAATATTTCATTAACATCCCTTACTACAACGATCGCTATTCGTATCTTTGGAAGCATGGGAGCCGGAATCGCAACTGCTGTGATCACAGTACTTGTATTGATCTTTGGTGAGATCACACCAAAGACTTTTGCAACGATCAATAATACAAAACTTGCTCTAAGCTATGCTTCCAGCATTTATCTGATCACAAAATTACTGACACCGGTTGTTTACATTATCAACAAACTTTCTACAGCGATCCTTATCATCTTGCGGATCGACTCGAAACAATCCAAACGTATCATGACTGAACGTGAACTTCGTACGATCGTTGATGTCAGCCACGAAGAAGGCGTTATCGAAGAATCTGAGAAAGATATGTTAAACAACGTTTTTGATTTTAAGGAATCTCTTGCCAAGGATATTATGATCCCGCGAATTGATGTAACTTTCGTGTCTGTAGATGCTTCTTATGATGAAGTTCTTGATATTTTCCGCGAGGCCGGTTATTCCAGACTTCCTGTTTATGAAGGAAGTAAAGATCATGTTGTTGGTATTGTTTATTTTAAGGATGTTTATTTCTACCGCAGCCAGCACAGAGGCGAGATCTTTCATTTGAAAGATGTTCTGCGTAAGCCGTTCTTTACGTATGAAACTCAGAAAGTATCAAGCCTTCTTGCACAGATGCGTGAAAAATCTGTTAGTTTCTCCATTGTTTTGGATGAATATGGAGTGACTGCAGGTCTTATTACTCTAGAAGATATCGTTGAAGAGATTTTTGGAGAACTGCGTGATGAATATGATGATTCTGAGGAAGAAACTTTCAAAAAATTATCCGATGGATCTTATATGGTATCCGCTTCCTTAAAGCTTGATGATCTTGATGATCTGCTTGACGTAGACCTTGATTCTGAGGATTATGATTCTCTTGGCGGATATATCATCGAACTGCTTGATCATCTGCCTTCAGAGGGCGAAACTGCAGAAGATGAACATTTTCTTTTTAAAGTTGTTTCTGTTGATAAGAACCGTATGGAAACAATTCATATCATTCCAAAAGAGCAGTAAAAAAGAACCTTGCTTCTTCTTGCAAGGTTCTTTTTTTGTACTCTTATTTGAAATATTCTACTCCGGATTCGAAGATCTTCTGATCTTTCTGTCCGTAAATATTGATTCCTACATAGCTGTCACGACGTTCTGAATGTCCCATCTTACCAAGGACTCTTCCGTCTGGACTTGTGATACCTTCAATCGCATGGTAAGAACCATTTGGATTGAATTCTTCATTCATTGTAGGATCACCATTGAGGTCAACATACTGTGTTGCTACCTGTCCATTTTCAAACAGCTTCTGGATCACATCTTCATCTGCTACGAATCGTCCTTCTCCATGAGATACTGGTATACTGAAGATATCATCTACATGTACATTGTTAAACCATGGTGACAGATTAGAAGCAATTCTTGTATAAGCAACCTTAGAAATATGACGACCAATGCGGTTTGTTGTCAGTGTAGGTGATTTCGCATTCTGTTCTACGATCTTACCTTCTGGAACAAGTCCTAATTTGATCAGGGCCTGGAATCCGTTACAGATACCAAGTGCCAGTCCATCACGGTTATTTAACAGATCCATGACTGCTTCTTTTAATTTTTCATTTCTAAATGCTGTTGCAAAGAATTTTGCAGATCCATCTGGTTCATCACCGGCACTGAATCCACCTGGGAACATGATGATCTGGGATTCTTTGATCGCTTTTTCAAAAACTTCCACTGAATCACGGATTCCCTGTGCATCTAAGTTCTTAAATACCTTTGTGATCACGTTCGCTCCTGCACGTTCAAATGCTTTCGCTGAATCATATTCACAGTTTGTTCCTGGGAATACTGGAATAAATACATTTGGTTTTGCAACTTTATTCTTGCATACGTAAATATTTCCTTTTATATAGTGTCTTGTTGTATCAACGATGCTCTGATCTCCTTCAGATCTTGTTGGAAATACTTTCTCTAATGGTTTCTTCCATGTATCGATTGCTTCTTCTAATGTTACAACTTCGTCACCAAATACAAATTCATGTTTGTCTGTAACCTCACCTAACATTAATCCTGGAATCGCAAGTTTATGAACATCTCTTGTGCTCATTTCAACAACAAATGATCCAAACTTAGGATCTGTTAAGTCTTTTAATTCTACTTCTTCATCAAAGATCACACCTAATTTATTACCAAATGCCATCTTGGCAACTGCTTCTAAAGCTCCTCCGCCGCCAATTGCATATGCAGATTTGATAATTCCATCTTTGATCAGTTTTGTAATACGTTTGTATACTTTCTTCACTTCAGAATAGATTGGAAGATTGTATGCATCTGTTGGGATACAGATACGGATCAGACGGTTTCCTGCTCTCTTAAGTTCTGGTGTGATAACATCTGTTGTCTTCGCTACATCGACTGCAAAAGATACCAGTGTTGGTGGTACATCAATGTCATTGAATGTTCCAGACATACTGTCCTTTCCACCAATCGATGCAAGTCCAAATCCCATCTGTGCCTGATATGCACCAAGCAGTGCTGCAACCGGCTGTCCCCAGCGTGTCTTATCTTCTCCAAGACGCTTAAAGTATTCCTGGAATGTCAGGCGGATATTGCTATAATCTCCACCAGTAGCCACGATCTTCGCGATAGATTCTGTGATCGCATAAACTGCTCCATGGAATGGGCTCCATTTGGACAGATATGGATCAAATCCATAACTCATCATTGTGACTGTATCGCATTCTCCTTTCAATACTGGAAGTTTTGCGACCATTGTCTGAATTGGTGTCATCTGGTATTTTCCACCATATGGCATTGTAACTGTTGCTGCTCCGATAGAGCTGTCGAATCTCTCTACGAGACCTTTCTGTGAACATACATTAAGATCAGATAATGTATTCTTGCACACTTCTTCAAATGTACCTGTCTCGTCTTTGCGGTTAAAGTAAGATTCTACACGGTGAGGGATCTCTACAAATACTTCTGTTTCCTGATGTGCTCCGTTTGTATCAAGGAAAGCTCTTGAGATATTAACGATCTCTTTTCCTCTCCATTTCAGTACTAATCTTGGATCTTCTGTTACAACAGCAACTTCTACAGCCTCTAAGTTCTCTTCTGCAGAGTATGCAAGGAACTGATCTACGTCTTTTGGATCTACAACAACAGCCATACGTTCCTGAGATTCAGAAATCGCTAATTCTGTTCCATCAAGTCCTGCATATTTCTTAGGTACTTTATCAAGATCTACAACCAGACCATCTGCAAGTTCTCCGATCGCTACGGAAACTCCACCTGCACCAAAGTCGTTACATTTCTTGATCAGACGGCTGACTTCTTCTCTTCTGAATAATCTCTGGATCTTACGTTCTGTTGGTGGATTACCTTTCTGAACTTCAGCTCCACATGTCTCAATAGATTCTTCTGTATGAACTTTAGATGATCCTGTTGCTCCTCCACAACCGTCACGTCCTGTTCTTCCACCTAATAAGATGATGATATCTCCTGGGTCAGAGTTCTCTCTGATCACGTTCTTTCTAGGTGCTGCACCCATAACGGCACCGATCTCCATACGTTTTGCAACATAGTCTGGATGATATACTTCATTAACATATCCTGTTGCAAGACCGATCTGGTTTCCGTAAGAACTGTATCCATTCGCAGCTTCATTTACAATCTTATACTGTGGTAATTTACCTTTTAATGTGTCTTTTAATGGAACTGTTGGATCAGCAGCACCTGTAACACGCATTGCCTGATATACATAAGAACGTCCTGATAATGGGTCACGGATCGCTCCTCCAAGACATGTTGCCGCTCCACCAAATGGTTCGATCTCTGTTGGATGGTTATGTGTCTCATTCTTGAAACTGATCAGCCATTCTTCTTCCTTACCATCAATTTCTACTGGTACAACAATGCTGCAGGCGTTGATCTCATCGCTTTCTTCCATATTGTCAAGAATTCCATCTTTTTTAAGACGTTTCATCGCCATTAATGCCATATCCATTAAGCAGACATATTTGTCATCACGGTCTTTGTACATCTCTTCAAAGTCATCCATGTAAGAATAATATGCTTCTTCTAATGGTGCACGATAAAATCCATCCTGGAATCCAATGCTTGTAAGTTCTGTGGAGAATGTTGTATGACGACAGTGATCTGACCAATAAGTATCCAGTACACGGATCTCTGTCATGGAAGGATCTCTCTTTTCTTCTCCTTTATAATAATTCTGGATATGAAGGAAATCTTTGAATGTCATAGCAAGATTTAAAGAATCATATAATTCTTTAAATTTGTCTTCTTCCATATCTTTGAATCCATCCAGAATCTTAACATCTGCTGGTTCTTCAAAATCCATCACTAATGTCTCTGGTTTGTCTGCAGCTGCCTCTCTTGAGTCAACTGGGTTGATGCAATATTCTTTGACTGCTTCTAACTGTTCGTCAGTTAAGTCACCTTTTACAACATAAGTTGTTGCACTTCTGATCAGGGCATCTTCGTCCTCATTCAACAGTTTCACACACTGCTGTGCAGAATCTGCTCTCTGATCGAACTGACCTGGCAGAAACTCAACGCTGAAAGATATTTCTCCATCGGCAAGTGGTAATGTCTCTTCATACACGTCGTCAACTGGTGGTTCACTAAATACTGTAACCAGTGCTTTTTCATAACTTGCATCGGATAGATTCTCGATGTCATAGCGGACAAGGACACGAACAGATTCGACATCCAGTCCAAGATACTGCTTCAATGATGCATGCAGCTCTTTTGCTTTTACTGCGTAGTCTTTTTTCTTTTCAACATAGACTCTTCTAACTTCTCCCATGATTTCCTCCCATTTATTCATGTAGTTTCTTAATCACCTGAAATGCAGATGCATTTTCCAAAATCGTTGGCTGATCCTCGGCATAGAATATGATCCCATCTGCCGTTGAACGGATCTCTGATAAAATCTCTCCATTATATGGATTAATGACTTCACCAAGCAGCTGACCTCGGTTAACTTCCTCATTGATCGTCACAAAACGTCTTAGGAATCCCGGAGCACTTGCTTTGACGGATACAAGATCCTCTTCTTCTATAATACTCGCAATATACCCGTTATGGCAATTATATTTTAAAATACCCATTCGAGTCAAGAAGCGAAGCACGGCAGATACAGCCTTCCTGGCCAGATTCACATCGATATTATCTGTTTCCCCAGAATATACCGAAAATGCATCCGTCCCATTGATCTGCCAGTTATAAGTTAATGTCTTTTTATCAAAATTTCGTTGTTTGCTTGTTAATACATAAGGCAACCCGAACAGACTTGCAAGGCTGGTGCTTTCTTTTCCTGTTGCAGGCATTCGCACATGTGGCACAAAATCCCCGCTTCTGAAAAATGATGCAAAATGGATTCCATAGCGGAATCCTTTAACCCGTTCAAATAAATGTGCTGCCAGACGGCTTGTTGGTTCCCCGTCAAAATTCCCAGGAAACTGACGGTTGATATCACTGTTATCAGATACCCAGTATTTCATTCCGACATTCATTGAAAAATTATTCACACATGGAATGACCAGAATCTGATTATCTCCAACGATCGCACCACTGTTCTCCAGTTCTTTTAAACGTTTGACTAACTGAGAACAAATATATAACTGCTGATATTCATTTCCACGCATTGCTCCGACAATACATGCCGCTGGTTCTGATCCTTCACTTTGTTTTCCAAAGAGATATCCTTCGATCTTAAACTCATCTCTTAAGTAATTTCCTGAGGAATATATGATTTCTTTTTTCATAGTGCATTCCCTCCGATCACTCTGGCTACCAAGGACCCTTCCGTTACACTTGGATGTTCTCTTAATGTCATCAAAATACCATCGGTTGGGGCAACCACTTCTTCTTCCGTTGCTCCCATTAAAGGATTCTGTACGATCCCTATGATCTCGCCTTTCTTTACCGGATCCTTTAATCGCTTGTAAGAAACAAACAATCCACTGGATTCACAATTTAAATAAAAGATCTGGTCTTCGTGGATAAACGGAACCTTTGTTTTGCCTTGAACCTTTCCCTTCCAGATACCAAGTTCTGCCATCACCGAAAAAATTCCATCTATGATCTGGCGGCAGTACTCGTAACGGATACGAAATGCTGCACCGGATTCCGTAACCATAGTTGGGATTCCCATCTGGTTTAAAGTGAAAGCTAAACTTCCTTCATTCACTGTCTGAGAAGGATGGATCCAAACAAGATCCGTATTCATATATTTTGACAGATGAAGTAATGTCTCATCGTAATCGTTATTTAAACGTACTTGAGGAACTTCCTGCAAAAAGATATTACTAGAATGAATATCAATGCAACAGGATGCTCCTTTGATATCTTCGATCAATTTAGCTGCTGTATAATCTTCCAGACCTCCATTGATGTCTCCTGGAAATGCACTGCTGTAATCGATATCTGAGATTGGTACTGCTCTTGTTCGTGCATCCAGTCCTAATGGATTGACCGCCGGATACACATCGACAATACCTGTCAGATTCTCAAATTCTGCCTTGATCCGGCGAATGATCTCTCCGCAGATATACTGTCCGCCAAGCTCATCTCCGTAGATTCCAGACACCAGACAGATTCTCTTCTCCTCTCCAGTCACCACATCCGGCATCAGACGATTTCTTTTGATCCTTAGCATCTCTCCGATCGGAAGTTTTACAGATACGACTGTGTCTATCATATTAAAGCCTCTTTTCTATTGTTTTATCTGTATCGTAAATATTTTACTTTTGACCCTCACGTCTTATTTTGCAAATAACATTTTTAAAATGATCGGTGATAAGAGTGTTGTGACGAGAACCATGATGACTACTGGTGCAAAGAAAATTTCTGATAATAATCCAACAGAAATTCCTTTCTGTGCAACGATCAGTGCAACTTCACCTCGGCATACCATTCCTGCTCCGATCTGTACAGATTCTCTCTTCGTATATTTGCACAACAATGCTCCAAAACCGCATCCCGCGATCTTCGAGATCACTGCGATCACACATAAAATGATCGTAAAGATGATCAACGTCTGTGTCATTCCATGAATGTTTACATTCAGACCGATACTTGCAAAGAATACTGGTGTGATCAGCATATACGATAAAACTTCAATCTTGTTATATATATAAAATCGTTCTGGGAGCCTGCATAAAATGATCCCTGCAAGATATGCACCTGTGATATCAGCGATTCCAAACACTTCTGCAAGAAATGCAAGTGCTAAGCAAAATGCAAGTGCAAACACCGGAACTCTTCTTCTATGACGTTCAATCTCTGGATTCTTATAAGTAGAAAGCCACTCAAAGAACTTCTTGATCCCAACTCCACCGATAATAGAAATCGCAAAGAATGCTGCCATCTGGATCAAGATCTTAAGGATTGCCTGAATATGGAATCCAGATGCTCCCCCAAGGCTTGTCATAATTGATAATAAAACGATTCCCAAGATATCATCAATGATCGCTGCCCCAAGGATTGCTGTTCCGACTCTTCCTTTTAAATGTCCCATATCCTGTAATGCTTCTACTGTGATACTTACTGAAGTTGCTGTTAGGATCACTCCAATAAAGATCGATTCCATGATATTATTTCCATATATAACGGATAAAACAGCTCCCATGATAAGTGGGATCAATACTCCACATAACGCAATGACGAATGCGGGAATTCCACTCTTCTTCAACTCATCAATATCTGTCTCAAGACCTGCCTGAAACATTAAAACAACTACACCTACTTCAGCCAGATTTAAAACTGAATCTGAAGGACTCACTACATTAAGGACCACTGGTCCTAAAATGATTCCCGCGATCAATGCTCCAACGACTGGCGGCATGTTAAACTTCTTCGACACAAGACTAAAAGACTTGGTCATTGCCAGAATGATTGCGATATCCAGCAAAAACTTATATTCTTCCATTGTTTTACCTCCATTAGTTCGTATCGTATCATACCTGTTTTTTCTTGTCAATTCTTAGACAAAGTGATCTTTTTTTATCCTTTTCTTGCTTTTTTTATGATCCTTTAGTATAGTGGAGAAAAGACTAAGAAAAGAGGTATCAAAATGAGTGAATTTAACGAAGTAGATAATATCATTGAAGAAGAAACTCCTGTGCTCCATTTAGAATTAGAAGATGGAACTGAACAAGACTGTGCCGTGATCGCTTTATTCTCTGTAGAAGAATTAGATGATCAGGAATATATCGCATTGATCACTGTTGAAGACTTAGAAAGTGATGACGAAGAAGGGGCTTTACTTTTATATCGTTACAACGAAGACCCTGAAGATCCTGATACTTTCAGTCTTGACAACATTGAAACAGACGAAGAATATGAGACAGTCACTGCTGTCTTAGATGAGATCTTAGAAGACGAAGAATAATATGATATTAATAAAAAAGCCCTTGCATCTTATATGCGGGGCTTTTTTTCATATTGAAGTTTTGTTCGGATCACTTTGTCAAGTTCATAATACTTTTCTTCCAGAGTTTTTCCATTCAGGACACAATCCATTGCCATACCCATGGATTCCAGCATCGTTTCTGTGATCTGATCTCTATACTGTAATAAAATATTCAGGCGCTCATGAAGATCTGTTTCATCTAAGAATTTCAACAGTGGTTCAATGTCTGCTGTTTCTTCTGTCTCATCACATTCATTTTCCTGTGCTGTCACTTCATCAACCAGTTCTGCTTCTGAATCTTGCTCTGTTTCCTTGATTTTTATACCATACTGGTCTCCTACATTTTCACACAATTCTACTTTCTGAAAACGATATGTCTGTTGCACATCTGGGTATTTTTCATGATCAACTTCACTTAAAAACATCGCAAGTGGTCTTGCATATGTCTTAAACGTTCCATACATTGCCTGATAGACCACCAATGGTTCTTCTGTCTCTGTATGTATTGCAACCGTAACGATCTGATAAAGTTTTCCTTTAAAATGCATATAAAATTCGCCTGCTCTTGGCATCGCTCTATTTTCCATGCAAAACACCTCTTTTCTCCTGACGGCTTCTTAGTTCTTCTACGAACCTTGACGGCCTGCTGTCTTTGTTATAAAGTTTCTTTACTGACAAGATGTGCAGATATTTCTTGGCTCTTGTAACTCCAACGTAAAACAAACGTCTTTCTTCTTCCACGTCTTCTTCTTTCATGGACTTCTTATGTGGGATCACGTCTTCATTGACATCTGGCAAAAAGACACGTTCAAATTCCAATCCTTTGGTGCTGTGCATCGTGCTGACCACAACTCCTTCTTTTTCTTTCTGATTCTCTTTTGACTGGCGGTTTAATTCTTCGGTGTATTCTTTGATATGATCAAACCATGCCTCATATGTATCATAGCCTTTTGCGCTCTCCTGAAGTTCTTCTAATACTTGCGTAAATTCTTCTTCCTGAATCTTGCGAAATCTTGCATATTCTGCTAAATACGCATTGTATCCCACGGATTTCCGGATATAATTGATCGCCATCAACGGAGTCATATTCTTCATGATCCGAAGATCTTCCTTAAAATCTTCTACATATTCATAAAGCCATGGTTTATCTTTGACCTTCTCTAACAGATCATCAAATGACACTTGTGATTCGGTCAGATATTCCCTGCTGATATAACGCTTGGGACGGTTCATGACTCTTAAAAATGTGCTTCTTTTGCGATCTCCCATCGCAAGGTGCATATAATCTATGATATTTTTGGAAATCCAGTGATCAAACAGATTCGGCACTGCATCCTGCATATAAAATGGGATATTGTATGCCATCAATGCAGCGATCAGCTGTCTTGGTCCCTGATTGGTCCGATAAAGGATCGCGATCTGGGATAACGGTGTCTTCTTTGCCATCTCTTCCTTGATCGTGTAAATGATATGCTTATTCTCCTCATAGTGATCTTTAAATGTACGGACCTCAACCATACTTGCAGCATCTTCTCTTGCCTGCATCTTCTTTTCAAAACGTTTTGTATTATAAGAAATGATATCTTCCGCAACCTGTACGATCTCTTCCCCGCAACGATAGTTTCGGTTTAAGATCACCTGTCTGGTATTTTCAAAATCCTTTGAAAAATTTAACATCAGTTCTGGTCTTGCACCTCGAAACTTATAAATAGACTGATCATCATCTCCTACGATAAAGAGGTTCTTTGTCTCTCCTGCTAACATCTTGACGATCTCATACTGAATCTTATTGATATCCTGAAACTCATCGATCAAAATATATGGAAACTTCTGCTGCCATGCTTTTCTGATATCCTCACGCTCTTTTAACAACTCATACGTATAAACCAAAATATCATCAAAATCGATCCAACGGTTCTCATGCAGTTTTTCTTCATATGCCCGGTAAATTTCTTTAAACACTTCATCCCCACAGCACCCACTGTGATAATAGGCAAGAGGGATCATCTGCCCTTTGACTAAGCTGATCTCTTGTATGATCTGACGCATAAAATCTGCTTCATCATCAATCTCCAGCTCATGATCTGTGATGATCTCACGGATAAAGTCATATTTTTTATGTTCCGGCAGAATATTATCTGCACTATAGTGATAGGCATATTTTAAAATCGTAAAAAACACAGAATGAAAGGTTCCAAAAGAAACCGGCAGGGTTTCCCCTGCCAGCCGCCAAAACCGCTCTTTCATCTCATTCGCTGCTGCTCTGGTAAATGTAATGACCAGAATCCGCTGCGGTGGGATCTGATAGTGCGATATCAAATATTGAATTCTCTTTGTGATCACAAGTGTCTTCCCTGAACCTGGTCCTGCAAGTACCATCATCGGTCCATCTTTGTGCATCACTGCTTCTTTCTGTGCCTTGCTCAGCTGGCTATGCAAGTGCTGCCTCCAGTTTCGCGATCGCATCATTGATTCTCTTTAATGATTCTTCTTTTCCCAGAAGTTCCATTAATTCTGTTGCTCCACCTGGTGTCATCTGCTTTCCAGAGACTGCTGTACGAACTGGCCACATTACATAACCATTCTTGTACTCATGTCCTTTTGCAAAAGATACTAACATCTCATATAATGCATCATTTGTAAAATCTTCCTGTGCTTCGATCACTGGATAGATCTCTTTTAATACGGTTAATGAAGTCTCAGGTGTTGTCTTCATCTTCTTATGTTTGTACATCTCTACATCATATTCTGGAACTGCTTCGAAGAAGTCAATGTGTCCCGGAATCTCTGTAAATAACTCAATTCTTGTCTTCACCATAGAAAGAATCTTATCAAAATCCATCTCTCTGTGAATTGTCTCTGTTACATATGGCATAGCAAGTTCTTTGAAACGGTCAAAGTCCATGGCTTTGATATATTCACCATTCATCCATTTGATCTTGTTCATATCAAAGACCGCTGGTGTCTTAGACATATGTTTGTAATCAAAGATCTCTTCTAATTCTTTTAATGAGAAGATTTCCTGTTCTCCTCCTGGACTCCATCCAAGTAATGCAACGAAGTTTACGATCGTCTCTGGCAAGAATCCCTGCTCGATCAGATCTTCGAAGGAAGAATGACCTTTTCTCTTACTCAATTTGTGATGTTCTTCGTCTGTGATCAGTGGACAATGAATGTATACTGGTTTTTCCCATCCGAATGCATCATATAAACGATTGTACTTTGGTGTAGATGATAAGTATTCATTACCACGAACTACATGTGTGATTCCCATTAAATGGTCATCAACTACGTTTGCGAAGTTGTATGTTGGATATCCATCCGATTTGATCAGGATCATATCATCTAATTCGATATTATCCACTGTGATCTCTCCGTAAATCTCATCAACGAAAGATGTTGTTCCTTCTGTTGGGTTATTCTGACGGATAACATATGGTACTCCTGCATCTAATTTCGCCTGAACTTCTTCTTTAGATAAGTTTAAGCAATGTTTGTCATAATGACTGATCACAACATCTCCTGATTTTACTTTCAGTGTGTCTAATCTCTCCTGATCACAGAAACAGTAATATGCTTCTCCCTTGTCGATCAGTTCTTTTGCATATTTTAAATAAAGCCCCTGTGCCTGTCTCTCACTCTGAACATATGGTCCGACTCCACCATCGATGTCTGGTCCTTCATCGTGGTTCATTCCGGCTTTCTTAAGAGTATTGTAGATAATCTCTTCTGCCCCTTCTACCTGTCTTTCCTGGTCTGTATCTTCAATTCTTAAAATAAAATCTCCGCCTGCATGACGTGCGATCAGATATGCATAAAGGGCTGTTCTTAAGTTACCTACATGCATACGCCCTGTAGGGCTTGGTGCAAATCTTGTTCTTACTTTGCTCATGATTTCCTCCCATTTGGTTTTAATTCTATCTTTCTATTCTACAAAACTTATCTTTCTTTGTAAAGAAGCAGTCTTATTGATTTTCGTTAATTTATGTTGATTTTTTGAAACAATCCGTCTTAAATCTCATTTAAGATCCTGCTAGCTTCCTCAAATGGCTCTAAGGTTCTCTTTAAGATTCCCTGCGTTGCCGCGATAAAGATTCCATAGTTCACGATCGGAACACCTGCATCTTTGACTCTTGCGATACGGTTTTTCATCTCTCTTCTATTTAAAGTACATCCGCCACAATGAATGACCAGATCATAAGTATCCAGATCTTCAGGGAAAGAGTTTCCACTGCTTGTATGGATATCAAAATCCTTACCTGTATATTGTTTTAACCATCTTGGGATCTTCACCGTTCCGATGTCATCGCACTGTCTGTGATGAGTGCATCCTTCCGCGATCAAGATCTTCGCCCCTTCTTCTAAATGTTCCAAGGCTTTCACTCCTCTGACTTCTTCTTCCAGATCACCTTTATATCTTGCAAACAGAATCGAAAATGAAGTCAGTTTGACATCTTCTGGCACAATCTTTGAGACTTCGCCAAATGCCTGAGAGTCTGTAATGACCAATGCTGGTTTCTTACCGATCTCTTCTAATGTCTTTTCTAATTCTGTTTCTCTTACAACAATAGAGGCTGCTCCTGCTTCTAAGAGGTCACGGATCGTCTGCTGCTGTGGAAGGATCAGTCTGCCTTTCGGTGCTGCACTGTCGATCGGTACGACTAAGATCACAAAATCATTCGGACAAACCAAATCTCCAACGATCTTTAGCGTGTCATCATCAGTTGGAACCAGTTTCCCGATCTCTTCTTTTAACTCCCAGATCCCTTTTTTATCCTTTGCACTGACAAAGCAGGCTTTGTCTTCTTTCCATTCTTTGGCATTGGAAAGATCCATCTTATTGTAGACTTTCAGATAAGGAATCTTCCGGTCTTCGATCAAACGTATCATATCTTCTTCAAACTCTGTCATACCAGCTGTAGCATCCATGATCACAAGGGCGATATCTGCCTTAGCCAAGACTTCTTTTGCTTTCTTGACTCGCTTTTCCCCTAATTCTCCTTCATCATCAAGTCCCGGAGTATCGATCATAACTACTGGTCCTAATGGCAGAAGTTCCATTGCCTTGTATACAGGATCTGTCGTTGTTCCTTTGACATCAGATACGATCGCTAATTCCTGATTCGTCATAGCATTGATAACGCTTGACTTCCCGGCATTTCGTTTCCCGAATAATGCGATGTGAATTCTGTCTCCTCTTGGTGTTGCATTTAAACTCATATGATTTCCTCCTGTCTGTCTTTATGGATCGTTAACTCTTTCTTTTATCTTTGTGCCTTATGATATCCCGCTGCTTTTGCTTCTTTCTCACTCTTAAATGTGACTAAATATTTTGATGTTCCCATACGGTCATAATCTCTTTGACCTGGGCAGTGATATACCTTTGATCTGCTGTTTCCACGGATTTCCTGTGAAGCAGTTGTTTTTGCTGCTGTTGTATTTTTGTTACTGCTGTAGTTTTTGCTGTTATTAGATGAATTCTGGTTTGTGTGGTATTTCTGGCTTGCTTTTGAATTCTCTGTTGTTACCTGCACGCTGCTGTCTGCTTCACTGTCTCCTGTCTCGTAATCAATCTTCACTCCATCCTGTACATTATATACAAATACATTAAACTTGATATCTTCACCCTTATCTTCCACAGACATCGCTTCCATCTGTACCCCTTTAGCTACCAGGTCATCTCCGTCAAAGACTGGCGTAACTCTGTATAATACATGATTGCCTGTCTCACGGACATAGTCACCGACCATCTCTTCATATGGTAACATTCCATCCACATTAAAAGATCTTGTTCCTGTGATCAGGTTCTTATTATTGGCATTCTCACCGGTCAGCTGGTAAGCGATCAAATGACAGCGGTTATATAGATATTTCCCATCAACGTTATCGTATTTTGCTGTATGCCATCCGGTTGGTTTTACCATACCGATTGCTCCGCGTTTTCCTTTTGGCATGATATCTTTTCCAACACACGCTTCCGCCACCTGACATCTTCCTTCAGAGTCAAGTCTGCTGTAAGACTCGTAGGATTTTGTTGTCAGATCCTTGGATGTAAAATCTGGATTATTATTATCAACAGCAACCGTCATATTCCCTGAAAAATCCGGAATATTGTCAGATGATACAGATTTAGTGGAAGAATTTGTACTTCCTTTGCTGCTTTGTTCGCTCTGTGCGTTTCCGCTATTACTGCTATTGCCTGTACTCTGGCATCCTGCCAGTGATACCACCATCATTCCTGCGATCAGCAGGGCATATAATTTCTTTGTTACTCTCATCATCAACTGCTTCTCCTCTTGTTATATTCTTTTCTGATCTAGCTTATTGTTTTGGAAGATAGATCTGTTTTGTGATCTCGTGAGTGGAACCTTCGATCTGTTCTTCTTCTGCAAGTTTCCATTCCTCAAGATCCACATCCAGTACCTGATCGGACGGATAAACTTTATTCCAGCGGAAGATCACGATCTCTTCGATCTGATCTATCACTGGTTTTAATGGAAGATTCTCTACAATACAAGTCTCCCCTTTTCCTGCCTTGTGTAAGAAATCTTCACAAACAACCGGATCGTTGATCTCTTCATACAACTTCTCTGTATATGCATTCATATAGACCTTCTCCCCTTTGGTCATCTCCGCAATATACTCTCGCAAGCCTCGATCCTGACTCTGCCTTCGATCATTAAACATCATACCGTTGTTGTTGTCTAAGCATAGAATTATTATCATTCTTTCCATCCTCCAATCGTACTTATGTTCTATTTATGTATTATATCTTGTGCGAGAGGATATTGCAATAAAAGAAGCTCTGAATTTCTCCAAAGCCTCTTCTTACTTTTCATTCTTTTTTGTATTCTAATTGTATTTATGATACTGCTTTCATCACTTTTTCTCTCATAGGCTGTGTCATTTTCTCTGGTTTTAAGATCTCTTTTAATTCTTCTTCCTTTAACAGACCTTCTTCTAATACCAGCTCTTTTACAGAAATTCCTGTTTTTAGTGATTTCTTTGCAATCTCAGCAGACTTTGCATATCCGATATATGGACATAACGCTGTTGAGATTCCAACACTTTTTTCAATATATTCTTCGCACTGTCCGGCTTCTTTTACCAGACTACTTGTACTTCCCTGGATATCTTTGTTGTAAAGATAATATTGTGTTGCATTCTGTTGAAATCTTTCTGTTGCGAGGACATTTCCATCGGTTCCGATCAGATTCTGTGAATTCTGGTTTCCATCTGTATCAGTTGTGTAAGCTACAACTCCATCCTGATAATAATAGTTGATCGTCTCATCTCCATCAATCTTCTGGATCCGCTGTCCTTCTCCATTATAGATGTTCTGCTGGATCACCGCTGTCTTTCCGTCTTTTGTCACGGACACCTGACTTAATCTGTTTTCCGCATCATAGACATAAGTCTGATCTTCTCCAGTCTTTGTGTTCTTGATGTCCGTCTGATTTCTATTAGTATCATAGCTGTACTGACAGAGTTCTTCGACTGCAATCCCTTTTTCTCTGATCGCAGTCTTTAACTGGTCCAATCATTATAAGTATAGAAAGAATGTATTAAGTTCCCAGATTCTTAAGAACATAGTTCAAGAATCCGTACGCATCTCAAACCGCACATTATAACTCCCAATTCCAAAAGTTATCACTTACTTCTTCCAATAAGATTAATGAAAAATTGTTCGGCTTTATGATTTTCTTTAAAATATCCATTTTAAGAAAAGTATCATAACTATATAATTTGTTTAATGACATCTCTTCAATTTCCTGTAAAGATATATAGACCACATGTTTTTTTAAATCTTTTTTTATTTTTTCATACTCCGATGTGTCTGGACTTGTCAATCTACCTATTATATGATAGACTGCTGGAATATCCTTATCACATTCAAGAGATTCTCTTGCATATTTAAGTGCAGTTTCATTGAATAAATCATATTCATCTTTTGCAACTTCCCAAACCGCTCTTAAATATAAGATCAATGCCTTATTTTTCTCCGATCCGTTATTTTCCAACCATTGCTGATATCTATTGATTTCACTATTTCCATAAATACTTTCCACATAGCTTCCAAATATAAAAAATTGTTCTTCCATCATATTGGTCCTATTTTTTTCTAATAATTCCAATATCATTTCATATCTATCATTATTTACAGGATAGTATAGTTCGAATACACATCTCTGTAATATAAATTTCTCATCTAATAATAATCTTTGATATAATTTTTTTTCTTTCTGGCAAATAATCGTTTTTTTCTTTCCCATTCTTTCTCGAATCCTATTGATGAGTCGTTCTCTGTAAATTCGGTTATATCTTTTATCTTTTTCTATATTATCAATCAATTTTTTATTTATTTTTTTTAACCACTTGTTATCATCTTCATTTATTATTACATCCTCAACAGTATAAAGTGCCTGATATCTTATATCATCATCCCAAGATTGTAATCCATTCAAAATAGCATCTAAATATTTCTCATTCTTTGTTATATAAAATAAATAATCATAAATTCTGTATTTTGCATAACCTTTTTTTTCTAAGTTTTGTAAAATTTCTTTCATCCTTTTTTCAATGATATCATCATCTAATTGTCGCATTATCCCAATATATCCTATCGCTTCAATCAACTCATAATTAATAAACTCATCTTTTTGATATTGTTCAAATAAATTCAAAAAATCTTCTAACCTTTTAAATTCTTGAATTACTGATATAGACTTTTCTGCAATTAATCGATTCTTATCTTTTATCATATATTTTGAAATATCATAACTCCAGTCAGATAATTCACATTGAAGAACATCTAATACTTTTGTTTTATAGTAACTATTATTACATTGGCTAATTTCTCGTATAATCTCTTTATCTTTTTGTGAAAATAATATGGCTTGTTTCTGTTTATTTATTATCGACATTAGTTTTTCCAATAAATTCATAGTCATTTTCTCCCATAATAATGTCAAAACCTAAATCATTTCCAAAGCTTTTATTTCGAATATCTTTCTTATAGATTTACCTATTCTTTAGTACTTGATTCACTTAAGAAATAGATAATTTCCTATATTAACTTCTATATTAGATACATTATTTCAATATTAGAAATATTTGTTATCTTAAGCGAATCAAGTATCACTATTTTCTGAAATCTTAATGTCCCTGGGACCTTAATTAATCACATATGATTCTGTCTGTCCAGTCTTTGTGTTTTTGACATCTGTCTGATTCCCATTGGCATCATAGCTGTACTGGCGGACTTCATCAACTGCAGTTCTTTTTTCTTTTGTGGATGTCTTTAACTGATCCAGTCCGTTATAAGTATACGATGTTGTCGTTGTTCCGTCATCTTCTTTGAGCCGGTTTCCAACATTATCATAGGTATATGTGACCGTTTTTGTCTTATCATCCTTGTTATGATCTGTTGTCACAGTCTTTGTCAGCCGTCCGAGTGCATCATAAGTATAGGCTTTTGTCTCATTGACTTTATCTGTATCTTCTTTCGGATAGTTATTGACTTCTGTTTTCTCTGTGATATTGGAATTTTTGTCATAACTGTAGCGGTAGGATTCCATGACCTTTCCTGTCTCAAGGTCTGTGTAAGTCATTTCTTTGACACGGTCCAGGCTGTCATAGGTGTAGACTTTCTTCACTGCCTGATCACTGCTGTTTAACAGATCTCTGTAGTCTTTGATCTCTTTGACTTTTCCATAGCTGTCATAAGTATAGCTTCTTACCGTCTTTTCTGTACTGCCATCTCCTGACTGGATCTCTCCTTTGATCTTTGTCAGCCATCCGTTCTGGTCATATTCATAGGATAACGCATGAACTCCGTTCTTTGTCGTTGGATAAGTAACCTTTGTAAGCTTTCCATCACTGTCATAATGATATCTGATCTGGTGTGCTTTGATCTCATCGGCTGTCGGTTCATTTTCCTGACTTAATTCTGCATATCCTGTTGTCTGTCCTCTGCGGTCATACTGATATTCTGTGTAACGTACAGCTGTTTCTTCTGCTCCGTCGATCTGATAGTCAATACTTTCTAACAGTCTGTCGTTAATATCATAGCTGTAGACCGTCTTTAAGGTCTTCTCTCCGATACTTTCTCCTGCTTCCCCTGCTTCATAGGACTCTGTTTTGATCAGCCGGTTCTTCCTGTCATAATCAAATGTTTTATAACCACCGTCTGCATAGTTTTCCCTAATCTTGTTTCCGTTTGTGTCATAACTGTAAGCTGTTGTGATCTGTTCTTCTCCGTCTCCAAGATCTGTGGTGCTTTCTGTCAGTCCTGCTTCATTTGTCACTTCTTTGTTGACATGTCCGTTGGCATCTTTGACACTGGTCGTGGTCTTTCCATCCGTTCTCATATCATAAGAAATGCTGTTGCTGATCGTTTCGTTTCCATTCTTTCTGCTGACACCTGTGACACGGTTCTGGTCATCATAAGTATAGGTTGTGACATTTCCGTTTCCATCGGTCACGGCACTCTCATTTCCATTGATATCATATGCAGTCTCATTGATGATCGTATCTTTTCCTGTGGTGATACTGTCTCCATCAATTACCGGCTGGCTGATCGTATGGGTTGTTTTCCCTTCCTTATTGTATAACGCCAGGGAGATCTTTCCTTCTCCATCGGTGCTGCTTTCAAGGGTAACCGCTGCGATCTCTTTTCCATCTTCGGTAAAGACATGATCCGTATAGATACCGCTGCTTAAGGTACGGACCGCATTGCCTGCATGATCTGTCCATGTCTTGTCTGTCACGGTTCCATTGACTTTGGTTGTCTGTACCTGAAGATCCTTATAGGTCTTTGTGCCTGTCAGGGTATGGATCACGGCAGTTTCGTATCCATACGAAGTTTCTGTTGTTTTTGTCGTATTGTCCGCATCTTCCTTTGTGGTAGTCACTCGGTTTCTGCTGTCATAACGATACTCGGTTGTAACCCCTGCACTGCTTGTTTCTGATGTGACTGCACCGTTTGCATTATAGCTCTTTGTCTCTGTCTGACTTGTCTTATTTCCTTCCTGATCTGTCAGGGATCTTTCTGTCTTTACGACACGTCCCATAAAGTCATAGGTGGTGGTTGTCACTTCTCCTGTATTCTGGTCAGTACTTGAAACTTCCCTTCCCATCGCATCATAAGAAGTTATAGCTTCCTGTGTCATTTTTCCCTGTGTGCTTGTTAATGTCTCACTGACTTTGTGGTCTGCTTCTTCTCTCTGTGTAACATACTTAAGGTACCGTAGCCCTTATGAAATCTGATATTTTTTATATTATTTGGTTTATTATGATTTTTCTACTTACTTTTCTGATTTCACTACGTTTTCGTGTTTTATTGCATCTCTTTTTCCTTGTTTTCTGACTTCATATGGTCTACGAGCACTTAAATTTATTATTCTGGAATGGATCCGAAGAAACCAAAATGACCAGAAAACGTATGGCGAATTATTCTTCATGTTCTGTGATGATATTCAGGACATGGATCTAACCAATGCACTGCAGAGCCTTATGGCTCTGTTTGTGGAACACATTTTAACATTATCCGCTGATATCACATCTATTATAAAATGTAAAGTAAGTGAATGGATTGCATCTCAAGCCACATTTATTCAGGCTTTATTTAGCGATATTAGCTGGGAAAGTTGAGTTACTATTAATACAAAAATAATTTTCAATACTTGAAATATTCTTTTCCTTATCATTTATATCACATCCTTGTATTGGATTGTGAAAGGATTTTCCAATTTTGCTTTAGAAATGCTTTCTTTTTATTGTATAAGTTCCAAATTCCATACCGCCTTGTTATCTTTTGCAATTTTCTTACAACTTCTACCCTCTGAATCCTTTTTCTTACTATCACCTCCATGCTTTTTCAGATATTTCAAAATTTCTTGACTTTGTGATGCGCACGCTGTCTGTAATGCTGTAGAAGAATAATTTTCAGTTTCTTCTTTTACATATTTATTGATATCTGCTCCTTGTTCGACAAGATAACGTACCATTGTGTAATCCCCAATATCAACTGCTGTCTGTAATAAATATTCTTTTCTGACTTTTCCTTTTGTCATTTTGTTTTCTAGTATTTTTCTTGCAATATCACTTTCTCCATTCCAGATTATTTCCTGCAATTCATCTTCTTTTACTTTTACCCCCTGCTCATATTGTTCCTTACCGTAATTTTGATAGGTGTCATATATTTCTTCTTTTGTTGGCTGATGACCTAAAGATTCCAGTGTTTTAAAAGATTTTTTATCGCCGAAAGCTAAAATAAATTCCCATACATCACAAGGTTTTCCGTGATGATTTTTCTTGAAATTCACTTTGTCTTTTTCTATCAAAATCTTTGCATTGTCTAAGTTTCCTGCTACAATCGCAAAATCAACTGCTCTCACTTTATAATAATCTGCCTTTGCTTTTGAATCTAATTGTTGTTCTAACAAATATTTTACTACTGAAGAATGATTGCATAGTGCTGCGATCTGCAATAATCCTACTTTATCTGAGTCTTTCCAAGCAAAATCATATCCTTGTTTTTTCATGATCTTCAATGTATCCACATTACAATGCGCTGCTGCAAAAGCTAATACCTGCCCTTTATCTTTTTTATTTATTTTATCTGATATCACAAGTTTTTGAAGTTTATGATCATCTCCATTCATCGCTGCTCGTAATCCTTGTGATATATTTTGCTTTCCGTCATATTTTTCTAATTTTTTTAAAATTTGAGGCGTAAAATAATACTGCATTCCCCAATTGCTGTTATCATCGTTTAAAAGAAATGAAATTATATCGGAATCAGGTTTTGCACCTGATTCCAATAGTCTATTTAACATGTCCATTTTCTCATTATAATTTTCAAATGAAATCCTACTTACCGTTCCTTTTAGTGCTGTTATTTCATCTCCTTTTTGATTTGGATCTGCACCCGCATCCAACAGCTGATTGGCTAAGTCAAATCTATCATTAACAATTGCCCAGCATAGATTCGTATCTCCATCTATTCCTTTTTCATTAACATCTGCACCACTCTTTATCAATTGTGAGCATATTTGTAACTGTATCTTTTCGCTCTCAATCTCTCTGACGGCTAATTCTAACGGCTTCGTTTTTGATGATGTTTTGATTGTTTCTTTTGCAAGTTCTGCATGATTTTTCAATGCTTCCTTTACACCTTGCATATTGGGATTGCAAATAGAAGCGTATAACTGTTTTTTGGATATATCCTTGTCTTTATCTTTACTACATCCACATATGGAAAAACAAAACGTTGAAAGCACTGCAATTATAATAAAAATCTTTTTCCTGTTTTTCATTTTAATCTCCATTCCGCCGCCTTCGGTCGGCGGCACAAATAGTAATGAAAGTGTTTCAACTCTCTACACTATGCTTTAAAATAGTTTCCAAGAAGCTATACTACAAAGCACGGGAGGAGGAGTTGTAATAACTTTCTTCGTTTTAGACAGCATTTTAATCAGTGTAAGTTCTGCCTTTTCAAGCACAAATAAGTGGCATCACGAATCCGTACACTAAGAATTGTTTAAGCGCCTTAGTTTAATTGTGTGGCAGTTCAGTCAATGGCTTCTTATCATTTACGAAAGGAGTTTGTCTATGAAAGTTACTTACCAAACCTGTTGTGGTGTCGATGTTCACAAATCTTTTCTCGTTGCCACAATTGTAAAAACTACTGGTGGCGTTGAGCCATCTTATCAAAAGAAACGCTTTTCCACCTTTAATAATTCAATTCTTGAATTTAAACATTGGCTTCTCGACAATGACTGTCTTGATGTCTGTATGGAATCCACTGGTAAATACTGGGTTCCTGTCTTTAATCTTCTGGAAGATGAAATCAATGTTGTCATTGCCAATCCCAAATGGGTAAAAGCTGTCAAAGGCAACAAAGATGATACCAAAGACTCTAAATGGATCGGGGATTTGTTCCGTCTTGGACTTGTCAAAGGCAGCTATATCCCTTGTAAGAAAGTCCGTATTCTCAGAGAATACACCCGTTATCGTTACAAGCTTGTTTCCTACCGTTCAAGTGAAAAGAATAGATACCAGAATGCTCTTACTGTTTGTAATGTTGCATTAGATTCTGTTGTTTCCGATATCTTTGGGAAGTCATCCTCATCCATTATCGATTATCTGCTTGAACAATCGGATACATCCATTAACCACGAAGAAATCGCATCCAGACTTCTTCGGCGTCTCAAATCCAAAAAAGATGCTGTTATAGAATCCATTGAGGGATATCAGATGACTGATGTCCAAAAATATCGTATGAAATCTTAATGTCCCTGGGACCTTAATTAATCACACATCAATACCGTAGACCTTATGTTATCTGGCAATTTCCATATCTTCTGCTTTTTTAATATTACTACTTCTGCTTTTCTGATTTCTTCACTCTACACTCTTTTATTGTGTTATTAATTCCTCGTTTTCTGACTTCGTAAGGTCTCAGGGAACTTAAGTCACTATAGTATTAGTCATCTTGCAATCCCGGAAACTTTTGATAAATATATTTTTTTATTCTATAACTATTACTGTCTGTTACAGCTTCTTTTATATCCGTATCACCCGCCCCTTCCCTGATCAAAAATTTTACCATTGGAAAATCTCCTAATGTAATCGCTCCATATAAAGCAGATGTCATTTTTTCTCCATCAGAGTATTTTCCAATCTTATTAACTTCACCTCCATTGCTAAGCAATAGTTTTACTAATTTTATATTTCCCGTATCTACCGCGTTTATTAATGCTATTGGTGTAACTACTGCCTTCTTTTTTATTAACAATTCTGCAAGATCTATTCGGTTACTCATTGCTGCTGTTTCTAATATATTTTCATCATTATCTTCTGGTGATATATTTATATCTGTTAATTTTGTCAATAAGTACCCTAATGTTTTCTCCGAAATAGAATCTATCGAATTCTCAATTGATTCGCATATATCTTTTGGGGATGGTTTTATAATATCCATTAAATATTTTATTGTATCAATGTTGTTTGATTTTATCGCAAGGTCAAATATATTTTGAAAATCTGCATTTTCTTCTCGAACAGAAATCTTATTCTTTACTGCATATTTTAACACTTTCAAATTTCCATATTGGGCAGCAACCATTGCAATATTCTCCCCATATGTATTATGTAATTCATGAATGGAAATTCCTTTTAAAATTGATGAATTTATTTCTTGTCCTATTGAGATTTGATAGAAAATCTTTCGTTTCTTTGACAGGTCTTTCATTTTTACAATTCCCTGCTTCATTCCCCATTGAAGAATATATTCCGTGTTTGCAGATGTATCTCCATAAACGCCCGTACGATATCCATTGATCAATATTCTTTTTGTCATTTTTGTAACTGGAATTTTTTGTTGATACAGATATTCTATTAATTTTATTTGAGTTTTAGCATCTTGAATTTCGCCCGTTGATAATGCGTAATCTAGAGCTGATATTCCTCTTTTTTTATACTTAACATCAGCTCCTTTTTCTACCAATTGCTTGCAAAATTTTATATTTCCTTGTTGGGCAGCAAGCATAAGTAATGAAATTCCGTCTTTATCCTTGTAATTGGGATCAGCTCCTTTTCTTATTAAATACTGGGCAATTTTATTGTCTTCATGCATGGCTGTATCAGCATATACTGGATTTTTATCTGATTTTCCATAAAGACTATCCATTGTCAAGCCTATATTTCGAAACGAATTCATATTGGCACCATCATCAATTGCTTCTTTGGCTGCTTCAACTTCATTTGTTTCTATGGCATTGTATAATTTTTGATTCTGCTTTCTGCTTTGTCTGTAAGATTTACAACCACCGATAGTTACACAAAAAGCTGCTATCCATATAGTGCAAATAAATATTTTAATTTTTACCATTTTATTCTCACCTTTTTGTTTCTTCGATTTGTACTTGCGGATTTACTTAATCTTAATGTCCCTAGGACCTTAAGATTTTATACAGCTGTCTGTTTTCCTTCTTTGTCATACTTAAGGTACCGCAGATCTTATGATATCTACGTTTCATCACATATTTTGTATCTTATCTATTATACGATTTCTCGTATTTTTATATATTATTCGATTTTGAACATATAAAATCATAACTTGAACTGCTCCAAAAGCAAACACTATAACACTTTGTGATATAACACCAAATATTATCATTAACACTATATAAAAAAATATCACCATTTTTAAATAGTATAATTTAAATTTTTGAGGTTTAATTATTATTTCACATCCAGCGTCTTTTGATATAACATTAAGATTAACTTGCATTTCTACAGTCAAATTTTCATAATTATATGTATCTATTAACCATAAATTTAACTTTCCTTGACCATCATCTGTTCTAAAATAATTTTCTACTTTATTATTTTCACTTGACCAACTAGTTTCTAATAATTTTATTTCTTGTGCGGATAAAACTTTTACTCTTTTTATATAATCTTCAATCCATAAATCCTTATTTTTTTCAGAACTTATCATTATAACCTCCTCATCTAATAATGAGCATTATTAGATAGCCTTAAGAATTTCTTATTTTAAGGCTATCTAACATATGCACATTGGGTACCGTAGACCTCTCTGTATATTTTTATTAAAATTGCACAAGAAAGCTTGGATTTATCAGCTTTCCGGATACTCTTTAAATTAATTAGCTGATCAAAATACAGCCTTATGGATAGTGAATAAGGTATCTTTTTGTACCATTCATAGAAAATTGGTATAAAAAGAAGACGTCTTGATATTTTTATGGTTGCCTTCTTTGTTCACCCATTTTCTCTACAGCAACAAACCTCTCATGTCTGACAGGATCATCCATCTGCTACGATCGGAGTCCTAAATTCCTTCGTTCTGTCTATCCATAGCTGGGCTGCCACTTATGCTTAAGCACAGGATCTTTGTCCTATGGTCTGTATCTCCTGTGGCTAAACTGGCTATACTTTTTTCAACGATACAGTTACATCCCTGTCCACAGCACCAATCTCCTTGGCGGACGCTTTCCTGTTTTCAGGTTTATTTCTTTCTTGTTAGGCTGCCTGTGGCAATTGGGTTGGACGATGAATATCCTCTATCATTTTTGATCCATTGTAGACAACACCCTTCGTCATGATTGCAAAAAATACCCGGATCAGCTTACATCCAACGGCTATCATTGCCTGTCGGCCTTTCAGTGGATTCTTTATCCGTTTTCTGTAATAATCATAGATCGATCTGAATTCTTTATTGCTCTGTATCAATGGTAATACTACCTGATATATGATTTTTCGCAGTTTCTTCCGACCACGCTTGCTGATCGTTGTACGACCTTTGTGTTTTCCAGAGCTGTTCTCTACCAGTTCAAATCCAGCATACTTCTGGATCTGTTTCGGGTTTTTAAAGCGACTGATATCCCCGACTTCTGATATGAAACCAGCTACAGTTACTAATCCGACACCATCAACTGACAGCATCTTTTCTGCATTTGGTATCTGCATGATCAGTTCTTCCATCACAGATGTAACCATTTCCAGTTGTTGCTTCTTTACCTTATAATCTTCCAGCAACATCTGAATCTCCATGACTGCACCCTGACCTTCTGATTTTCCAACACTATCATGCGCAGCATCTACCAGGGTCTTTGCCCTATTAAAACTGGCGCCTTTGCCACGCACTTTATGTTCTCTCCATATCTTTATAATGTTATCTACACCCAGTGCTGTCACCATAGTCGGTAATGGTACTTCCTCAAGAATCATCATTCCTGTTGTTGTATCAAATTTCTTGTATACAGTAAGATATTCTGGAAAATATATCTTCAGCCATCTCTGTATCCTGTTGGATGCTACATTCAGCTCCTTCATGATGCGATCTCGGCTGGATGTCACTTCTCTGATCTCTGCATAGATTCCTTCCGGCACATATGGAAAACTGTACCTTCCATCGATTACAAGCTTTGCAATCGTCTTTGGATCTTTCAGATCTGTTTTCTTTGGGCTGTTGTCATCCAGTTCCTTTGCTTTCTTAACAGATGCAGGATTCACGAATGCCAGTTTCATCCCATAATCTTTTACAAACTGATAAAAGGTATACCAGTAATGACCTGTAGGTTCACATCCTATCATTGCTTCATTTTTTCCATGCTTTATGCATATTTGTGTAACCCAGTCATAAAAGCTGTTGAACCCATTGATATCAGTTGAAAATCTGAATACTTTTCTTGTCAGCTCTCTTCCCCGGTAATCGAATGCTCTGACATAGTGTTCAGAACTTCCGATATCAACTCCGAGTACTAAAGTTGATTCTGTGACTTGTTCAATCTTTTGATTCTGTGTATAATTCATTATAAGGACCTCCGATAATTAAGATGTTTTTCATCCGCCAAGATGATATCTTAATTATACTGTGAGGTTCTTCTTTCGTCTATTGACATTATTTATGAATTACAGGAATGCTTATAATATCTGACAATTTTCATATATTCATCATTTCTAAGATTCTTGCTTCTATTTTTCTAATTTCTTCATTCTGCACTCTTTTATTGTACCTCTATTTTCTGACTTCGTAAGGTCTCAGGGAGCTTAAGTTTTTGTACTGTGAGGTTCCTGTTTTTGTCTATTGACATTATTTATGAATTACAGAAATGCTTAAGATTCTATAAATACATTCTCATTAAAATATTGCATAATTTTTTCTGTTTCATCTTTAAATGTTTTATAAAAACCAAAATCACAAAAATTATAATATACAATCCCCAATACCTATTATTTGGAGTAATCATAAGTATAAGAAGCGAACTAATAATTAGTAGTATATTTGCTATTATTATTATAAGTTCAGCTTCAAAATATAACGAATATCTCATTGTCATTATAGTATTTTCACCATTAGAATACATCTTAATTTTTATTTTTGGAACAAATCCCCTATTTTTATAATACGGAATAGTATATAATACTATAGAATCTTCCATTTCTTTAATAAAAACTTTTCTTGATTTGGTATAAAAAAGATAGAAGCACGTCTTTTTTTACTACTTATATTATACAATTTCTTTTTTATTTCTTTTTCAGTTAGTTTAGTTTTTATTTCTTTATCTATTTTATACATAGTTGCTCCTTATAAAGAAATAAATCTCGGAATCTTTTATTAATTAACCATCCCTATTTTTAATATATTTACAATTCATCATTTGTGACTAAAAATCAAGATTCCGAGATTTTGTAAAATTATTTACTTCTACACATTCTTATTTTTTTGTTTTTTGATACAGCAACTTTTACAAACATGTTTCCCAGAAAATATATTAAAAAACTATTTACTTTCTTTTTAATAATTGTATATCTTCTTCATCTACTCCCAAAAATGAAATAGTGTCTATATTTTCTTTTTTTAATATTGCCTCTCCATCATCCTCTCCGTATTCTGTTAATTTTGAAACGATTACTTTATTATTGTCAATTTTATTTATAACTCCTTTAATTGGGCATTCATCATCTTGTATCATTTCAATTGATACTATATACTTATTATTCATACAAATTTGAAATATATTATTCTTTAAACTAACTTTATCTTGTAGTTTTAAATCAATATGTCTTTGATTCTTTTTAGAATATAATTTTTCTATTTTTTTTTCATACTGTCCACTTATCTCTAAATGCATAACACTATCTATTTTTTTCAGAATATACCCATCTGCTAATCCATGAGGTGTTATATGTTTAATTAAAAAATCTTGTCTTCCAATTGCGTAAATATATCCTTCCAAAAACATCGAGGTATCATCTTCATCGCAAAATATACTAACTATATTATTATTTTCTTTTATCTTTATCAATTCTTTAATCATATTTACTCCTTCTTCCATCATATCTTGTCTTCAGACTATGATCTTTCCATGTAGAATAAGATACATTCCACTAGTATAGCACACTTCATTTTTCGCCTGATCATCTCCATGGATTGTTGTCCCTCCGAAATCCGTGACTTCGTAAGGTCTCAGGGAACTTAAGTTCATACAGTATCCTGATATGTCGTTTTCATTCTCCCCTTATGCTTGGATTATAACATTTCACCATTTTACAGGCAATCAGATTTAGTTTTTTCATCGTTTAATACAAAAAACTTTTTTATTTTTGTGAAATATTACGGTTAACTTTTTTAATAAGTATATCTACTTAATATATTGTTCCATTACTATACAAAAAAAGAACCCTGATAACTAAATTACCAAGGTCCTTTCCATATTCCCGTAAGAAGCTAAATCATATAATCTTAGCTTCTTGCTCTTTCTTCTAATAAAGCTTTCACTTCTGCTTCTGTTTCTAACTGCATTACTTCATCAACTAATGCTTTACATTCATCCATTGTCCACAGAGACATAACTTTTCTTGTAGCAAGGATTGCTGTAGCACTTACTGAGAATTCGTTTAATCCAAATCCAAGTAATACTGGTACTAATAATGGATCGCTTGCTGCTTCTCCACACATACCTGCCATGATATCTTCTTTGTTTGCAGCTGAGATGATATTTCTGATAGAACGAAGTACAGCTGGATTGTATGCAGAGTACAGATATGCAACATCTGGGTTACCTCTGTCGGCTGCCATTGTGTATCCAGTTAAATCGTTTGTACCGATACTGAAGAAGTCTGCTTCTTTTGCAAGAATGTCAGCAATTAAACTTGCTGCTGCAGTTTCCATCATAACACCAACCTGGATGTCTTTGTCGTATGCGATACCTTCTGCATCTAATTCCTGTTTCAGTTCTTCGATGATCGCTTTTACAGCACGAAGCTCGTCTACACATGTTACTAATGGTACCATGATACGAACTTTACCGAAAGCACTTGCACGTAATAATGCACGAAGCTGTGGTTTGTAAATATCTTCTTTTCTCTGTAAGCAGAAACGTACTGCTCTGAATCCTAAGAATGGATTCTCTTCTGTTGGAAGTCCAAGATATGGAAGTGCTTTATCTCCACCGATATCCAGTGTACGGATGATCACTGGTTTACCGTCAAGAGTTTCAGCTACTTTCTTGTATGCTTCAAACTGAGCTTCTTCTGATGGAATCGCATCGCTTTCCATGAATAAGAACTCAGATCTGAATAATCCAACACCTTCTCCATCACGCTCTAAGACACCTTCTGCTTCGTCTGGTCCACCGATGTTAGCAACCAGTTCCACAACGTGTCCGTCTGCTGTCTGGGATTTCTGTCCAACAAACTTCTGAAGGGCAGCTTTCTCTTCTAAGAATTTTGCTTTCTTAGCTTTATATTCTTCTACAACAGATGCTTCAGGATTGATGAATGCTTCTCCTGTTGATCCGTCAAGAACAACTTCATCTCCATCATTAACGATAGAAACGATGTTTTCAATACTAAGAACTGCTGGAATTTCCATAGATCTGCAGATGATCGCAGAGTGAGATGTCTTACCACCGATCTCTGTTAATACACCCTGAACGTTTGCAGGATTGATTCCTGCTGTCATAGATGGTGTTAAATCTTCTGCTACTAAGATTGTTCCTTCTGGAACTGCACTGATATCTACTTCTTCAATTCCAAGTAAGATCTTAATTAAACGAGTTTTGATGTCGCCTAAGTCAGATGCTCTCTGCTGTGTCAGTTCATCGTCTGCCATAGCGAAAATCTGTGCGAAGAAATCGCAAGCTTCTTCTACAGCAGCTTCTGCGTTGATCTTCTCTCCATCGATCTTAGCTTCGATCTGTTCTGAGATCGCTGGATCCTGAATCATCATGATATGACCTTCTAAGATCTCTGCTTCCTGCTCACCAGCAGTTACTTTCATGGATTCAACCATCTTCTGAGTCTTCTCAATGAAAACTTCAATTGCATCGCTTAAACGTTTTTTCTCTGCTTCTGTATCTTCGATAGACTGTTTTGTGTAATTAAGTTCTTCTTCCTTAATCTTAACGATCTTACCGATACCGATACCAGCAGATGCTCCTATACCTTTATACATGTTGCCACCCGTCCTTTATCAAATTATATGTTACACCCGTTATGAGCAGTGATTACTCACCTAATCCAGATTCAATCAGTTCTGTTGCATGTGCAAGAGCTGCTTCTTCGTCTGGACCTTCACATACTAATTCGATTTCAGAACCACATTTGATGCAAGCTCCGATGATGTTTAATAAGCTTTTAGCGTTGATTTTTTTATCTTCGAATACGATAGTTACGTCAGATTCGAATTTAGTTACAGCTTTCGCTAAAACTCCTGCTGGTCTCATGTGTAATCCCTGTTCGTTTTCAATGACAAATTTCTTTGATACCATAATTGTTTCTCCTTCTCACATATAAAATAATTTTAATTTATCTGGATCTTTAACTGGCTTATCTTTGTACTCATCTAAGTGCAATTCCTTAAAAAAGCATAAAAAAAGACCTACTTTAACAAATGTTCACACTTATTAAATAGGTCTTGCCTGCCTCACCAGTCACAATCCAAAATTCGATAATATTATAATATCAAATTTTGCCTTATAAGTCAACCTGGTTTTATGACTGATGCCCCATTTCTAAGATCAGTCTTTTGACATAAATGATCAGATACATCTTCTCATCTGCTGAGAGTTTGCAGTTGTAATGCTGCTCGATATGTTCCACGATCTTCTGACTGCACACGTAGGCTTCTGGATACTTCTTCTGATTACGTTCATAAAATTCAACATCATCTTCTTCGTCTTCTTCTATCGGGCGTTTCTTTGATAAGATTTCTGTCTCAAGATATTGTAAATGTGTTGCAAATCTCTGATATGCTGGATGTTCCGTATCTAGCACGATTTCATAAAACTCCTGAATGATCGCCATGACTTCTTGTACAAAAGATGATTTGCCGCTAAGGTCCAAGGTAAAAATCTTCTCTATCTTCGTCTTATCTAATTCGTCCCCGGTTTTCTTGCGAAATCCAATTCCTTTTCCCATCAAAATAACTTCTTTTCCGTTTGAATCAAATGTACTGACCACGTTATTGTTGATTACTTTCTGTATGATCACTTTCTCGCCTCCTAGATACTTCCAAGAATCTCTTTTGGAATGTATGCTTCTACGTAAATTCCATCATCTCTGTATTCTTCTTTCAAAAGCTGTCCGTGACTTCGGATCAGCTGGATCTTTCCTGCTTCCTGATATCCATACAGCTTTTCTAAATATAATTTCTGTTTTTGCAGTATTTTCTCAATCTGCTCTAACAACTGATCGGTTCCTTCACCATTTTTCCCAGAAATCCTTACCACCGCTTCTGCATTTGGATCTTTTAAGATTTCATCACCATTTAACAGATCGATCTTATTGAATGCTGTAATGATCGGTGATTCGTTAGCTCCTAACTGCTTTAATGTATCATAGACTGCTTCCATCTGTTTTTCTTTCTGCGGATTGGATGCATCAACTACATGCAGGATCAGATCACTGTATTTGGCTTCTTCTAATGTACTTTTAAATGCTTCGACCAGATGATGTGGAAGTTTGCGGATAAAACCGACCGTATCCGTCATAAGAATTGTCTGCCCGCCACTTAAATCTAAACTTTTTGTCGTTGGATCAAGGGTTGCAAACAACTGATCTTCTTCATAAACTCCTGCATTGGTAAAATGGTTTAATAGTGTTGACTTTCCTGCATTGGTATATCCAACGATACAAACCACTGGCAGGTGATTCTTCTGGCGTTGTTTTCTCTGGACTTCTCTATGCTTTACAACATCTCTTAACTCTGCTTTTAATCTGGAGATTCTTGTACGGATCAGTCTTCGGTCCATCTCCAGTTTCTTCTCTCCCGGACCTCTGGTTCCGATTCCTCCACCTAATCTTGATAAAGCTCTTCCTTGTCCGGTAAGCTTGGATGCTCTGTATTTTAACTGGGCAAGTTCGACCTGGATCTTACCTTCTCTTGTAAATGCTCTCTTCGCAAAAATATCAAGAATGATCAGTGTTCGATCCATCACTTTGGTATCTAATGCTTCTTCTAAATTGCTGATCTGTGCTGGTGATAATTCGTCATCACAGACGATCCCTGTCGCATTAGTTCCGTATAACAAAGCATTGACTTCATCAATCTTACCTTTTCCGATATAAGTTCCTGGATGTGGTGTTTCTCTTACCTGGATCACCCTTGCTGCAACCTCGGCTCCTGCCGTTTTAACCAGTTCTTCTAACTCATCCAGAGATTCTTCTGCTTCTGTTGTGTCTTGATCAGCAACCGCAACCAAGATCACTTTCTCTATGATTTCTTTTTTGATTTCTTCCATAATATGTGTTCCTGTATCTATTTTCCTAATTTCCCTAATATCTGTTGGACTGCCATGTCAAATGCTTGCTTCTTCGCTGAATCCCTGCCCATCGTCTGATTCATCATTTGACTTTTTTCAATTCTTTCCTGATTCTCTTTATAATATTTGATCAGGTCCATTCCTATATATTCTTCACATGACCGACAGCTATTCTCCATCTCCTCTTGCGTAACTTCCCATGCATCTACAACTCTGTGATCATCCTTGCTGACTGCCAACATTAATGTTACGGGTTCTGTAAATGCATTCGTCTGTGCATAACCCATAGAGATCACTGATCCTCTCCCATATTGCTCTTTAAATACTTTGTATACTTCGGATGTGTATTTTGACCGTTGATTTTGTTTATAAGAATAACAAATAAATACTATTATACAAAATACAATTCCGATTCCTACGGCCAGAATTAACATTTTATTCTTGTATGATGTTTTTATAGAAACGAAAACATCATATTTCCTTTCTTTTTAATTTGTGATGCTAAGAATCATTATACAACGATTCTTTTTTTGTAGCAACCAGAAAGAAACCGGCTTTGCCATACTTTCTTATATCATAGAGAGTTCCATCGGAATTTCCTGCTATATTATGTTAAAAAAAGATATCAGCTGATCCTAAAACCAGCTGATATCTTTATCTTCTATATCTTCTATCAGAAATTATTCTATCCTCTTGTCTTACCACCCGCAACGTTAACCGTCACACCATGTACGTAAGAAGATCTCTTGCTTGCAAGATATACACACAGATCTGCAACTTCAGAAAGCTTTCCAGAACGTCCTAGTGGAATTGTGGATGTTTTGGAATATCCTGCTCTTAACTGTTCTACTGTGATCCCTCTTGTATAAGCCAGAGCTGTTTCATAACCGATCGTACGAAGTCCTGTAGCTTCCATGATCCCAGGTGCTACTCCGACAACGCGGACTCCCTGTTTTCCTAATTCTTTTGCCCATGATCTTGTTAAAGAGTTTACTGCATTCTTTGTAGCTGCGTAAACACTCTGTCCTTCGGATCCTTCCAGACCACTTTCAGAAGACATGTTGATAATGACACCTTCACCTTTTTCAACCAAGATCCTTCCAACTGCCTGCGCACAGAAGAAAACACCTTTTAGATTTACATTGCATACTTTATCCCATACTGCCTCATCTAATTCATATTGTCCTTTTGGATCCTTTGGATCAACTAACAGACGTGGAATATTGATTCCTGCATTATTCACTAGTACATCAATTGTTCCGAATGTTTCTATTGTTTTTGCTACCATAGCTTCAACATCAGAAACTTTTGTTACATCTGTTCTTACATATAATAACTGTCCTTCTTTTGCATCCATCTCTGGTGCATTCTCTGCCATATCAGAAATAACTACATTCGCCCCTATATTCAAAAACTCCTGCGCAACTGCCTTCCCGATTCCGGATGCTGCGCCTGTGACGATGACTGTCTTCCCTTCTAATTCTAACCAATCGTTATTCATCGTTATGATCTCCTTTTATAATTTTTCTTCTGCAACAGACTGCTCGTGTTGTGCCACATTCTCAAATGAATCCCATTTTGTGGAGAACAGTAATAAGAACAGTGTGTCGATCACTGACATCGCTGCCATTCTTGTGAAACTAACCTGATCATGGAAAATGTGTTCTCTTGTTGCTGTCAGCAAAACATGATCACATAACTCTGCAAGTGGCGATTTGGATTGATTGGTGATCGCAATTGTTGTTACACCATTATCTTTCACGATCTCTACCATCTTCACAAGTCTTTTGGATGCCCCAGAGGCAGAAATCGCAAAAAATACATCACCTTTTCTCAAAGTTCTGGAAAATGCTTCCTGACTCTCCCAAATTGTTGAACTAACTGCTTTCAATCCTAACTGATTGAACTTGTAAGATCCATCCAGTGCGATCGGGATCGTATCTCCCATCGCAGCGAATTCAATCAGATTGGCATGTATGATCAAATCCACGATCTCTCTTAATTCTTCTGGATTAAAATTGTGAAACGTCGCTTTGATCTCTTCCACTTTACTGATCATGATATTATTGAGTGATTTGTCCATCTGATCGATATCGATCTCGTTCGATATCACCTGTTCTTCCTGCTGTCGTTGTTCTCCGGCCAGCTTGATCTTCAACTGATGAAATCCCTTACACCCGATCTTCTTACAAAAACGGATGATCGTCGCCTGGCTCGCATCACAGTGAGATGCAAGTTCTGATACAGACATCTCGATCGCTTCAGATGGATGACTGATCAGATAATCGGCTACTTTCTTCTCTGCATCATATAAACTATCATATGTTGAAAAAATCTGGTCTCTAACTAAGATATCACTACTCATACTACTCCCTTCTAAATCTCAGGAGCATTCTGTATGAAATACCTTTCTGCCTCTGCGCTCCATAAATTACCATTGCGTTCTACGATTGATTTTAATTCTCTGATATACTCATCATCGCTGTTTTCATCGAATTTGTCAACCTCTGTTAATGGAAATTTTTTGTGCGTATAGACAATTTTTTTACTTCCTTCAAGTTCTGGTAACGCCTTTGTTGTTTCAACCGCATGGTCAAGCCCTAATATATGTGTTGCGATCTTTGCAACATTGACTGTCTTGCTCTCGATCAGTTCAATGGATTGTTTCATATCTTCCGTATTTCCACCACTTGTTCCCACAAAATGTGTAGAATTATAATGAATATTATAGAAATTTACTCTGGATGAAAATTCTTGATTGGCAGGCCCTGAGAAGAAATTCAAACATCCATCGAATGCTAACATTTTAACTCCGTATGTTACCATTTCTTCATTTGGTGCAAAGATAAAGACATCATCAAATCCTTTTTCTGAATATTTACGTAGCTCTTTATTGACATCTGCTATATCTCTTGTATTGACGTATACAAGATCTACACCATTCTTCTTTGCTTCTTCTACTGTGTATAACCTTGCTGCCATATCAATCTTCTTCTGTGTTCTTCCTGTGACAACCAGCGTCTTTGGTTTCTTTGGTCCATGGATTGCAAAGTCGATCGCTAAAAATCCCATTGGCCCTGTTGCACCGAGAAGTGCGATCGCTCCACCTTCTTTAATTCCCATCACATGTTCATATGAATACATTTTCTTCATATGATACTGTGCATTAAATGCACCTACGACACATGACAGTGGTTCAACGAGAGATCCTTCAAAGAAGGAATCTCCGTTGTATTTTAATAGTGAACCATTTTCCATAACCTGATCAGAAAAGATGATCGTTGTGGCATCCCCTCCCATATGATGGAAAGAATATCCTGGGGCATAGCCTCTGATATCTCCAATGTTAGGCTGAATGACAAATTTGTCACCTTCCTGATACTGATCTTTCCATTTTTTACCGACCTTTTTGATCGTTCCACAAAATTCGTGCCCTAAAATGATCGGATTTTCACTGATATCATCTGGTACTTTTTTGTGTTTTTGTGCCTGGGTAATCGCTTTGTAACTGGACATACATAAACTGTCTGTTACAACCTCTGCCATAATTTCATCATCTTGCATCTCTGGCAGTTCAAATTCATCCAGTCTTAAATCCATTTCTCCGTAAAGTCTTACTGCCTTTGTTTTCATAACTTTCCCCCTAACAAAATTTATTTTTTCACTTTTGTCTTATATGAAATTTTATTTTGTAATTTGATTATAGTCATAAACCTAAATTTCGTCAACTTATTTTTCGTAAAATTTTATTTTTTGTATAAAGTCATGATTTTTGCTTTCTATTTTTGTATATTTTGCACAATTTTCAATTGATCTTTTCTGTTTCTGCACAAAAAAAGAAGGACTTTCGTCCTTCCTAACTCTTATCATGAAATTGTCACGAAATTATCGTGTCTCCAAAAATGTCAGCTCTTTCTTGCCATTTGCATCCTTTGGATAGGCTTTTACATAAGCTTTTGCATAACGATATGCTGTATCAAAATCAAACATGGATTCATACGCACTGATCCTAGCGAATAAAACTTCCTTCTTATTCTCAAGCTCCTTCTGTTTTAATGCTCTCTCGATCACTTTTAGCCCTTGTGTATACTTCTCCTGCTTTGCTAACACCGCATATTTTGTACAATAGATCTCTCCATCGTCTGGATGCTCTTTTATTCCCTGATCACATACATCTATTGCTTTGTTTAGCTTCTTCTGCTGGGCAAGGCAATATGCTTTCAAAGAATATGCCTTGCTTTCTCCATGATCGATCAGCTCATCATAGATCTCTATGGCTTTCCCATACTCTCCCATCTGATAAAGAGCCTCTCCTTCGTAGAATAAAACATCTTTCTTTTGCTTTGTGAAAATGAGAGTGAATTTCCCTGCTGCATGGTCAAATTGTTCGTATGCTTTCTGATATTCTTTCTTATCAAGATATGTAATTCCTTCGCTTGCTGTCATTCTTTGGCTGATATATCCAAATCCGCAAAAAGCAGCCAGCGCGATCAGGACAACTATAACTGCTGTAATGATTCCTTTCCCTTTACTGTTCATAATCTTTCTCCTGCTTTGCATTTTTAATTCTTCTGCCTCTTAGTATAACAAATTCTCTTTTCGCATACAAGCTAAGCCTTCCTATATCTTTCTTCCCTTATTTTGTAATATAGAATCCAGAACTCTTTCGCTGTGTGATATTTCCACATTTATCGATAAACCTTGCGTAGATACTCACTTTTTTATTCTTCTTTTTATAGGTTATCTTATTCGCTGTTTTCCATCGATATTTGGATGCTTTTTTGCCTTTTGGCACGATCTTATATTGTGTCTTTGATTTCCCGCTAATTCCATAGGATGCTGAAAATACAAATTTGGCTGACTTTTTGATTTTCTTATTGTAAGACGTTTTTGTTGACGTTTTCAATGTCTTGATCCCTGATCTGTTAACCTTGATCTTCGTCTTTGTTGGTGCTTTTTTATCTACTGCGATTCCTGGAAGCTGCATCTCATCTATCCCTGCATCTGTGACAAACCTCACATAGACCCTGCCTATCATGCCGTCTTTGAGCGTTAATGTCGTACCGGTTTTGTATGGTACACTTCCTTTGGAAGTTCCTTTTTTCACAAATTTGTACTGAATCTGTTTTAGATTTGTGAAGCTTTTTGCCTGTGCTGAAATCCTGATCTTGATGTTTTTTCTCTCATAATGCTGATATGCTGCTGAGACATCGGAACGAAGTGGTGTCATTTTCTTCTTTGTATTTGCCTGCACTGTAACTTTCTGCATCAAAGGGGTACGCTTCTGTTTCACTACATATCCCGCATGACTTGGTACATTACCACCTTTTTGTGCTGACACACTTAGATTCTTACCATCGGACGATACTACGATCGTTCCTTTATCTGATGTCTGATAAACATCCATTCCTGACAGATCACGAAGTACATTGCTCTCTGGTGTCTGATTTACATTTTTATATCCATTACTGATGATCGCAATACTTGCACCTGTTCGATCGATCAGATACTTATGATCCGAATCGTATACATAACGACCTTTCGGTTTATCCTGCAAACGAACATCCTGATATCCATGATGTGGCTGCTTTAATACCTGTGCACTTAAATCGTAACCTCTGGCTACAATCTTTTTGATCGTTTCCTGCTGTGCATCGCCTGTCATTAAAAATGAATTACTGCCATAAACAATCCTCGTCACTATCGAATATTTATTTACCTGTCTTGTATTTAAATTGGGGGCATCCTGTGCTCTTCCATATCTATAGGTATTATCTAACGGACCATAAAAGGTCATTACCGCTTCGCCTAATTTTACGGATGTTCCGGCCTGTGGCACAACATACTGGATATGCAATGATGCATCTTTGTATGAATTCCTCTTCTCTAGTTTCTTCTTGAATGTCTGATACGTCTGTGTATCAAATGCTGTCCATCGGGCTGTTTCTTCTGTTTGCTTTTCTTTATCTTCGCTGCTTTCCAGATATTCAAACTCCAATGGATTCCCATAAATCGTATCGATCGTAATATTCTTATCTTCTAGTATCTTCTTCATTCCACCGATATGATCTCCGTGTGGATGAGTTAGAACAACAAATTCCAGATGCTTTACTCCATGATCCAGCAAATACTGATGCACACGGTCTGATACATCGATCGTATCGTGATCTGTCGTCTCATAAGAATAAGCCCCAGAATCAATCAGGGCATACTTCGCGTTTTCTCCTTCTCCATATTGAAGCAAAGCTCCATCAGCGGCCCCCACATCGATAAAATGAACCTTAAATGTCTGTGCTGCATTAACTTTGATCGTTTGACCTCCCGATACGTGCAAAACAGTGATGCCTGTAAGCATCACTGTCAGCAGTACCGCTATGATCTTCTTTGTAAAATATTTCATACTTCTATCCTAGCGTTTTCTTTGTTATTTCTTAGTTACGTAAAATCCGTTTGTCTTCTTTGTTGTGATATTTCCAGATTTATCAATATATCTTACATATAAACGAACTTTTTTATTTCTTGTCTTATAAGTTACACTATTTGCTGTTTTCCATTTGTACTTGGAAGCTTTTTTCCCTCTTGGTACAAATTTATACTGTGTCATGGATTTTCCACTGGTTCCATAATTAGCACTAAATGTAAATTTGACAGATTTCTTGATCCGTTTACTGTAAGTATTCTTTGCAGATGTTGACAGTGTTTTGATTCCTGACTTATTCGCTTTGATCTTCACACTGGTTGGTGCTTTCGTATCAACTGTAAAGCCTGGAAGTTTGATCTCTGTTGATCCTAATGGTGTATTATATCTTACATAAAACCTTCCACAATTTCCATTTTTGACTGTATAGGAACTTCCTGTCTTATATGCTATGGTTTTATTATTCACACCTTTTGGCACAAACTTATATTCAATGCTTGTCAATTTTGTAAATCCTTGAGCTACTCCTGAAAATCTTACTGTGATATTCTTCTTTTCGTATCGATCATAGGTATTCGCAGCATCCACACTTGTTGCTGTCAAAGGCTTTGTTGTATTTGCTGTGATATTCATGGATTTCATCACTGGCGATGATGTTTCATCATCACTTTCCTTTCCTTTGACACTTGGCTGGTTATCTCCTTTCTCTGTCTGGATAGATAACTGTGAGCCATCGGATGTTACAATGATCGTTCCACGATCTCCTGTCTCATAAACGTCTAATTTTGATAAGTCTCTTAAGACTTTTGTATATGGAACACCACCTGTATTCATGTATCCATTACTGATGATCGCAATACTAGCCTGTGATGCATCGATCACTGTTTTATGATCAGAATACTGGTAGCCATTGGCTAACTCTTCTTCTGTGACATCCTGAAATCCATGATGTGGCTCCTTGAGCACCTGTGCTGTCAGATCATATCCCTTCGCGATGATCTTCTCGATCGTTTCTTTCTGGGCATCTCCGGTCATTAAGAAAGAGTTGCTTCCGTAAACGATCTTTGTAACGATAGAATATTTATTTTCCTGTCTTGTATTCAAATCAACCTTTCTACCATATTGATAATCATTCTCTAATGGACCATAGAATGTCATTTTTGCTTCTCCAAGACTAATTGTTTCTCCTGCAGTTGGCACTACATAATCTACTTTTAGATTTTCTTTCTCTGTTTTGTCTTCTGCTTCTTCAGCAAGTTTATTTCTTGCTTCTAAAGCTGCTTTAAAATTCTTGTATATTTTGGTATCAAATTCTGTCCAATTTGTTTCATCTGAAGACTGCTTACTCTTATCCTCGCTGCTTTTCAAGTACTGAATATTCAGATCATTCCCATAAATCTTATCGATCTTAATCGTTGTATCAGAAAGAATCTTCTCCATACCTCCAATATGATCCTGATGAGGATGTGTCAGAAGTATAAATTCCAGATGTTTTACTCCCATCTTATTTAAATATTCATAGACTGGTGTCTTTGTTGTGTCAATCGTCGTATCCTTTGTATTATGATACTGGTTTGCTCCTGTATCGATCAATGCATACTTTGCTTCTGTTCCTTCTCCATACTGTAATAATGCAGCATCTGCACATCCGACATCAATAAAATGAATCTTAAATGTCTGTGCTGCTTTTGCCGTATGCATTCCATGCCCAGTTACAACTGTTGTGCAGACCAATATCCATGCCAGAAAGCACACTGCAAGTTTCCTTATAATGTTCCTCATTTGTTACTCCCTTTCTTTGTTTTTCATCTTTATTCTTGATATTTCTTTTTACATTCGAATTTTAACACATTCTTAATATTTTTGCAATTTTTTTGAAATATTTTATCATCTGTTTTTACATGAATAAAGGAAGAATCCCTCCTTTGGGAACTCTTCCTCTTAACTTATCATATTCAATACTATATTTCAATACTCTATATAAGACTATCTGATCTTATCTAAGTGCCAGATATCATCAACATATTCCTGAATTGTACGGTCAGATGAGAACTTGCCACATCCTGCTGTGTTGGTCATCGCCATCTTAGCCCATCCTTTTGTATCTCTATATGCTTCTTCTACTTTCTTCTGAGCTTCTGCATATGAACGGAAGTCTTTTAAGATGAAGTACATATCTGCCTGGCTTCCTGTATCACCAAATAACAGACTCTGGTACAGATCTTTGTAAAGTTCTGGATCACCATTTGCATATGTTCCATCTACCAACTGATCTAAGACTTCATGGATGTCTTTATCTTTCTGGTAAATCTCATATGGATGATATCCACCGTTATTCTCATAATTGATAACTTCTTCTGAGCTCATACCGAAGATAAATGCATTCTCAGCTCCAACTTCATCAACGATCTCTACATTCGCTCCATCCATTGTTCCAAGTGTTGGTGCACCATTTAACATGAACTTCATGTTACCTGTTCCTGATGCTTCTTTGGATGCTGTTGAAATCTGTTCGCTGACATCTGCTGCCGCAAAGATCCATTCTGCATTGGATACACGATAATCTTCAATAAATACAACCTTTAACTTACCTTTGATGGACGCATCATTATTTACTTTATCAGCTACAGAGTTGATCAGTTTGATCGTCTGTTTTGCACGAAGGTATCCAGCTGCTGCCTTCGCACCAAAAATAAATGTTCTTGGATAGAACTTCATATTTGGATTCTTCTTTAACTGATTATACAGATACATCACATGTAAAATATTCATCAGCTGACGTTTGTATTCATGAAGTCGTTTTACCTGTACATCAAAGATGGATGTTGGATCAACTTCTACGCCATTGTGTTCTAAGATATATTTTGCAAGACGTTTTTTATTCTGCAGTTTGATATCCATAAATTCTTTCTGAGCTTTTGGATCATCCACATATTTCTTCAGTCCTGACATTAAAGAAAGGTCTGTTGCCCATGTGTCTGTTCCAAGTTTCTTTGTTACCCAATCTGCAAGTAATGGGTTTCCATGCATTAAGAAACGTCTCTGTGTGATTCCATTTGTCTTGTTGTTGAATTTCTCTGGCATCATCTGATAGAAATCTTTTAATTCCTGATTCTTTAAGATTTCTGTATGAAGTTTTGCAACACCATTGACAGAATATCCTGCTGCGATCGCCATATGTGCCATACGTACCTGTCCATCCCAAAGGATCGCCATCTTCTTGACTTTCTCTTCGTTTCCTGGATACATCTCACGGATCTTGTTTACGAAACGACGGTCGATTTCTTCTACGATCTGGTATACTCTAGGAAGTAATTTTGAGAATAAGTCGATTGGCCATTTCTCTAATGCTTCTGCCATGATCGTATGATTTGTGTATGCACAAGTCTTTGTTGTAACTTCCCATGCTTCATCCCATCCAAGACCTTCTTCATCCATTAAGATTCTCATAAGTTCTGCAACAGATACTGTTGGATGAGTATCGTTCATCTGGATCGTCATCTTCTCGTAAAGTTTTGTAATGTCATCGTGGTTTTTCTTATATTTGGCTACTGCTGCCTGTAAACTTGCAGATACAAAGAAATACTGCTGTTTTAAACGAAGCTCTTTTCCTTCGTAGTGATTATCGTTTGGATATAATACTTCTACGATGTTCTTTGCAAGGTTCTTCTGTTCTACTGCTTTGTCATATTCACCTTTATCAAAAGAATCCAGCTGGAAGTCAGTGATCGCTTCTGCATCCCAGATCCTTAATGTATTAACGATATGATTTCCATATCCTACGATCGGATAGTCAAATGGGACTGCCATAACTGACTGATAGTTCTCCTGAATGAAGTTGGTTCTTCCAGTTGCTTCATCATATTCTGTACGGATATTTCCACCGAAACGTACTTCTTTGGCATATTCCGGACGTTTTAATTCAAATGGATTTCCATTCTTTAACCATTCATCTGGTACTTCTATCTGATATCCGTCTTTGATCTTCTGTTTGAACATTCCGTATTGATAGCGGATTCCGCATCCATATGCTGCATATCCAAGTGTTGCCAATGAATCAAGGAAACATGCTGCTAATCTTCCAAGACCACCATTACCAAGTGCTGGGTCTGGTTCCTGGTCTTCAACGGCATTCAGATCTACGCCTAATTCATCGAGTGCTTCTTTCACTTCTCCATACATACTCATGTTAATGAGGTTATTTCCAAGTGCTCTTCCCATCAGGAATTCCATGGACATATAATATAAAATCTTTGGGTCTTTCTCTTCGTAGGTCTTCTGAGTATCCATCCAGTCCTCAATGATCCACTCTTTCAGGGCATAAGCCACAGCCTGATAAATCTGCTGCTGGGATGCATTATCAAGCTCAACTCTGAACTGAGTCTTTAGATTATTGAGTACTTCCTGTTTAAACAGTTTCTTATCAAATCTTTCTGTTTTCATGATTGTCTCTTCCCCTTTCGTGTTCCCAGTGTGTTATTAATTTTATCATATAAATTGGAAATATGATACAAAAATTACAAATATCATTTGTATTTTTTTTCGTAAGTTCTTCTAATTATACAAACTAGCTGCCACGCATAATTTTCCATATCCAATTTCATTGTTTGGATAGTCCAAAAATCCATTCATTTTCCTTGCACCTTTATGAAAATAAGCTTTGATCCGCTCTCCATACAAATAAGGATCATTTTTTCTTATGATCCCCCATTCCATCAAAAGAGCTGCCGCTCCTGTGACAAATGGCGTTGCCATTGACGTCCCGGACAAACTGTTTTCACCGCCTCCCGGTGCTGCTGCCAAAATTCCAACTCCAGGTGCCACAAGATCTGGTTTCTTTACACCATATCTTTGATCACCCCGCCCCGAAAAATCTGCATAGGACTGATATCTGACATCATACGCACCTGCTGAGATCACTTTTTCTGCAGTTGATGGGATTGTTAAAGTAAACTCTTTATCTGGCTCTAAAAATCTAGTTTCCTGATTACTTCCTAAGGATACCGGAAGCCACATCTGATATTCCCCATTTCTGATATTTCGTGGAATCAATGTAAGATTCCATTGTCCACTCTCTATATGATTTCCTTCCTGCACAATAAAACTAAGGAATATTTCCTGCCTTACATTGTACGGTGTTGGATAACCATTGTATACAAAGACGATCGTATTTCCATATGCATATTGTGACTTTCCCTGTTTATCTGTGATCTCATAAGATATTCCCGATGGAGATTCCAGCTGTATTCTTAACTCATCCACGAAATCTTTCCATATCTGGAGATTTAGATTCTGCTCAAATGGTGCAATATCCAATAAGATTTTTTGTTCTTCTTTGATCAGCTTTCCTTGTTTATGCTTTCCACTATTTCCCTCATTTCCTGTTCCAATGCAGATCGTACATTTCCATTGCTGTGCGATCTGTGATATAAATCTTTCTAACAAGGAATTTCCTCTGTGATCTCCATAATTATGTCCATAACTGATATTGACCGCAACCGGCCGTCCTGCCTGTGATGCTTCATTGATCACATATTGTAATGCTGTCATCAATTGTGTCGTCCTTGGGAAACCTTTTTCTCTCGTATCTCCCAATTTCACAACGATCAGTGCTGCCTCTGGTGCAACCCCGTTTATCCCGGCACAGATTGAAGCTACATGTGTTCCATGCCCAGATCGATCTCTGCTCCGAAAATCGTATCTTCCACTTTCTGAGTGCAATACTTTATTGATTTCTTCTTTTGTATAGAGATTTCCGTTAAGAAATGGTTTAGGCGGACTTCCTTTGACCGTTTGATCCCATAGTGCATAAATCTTAGTATCTCCATTTTCATCTATAAAATCCGGGTGAAAAATATCAATCCCTGTATCGATCACAGCGACAAAAACACCTCTTCCAGTCAATGAAAGAGGTGGATTCTTGACCGACAACATACAAGATGCGGCTATCGATGGCTGTCGACTTAATAATAGATTTTTCGGTTTTTCTATATAAATAACTTGTTCATTTGCCCCAAATGCTTCCAACTCGTCTTCTTTTATATAGGCGATCGCATAACCCATACTCAACGGTTCGATCCTCGTTGTGTCTGACCATCTGATCGTATCAAGTGTGCCTGCGTAGCGAAATATGATCTCCCACTGATCCGTTTCTTTATCGTATCCTGCATCTAAATCTTTGGATCTCTCCCGTTCTTCTTCGCTAAGATCCAGAGCAAGATTTAATTGATTTTCAAACTTTTCATCCTGTTCCATACGATACCTGCACACTTTCGTTTTTCTTATCTTATGCAAAATCTGTGAGGTTTATTCTTAGATTGCTCATATCTCTTTTTTGCAGTATTTCCATACGGATGCACAAATTCCGTAAACAGAAGATGCTGTCATGATCCCTGCCGCAACCGCCACTGCGATCAGCAATGTTTTTTGCCCATATAAATAAAATAAATGCCACTGTTTTGCCAAGACATAATTCATCGTATAGTATAAATTTCCACCTGGTACTAATGGAATGATTCCCGTGATCAAAAATACTGTTACAGGAGTTTTTAAGATCCTTGCCATTGTTTCTGCATAAATCGTCGCAACTGCGGCCGCTGCCAGATTCGCCACAAATGTACTTGGCATCTCATTCCACACGATAAGATAGGCGATCCATGATACCATCCCAGAAATCCCAGCCATACAAAGTTTTTTCCCTCGAAGATTATAAAGTACTGCAAATCCAAAACTTCCGACAAAACTTGCCAGTACCTGTATGATCTCTGCTTTCATTTATAACACACCTCCTAAGAACATCAATGCCATAAAAGAACCTGCTGCAAGGAATACAGCTAACAGTATCGATTCACAGACTCTTAAGATTCCTGACATCATGTCTCCACCGATCATATCCCGAAGTGCATTAACAAATGCAACTCCAGGAACCAACAGCATGATATTACCGATGATGATCTTTCCATAATCCTCCGTCAGTCCGAATTTTGCACTGATATATGCAAATGCTGCAACAAAAAATGATAATAGAAAGTTTAATACCATTTCGTTGGGTGCTAAGATCTTAATATATCTTGCAAGAACCGCGACAAATGCCCCTGCGATCATTGCTATGATTCCTTCTGTAATGCCACCTCCATAAAATGAAGTCCATGCTGCTGCAATGACCGCTGATGTAAGAACTTCCTCTGTAAAAACGACGACTTTTCCCTTTTTAATCTCTGAAATCTTTCGTTTTACTTCCTCTTCTTCCGGAAGTTCTTTGCACATATATCTTGATAACTGATTTAACTCATCCAGTTTGGTAAAGTCTGTCTTATATGACCTGATACGCTTTGTCTGCGTTAAGATTTCTCCTTTTTCATCTTCGATCGTTGTTACAATACTTGATGTGATAGAAAATACATTGGCTTCTTTTGCTCCATACGCCTTGCAGATTCTTGAAATCGTATCTTCTACCCTTGAAACACCTGCTCCTGACACTAGCATGCATTCTCCGATCTCCATTGCGTATTTTAATACTTTTTTCATTTCCATAACATCTATCTCCTGCTATCTATTGTATCGAAATTGACTGTATTGTAACACAAAAGAAACCCTTGTGCTATGATCACACAAGGATTTCATGTAAAATTCATGTTTTGTTTACATTTCTTCGAGATGAAAAGAAGATTAATGCTATTAATCATCAATCTTATGTGTCCAAGCAACCGCCAATGCACCTGCACCAATATGACATGCAACACTTAAAGATAACGGATCTTGCTGGAATTCCATTCCTGGAAATTCTGCCATCAGTTCTTCTTTCCATTTGAGCGCTGCCTCTTCATCTTTTGTATATGCAGACTGAAGATATGCGTGTTTACCAAAATCTCCATCTTGGAAACGCTCTTCTAACTCTTTTCTTACTGCTGCGATCATCTTTTTCTTTGCCTGTTTGACACCTCTTGTCTTCGCAAATGCATCCAGCTTCTCGCCATGGATCTGTAAAACTGGTTTGATTCCAAGCACTGTACCGATGGCTGCTCCTGCTGCTGTAACACGTCCGCCTTTCTTCAGATACTTTAACGTATCTACCATGATATAGATTCCGGAATCTAATTTGTCTGCTTCTAAGATGTCTTTGATCTCTTTGGCTGACTTTCCTTCTTCCGCTAATTTGGCCGCATCTAAGACAGACTGTCTCTGTGTGACAGAAATCCTCTGGTTATCTACAACCTGAACTTTTCCATCGTAATCATCTGCTAACATTGCCGCTGTCGCACAGGAACTGCTTAATCCACTAGACATCGCGATGTGCACGATCTCATCATGGTCTTCTAATAACTTCTCCCACAGATCCAACACATCTCCAGGTGCAGGCTGAGATGTTTTGATATCTTCATCTTCGTTTAATTTCTGATAAAATTCATCCTGTGTTAATGTAATATCTTCAAAATATAATTCTTCGTTAATATAAAATGGCATTGGAATCACTGAGATTCCTAATTCTTTACCTTCTTTTTGAGTAATTCCGCTGTTACTATCTGTTACGATCGCAATCTTGCCCATTCTTCTAATCCCTTTCTTTAAATTTCCTATCAATATATCTATTTTTTGCCTTTACCTCACATCATAACAGAGATTCATAGATATCGTCAAAGGTTTTCCCCTCATATTTTGAAAAAATACATAACTATTTTGTGATTTCCTGCAAAAATCTTGCAATTGGAAATCCTACAACATTGTAGTAATCTCCTTCGATCCCTTTGATAAAGACAGCTGCTTTTCCTTGAATTCCATAAGACCCAGCCTTATCCATAGGTTCTCCAGTCTTGATATAATGATCGATCTGCTCATCACTGATCTCATAAAATGTAACTTTTGTTTCTTCATAAAATGTTTTTGTTTTTCCATCTTCGATGACGCAAACTCCTGTATACACTTCATGTGTCTGTCCGCTTAACATCGTAAGCATTCTTTTTGCGTCCGCTTCGTCTGTCGGTTTCCCAAGAATCTGTCCCTGATATGCTACAACGGTATCTGCTCCCACGATCATACTTTGTTTCTCTGACTTCTTATATATGTCTTTTGCTTTGATCGATGCTAATTCCATAACTACTTCATTTGGTGCTGTTTTTGTTGTGATCTCTTGTGCATCGCTTGGCATAACATCAAATTTCAGATCGGCAAGTTCCAGGATTTCTTTTCTTCTTGGGGAAGCAGATGCTAATATAATATGTTTCATTTGTTTTATCCTCTTATTTGGGTTTATTTTACTTGAGTTATCAAATTCTCCTATAGAACAAAAAAGCAGCTTTTCATACACTTTCGCATACAAAAAGCTGTTTTGTCATTCTTAATTAATCTTCAATCTTTTCTTCTAATTTGAGATTGATTCTTCCCATCTTGTCGATTTCTAATACTTTGACAGCTACTTTGTCTCCGATATTCACGACATCTTCTACTTTCTCAACTCTTTCATTAGAAAGTTTTGAAATGTGGATCATTCCGTCTTTGTTTGGAGAAAGCTGTACAAATGCACCGAAGTTCATGATCCTTACAACTTCACCTTCGTAAATATCTCCAACATTCAATGGTTCTACGATGGATTTGATGATGCTGATCGCTTTATCGATCATTGCCTGATCTTCACTTAAGATATCGATACGTCCGCTTTCGTCAATATCGATCTTAACACCTGTTTCATCAATGATTCCATTGATCGTTTTACCCTGTTTACCGATAACTTCTGAAATCTTCTCAGGATCGATCGTATACTGAGAGATCTTTGGAGCAAATTCTCCGACGTGGTCTCTTGCAGCTGGGATCACTGGATTCATAACATCATGAAGGATATGTGTTCTTGCTTCTTTTGTTCTTGCAATCGCTTCGCGGATGATCTGTTCTGTCAATCCATGAATCTTGATATCCATCTGGATCGCTGTGATACCTTTGTCTGTACCTGCTACTTTAAAGTCCATATCTCCAAAGAAGTCTTCTAGTCCCTGAATATCTGTTAAGATGATGTAATCGTCATCTCCTTCTCCTGTTACAAGTCCAACAGAGATACCTGCAACTGGAGCTTTCACTGGAACACCTGCTGCCATTAATGACAGAGATGAAGCACAGATACTTCCCTGAGATGTAGATCCGTTAGATTCCATGATCTCTGATACTGTACGGATCGCATATGGAAATTCTTCTTCACTTGGTAATACTGGAACTAACGCACGCTCTGCTAATGCACCATGTCCGATCTCACGACGTCCTGGTCCTCTGCTTGGTCTTGTTTCTCCTACAGAGTAAGAAGGGAAGTTATAGTGATGCATATAACGTTTTGTTGTTTCTGTTACATCGATTCCATCAAGACGCTGTGCTTCAGATAATGATCCAAGTGTTGTCACTGTCATAACCTGAGTCTGTCCTCTCTGGAATAATGCAGATCCGTGAACTCTTGGCAGGCAGTCAACTTCTGCGTGAAGTGGACGAATCTGTTTGATATCACGACCATCTGGACGTTTGTGATCTTTTAAGATCATCTTACGGACAGTCTTCTTCTGGAATGCATAAACAGCTTCACCGATCTGTGCTAACCATTCTTCATTCTCAGCATATCTTTCTTCTAATTTTTCTTCGATCGCACGGATATTTGCTTCTCTTGTCTGTTTGTCATCTGTAAATACAGCTTCTTCCATTGCTTCTGGAGTAATGAAAGCTACCATATCATCATACATCTCTGGATCTACGATATGATGCTCGTAGTCATGTTTTTCTTTTCCACATTCAGCTACAATTGTATCAATAAATTTGATGATCTCCTGATTCACTTCGTGAGCTTTGAAGATTGCTTCTAACATCACATCTTCTGGTACTTCATTCGCACCAGCTTCGATCATGATAACTTTTTCTCTTGTAGATGCAACAGTTAATGCAAGATCAGAAACTTCTTTCTGTGCAGAAGTTGGGTTGATCACGAATTCTCCATCGATCAGTCCTACCATTGTAGATGCTGTAGGCCCGTCAAATGGGATATCTGAAATTGCTGTTGCGATCGCAGAACCAAGCATTGCTGTAAGTTCTGGGCTGCAATCTGGATCTACAGACATAACTAAGTTGTTTAATGCAACGTCATTTCTGTAGTCTTTTGGAAACAGTGGTCTCATTGGGCGGTCGATCACACGGTCTGTAAGAATTGCATTCTCAGAAGGTTTTCCTTCTCTCTTTAAATATCCACCTGGGATCTTACCTACTGCGTATAATTTCTCTTCATATTCTACACTTAATGGGAAGAAATCAATTCCATCTCTTGGCTTTTCAGATGCTGTTGCTGTAGATAATACAACAGTATCACCGTAGTGCATAAATGCTGCACCGTTTGCCTGTGCTGCAACACGTCCAACTTCTACCATCAGTGTACGTCCTGCAAGTTCCATACTAAACTGTTTTGTCATAGTTCGTCTCCTTTATATTTTTTGTCTTAAGGCGCCGAAACAACTGAAAAACCGACTACTTGTCTTCCTTCATGTTGTAATAAGCTTTTCAGCAGTCTCGGAAAACGCCTCAGTAACTTAGTTAGTATAGCATGGTTTGTTTAAAAAAACCAGATGATTTTTATTTTATTGGCGATTTCATCGAAATTTCCTATGCAATAAAAAACTGCCGCATGACATTCCATGCGGCAGTTTCAATATCTTCATTGATAAGATTATTTTCTTAATCCTAATTTTTCGATTAATGAACGATATCTTTCAACATCTTTGCTCTTTAAGTAAGCTAATAAGTTACGTCTCTTACCAACCATCTTAAGAAGTCCTCTTCTTGAATGATGATCTTTTGGATGCTGATTGAAGTGATCCTGAAGTTCGTTGATTCTAGCTGTTAAGATTGCTACCTGAACCTCTGGTGAACCTGTATCTTTTGCGTCTTTACCGTATTTAGCTACGATTTCTGCTTTCTTTTCTGATGAAATCATTGTGTTTTCCTCCTTAAAATTCTTATATCGCCTAATACCAGGAAAGGGTTGGAGTGCCCAAATCTGAGTATCGGTTTCACTAACTTTTATAGAATATCATAGGTTTCTATGATTTGTAAAGAACTTTTTTATTTTTCTTTCTTTTTTCCTAATTGATGGTTTTTCTTTGCTGCTGCAGTCACAGCTTCGATCACTGCACTTCTCATTCCTTTTTTCTCAAGAACGTTAACCGCTTCGATTGTTGTTCCTGCTGGAGAACATACAGCATCTTTTAATTCTCCTGGATGCTGTCCTGTCTCAAGAACCATCTTTGCACTTCCTAGCAATGTCTGTGCAGCGAATGTATATGCCTGCTTTCTTGGCAGTCCCTGTGCAACTGCTGCATCCGCCATTGCCTCAATAAACATATAAACATAGGCTGGACCACTTCCACTGACTCCAACAACGGCATCCATTAGATTCTCTGTGATCTTTTCCGCTTTTCCAAAACTTTCAAAAATCTTATGTACCAGGTCAAACTCTTCTTCCGTTACATATTCATTACAGCATAGTCCTGACATTCCTTCTCCTACCAGAGCTGGCGTATTTGGCATCACACGTACGATCTTAACTTCTTTTCCAAATTGACGCTCTGCTGCTTCCATAGAAACACCTGCTGCAATCGTTACAATGATCTGTTCTGAGCTTACTTCATCTCTGATCTCTTTGATCACAGCTGGGTATACCTGTGGCTTTACAGATAACACCAAAATATCTGATTGTTTTGCCACTTCTTTGTTGTCTGTTGTTGTAATGATTCCAAATTCATCTTTTAGTTTCGCTGTTTTTTCTTCTCGTGGATTGGATACGATCAATTCCTGTGGACTTACGACTTTCTGTGTCAAAATTCCAGTGATCATTGCTTGTGCCATATTTCCACATCCGATAAATCCAAGTTTCATTCCGTTTTTCCTCCTATGATTGTTCTAATTATCCAGCTTGTTCAGTAATTTTTCAAAATACTCTGGCAAAGGCACTTCAAACTCCATATATTCTCCAGTTCTTGGATGTACGAATCCAAGGACCTTCGCATGAAGACACTGCCCTTCCAGTGTATACTTTGACTTCTTTGGTCCATAGACATCATCTCCTAGCAATGGATGCTTGATCGATGCCATATGCACACGGATCTGATGGGTCCTTCCTGTCTCTAATTGACATTCGATATAAGTAAAACCTTTCTTTAGGCGTTTTAATACCTTATAATGCGTCACTGCATGTTTTCCATCCATGACGATTCCCATCTTCTTGCGGTCTTTTAAGCTTCTTCCGATCGGTGCATTGACTGTTCCTTCTTCTTCCTTGATATTTCCATAAACGATCGCATGATATTTTCTTGTGATCGAATGATCATATAACTGCTTGGCAATACTTTGGTGTGCCATATCGTTCTTACAGACGATCAGGATCCCTGTTGTGTCTTTGTCAATACGATGCACGATTCCAGGCCTTAACACTCCGTTAATTCCTGACAGATCATCCTTACAATGTGCCATCAATCCATTGACTAGCGTACCACTGTAATGTCCTGCTGCCGGATGCACTACCATGCCTTTGGGCTTATTGATCAAAATAACATCCTGATCTTCATAGACAATATCAAGATTCATCTCCTCTGGCAAAATCTCAAGTTCTGTCGGTTCTGGAACCTGTAAGGTGATCACATCTCCTTCTTTACACTTTTTATTGCCTTTGGAAGTCTTGCCATTTAATGCTGCACGTTCTTCCTTACACAATTTATTGATATAACTTCTCGTAAGATCGCTACACTGCTCCGAAAGCACCACATCCAGACGCTTACCTGCCATTTCACTTGTCACTTTAATTTCTATTGTCTCGTCCATGTTTTCCTTTCCTGTTAAGAAAATCAAGATCTTCTTCCTTATAGAAAAATAAGATCAAGATCAAAAGTAATATCATTGTTACGGTCACATAAATATCTGCAACATTAAAGACTGGAAAATCGATCCATTTAAAATAAAAGAAATCAACCACATATCCCCTGAATACTCTGTCGATCAGATTTCCAAACGCTCCTGCCATGATCAATGCATAACTGATACGAAGTGGTATATATTTCTTCATCTGTGGTATTCTCCGATAGATCCATGTTAAGATCACTGCAGCAGCTACTGTGATCAATACAAAGAAAATCTGATGATCCTGAAGGATTCCAAAAGCCGCCCCTCGATTCTCCAGATAAGAAAGTTCAAATACATTGGGGATCACAGCGATCCCTTCTGTACCTCGAAGTGCAGATAATGCCCAAACTTTACTTAACTGATCGATCAAGATCAGCCCTATGATATATATATAAATACGAATCTGTTTCTTCATGTCTCGTCCTTAAAAACTTATCCCTGTAATACTTGTTTCATTTCATCATCCGTCACGCTCATATCAACATATGCATCTCCGACAGATCTTAACAATACAAACTTGATCTTGTCTCCGACCATCTTCTTATCGGATTTGGTTGTTTTTACAATATCATCTGCTGAAAGTTCACTGATATCTCCATTCATATCAAATGCTTCAAAAACACCTTTGATATCATCAACTTCTTCTTTACTGATATTCCCTTTTATACAAGAAATCTCTGCTGCTAGACAGCACCCAGCTGCCACACACTCTCCATGAAGCCATGTAAAATCCTTTAGTTTCTCGATCGCATGCCCTAAAGTATGTCCAAAGTTTAATAGCGCTCTCTCACCCTTTTCCTTTGGATCACGTTCTACCACACCGCCTTTGATCAGACAGCTTTGATAGATCATTTCTTTCACTGCTTCATGCTCTCTTGCCTTGATCGCATCTATATTTTCTTTGATCCATTCATAATAATCGGCATCTTTGATCAATCCGTGTTTGATCACTTCTCCCATTCCAGAGAAATATTCTCTCTCTGGCAGAGATTTTAAGGTTGTTGTATTGATGTATACAAGCTTTGGCTGATGGAAAGCCCCAACCATGTTCTTATACTGTAAGAAATCAACACCAGTCTTTCCACCGATACTGCTGTCAACCTGAGATAGAAGTGTTGTTGGAACCTGTACAAAATCAATGCCTCGAAGATATGTTGCAGCAGCATATCCTGTCATATCCCCGACAACTCCTCCACCTAGAGCGATCAACAGATCCTGTCGGTCAAAATGGTTGATGATCAGTTCTTCATATAATGCTTCTATCGTCTTTAACTGCTTATGTTTTTCCCCGGCTTCAAAACTGAATGTGATCGTTTTGGAAGCCTTGGATGAGATCAGTTCACAAACTTCTTTTAAATAGATTGGTGCAACATTGCTTTCTGTCACAATACAGACTTTTTTCTTCTCAATTTCAAGGAATTCCATCTGGTCCAGGAGGTCTGCAAAGGAATCTCTTAATACGATATCATATGCTTTCTTTCCTTCATTGCAGATCTCAATCTTATTGTTCATTTCCAAATTGTTTTTGCTGTTCATCTTCTTCATCTCCATCTGTCTGCTCACATCCTGCAATTTCGAATTCCATCTCATAAACGGGATTATCTAAAATATCCATCTGCCCATTGATAAACTGCTTCATTCTGGCTTTGTAGCTCTGATAATCACTTTCCAGTTTACGGATCAGCTTCTGATAATTCTCAATCGTCTTTTCATGCTGTTCTTTCTCTTCTTTAAAGTCTTCTTTCGCACTTGTTAAGATCTTCTCTGCCTGATCCTCTGCCTCTGATACCAACTGTTTTGCTTTACGGGATGCTTCTGCTTCTAATGTCTGCGCTTTATTGTTTGCATTCTCAATTGTCTCTTTGGATGTCTCTTCCGCAAGAACCAATGCTCTCTTTAAGGATTCTTCGATCGTGCGGTAATGGCTTAAGTTCTCTGTCAATGCAGATACTTTCTCTCGCAGTTCGTTGTTTTCTTTATAGACTTTCTCATAGTCTTTCGCTAATTCTTCTAAGAATTCATCAACTTCGACTGCTTTGTAGCCAAATCCTCTTCTTAGTTCCTTCCCTAATACCTCAACTGGTGTAATCATATATTCCTCCTATTGAAAGATCGCCAGTGTGATAAACTGACGGCCTTTTTTTGATGTTTTTCCTAAATCTTCCACCAGAAACTTCCCATATCCGCGCACGGATATGATATCGCCCTGTTTGATCTTTTGTCCACCTGATAAACACATCTTTCCATTATGAAATACTTTCTGGCTCTTTAGCAGCTTCTCACTGATATTCCTGGATAAAGAAAAAGCCTGTGAAACCAGAACATCCAGCCTCATGGACGCAACAAATCCTTCTTTTTTCTTGTATTTTTGGACATATCCGGTCTCTTCCCATGAAACTTCTTCCACAAAAACTCGTGTATGTCTTACCTGATCAAGCTGTTCTTTGATCACACCTATGATATGTTCCATACAGAAAATATAGGCATATCTCCCATCGATCAGGATATCACCGATCAAATGTCTCTCGATCCCAAGGTTCATCAATGCTCCAAGATAATCTCTGTGGCTTAATTCTTCTGCGAATTTATCAAAAACAGGTGAGATCCTGGCACAAACCACTGGAACCTCACCCTGATAACCAAATAATTCTTCTGAGCCAAACATCACCACTGCCCTTGTAAAATGCTTATGCCCTCCAACAAGTATTGGATGTGCATAAGCAAGTTCTTGCTTCATATCCTGATAGATACTCTGTTCATATTCATTCAGAAAGTGTGTATATGTATAGATATTCTGATTATATGCTTTCTCACATAATTCCATCAGACGTTTCTTTAATAACTCTTCTTCCTTCATGACCTTTTATTTTAACTGTGGTGAGATCGTATTCTCATTCATGATCTCGCTTTTTAAATCTCCGCTGACTTCAATACTGTCTGGTGCTGCAATAAAAATATTGTTTGATACTGCCTGTAAGGATCCATTGATCGCATAAGTTGCTCCGCCCACAAAATCAATACTTCTCTGTGCAACTGTAAGTTCTACACCTTCCAGATTGATCACAACTGTTCTTCCTTCTTTTAAAAGATCAGCTGCCGTCTGTGCTTCTGCAAAATCCTGTGGCTTTATTACATAAACTTCCACGCCTCTTCCATTCATAGATACGACCTTGCTTCCTGTACTTGTAAATCTTCGTTTCTTTGCTTCTCTGCTTGCTGTAATTGTATTATCAAACGGCTGACTTATCTTGCTGTTACTGCTTTCTTCTTCTACTTCAGGCTCTTTCTTCTTAAAGAAGGAGAAAGTACTTCTTGGTTCTTCCTCTTCTTCCTCATCATCTTCGTACTCTTCATATTCTTCATCGTACTCTTCATCGTCTGATAGTTTCATAAAGTTCAGCAGTTTGTCAACTGTACCTTTCATAGATCTTCCTCCACTAAATATTATAGTTTCTCTCTCCAAAGATTGCCGTTCCAACTCTTACCATTGTCGCACCTTCTTCTACTGCGATCTCATAATCATTGGTCATTCCCATGGAAAGTATACTCATATCTACATTATCGAAGTTTTTGTTGTTGATGTCAACAGATAATTGCTTCATCGCACGGAAATACTTACGATTGTCTTCTGGATCGTCAACAAATGGTGCAATCTGCATTAATCCTTTAATCTTTACATGTTCTAAGGCAGAAATCTCTTTCACCACATCAAAAACATCTTCTGGATTCAATCCAAATTTGGTATCTTCGTGTGCAAAATTCACCTGGATCAGAATTGGAACTTCTTTGACATCATGCTTTGCAGCTTCTTTGTCGATCGCCTGTGCAAGTTTTATGGAATCTACAGAATGGATCAATGCTACTTTATCCACGATATATTTAATTTTATTGGTCTGAAGATGTCCGATCAGATGCCATCTTACCGGCCAACTGATATTTGCATACTTATCTCTGATCTCCTGTACCTTATTCTCTCCAAAATCAAGTACTTTTTCTTTTCTTAATTCTTCTACCATTTCTAATGGTTTGGTCTTGCTGACTGCGATCACTGTCACTTCTCGTGGATCACGTCCTACACGTTTACAAGCTTCTTCTACATGTTTCTTTACTTCATTATAGCGTTCGATCAACATATCCAATTCCTTCTTTCTGTAATTCTTATAAATTTATATGCCTTAATATATGATCTGGTTTTCCTTGATCGTTGTTCCATCAAGAACAATGAAATCATACCGACTAACTCCCTGATTGGTATCATTTGCAATGATCGAATAATCATCTTTCTCGATCAGAATATCGATTGGACGGAAATCCGCATATCCCTGATTTGTACAATAAACTCCTTTTAATGTCTTCATTTTCTCAATCAAAAATGTATCTTTGGAATCCATTGCCTGAAGCACTACGTTCTCTCCAACTTCTTCTGGATCAAGATAACAGTAATCCTTCGTTCTTCCATAGATCGTAAAGCTCTTTTGTTCCACCGTCACATCGCCTTTGTTGCTTGTATCACGTACGGTAAACTGTTCTTTCGCACTGTTATCTCCTTTTGTAAGGTATTTTACTGGAACCTGGTAGAATTTCTTCTTTACAATGGATGTGTTTGGAATCTTTAATCCCTTGTAGGAATCAAGCGTCACATCGATTTCTAAGTAGCGCTCATTGATATAACGTACCGCGTAATCATTAAACTTAAGATATCCAAAATACGAACTTCCCTTTTTGGCGACTTCCACCATTGCTGTGGCTGTTGTCTGATCTTGCAGGAAACGAACCGACACTTCACTTTTATCCTTCAACATCCGATACTGATCTGCTTCTAGTGGAATTACGATCTGCCATTTTTCGCTTTTGTTGATCCTAGCTACAACTTTGCCTTTCTTTACTTTATCGGACGTATTATACCTCTGAACACGATACTGACTTTGGTCAAAATCCTTGCTTGTGATATCTTTTGCGTTCTTACCGTCAAAGTCATCAGAATAAAATTGTGTTACCCCACTACTTGTACTTTTCTGTGTCTCAAAACTTGTATCCCCAAGCTTTTGTTTGACTGCTTCTATAACTGTTTTCATAGAATCTTCACTTAAGTTGAGGATTGCATTCTTGAGATCATATTTCAGATCATAAACCGTGCTGAACTTATGATCACTATATACAGACTGATAATCTGTGATCTTATGCTGAATCTCTTCATCATCGATCACTTTTTTATTTTTCTCAAGCTGCTGCACCTGACTTACAAATGCATCCTGAACCTTCTGATCTTTATCAACCGTAAAGACCGTTCCTGATTTCTTGATCCGTTTTCCTTCTTCTACATAATAGGTAATATAACCGCTTTGTGAAGCCTTTAGAAGTTCCTCATCACGAATCGCAATTCCTGTAAACGATAAGGTATTGGTGATCTTATCTTCCGTTACCTTGTAGACAGTCAGCTTTTTCTTGCCTAGAAACAGGATGACATTAATCAGGATGTAGACCAATATGACTACAAAAATGATCATTCCAATATTCCAATGTATTTTTGTTTTTCGTCTTCGTTTTGCTGCCATCTCTTAAATCTCCCATCGCCTGAGCGCTGCTCCATTTAAATAGTCAAATTTACATCCTTGCATATAATCATTTGTTTCCATGATCTCGTCAAATCGATCTTTTAATTTCCACCAGCTGATGCCCCAGTTAGAAAATGATGCATCTTCCTTGGGCACTCTGCTGAATAGACGCTCGATCACCATATCTTTTCGTACATAACAGATAAAGTTTACCAGTCTGTCCAGATATTCTTTTGGATCACAAAGAGTTATTTTTCCTTCTTTATACTCCTCATACATTTTTGATCCTTTGGGAATATAAAGAGAATGTAATTTTACGATCTGCACTGGAAGTGCAGAAAGAATCTTTGCTGTCTCGATCACATCCGTCATGTCATCTCCTGGCAGATTCAAAATAATATGAGTGCAGATCTCAAATCCATATGGTGCTGTCATTAACACAGCATCTAGATATTCTGCCAGTGTATGTCCTCGATTGATCTTGTTTAAAGTCTTATAATTGACTGTCTGAAGTCCATATTCCATAGAGATCTTCACCTGATATTCTTCAGAAATCTTCTTTAAACAGTCTAAATATTCCTTCGTAATACAGTCAGGTCTTGTGGATACCGAAATTCCTACAATATCTTCCGTCTGTGCTGCTTCTACCAGATACTTTTCAAACTTGTCAACCGGCAGGAATGTGTTCGTATAATTCTGAAAATATGCGATAAATTTCTTTGCTTTATAGCGTTTTGTGATCTTTCCTTTTGTCGCATTCAGCTGTTCACTTACAGATACCTCACTGTTCATAGCTTCAAAGCCGGTTCCCACACCTCCACAGAAAGTGCACCCATCTCCATCCATACGGTTTGGACAAGTCACCGGAAGATTAACTGGTAATTTATATACTTTTTCTCCATATAATTCCTTTAAATGTGTGCTGTAAGCTTTGTATCGTTCCATCTTAGTTTTCCTTTGATAATATATCTGTCATTGTATGGTAAAGAGCTGATTTTGTAACGCCTTTTAACACCACGGAAATGAATTCCTCACCGTCTTTATTCTTTGTAAGAAGAATCAGGCAAGAACCCGCCTGTGTTGTTGTACCAGTCTTGCCTCCGATCATATATACCTGGCTTGGAAGTGTGTATGTTCCAGCAATATACTGATTTGTGGAAGCCATATCATAAATCTTTTGTTCTCCCTTGGAACCAAGATATTCAATCCTGCTGCTTGATCTTCCTGCAATATTAAAGAATTCATTATGTTTAGCTACTTCTTTAAAGATCAGATAAAGATCATACGCTGTAGAATAATGATCACTTAAATGAAGTCCATTCGGATTTGCAAAATGTGTATTGGTTGCTCCAAGTTCTTTGGCTCTCTTATTCATCATTTTTACAAAATTTGCTTCACTTCCAGCCACTGCCTCTCCAAGTGCAACGGCTGCATCATTGGCTGACATAATGATCAATGCATTTAACAATGCTTCCACTGTGATCTTATCCCCTTTCTTCAGGTGGATCGCCACAGCTGCTCCATCAGGGAACGTAATGTCATGTTTGATCGTTACAACCTGACTTAAATTTAAATTCTCCAAAGTCAGCAATGCTGTCATGATCTTTGTTGTACTTGCCGGGTAAGCCTGGTCAAAAACCTTCTGACTAACGATCACTTTATTCTTTGTATTATTAACCAACAGAACTTCCTTGGCTTCTGGATAGTCGTTATTATCCGCCTTTTCTTTGGATACAACCGCTACCTTAGAACCTCTGGATTCCCAACGGTCACTCAATGCATCTTCTTTTAATGTCGTTTCATTCTTCTGATAATGTTCATCATATGATGTAAATCCACCTGTCTTCGCCGATGTCTGGCAGCCAGATAATGCGATCATCATGACGGACATACAAATACAAATTAATTTTTTCATTTTATGCTTTCTGTAAAAAAAGACCGTCGTGTGACAGTCTATTTATACATATTCCTCCAATCTAAATCTCCTCGGTCCAGTGCCAAAATCAATACTTCTGCCGTTGGCAGATTCGTAGCACACGGAATATTATACTGATCACAGAGATTTAAAACATTATAAAAATCTGGTGTTCTCTTCTTATTTGCCGGGTCCTGTAAAAAGATCAAGAGGTCTATTTCATTATTGGAGATCTTAGATCCCATTTGCTGCATACCGCCAAAATGGCCGGCAAGAAGTTTGTGGATCTTTAAGTTTGCAACATCTTCAATCATCTGTCCAGTCGTACTTGTAGCATATAATTTATGTTTTTTTAAAATATCCTGATACGCGATACATAAATTCTGCATCAGGTTCTTTTTGCCATCATGGGCAACTAATCCTACATTCATAGATAGAACCTCCTAGTGTCTTTTTCTTTGTAAATATATATTAAGTACCATTCCTATCGCGATTGACGCCGACATTAAGGAACTTAATCCATAACTGATAAATGGCAGGGGCTGTCCGGTGTTCGGCATGGTTCCTGTAGCAACTGCAATGTTGATAAAAGACTGAAATCCCATATAACACGCAACTCCTACAGCCACATAAGTTCCGATCAGATTCCCTGATTTCTTCGCCACATTCATGCACTGATATACAAGGCATGCAAAAACAATGATCAATACCACACATCCAACAAACCCAAATTCTTCTCCGATCACAGAGAAAATAAAGTCTGTCTGATTTTCTGATACCAAATTTACATCACTTGCAGATACATTTGAGATCGTATTACTTCCAAATCCCTTGCCAAATAGTCCGCCAGCACCAATCGCCATGATCGAATTGCTTGTCTGTAAAGCAGTGGAATCTGCGTAATTCTCTGGATGTAAAAAGGACATGATCCTTGCTACCTGATGTGGCTCTAACAACACCTGTCCTGGTGTCTGGACATACCACAAAAAGATTGCTAAAAGTGGTACGCCTACGATCAATACCTGAACGATCAATCTGGAGGATAATCCTGCCATAAAGATCATTCCAAGAATAATAAAACAAATATCGAGTGTAGAAGAAAGACTTGGCTGTTTCAAGATCAAAAGCAGCGGGATTCCACAGATTACAGCAAGTTTTCCTAATACCTTCGGTTCATTCAGATCATCCTGATGCTTCGCAAGAAATGCTGCAACAACAATGATCATGATCACTTTACTAAGTTCTGATGGCTGGAAAGTTCCCAATGGACCTAATGAAAACCATCGTTTGGCACCATTGACATCTTTTCCAAATAATTTAACGCCAATCAACATGATCACATTCAAAATATACAATATTTCTGCATTTCTTGTAAAGACCTGATAATCGATCAGTGATACGACCACAATGATTCCAAGTCCCATAATGATCCCCAATGCCTGCTTTGGCACATAGGATGCTTTGGCACTGTGAATAAACAAAAGGCTCATCGCCATCAGTACAAGTACGTTAAAAACAAGTTTGAAATTGTAATTCTGCAGTCGATAATTTCGCAACATAGTATCTCTCCAATGTTATTTTCTAAGCTCACGGATCGGAATATTTGCATATAATGCAGGTCCTTCGGATTCTTCGCTACTTTGTGTGATCTGAATATCAAGTCCCTCTGGATCGATCTCCATATATTTGGAGATTACTTGAATGATGTCGTTTTTGATCAGTTCCATTGTCTCAGGAGAACAATTTGAGCGGTCAGATACCAATAATAGTTTTAATCGGTCTTTTGCCACTTCTCCTGAACTTTTTTTCTTAAAAAAATTATCAAAAAAACCCATCGTTTCTCTCCCCTCTACTTCTTAAATACGTTTGCAAGTCTCTGAAAGAAAGTTGGTCCTGTGATTTCCATGAATGGAACGTCTTTGCCCATCACACGATTACAGATATTCTGGTATGCTTTTCCTGCTGGTGTATTGCTTCCAACCAATGGTTCTCCCTGGTTTGTGGAAATGACAATATTCTCATCATCTGGTACGATTCCGATCAGGTCAACCGCAAGAATATCAAGAACATCATCTTTGGATAACATATCTCCACGTTCTACCATATCCATACGTATCCTGTTGATCACCAGATCGATCTTATGTATATCATTTGCCTCTAATAGTCCAATGATACGGTCTGCATCACGGATTGCTGATACCTCTGGTGTTGTAACGATCAGTGCACGGTCTGCTGCTGCGATCGCATTCTTAAATCCTTGTTCGATTCCTGCTGGGCAGTCAAGAATGATATAGTCAAATTCACTTTTTAGTTCTTCTACCAGTTTTGACATCTGTTCTGGTGTTACGGATGTCTTATCTCTTGTCTGTGCAGATGGCAGTAAGAAAAGATTTGGATATTTCTTGTCTTTGATCATTGCCTGTTTGATTCTGCAGTTTCCTTCCACAACGTCAACCAGATTATAAACGATTCTATTCTCAAGCCCCATGACAACGTCCAGATTACGAAGTCCGATATCCGTATCGATCAATACGACTTTCTTTCCTTCCTTCGCTAATCCTGTTCCCACATTGGCAGTGGTTGTTGTCTTTCCAACGCCACCCTTTCCAGATGTGATTACGATAACTTCACTCATTTTTGTTTCCTCCATTCACTATACTATGATTTCATTTAAGAGCGCTTTAGATATGGGCTCGATATAAATATTTTCATCTTCTACAAATGCAATCTGTGCTTCCATCGGCTGATTGTCATTATTCTTTGATCTTCCGAAAAGCTTTTTCTTCTTCTCTGGTTCTCCATCGGCACTTCTTGCGATGTGTTTTCCGATACGGATCTGCATCGGCTGCATGTCAAGTGCTGCGACAAAAGCGTGATCATCTCCATCACATCCTGCACTCAAATATCCTTTGGCACATCCAAGAACAACTACATTACCTTTGGCACATACGGAAGCTCCAGGATTCACATCCCCGACCACTACAACACTTGCATCAGATTCCAGACTCTGTCCGGAGCGAAGTGTTCCACGGTAGAACTGTCCATCTCCCTTTCTTCTCTCATCAACCATGGACTGACTTCTTTTTTGTTCTCTTTCCTGAATCTTTTTCAATACATCCTTAAAAGAAGTTTCCATGATCTTATCATCTTCTATCACATATGCAATCGTCAAAGTTGTTTTTTCTGCAATGATCTGCAGTACATTCTGAAGTTCTTTGGCATCTAGTTTTCTGCCTTCGATCTTTAGTGCGATCTGTGTCTGTCCATTAAAGAAATCTTTTGCCTGCACAAATTTATCTTCGATCGCTTTGATCAGTTGATCAAACTTCATTCCTGGATCTAACACCATGGTAAGTCCCAGACTGTTTCCCTTGAGCAATACCGGCTGATTCATACAATTCCTCTCTTCTTTCTCTAATCTCCTGCAGTACCAACACTGGTTTCTGTGACTGATTTATTATTCTTCTCTAATGTCTTCTTTGTCTTATCATTTGCAAAATAATACTCATAAATATCCTTTGCAGTCGCTGCTGCATTAGATGAGGTATATCCAAACGGAATAACAACCGTTGTTGTGATCTCTGGCTTCTCATATGGTCCATAAGAGATAAACAACGCATGATTCGGACGTTTCTTATTCTCCTGTGCTGTACCTGTCTTACCTGCTAATTTTACTTTCATGCCTTGGAAGATACTGCTTACGGAGCTGTCCTTTCCGCTGACTACACCTCTCATACCAGTATGCACTGCATTCCAGTATGTTGTATCATAATGAAGTTGTCTTACTTTCTTAACTCCATATTTCTTGACTGTCTTTCCATTATCGTCAGTGATCTTGTCCATGATACTTAGATCATATACGGTTCCACTGTTGGATAATGTTGTCACATAATTCGCGATCTGGCTTGGCGTGAAACTATTACGTCCCTGTCCAATGGCAGAACGTACGGATGTTTCATCAGAAACCTGTGGAGATGACTCATCCAGTTCAATTCCTGACTGCTTATTAAGCCCTAGCTGTGTTGCGTATTTCTCCAAGTACTTAAGACCTTCTTTACTGCTGTAGGAACCTGATTTGTCTCCTAATCTATATCCTACTTCATAAAAGAAATAATTACAAGATGCTTCGATCGCTGTTGACACAGTTCTTGGTCCATGGCGATCTGGATATTTCCAACACTTCGCCGGTGGTGTGATCTTATCGTATAACCCTGTACAGTTGATGACTGTACTTGTCGTGATTGCTTTCTCATTAAGACCTGCCAAAGCAGACAATGGCTTAAATGTAGATCCCGGTGCTGTCTTATGTTTCAGTGCCTGATTATATAATGGTGTAGATGCTGAGTTTGCCAGCTGCCTGTAGTATCCGGAATCTGTTCCGTTTGATAAACGGTTGCTGTCATATCCAGGATAACTTACCAATGCTTTTACCTTTCCTGTCTTGGAATCTGTGATCACAACAGATCCGGAACATGGATCCATACCGATCTGTCCTGGTGTGATCTGTAAACTCTTTAACTTTCTTCGAATGAAATCATAGCTGTTTAGGGAACCAGATTTCAATGCCGTATAATCACTGTCACCTTTCTTTTTTAAAACTCCCTGTTCATAAAGAAGGAGACATACTTCTCTTCCGCTTAATTTTCCTTTCATGATGCTTTGTTCGCAGACTGTCATATCAAAATCATCTGCATCAACCAAAGCATCTTCTACATAAGCAGCCAGTGCTTTCATGATCTCTTCAGTGTCATTGTATTTGCTGCTGATATTCAGTGAAGAAATATCAATCCATTCCTTGTTCACGGCATACCTTAAGAATTCACTTAAACTGATCTTCTCATTCTTCCACTTCTGATATGTCTTATCCGTCGTATCGATAGAACTTGAGATCAATACTTTCTTGCTAGACAACAGACTGTATACATAAGATGCATAGGCTTGTTTTTCTTCACTCTGATCTTTGTACGCTTTGGTATCTTTCAAAACAAGATTCTTTGATACATTGATCGCCTGATCTTCTAAAGTCTGAATCTTTCGATACATCTTCTTCTCATAGGATGTCGCCTTATCTCCATTGAGATTCTCAAGGTCGATCACACTATTGCCAATAAATGAATAATATACTTTCTTGATCGGGATCATAATATTCTCACGGTCATTTCCTGCGCTGTCAGAACTTGTAAGCTTAGACAGAACAATTCCCGCGATCTTCTTCTCGAGCAGATTATATACATATTCCTGTAATTCGCTGTCAATCGATAATGTGATATTATTTCCTGTTCCCGATTTGACTGTCTTGGTCGTGTCGATGATCTTTCCAACATTGTTGACAACCAGAGTCTTGCTTCCGCTGTCTCCGTGAAGATAATTCTCAAACTGCTTCTCAACACCGGCCTTTCCAACCGTCTCATCACTGGAATAGTAATCTTTATCTTCTTCTTTCTTTCCTTTGTTATATGTTTCAAGTTCATCCGTATTGACCGTTCCTGTATATCCGATCACATGAGACATCGCCTCACTTTTATTATATACACGAATAGACTTTGTATCAATATCTATTCCCGGAAGTTCTGAACTTCTTTCTTTGATCTCGGCAATACTTCTGTTATTGATTTCATTTGCGATCGTCACCTTCATATACTGAGAATAACGACTTAAAAATGCACTGTATCTGACAGACATGATCTTTAATGCATCTTTCTTGGAATAAGATTTATCAATATCAAACATCTTTCCTGTTCCTGCGGAGCCAAGAGTTCCATTTCTCAAATATTCAAAAACCTGTTCTGCAGTTGCATTCAGCTGTTTATCTCTTAATTCTTTCTCAGACTTTGAAAGGTCTGTGCTGTTTCCAATTCCAAAAACATCTCTCTTAAACTTCTTTAATTTTGACCCAGTCTCTGTAAAACGAAACTTTCCGCTTCCTGTATATTCAATCGGAATCTCATTGATAAAGGAGTCTCCATTTCGCTCCAGGATCTTGATCACTTTATAAATGACTTTATTCTTCTCATAACTTTCTGATGTACCATTCTTTGCTGCCAATGTCTGAAATGCATTGTCATTCTGGAAATTCACTGTATATACAAGTTTGTTGTATGCAAGCAGTTTTCCATTCACATCATAAATATTCCCTCTGGTACCAGATGTCTTGACTGTCTTTTGTACTTTATATGTAAAATCATTTTTATGTGACTGACCTTCTACGATCTGAAGGACAAACACACGCCCGATCAACACACAATAAAGCACAACGATCAGTATGATCAAGGCAAGCAGTCTGTTTGCCAGTAATTTTTCTGCTTTCTCGTAAATTTTTCGTAACACTAGAACATACTCCTTTTTTCACCATCTCTGATCCTGATATCAACCTCTAACAATATCTTATATATAAGCAATGCTACGATTCCCGTATATACTGCTTCCGGAATCATAACTTTAAACAGATAAGAAAAAAACTGCAATCTTCCTCTCATTGCAAAAAAGAAAAAGAAGATCACAAAACTATACGCAAGGGAATTCGCTGTTAGAAGTCCGATCGGCAGCAAGATATCATCCTCATAAAAATATGTATGGAACCATCCATTGACATATCCAAACATTAAATACACAAATGCGTTCTGGCCTAAAACATTTCCTGAGAATATATCGATCAGCAGCCCACAGACAAATCCGATCACGATTCCTGCTTTCCTGCCTCGGATAAATGCGATTGTGACCGTTAAGATCAGTAGAATATTCGGCATAACCCCTGCGAGTTTCAAAAAATTAAAGACGGATGTCTGTAAAAGGAAACAGACTAGTACCGATATCACATAAAATAAAATTCGTTTGATCTTCATATCCTCACCTGCTATTCCTTTGTTTCTTCATCAAGATTCTTTGTTTTCTTAAGATCTGTGATAACCAAAACTTCTTTTAAATGCTTGAAGTCAACGACTGGTGTCACTTTCGCTGTCTTGGTAAGCTTTGTAGAATCAAGCTTCAGATCAGATACTTTCCCGATCGTGATCCCTTCATTAAATTTGGAACTTACATAAGATGTTACAAGCTCATCTCCATTCTTGACTTTTGCATCTTTGCTGATATATACAACTTCCAGATATCCATCTTCCATCGTATCCAGACTTCCATTTACGATACACGCATCATTTGTCTTTAGGAACATAGCACTGACCATACTTGTATCATTAATGATCGTTCGTACTTTGGCTGTATGTGATGATACATCATAGACAATTCCTACGAGACCATTCCCTGCAATGACATTCATGTCTTTCTTAATGCCGTCTTTGCTTCCTCTATTGATCAGAAAGATGTCAAACCAGTTTCCTGATCCTTTACTGATGACTCTGGCTCCCACTGTATGATATTTTTTGTATTTTTGTTTTAATTTCAAAAGATCCTGCAGACGTTCTAATTCTACTTGATTCTGCTGTAGCACACGATTCTGCATCTTCAGAACATCGATCTTCTCCTGTAGACGCTCATTCTCTGCTCTCAGTGTCTTCTTGCTTTTCGCATTCTCATTCCATGAAAACACGGCATTTCCTACCGAATTAATGCCTTCCTGCATCGGAGATAAAACAGTGAAAAAGATATTCTTGACTGGAGTTAAGACTCCTCCGGCAAAAACACTGATTCCCGCCAGTAACCCACACACCACGATAAAAATCGCTAACAGGTGGTTTGAATTAAATTTTTTCTTTTGCAATTTCATACGTCTATCCTCTTTCATCATCTATCGTTTTAAATATGACTGCATTCCTAAGATCACATGATCTTCTGGCCGGTCAGCAATATGAACCGGTATCTTAAATTCTTCTTTGATCCACTCTGCCGTCTTTGGAAATGCTGCCCCGCCTCCAGATACATAGATTCCCTGATTCATAATATCTGATGCAAGTTCTGGCGTAATGCTTTCTAACACTGCTTTTACCTGCACACAAATGTCTCTGACCTGACTGTGGGCCTTTTCTTCAACGATCTGAATTGGTATCTTCTCTTGTTTTGGAAGTCCACTCACAAGATTTCTTCCCTTGATCATAGCTGCTTCTTTATCTTCTATCTTCGCATATGCAAGTTTTAAGTGTCTTGCACTTCGTGTTCCGATCGCTAATTTATAATTCTTCTTTACATAATCTCTGATCCACTCATCGATCTGGTCTCCTCCATATGGAAAAAGTCTGCTTGTTACGATCCCACCTAAAGATATCACAGAAATCTCTGTTGTTGAAGCTCCTATATCAATGATCATATTTCCACATGGCGCATTGACATCAATTCCACTTCCAATTGCCGCAAGGATTGGCTTGGGAACTAAAGTTACATCCTTAACCCTTGAAGCTGATTCCCATGCAAGATCTTCAAATGCTCGTTTCTCAACATTCGTAATATCCACGGGAACAGCGATCATAAGACCGGTTTTCCTGATCCGTTTGAAATAATGGTCCAATACCGTTCCTAACAGATATCTCATATTCGTATAATCTGAGATCACGCCGTGTTCCATTGGTTTCACTACATGAATACTGTATGGCTGTTTCTCATACATCGCAAATGCTTCGTTGCCGAATGCTTTTAGTTTCGCATCTTCATCAAATGCGATCATATTCTTTATCTTTAAAAATTCTTCTTTATCTCTTGTACAGATTCTTAAATGTCTGGTTCCAAGTTCAATTCCTAGTTGTGCCGTTTTCATGTTCTGCTCCTTACATCATGTGTTCTTCTCGAAAACTTAAATATGTCTGGTCTCCGATGATAATATGATCACATAGCGGAATCCCAAGAAATTCTCCTGCTTCTTTCATCCGCTTGGTCGTCAGAATATCCTGGCGGCTTGGCGTTGGATCTCCAGATGGATGATTATGGATCATAAGTACGGAAACCGCTTCGCATCGAAGTGCTTCCAGAAATAATTCTCTTGGTGATGCCACTGTCTGATTCACTGTACCAACAGAAACCGTAAGTTCCTTTATAACTTTATTCTTTCCATTAAAAAAAATTAAAATCATCTCTTCCCGGCTTAAATGCCGCATCCGTTCCATATAATAATCTGCAATGGATACTGGTGAATGAAAGCTTATCTTATCTTCGACTTTCGCACTTGCTAATCGTTTAGACAATTCTGCAATACACAAGATCTGCATCGCCTTTACTTTCCCAATCCCGGGAATCTTTTGTAATTCTTCTCTTGAAGTGTGGCAAATTCCCAGTATTCCCTCATAAAACGGATCGATCGACAACACTTTCGTTGCAAGATCGATCGCCGTCTGATCCTTTGTCCCACTTCTTAAGATCACTGCCAGAAGTTCTGCATCTGACAGCATTGCTGTTCCATTCTTTTCACACTTTTCATAAGGTCTTTCTGACACTGGTAATTCCTTTAATGTCTGATGTTTTTCTTCCATATCTGATCCTTTCTGTCGAAAAATCTCCATGGTCAAAACATTTCTCACATTAAATCTTACCATAACTTTTCACTGATGTATAGAAATCAAACCGTTGTTTTCCTTAAATTTTTCTTATTTTATTTTATGAAATCTCTGGAATTTCTACCAAACCTTTTTCTGCCATTCGCTGCAGGGACATGATGATTCCATATTTGGCATGTGGATATGTAAGACCTCCCTGGAAATATACTGCATAAGGCTCTTTCATTGGTCCATCAGCACTTAATTCAATGGATGCGCCCGATACAAATGTTCCTGCTGCCATGATCACCTGACTATCATATCCTGGCATATCCCATGGGATTGGTGTTACATGACTGTCGATCGGTGATGCTTTTTGAATTCCCTCGCAAAATGCGATCAATTTTTCAGGATCATGAAATTCCACTGCCTGAATAATATCATGTCGGTCTTCTTTTCCATCTGGAATCACTTTAAATCCTAATTTTTCATATAAATTGGCTGCAAAGATCGCTCCTTTGACTGCTGCATTGACAACCGTTGGTGCCATAAAGAATCCCTGGATAAACTGACGATTAACTCCAAGACTGGCTCCTACTTCTTTTCCAAGCCCTGGTGTTGTAAGTCTGTATGCACACTGCTCGATCAGATCGCTTCTTCCACAGATGTATCCACCGATCGGTGCAAGTCCTCCACCCGGATTCTTGATCAGGGAACCTACGATCATATCAGCTCCAACTTCCGATGGTTCTTTTTCTTCGACAAATTCACCATAACAATTATCAACCATTACGATCAGGTCTTTATTGATCTCTTTTACAAATGCGATCGCTTCCCCGATCACATCAACAGATAAGGTTGGTCTTGTCGCATAGCCTTTTGATCTCTGGATATGGATCAGTTTTGTTTTGTCATTGATCGCATTTTTGATCCCCTCTAAGTCAAAGCTTCCATCTTCTAACAGATCAACCTGTGCATATGTGATCCCGTATTCTTTCAGGGACCCTTTGGATTCACGGATTCCAATGACTTCTTCTAAGGTATCATATGGTTTTCCTGAAATTGCAAGAATCTCATCTCCCGGACGTAAGTTTGCAGATAATGCAAGTCCTAATGCATGTGTTCCACATGTGATCTGCGGTCTTACAAGTGCATCTTCTGTTCCAAAAACATCCGCATACAATGCTTCCACAGCTTCTCTTCCAGAATCATTGTATCCATATCCTGTTGTGCCACCCAGATGCATTTCCGCAATCTGATGTTTCTGCATCGCATTTAATACCTTGATCTGGTTTAACTGTGCGATCGCATCTAACGTTTCAAAACGATCTTTTAATCCCTTTTCTACTTCCTGTGCATAGTCGAAGACTTTCTCATCGACGCCCATTTCTTTATAATAGTTCTTTAACTGATCCATCATAGATCCCCTTTTCTTTTAATATTGTAAGCATATATGTTAAAATCTCATCTTCTGACCCAAATTGTGATTTATCTACCATACAGACTTCCTTTTCTCTTCCAAACCAGGTCAGCTGACGCTTTGCAAAATGTCTGGTGTCTTTCTTGATCTGTTCGATCGTATCCTCCAAAGAAAGATTTCCTTCTAAATACTCAAACACCTGACGATACCCGATTCCCTGCATGGAAACCATTGTTTTTTCATATCCTTCTTCTTTTAATCGTTTTACTTCATCGATCAATCCTTGTTCCGCCATAATATCAACGCGGCGATTGATCCTGTCATATAAGATATCTCTTTTGTGGTTTAATACAAAATAAGCAAAATTATATGGTGAGGTCTTTGCTGCTTCCTTCTCATTATGCTCTGAGATCGGATATCCATTTAATTTATAAAATTCTAATGCACGGATCACCCGCTTTACATTATTTTTATGAATCTTTTCTATAGATTTTGGATCGACTTGTTTTAACATCTCGTATAAACTGTCGTTTCCTTCTCTTTTAGCTTTTTCTTCCAGTTGTTTTCTGTATTCCTGGTCTCCATCTTCTTTTGTGAAATCAATATCATATAAAAGACTTTGGATATAGAATCCTGTTCCACCAACGATCAGTGGAATCTTGCCTTTTGCATAGATTTCCTTTAGGGCATCTTTTGCCATCTGCTGAAATCTCGCTACATGAAATTCTTCTTTAGGATCAAGTTCATCCACCAGATAATGCTTGATCCCTTCCATCTCTTCCGGCATGATCTTGGCAGTTCCGATATCCATCTTCTTATAAACCTGCATAGAATCTGCGGAAATGATCTCTGCATCTAAAATCTTTGCTAATCGGATCGACAGTTCTGTTTTTCCAACTGCTGTCGGTCCTGTTAAAATTACCATTGGTTTCATCTATTTAAAATCCTTTCGGCATAAGTTCTGATAATCGATATGTTTCAAATCCATCTGGGCTTTGACAGATCACTTTCAGATCTGGATTGAATTCATGTAGAAACTGGCGGCAGATTCCACATGGATAAACCGTTTCTTTGTCACTGCCATTGGATGCGATCGCGATCATTTCAAAGTCATGATATCCTTCACTGACAGCTTTGACTGCCGCTGTTCTCTCTGCACAAATGGCTGCTCCATAAGAAGAATTCTCCACATTACACCCGGTGAATACTTTTCCTTCTTTGGTAAGAATTGCTGCTCCTACTTGAAATCTGGAATAAGGTGCGTATGCTTTCTCTTTTGCTTTATCTGCAAAATCTAATAATTCCTGATCTGTCATAGTCTTCCCTCCTTGTCTGGTTTCACTATACGATTCTCTTAAACTTCTTGTCTATCTCATACTTACTCATCTTGATGATCGTTGGTCTTCCATGTGGACACTGGTATGGATTTTCCAGCTTCATCAGTTCATCTAAAAGATGTTCTACTTCCATTAACGATACTCTCTGATTTCCCTTGATCGACATCTTACATGCCATTGTCGCAATCTTTGATGCGATCACTTCTGTATCCAAGGTACCATTTTCTTGACTTACCGCATCTAAAAGTTCCATAAATAAGTCTCTTTCCCCGATCCCATAGAGATTGGCTGGAACTTCCCGGATACAATATTCATTCCCTCCAAAAGATTCGATCGTAAATCCTAAACCTGCGAATGCATCTTTGTATCTTGTTAACGCTTCTGCTTCCGTCATAGAAACCGTCACAACCATTGGCGGTTCTAATCTCTGGCTGTATATTTCTTTTTCTTTGAAATTCTTCATCAGCCTCTCATAATTGACTTTTTCATGTGCTGCATGCTGGTCCATGATAAATAACTGGTCTTCGTACTCAATAAGCCAATATGTCTTAAAGAGCTGACCTAAGATCTTGCGGTCAGGTCTTGCCTGAACTGAAAATACTGGATCTTCTCTTAGTGTCATCTGATTGCTGCTTAATTCATCGGTCTTGTATTGTGGAAATTCTTTTTTCTGAGTATTGTAGTTTAAGCCTGCATAAGTCGGTTTCTTTGTATTTTTTGATGATTCGCTGGCTGTTAGTGTTTTCTTTACAGGATGTGACGGCTTTTCAATCTGTTGTTGTACAGCTTGCCTTTGCTTTTCAACCTGCTGTTGTACACCTTGCCCTTGCTGATCTACCTTCTGAACCTCTTCTTTCCTTCGGTTTACCTCAAATGGCTCAGGCTTTTTCACTTCTTTTGTCTTCGGCAATTCTTTCTTCTTCGGTGTCTCTCTTAATACATCCTGCACCAGATCTTTCTGAAGTAATGCCGCTCTGACTGCATCTACTACAAGCTCGTAGATTTCTCTTCCATTTCGGAAACGGATCTCCATCTTTGTCGGATGAACATTCACATCCAGCAGTTCCTGATCGATCTTGAAATCAAGGCACACAAATGGATATCTGTGTTTCATCGTAAAGGTGCGGTATCCTTCTTCGATTGCCTTGTAAATGATCGAGCTTTTGATATATCTTCCATTAATAAAGTAACTCTCATAGTTTCTGTTTCCTCTGGAAACATACGGTTTTGCGACAAATCCCGTGACTTTCACATCTTCATTTTGTGCTTCTAGCGGGATCAATGCTCCTGCCACATCTCGCCCATAAATATGATAGATGATGTCCTTTACCTTACCATTTCCAGAAGTATAAATCTTATTTTTATTGTTATGGATAAATTTAAATGAAATTTCCGGATGACTTAGGGCAATGTGTACCATCATCTGTTCTACATACCCTGCTTCGGTTGTCGCACTCTTTAAGAATTTTCTTCTTGCTGGCGTATTATAAAACAGATTCTTTACCAGAAATGTTGTTCCATCGGGTGCTCCGATATCGTCAAAAGCTTCTTCCTCGCCTCCATAGATCTTATAGGATACTCCACTGAAGCTTTCTGCAGTCTTCGTTACCAGCTCAACCTGTGCAACTGCGCTGATACTTGATAATGCCTCTCCTCGAAATCCAAGCGAAGATACACTTAACAGATCTTCAACCGAACGGATCTTGCTTGTCGCATGACGTAAAAATGCAGTCTTTACCTGATCTTTTGGAATTCCGATCCCATTGTCAGTTACCCTGATCAATGTCATTCCGCCGTCTTTGATCTCCACAGTCACTGCATTTGCTTTTGCATCCACTGCATTTTCCACAAGCTCTTTGACAACAGAAGCTGGCCGTTCAATAACTTCTCCTGCTGCAATATTATCGATCGTCTTTTGATCTAGTAATTGTATCTTCGCCATAAAATTACTCCTCGTTCTTTAACTTCTCCTGTAACACATATAAATAATTCAACGCTTCCAGCGGTGTCATGTCAGAAAGATCTTTTTCTCTTAGTTCTGCCATAAATGGATGTTCCATCGTTGGTTCATCGCTTTCTCTGAAGAAACTTAACTGTTGTGCCTCTCCATATGGCATGATATCCTTCGCTCCTGACGTCAGATCATGTTCTTCTAATTCTCTTGCGATCTCTTTTGCTCGATTGATCACGGCATCTGGGACTCCGGCAAGTTTTGCAACCTGCACTCCATAACTCTTATCTGCACCACCTTTTACGATCTTACGCAGGAACACGATGTCATCTCCCTGTTCTTTGACAGCAATGCAGTAGTTATGTACACTGTCGATCTTACCTTCTAACTCTGTCAGTTCATGATAATGTGTCGCAAACAGAGTTTTTGCACCGAGGAGCTTGGAATTGCTGATATATTCCACAACTGCCCATGCAATGGACAACCCATCAAATGTACTCGTTCCACGTCCGATCTCGTCTAAGATCAACAAACTGTTTTTCGTTGCATTTCTTAAAATATTGGCAACTTCACTCATCTCAACCATAAATGTACTCTGTCCAGAAGCAAGATCATCTGATGCTCCAACCCTTGTAAAGATGCGATCTACGATACCGATATTTGCTTTCGCCGCTGGTACAAAGGAACCAATCTGTGCCATTAATACGATCAGGGCAACCTGCCTCATATAAGTTGATTTACCTGCCATGTTTGGTCCCGTGATGATCGCTACACGATTCTTCTTGTTATCAAGATATGTATCATTAGAAATAAACATATCATTTGGAATCACCTGCTCTACAACCGGATGTCTTCCATCCTTGATATCAATCGTCCCTCTGACATTTAACTTCGGACGTACAAAATGATTGCGTTCTGCGACATATGCAAGGGCGGCAAGTGCATCGATCTGCGCGATCACATTCGCTGTTCTTGAGATTCGTTCCATCTCTCCTGCTAATGTTTCACGGATCATAACATACGTTTCATATTCTAACGCATACAGACGGTCTTCGGAACCCAGGATCGTATCCGCCAGCTGGTTTAATTCTTCGGTTGTGTAACGCTCGGAATTGGCCAGTGTCTGCTTACGGATATAATGATCAGGTACAAGATCTTTGTAGGAATTTGTCACATCTAAATAGTACCCAAATACTTTATTAAACTTGATCTTTAAGTTCTTGATCCCTGTTTTTTCACGTTCCCGTTCCTCAAGTTCCATCAACCATTGCTTTCCTTCTGTTTTAGCACGTTTTAATTTGTCTATATCTTCCTTGAATCCTTCCTTGATGATCCCACCTTCTTTGATCGCAAGCGGTGGTTCTTCAATGATGGAATCTTCCAAAAGATTGTGGATATCTTCCAATGGATCTAAATCTTCTCTTAATCCAGACAATAATGGATCTTTGCATTCTTCAAGAACTGTTTTGATCGCAGGCAGCAATTCCAACGATGTTTTAAATGCGATCATATCTCTTGGATTCGCTGTCTTATAACTTACTTTTGTCATTAAACGTTCCAGATCATAGATCGGATTTAAGTATTCTCTTAATTCTTCTCTTACGATCGTCTGATCCGTAAGTGTTGTGATCGCATCGTATCTCTCTTCGATCTTTTTCTTGTCCACCAATGGCTGCTCAACCATGTTTCTTAGCATTCTGGCACCCATGGCTGTTTTTGTCTTATCTAATACCCATAAGAGTGACCCTTTTTTTTGTTTATCACGTAATGTCTCACAAAGTTCCAAATTTCTACGGCTGGAGCTGTCGATGATCATAAATTCACTTGTCTCATAAGCTTCAATATGCATCAGATGATCCAGAGAACTCTTCTGTGTCTCATGAAGATATCCAAGCAATGCACCCGTTGCGATCACTCCCATTGGATGATCCAAAAGTCCAAGACCTTCTAAATTTCCTACTTTGAACTGACGCTTGATCCTTTCCTCTGCCTGTTCTTCATCAAAATGGTATGGCTCAATGCTTGAGATCACGATCGACATCTTGTCTTTTAAGTAATCAAAATCCATGCCACTGATCAAAAATGCATCATTACAAACGATCTCTGCCGGCTCGAACTTGAAGATCTCATCTCTGACTTTCGCTAAACTATCCATTGATGTTGTTCTAAAATCCCCCGTTGTAACATCAACAAATGAAATTCCGTAACTTCCATCATTTGCAAAAATACACATCAGATAGTTATTTTTCTCATCATCAAGACTCTGCTGGGAAATATTCGTTCCTGGCGTTACAATACGCACGATCTCTCGTTTTACGATTCCCTTTGCCTGGCTTGGATCTTCAACCTGCTCACAGATCCCGACTTTATATCCTTTTTCTACTAATTTATTTAAATAGGAATCCACAGCATGATAAGGAACGCCACACATTGGTGCGCGCTCCTCAAGTCCACAGTTCTTCCCTGTTAATGTGATCTCTAATTCTTTGGATGCTGTCAGTGCATCATCAAAGAACATCTCATAGAAATCTCCGAGACGATAAAATAAGATACAATCTTTATTCTCTTCTTTGATCTGCATATACTGCTGCATCATTGGTGTCAGTTTTCCTTTTTTAGCCATGGATCTGCTCTCCCATATAATAGAAACCTTTTTCCTCAACTAATTTAACATCTGCCATTGTACCAATCTGTTCTTTGCATCCTTTAAAATGAACTAACAGGTTATTTTCCAATCTTCCTGTTAACATTCCTTCTTCGTGCGTATTCTCTTCTTCGATCAGAACTCTCTCGATATCTCCGACTTTCTTCTTGCAATTCTTTGCAGATGTCTCTTTTAATAAGGCAAGAAGTCTGTCAAAACGATCTTTGATCACATCTTTGTCCACCTGATCTTCCATGCTCGCTGCTGGTGTTCCAGAACGTTTCGAATATACATATGTGTATGCACTGTCAAATCCAACTTCTCTTACAACATCTAATGTCTCCTTGAAATCTTCTTCTGTCTCTCCAGGGAATCCTACGATAATATCTGTTGTAAAAGACACTCCAGGGATTCTCTCCTGAATCTTCTTAGCAAGTGCTACATACTGTTCTTTTGTATAATGACGGTTCATCAATTTTAACAAACGGCTGCTTCCTGACTGCATTGGAAGATGCATATGTTTACATACTTTCTTGCTTGTTGCCATCACTTCGATCAGATCATCCGATAAATCCTTTGGATGTGGTGTCATAAAACGGATTCTTTCTAGTCCTTCGACTTTCTCTACTTCTCTTAATAATTCAGCAAATGACATTGGTTCTTCTAATGTCTTTCCATAAGAATTTACATTCTGTCCAAGAAGCATCACTTCTTTGACACCTTCTGATACGACCTGCTTTACTTCTTTGATGATATCTTCTGGCTTACGGCTTCTTTCTCTTCCTCTTACATATGGCACGATACAGTAACTGCAGAAGTTATTGCATCCATACATAATATTAACTCCACATTTGAATGAGAATTTACGGTCACTTGGAAGATCTTCCACGATCTGGTCTGTATCTTTCCAGATATCAACGATCATTCCCTTGGAGTCTACTCTTGCTTTTAATAATTCTGCTAATTTAAAGATATTGTGTGTTCCAAAGATGATATCTACAAATTTATAGCTTGAACGAATCTTCTCGATCACATGCTCTTCCTGCATCATACATCCACATAACCCGATCATCATCTGTGGATTTCTCTCTTTCATCTTCTTAACCTGCCCCAAATGTCCATATAACTTTGTATTGGCATTCTCACGAACTGTACATGTATTAAAGATCAGAAAGTCTGCTTCTTCTGTTTCAACTTCTTCATATCCGATCGTTTCTAAGATCCCTAATAACTTTTCAGAGTCTTTTTCATTCATCTGGCAGCCAAATGTGGTTACATGGCATGTGAGCTTCCTTCCCAATTCTCCAGACTTTTTCTGAACCCATTTTTTCATTTCTTCCATATATTCATACTGTCTTGACGACTCGTTCTTTAACTGTTCCATTCTATTATTTCTCCTACTTTATATAATTCATCTCTATTTTTACAGTATCTTTGATTATAACATGAATGTTCTGCTTAGACAATTTTAATTTTGTGGCAACTACTCTTCAACCAAATTTTTCGATATTTTTCTTGTCACATTGCTTCGTTTAAAGTAAAATATAAGTAATATTTATGTTAAGTTATTGTTAAGAAGGAGAACTGTCGTATGAACTATACTATCATACTTGCTCTGATGGGAGGCCTTGGCCTCTTTCTTTATGGGATGAAACTGATGAGCGATGGACTTGAGAAAGCTGCCGGTGCGAAGCTTCGCCGGATTCTTGAAATATTTACTACAAACCGTTTAACGGGTATGTTAGTCGGAATCTTTTTTACCGCTGTTATTCAGTCCTCTAGTGCTGCTACTGTTATGGTAGTCAGCTTTGTAAATGCAGGGCTTATGAACCTGTCTCAGGCTGCTGGAGTTATCCTTGGTGCTAACATTGGTACTACTGTTACTTCCCAGCTTGTTTCTTTTAACCTTTCTGAGATTGCCCCTGTCTTTTTAATGGCGGGTGTTATTATGGTATTATTTATGAATAATCCTACCGTCCAGAAAGTGGGAGAAGTTATTCTTGGATTTGGTGTTTTATTTATGGGATTAACTTCCATGTCAAGTGCTATGTCTGTGTTAAGGGATTCACCTTTGATCACATCTTACCTTCAGACACTGGATAACCATTTCCTTGGTGTTTTATTTGGATTTATCATGACTGCGATCTTACAGAGTTCTTCTGTTACTGTAAGTATCGTTCTTTTGATGGCATCTCAGGGATTATTACATCTTCCAATCTGCTTCTTTATTATTCTTGGATGTAATATGGGATCTTGTGTGTCCGCATTGCTTGCCAGCTTAAGTGGTAACAAAGGTGCAAAACGTGCTGCGATGATCCATTTCTTATTTAATATATTTGGAAGTATCATCATCTTTACAGGACTTAGCTTTGCACTTACTCCTATCACAAACTTTTTCTTAAGTATTTCCGGTGGAAATCTTGGACGAAGTGTTGCAAATGCTCATACAACATTTAAGATCATTGAAGTGTTATTTATGTTCCCATGTACACCTTTAGTTGTTGCATTAACAGAGAAGATCATCCGTGGAAAAGATGAAAAAGTCCACCATAATGAACTGCAGTATATTACAGAGATTTCCTTAAAATCTCCTGCAACAATGATCCCTCAGGCGAAGAATGAGTTAAGACGTATGGCTAATATGGCACAGGAGAATTTAGACCATGCCATCCACGGATTTCTAAATCAATCCGATGAATTTGTTGATAAAATCTATCATCGCGAGGAAGATATCAATAATGTCAGTCATGCGATCACTGATTATCTGGTAAAGTCCAACCAGCTATTACTGCCTTTAGCCGATCAGAAGATCTTGGGTTCCATGTTTTATGTTGTTAATGATATCGAACGTATCGGTGATCATGCAGAAAATTTTGCTGATTTTACAAAAACAGAGATCAAACATAACACTGGACTTACTGGAGATGCAAAAGAAGAGATCAAAAAGATGTACACTGCTGTTTCCAAACTGTTAAAACTTTCCCTGGAATGTTTCATGGAACAAGATGGTGTCAACAAACCTGAAGAAAAGCTTGCTGAGATTGCAATTCTAGAAGCTTCGATTGACAAAATGGAACGCAGATATCAAAAACACCATATCAAACGTCTTGCCAAAGGCGAATGTGAGCCAAGAGCTGGTTTATTGTTCTCCGATATGCTTTCTGAATTAGAGCGTATTGCTGATCATAGTGTGAATATTGCTTATTCCATGAGTGATGAAGATGAAGATGAAATACTTGCTGCTGAGAATGAAGCCCTCACTGCTAAAAATTAAATTTGAGTTGAACCTAGAATACAAGAAAGAATCCTACAAAGTAGGATTCTCCGCCTGCGGCGGGTCGCTTCAGCGACAAATTTCCCTTCCGCCGCAGTGCGATCCTGCCCGGAGGGCTTTTTTATTTCATAGGGGATTTCATCGAAATTTCCTATGAAATAAAAAAAGGATCTGCAAACCCTTTTGATACTTTATGTATCTTTGATCTGCAGATTCTTTTTCTTTTTTTCTTTTATAACTCTATCACTTTATAATCTATAGGTGCTATATTTGTCTTGATCACAGCGTTGCTCAAGTTCTTTAACAGCGCCTGTAATGCATTCTCATTTCCCCCTTCTTTGACCTTGTTGAGATCTAGATTGATCTCTTCTTTTTTCATCGTCGGATTGACGAGAAGTAATATTGCTTTGTTCTCACTTGCTTCTCCAAAGACATCTTTTTTCTCACTGATAAATCTTAAGATCGCAAGGACATTTTCAGTCGGTGCCATGTATAATGCATATCCTGTCTGTAAGACTTTTTCCCGGTTTCTAAGGCTAGTCAGTCTCAAAACTTCCTGATAGGTTTCTTTGTCATTTTCAAAAAATGCTCCTCGGTTAAATGGGTCCATCAATCCATGCATTCCATATTCATCTCCATAATAAATGCATGGCATTCCTGGGACAAAGAACTGAACTGCCATTGCAAGTCTTGTGAGTGCTTTTCCTTTCTGATCCATCTTTGATGTTATGACATATTCTGCCTGCTGCTCTCTCGATGGCAGATTCTCATTCATTCCGGTTGCAAGTGTTGTCCGAATTCTTGGAATATCATGAGAAGATAACAGGTTCATCAGTGCATAATACAATGGTTTTGGATAATTACACTGTTGGGATATCAAGAATGTCTTCATATCTTTGGCACTTTGATTGCCGAGTAAATAATCTGTAACTTTGACTTTCAGCGGATAGTTCATTGCGCTGTCTAAGCCTTTACCCAAAGCATATTTACGTTTCGTTCCGTAACTTTCTTTGGTTGTGACATCTTCCCATACCTCACCGATCAGTGTATAATTCTTGAATTTCTTCTTTAATTCACTTCGCAATTTAAAGATAAATTCATCTGGAAGTTCGTCTGCAACATCCAGACGGAATCCTGATGCTCCAAGTTTTAACCAATGCTTGATCACCGAATCTTCTCCTGTGATAATGTAATCAACAAACTTTTCATTTAATTCATTGACTTCCGGCAGTGTTTCAAACCCCCACCAGCTCTTATAAGTTCCATCTTCGTTAAAGTCATACCAATCATAGTACTTTGACTCTTCCCCTTGATATGCCCCTGGTTCTTCGTAATTTCCCTTTTTGTTAAAATAGACACTATCATCCCCAGTGTGGGAATATACCCCATCCAAGATCACATGAATCCTGCGTTCTTTGGCAAGCTGGCATAGCCGCTTAAAATCTTCGTTATTTCCAAGGAATGGATCGACTTTCTTATAATCTGATGTATTATAGCGGTGGTTTGATGCTGCTTCTCCAATCGGATTCAGATAAATACAACTGATCCCCAATCGTTTCAGATCATCAAGTTTGGATATGATTCCCTCAATATCTCCACCAAAATAATCACATGGATCATAAAATTCTTTTCCTGGAAGTGGTCCAAATACTGGCTGTTCTTCCCAGTCATCATGCAGATAGACCGTTCTTCCCATACTTTCATGATATGCTTTCCCACGTTTCATATTTTCTTTGTTTCCCTGACAGAAACGATCTGGGAAAATCTGATACATGATTCCTTTTGACATCCACCTTGGGGTATCGAAATTTTCTTCATATACGGTGATCTGAAAACTATCCGGGTTGTCATCAACGATCATTCCTTCTCCTTGTGTCTTCCCATGTCTGGCTCCATAAAAATAACATTTCCCATGTTCCCAGATTCTGAAATAATACCAGACAACACCTGCTTCACTGGTCATCTTTATGTGTTCTTCCATGCAGTCTTTTTTTCGTTTCATCTCATACTCCCGGTGAAAACTTTCAGAATACATGATGATCTCTGCCTTATTGACTTCCTGCCCTACATCATACAGGCGGATCATCATCTCGCTTCCACATGTGACTGCACCTACGGGAGTTCTGTATTTTTCTACTGACGCGTTATGAATCATAATTTAATCTCATCTTTTTTGTAACTCTTATTTTACTGGTTTCAGATTCCAGATTTTTTCATTATATTGCTCAATCGTTCGGTCTGATGAAAAATATCCGGATTTTGCTGTATTAACAACTGCTTTTTTGATCCATTCATCCTTATGATCGACATACAAACGATATACTTTTTCATACGTTTCGATATAAGACGGAAAATCTGCAAGTATGTAGTATGGATCTGCCTCTCCATATTTCCCAAATAAAAGATTCTGGTAAATCTCTGAATATTTTCTGTTTCCGTATCGTAACAGATTTCCTTCGATCAGACAATTACATACATCACGGATTCCTGGATGATTCTCGAAAATAATCCCTGGATTGTATGTATGGTACATTTTTTTATTGTAATTACCCTCAGCGCTGTCCCCGAAGATAAAGATATTCTCCTGACCTACACGCTCTGCGATCTCTATATTGGCTCCATCCATAGTGCCGATCGTCAATGCACCATTCATCATAAATTTCATATTTCCTGTTCCAGATGCTTCCATTCCTGCGGTAGAAATCTGCTCACTGATATCTGCTGCCGGAATCAGTATCTCCGCAACCGATACACAATAATTTTCTACGAAAACCACCTGAATCTTTCCGTCCATATCTGGATCTTTATTCACCATTTCCTGAATGGAATGGATCAGCCTTATGATCTCTTTTGCCCTGGCATATCCCGGTGCTGCTTTCGCCGCAAAAATAAATGTGATCGGTGTTGTAATACATGTTGGATCTTTTTTGATCTTCTGATATATATAAATGATATGCAGACATTTTAACAGCTGTCGTTTATACTCATGCAAACGTTTGCAATGAACATCAAAAATAGATTCTGGGTTCACTTCGATCCCTTGCTTTTCTTTGATATACTTTGCAAAACGGATCTTATTATTTCGTTTGACCTTCTCATATTTTTTACAGAATTCTTTGTCATCTTTATATGGAAGGATCTGTTCAAACAGGTGGTAATCTTTTAAAATATCCCCTTTCACATACTCTCTTACCAGATGATATAGCCCCTGATTGGCCAGTGCTAACCAGCGTCTGTGTGTGATCCCATTTGTGATTGCAAGATATTTTTGTGGAAAGATCTGATAAGATCCTTTAAAAATCCTCGTTTTTAAAATATCAGCGTGAAGATTTGAAACACCATTGATCCTGCGGCAAAGAGCTACGCATAGGTTTGCCATGCGGATCTCATTGTTTCCGATCACTGCCATCTGTGCGATCTTTTCTTCTTCCTTGCTGTAATATACGGAAAGTTTCTGACAGTATTTCTCATTGATCGCACAAATGATCTGATAGATTCTTGGAAGCAGTAAACGAAACATATTCTCATCCCAACATTCCATTGCTTCTGTCATGATCGTATGATTCGTATAATGAAATATCTTCTTGACCATACCATATGCCTCATCCCATCCAAAATCTTCTTCATCCATCAAGATCCTCATAAGTTCTGGCATCGCCAATGCCGGATGTGTCTCATTGATCTGAATGACAACATGTTCTGGCAAGGAGTTCAGATCATCAAATACTGCTTTATGTCTCTTGATCATCGACTGCATCGTTGCAGATGCCAGAAAATAAAACTGTTTTAAACGCAGCATTTTACCCTGCATATGATCATCTGACGGATATAAGACTTTCGAGATTGCTTCTGCAAATGTCTGGTCTGCCATCGCTTTATCATAGATTCCTTCATTAAACGAATGAAAATCGAACCGCCGCTTGCTTCTAGCACTCCACAGACGAAGAGTTGCTGGTGTCTTAGTCTTGTATCCAATGATCGGTACATCATATGGGACTGCAATGACGGTATTATAATCTTTATGTTCAATCTTTAATCCATTCTCTGTCCAGTTTTCCTGAATCGTTCCATTAAAATGTACTTCCACACTTAATTCCGGGCGCTCGATCTCCCAGACATTTCCATCTCTTAACCAGTCATCTTCCATCTCAATCTGCGTTCCATCTACAATTTTCTGACGAAACATTCCATATTCATATCGGATCCCACATCCGAGTACTGGAAGTTCCATCGTAGAAAGTGAATCCAAAAAACATGCTGCCAGTCGTCCTAGTCCTCCATTTCCAAGTCCTGCATCATTTTCTTCATCCGTGATCTTATCAAAATCAAGTCCCATCTCCCAGAATGCTTCCCGATATGCCTCATATAATCCTTGATTGATCAGATTATTAGAAAATGCCCTTCCCATCAAAAATTCGGCTGACATATAGTAAAGTTTCTTAACTCCTTGCTCTTGTACCCTTTTTCTGCTGTCTGCCCAGGATATCATGATATCATCCCTGATACACTCCGCTGCTGCCTTATAGATCTCATCATTTGTTGCCTCACTGATCGTTCTTCCAAGTGCATGAATTAATTTATTCTCGATCCGTTGTCCGATCTTATTGCTGTCCATATAGTCCATTGTGATCTAAGCCTCCTTTCTAGTCTTTATCTTTGACCTGTAAATTTATCTCATTTTTTGTCTTTATGAAGAATGGGCATCTTAAAATAAGATGCCCATTCTTCTTTTGAATTTATAATACACTATTATACATATCAAGATAAATCTTTGCAGATTTTGCAAAACTGTTATCGGATTCCATCGCTCTTTGGATCAATCCATGTTTTCTCTTTGGACTCTGCAATGTCTGTAATGCATAACGGATTGCTCCCAGCATCTCATGTGCATTGTAGTTTGCAAATGAGAATCCATTTCCTGTGTCCTCGTATTCATTGTAACTTTGTACTGTATCACGAAGTCCACCTGTCTCACGTACGATTGGAAGTGTTCCATAACGAAGTGCGATCATCTGAGAGATTCCGCATGGTTCAAATTTGGATGGCATTAAGAAGAGATCACTTCCTGCATAAATCTGGTGTGCAACTGCATTATCATATGCAATATATGAGCATACTCTTCCTTTGTATTTTTCTTCCATGTAACGGAAAAATTCCTCATATTCATAATCACCCGTTCCAAGAATGACAAATGCGACATTCTCTGTACACATGATCTCATCCAACATGTATTTCACAAGATCCAGACCTTTCTGCTCTGTTAATCTTGTAACCATACCGATGATCGGAACTCCTGGTGTGATCGATAATCCAAGAGCCTTGATCAGTTCCTGTTTATCTTTCTTCTTTCCAGAAAGATCATCTTTGTTAAAATGATATGGGATCAGTGGATCTGTCTCTGGATTAAATTCTTCTTGATTCATTCCATTTAAGATTCCCCATGTATCTCCTGCTCTCGCATTTAAGATACCTTCCTGACGGTATGCAAATGCTGGATCACGAATCTCCTGTGCATAAGTTGGACTTACTGTGCTTAAACGATCTGCAAACACAAGTGCTGCTTTCATGAAACTTGCACATTCATAGTTATGCATAAATTCTGGTGTGTCATACTTTGGATCGATTCCTAACCAATGTTCAAACTGATCGAAACCAAATTCTCCTTGATACATCATATTATGGATCGTAAAGATCGTCTTTGCATGTCCAATATCCCAATGTCCGTACTGTGTGCGGAGTAAGATAGGGATCAGACCTGTCTGCCAGTCATTGCAATGGATGACGTCTGGAATAAATCCAATACGGCTTGCTGCTTCGATCACGGCACGGCAGAAGAAAGCATACTGCTCTCCTTCTGCAAGTCCACCACGATATACCGCATCACCAAAAAATCCTTCATTATCGATCAGATAATATGTAACTTCATTATAAACCAGTTCTTCTACACCTACATATGTTTCCCCACCACTAAAATTGATGTTGAAATCTGCCAGATGTCTTGTCTGTGCGCCATATTTCCCTTTCATCTGACTATGAAACGGCATGATCACACGGGCATCCGCACCGATCTGATTCAATTCCTTTGGAAGGGTTCCCATAACATCCGCTAGCCCTCCAAGCTTCACAAATGGTGCACACTCTGCCCCTGCAAGCAGCACTTTCAGTGAATTGTTATTACTCATTAACACTTGCTCCTTTCGGAATAAATACTGGATGGTTTGATGATCCTGACAAGTGTGCATTTGAATAAACTTTTACGTGACGGTCTAAAATTGTATGATTGATCTCTGCCTGTGGTGCGATAAATCCTTCTGCCATAACAACAGAATTCTTGATCACAGCTCCCTCTGCGATCTGTGATCCACGGAAGATAACAGAGTTTTCAACTTCACCATCAATCTCGCATCCACTACTGATCAGGCTGTTGCTGACTTTCGCATTTGGTCCATATTTTGCTGGTGCTCCATCGGCAGATTTTGTGTAAATTCTTCTATTACCCAAGAATAATTCTTTGTAAACATCTGGTTTTAACATATCCATATTTACATTGTAATATGCTTCTAAAGATGTAATACATCCTACATATCCTTTATATTCATATCCCTGAATTACAAGACGATCGAAGTTTGGAACGATAACATCAAAGAAAAAGTGTTTCTTATTATGTGCGATCGCTGTCTCAATAAAATCGATCAATAATGTTGTCTTCATGATATAAGCATCCATGCTCTTCTTATTTGAACGATGTTTTCCTTCAGAATAGCACATATCAAGAACTTTATCGTCTTCATCTGTTTTTAAATAAACACCATCATAATCGCAGTTTGTTGAATCATCACTGTTATCAAAATACATCAGTGTGATATCTGCTCCTGATTTGATATGTTTATCTAACATATCCTGAAAATCTGCATTACAGATCACATAAGAACGTCCTAATAATACATATTTTTCTTTTGCTTTCTTTAAAAATCCAAGTGTTCCACGAAGTCCATCCATAACACTTGCGTATTCTCCGGATGGAGATGCATCATTAATATATGGTGGGAAGATATATAATCCTCCACGTTTTTTGTTTAATCCCCAGTCTTTTCCTGAATTCACATGGCTCAACAGTGAATCGTAATTTCTTCTTGTTAATAATCCTACATTCTTAATCCCTGCATTTACCATGTTACTTAACATAAAGTCAACTGTACGATAACGTCCACCAACCGGAAGTGCTGATAAACTTCTGGAGCGTACAAGGTCTTTTAATTTTCTATTTTCTTCTCCTGCATTGATAATACCTAACATCTGTTTATCCATATCTTCAATCCTCCTAGTGTAAGATGGTATCTGGGTAGATCATTGCTCCGTCTTCAACAGTCGCATTCTCTAATGCAACACAATGATATCCGATTACAGTTACATTATTTCCTTCTCCAACCTTGCATCCCTGCTCGATGACTACTTCTTCATCAATCAGTGCTTTGTCGATCTGACAGTCTGTTCTTACAACAGTATCTTTCATGATCACACTGTTCTTAACTACACTGCCTTTTCCGATCTTAACACCAGAATGGATGACACAGTTCTCTACTTCACCTTCAATAACACATCCATCGGCAAGAATAGAATTCTTAACAGATGCACCTGGTGCTATATAATGAGGAGGTAATGAGAAGTTTCTTGTGTAGATTCTCATCTTATCATCATTTAAGTCAATCTGAGGATTTTCATCCAGAAGTTCCATATTAGCTTCCCATAAACTGTCGATCGTTCCTACATCTCTCCAGTATCCATCAAATGAGTAAGCATACATCTTTCTTCCATCTTCTAACATTCTTGGAATAATGTTCTTACCAAAATCATGTTCTGACTCTGGATCATTTCCATCATCGATCAGATACTGACGGATCAGTTTCCATTTAAAGATATAGATACCCATAGAAGCTTTTGTACTCTTTGGTTCTGCTGGTTTTTCTTCGAATTCATAAATACGTTCATCTTCATCTGTATTCATGATTCCAAAACGTTTTGCTTCTTCATAAGTTACATTCAGAACTGAGATCGTACAATCTGCATCTTTCTCTTTATGATACTGAAGCATCTTGTCATAATCCATGGTACAGATCTGGTCACCAGATAATACAATGATATGATCTGGATCAAAATTATCAATGAAATTGATGTTCTGATAAATCGCATCTGCCGTTCCACGGTACCAGTTACCTGTTTCTCCCTTCATATATGGAGGTAAAACATAAGCACCTCCGTTTAAGCTGTCAAGATCCCAGAATCCTCCAGTACCAATATATGCATTTAACTCCAGTGGTTCATACTGTGTTAAAACTCCGACTGTGTCAATTCCTGAGTTTGTACAGTTTGACAGTGGGAAGTCAATGATCTTATATTTTCCACCATAGGATACGGCTGGTTTTGCTTTCTTCTGAGTTAATGCGAACAATCTGCTTCCTTGTCCCCCTGCAAGCAGCATCGCAACGATTTCTTTTTTGTTAATCATAGCTCTTTGTCCTCCTTTATTTTACACCTTGATCATTATTCTTTTTTGTTCTTCTTGTCTTGCTTGTTCTTTTTTTTGGCTGTTCCTCTTCTTTCTCTGTTGTTTGCTTTGTTACCTTTATATCTTCTTTTTTTGGAGTGTCTTTCTTAGTCTCCGGCGCCTCTTCTTTTGTTACTTTCTTTGTAACTTCCGGCTTTTTCTCTACTGTTTTCTTCACAGCTTCTGTTTTCTTCTCCTGTGCTGCCTTCTTTGCTGGCTCTGCTTTCTTTGCAGTGGCTTTCTTTGCCGGCTCTGCCTTCTTTGCTGCACTCTTTCGTGGTTTTGTCTCCACTTCCTCGATCTTATAGTAAACAACACTTAGGGGTTTTAAGGAAATTTCTGCTGCCTGTTGATAAACAGCTTTCTTTCCTTCAGATGGTACTTTCACCCTCTTCGTTGAAACTTTAGATTCGGAAACATCTCCATCTCCACCAAAATCAAGCTCACTGCTGTCTAAGATCTTCGTAAGTTTTGATTTCTTTGGTAATGGTACCTTGTATTTATCCCATTCCATCGGTGTAAAATTGCAGACACAAAGGATCTGTTGTTGTTTTCTTCCTCTGCCCTTCTTATTCTTTCGTATAAATGCTACAACACTGTGGTCTGCATCACGTTGCAAGCACCATTCAAATCCTGCTGGATCCTGATCCAATTCATATAATGCCGGTTCAGATTTGTAAATCTCATTTAGTTTAGCTACATATTTGTGGAAAGAATCATGCATCTCATACTGATCGATCAAGAACCAGTCAAGCTGTTCTTTGTCTCTCCATTCTACAAATTGGGCGAATTCTCCACCCATAAATAATAATTTCTTTCCTGGATGTGCCATGGTAAATCCATATAATGTTCGCAGTGAAGCAAACTTCTCATCATATGCACCATACATCTTATTGATCATAGAACCTTTGCCATGAACAACCTCATCATGTGAATATGGAAGAATGTAATTCTCACTGTAAGCATAGTCCATAGAGAAAATGATCGCTCCATGATTATCCTTACGATACAATGGATCAAGTTCCATATAGTAAAGAGTATCATGCATATATCCCATATTCCACTTGTAAACAAATCCAAGTCCTTCCGGATCATCAACATCACTCGTTACCTTTGGATATGCTGTTGATTCTTCTGCGATCGTCAAGAATCCCTCATGTGTTGTACGAAGTGCTTCGTTTAGATTGCGAAGGAAATCAACTGCTTCATAGTTGATATTGGTTCCATCTTCATTCGGCACATATTCTCCTTCCTGTTTCCCAAAGTCAAGATATAGCATTGCAGATACAGCATCAATACGAATTCCATCGATATGATAAACATCTGCAAAGAACATCGCACTTGAGATCAAGAAGCTCTGTACTTCTGGTTTCCCATAGTTAAATAATAAAGTTCCCCAGTCAGGCTGGCTTCCCTTCCTTGGATCCTCATGATCATAAATATGTGTTCCATCAAACATTGCCAGTCCATGCTCATCTCTTGGAAAATGTGCTGGGACCCAGTCAAGGATGACACTGATCCCTGCTTTATGTAACTCATTGATCATATAATTGAAATCTTCTGGTGTTCCATATCTTGATGTTACACCGTAATATCCTGTTACCTGATATCCCCAAGAAAGATCATATGGATATTCTGTGATCGGCATCAGTTCAACATGTGTATATCCCATCTCTCCAAGATAAGGAATCAGCATGTCCGCAATCTCACGATAATTATAAAATTCTCTCTCTTCTTCCTGCGGCATTCTCCATGTTCCAAGATGCAGCTCATAGATAGACATTGGCTGATCTAATGCCTGGCGTTTCTTCCTCTGATTGATAAAACGTTTATCAGACCATTTAAAATCATCGAAATCCCAGACTTTCGAAGCTGTATCTGGTCTGCATTCTGCATAAAATGCAAATGGATCACTCTTATATCTGCAGATTCCATCATAGCCTTCTACATGATATTTATACAGATCACCTTTCTTCAGTCCTTCAATCTCGATCGTATAGATCCCGTCTTTGTCACCTTTCATCGGATGCGCAAGAGGATTCCAGAAATTGAAATCACCTACGACACTGACTGACTTTGCATTTGGAGCCCAAACAGTAAATCTGTGAGTCTTTGTCTTCTTCTGATAATGGCATCCAAATGTCAGGTATGCCTGCCTTGCCTTTCCCGTCTGAAACAAATACAAATCCTCACGATTGATAGTTTCATTCATAGTATAACTCCTCCTTAAAACTTCAAAACAAAGAATTCTTGTGATCGAATCCCACACTTACAGAAAATCTTATCTTATAAGACTTCTTTGTGAAACTAAAAAGTCTAATAAAATAAAAAAGCGTAAACAACCACGAACAATCTTCTTGCAAATGGCTTATTTACGCTTTTATAGTCATATCTTTAATTTCTATAGGTATAATAAAAATGTGACACGTTGTCATCTTACAAGATATTTTCATATTCAAAGAACAATGTACTGTAAATATCTTTCGTTTCTAGTCCACTTTCTGGTTGTTTATCTGCTGTTCAAAAAGTGTTTGTTTCACTAACTTTATTATACCAAATCTTTTCATATATTTCAACAAATTGTACAATATTTAATGCACTATTTATATCCATATTGTGAAATTCATCCAAGCAATTTAATATACAGATGTAGAATTTCTCATTTTAGGATCATATCCTGCTTTTTTCAAGGATTTAATGATCTTATTTTTATGTTCTGTACCGAATGCTTCCATTGTGATCGTAAGTTCTACCGCACTATTTCTGTTGATACTTACGAACTGATTATGCTCTAGTTTGATAATATTTCCCTGTGCATCTGCGATCACATCAGAAACTTTATTTAACTCTCCTGGTTTGTCTGGAAGGAATACAGATACCGTAAAGATTCGATCTCTCATGATCAATCCATGCTGTACTAAAGATGCGATCGTAATGACATCCATATTTCCACCACTGATGATAGAAACTACTTTCTTATTCTTAACATCCAGATGTTTTAATGCTGCAATTGTTAGTAATCCAGAGTTTTCTGCTAACATCTTGTGATTTTCTAACAAGTCTAAGAAACATGGGATCAGTTCTTCATCTTCTACTGTGATGATATCATCAAGGTTTTCCTGAATATATGGAAAAATGATCTTTCCTGGTGTCTGTACTGCTGTACCATCTGCGATCGTGCTGACATGATCACATGACACTACTTTTCCTGCTTCTAATGAAGCTTTCATACATGCTGCTCCTGCTGGTTCTACACCGATCACTTTAATCTTTGGATTTAACAGTTTGGCAAGTGTTGAAACACCTGTTGCAAGTCCGCCTCCACCGATTGGTACAAGGATGTAATCTACGGTTGGAAGTTCTTTAAAGATATCCATTGCGATCGTTCCCTGCCCTGTTGCAACCGTTGGATCATCAAATGGATGAACAAATGTATATCCATGTTCTGCTGCAAGGTCTAATGCGTGTGCACATGCTTCATCATAAACATCTCCATGAAGGATCACTTCTGCTCCAAGATCTTTTGTTCTGTTAACCTTTAACAGTGGAGTGGTTGTTGGCATAACGATCGTTGCTTTGACTCCCTGTCTTGCTGCTGCCAATGCAACACCCTGTGCATGGTTTCCAGCAGATGCTGTGATCAATCCTTTTGCTTTTTCTTCTTCAGATAATGTACTGATCTTGTAATATGCACCACGGATCTTGTAAGCTCCAGTCAACTGCATGTTCTCAGGTTTTAGATAAACATCGTTTCCTGTCTGATCTGAAAAATAATCACTTTTGATCAGCTTGGTAGGAAGGACAACCTCCTGCACTTTATTATATGCAGCTTCAAAATCTTTTAGTTCTAACATTTTAATTTTCTTCTCCTTTTTCGAATAATGCATTGACAAACATATCTGGATCAAATCTCTGAAGATCATCAACCTGTTCCCCAATACCAATGTATTTTACTGGAATTCCAAGTTCTGACTGGATTGCGATCGCGATTCCGCCTTTTGCTGTTCCATCTAATTTCGTCAAAATAATTCCTGAAATGTCTGTTGCTTCTTTAAACTGTTTTGCCTGTGCCATGGCATTTTGTCCAGTTGTTCCATCTAAGACGATCAGTGTCTCTAGATAAGCTTCACTGTATTCTTTTTGGATGATACGATTGATCTTGCTTAACTCATTCATCAGATTCTTCTTATTATGAAGTCGTCCTGCTGTATCACATAACAACACATCGACATCTCTTGCTTTTGCTGCTGCTACCGCATCATATACAACAGCCGCAGGATCTGCACCCTCTGCTTGACTGATGATATCAACCCCAGCACGATTTGACCATTCTTTGAGCTGTTCGATCGCTCCAGCACGGAATGTATCCGCAGCTGCCAGTAATACTTTTTTCCCTTGTCCTTTTAATGATGCTGCAAGTTTTCCAACAGATGTTGTTTTCCCTACACCATTTACTCCAATGACAAGAACGACACTCTTTTTATCAATAAAATCATAAGCACTATCATCCAGTCTCATCTGATCCTTAATAGAATCGATCAAAAGCTGTCGGCATTCTTCCGGCTCTTTGATCTTATTTTCTTTTACTTTTTTCTTCAGATCTTCAATGATATTCATTGTTGTATCAATTCCCATATCACTCATGATCAAAATCTCTTCCAGCTCTTCATAAAAATCCTCATCTATTCCAGAAAATCCGCTGAAAATAGAGTCAAAACTTGAGGCAATATTATCTCTTGTTTTACTTAATCCCTGTGCAAGTCTTTTAAAAAATCCTTTTTTCTCTGACATAGCCATTCTCCTTTTATTCATCTAAATCATTCTCGATCAAATTTACAGAAACCTGAGTTGAAATACCTTTTTCCTGCATCGTGATCCCATATAAAACATCTGCTGCCATCATCGTTCCTCTTCGATGTGTGATCACGATAAACTGTGTATCCTTTGTAAGTTTATGCAGATACTTTGCAAATCTTGTGACATTTGAATCATCCAATGCCGCTTCAATCTCATCCAGGAGACAAAACGGAGATGGTTTTAAATTCTGGATCGCAAATAATAATGAAATCGCTGTTAAAGCTTTCTCTCCACCTGATAACTGCATCATATTCTGAAGTTTCTTTCCTGGAGGCTGTGCAATGATCCTAATTCCAGATTCTAATACATCATCATCTGTAAGTTCCAATCTTGCTTCTCCACCACCGAATAATTCCACGAATACTTCCTGAAATACTCGTTTGATGTCTTTAAACTTTGCATTAAACTGACGGCGCATCGCATCTTCCAGTTCTTCCATCAAACCTGTCAGATGTGCTTCTGCTGTCACGATATCTTCATGCTGTTTCTGCATAAATTCGTAACGTTCGGAAACTTCTTTATAATCTTCGACTGCATTGATATTAACTGGTCCAAGGTTCTTGATCTTATTTTTTAACTCAGAGATCGTTTCCTTAACTTTTGTAAGGCTCTGCGTCTCATCCAGATCGATCCTCTGTTTTGCTTGATGATATGTGATCTCGTAATTCTCCCACATATAATCCAAAAGCTCTTTTTTCTTTCCTTTGCGATTCTCTCTCTGACTCTCCAGACGATACATTTCTTTGTCATATCCACTGATACGTTCAAGCATCTCTTCGCGTTCTTTAAGGATATCCTTATAAAGGACTTCTTTCTCCTTCACTTCTTCCTGCATCTTCTGATGCCTGTTCTGATCTTCTATGATCTTTCGTTCCATTGCTTCGCATGATTCTTTTAAATGTCCAATCTGCTGTTTTAATGCTTTTACATTCTCATTGATACTTCCAGTATCTTTCTGATTTTCCTGAACCTCTTCTGATAGATGTTCGATCTCAGATCTTACTCGCTCCTGATTATTCTCCTGAAATTCTAACTTCTGTGATTCTTTGCTTAACTGCATATGAACCTTGGAAACTTCCATTGCATGCTGTTCGGCATGTTTTCTAAGATGTTCAAGTATCTCACTGATCTCCTTGATCCTTTCTTCATCCTGCTCATTTGCACTTTCAAGATCTACCTGTTCATCTTGCAGTCTGTCAGCATCATCTTCCGCATTCCTTAATTCTTCTTCCAGTTGTTGTCTCTGTATACTTAACTGTTCGTGCCTATTATCAAGCTCTTCTTTTCTTCGCTTGATCGCAGATTGTGACATCTGCTGTGTATTTAATTCCAAAGAGATTTCTTGCATCTCTTTCTCTAAGTCTATCATATTTTGCTGATATTCTTTGAGTTTTTTTTCATTTTCATGATATTTTTCTTCATCTTCTGTGATTGCTTTCGTCCATCGATCCAGCTTCTTCTTTAATTCTTCAACTTCTCTGGATCTTCCAAGCAGATTGCTCTTATTCTTAAAAGCACCTCCAGACATTGCACCGCCTCGGTTTAAGGAATCTCCATCAAGCGTTACGATCCTTACACTGTGGTGATATTTATTTGCAATTTTAATTCCTGCATCTATATCTTTTACAACAAGAATCTGTCCAAGCAGTGATGCAAATAAATCCTTATATACTTCATCATAGATCACAAGTTGGTTGGCTGCCCCGATCACCCCTGGTTCTAAAAGAATTTCTTTCCTTGCAAATTCTTTTCCCTTCACTGCATCCAGCGGCAAAAACGTAACTCTTCCATAACGATTCTTCTTCAGATATTCGATCATCTTCTTCGCTGTTTTCTGCGTATCCGTTACAATGTTCTGAATACTTCCACCCAGAGCTGTCTCGATCGCTGTTTCGTATTTTTCTTCCACTTTAATGATATCCGCAACAGCTCCAATGATCCCAGATGTCACGGCCTGTTGTTCCATCACTTTCTTGATCCCGAATCCATATCCATCATAACGTTCTGCCATATTCCGCATTGTTTCATAGTTGGAACGCACTCTATGATATTTCTCTCTTTTCTGATCCATCTGTTCCTGAATCTGACGGCGTTCCGCTATCAATGTTTCTTCGATTCTCTTGGCATTATGACATTCGATCTCAGATCGTTTTTTCTTCTCATTGATCTCTTCGATCTTCTGACTAGAAGAATCTTTTTCTTTTTCCTGATCATTGATCTGCCGTTTTATTTCTTCTATCTGATGATCCAGTCCTATGATCCGGACATTTAGCTGTTCTTTCACTGTCTGGGAACGCTCAATCGCTCCAGCCACCCGCATACGGCCTTCTCTGACAGCATTCACTCGGATTTCAATCTCTTCTTGTTCTCTCTCCAGATCCTGAATCTGCTTCTGATACAATGCAACTTCGCTTTCTTTTTGTATCTTTTGTTCCATGACAGATTCATATTCCTTACGAATTTCTTCTGTCTCTGCCTCAAATCTCTTTAACTGTGCTTTCTTTTCATTCAGATCTTTATACAGCTTATCCTTAGACTCCAGATACATACTCTCACGCATATGTTCTGTATTGATCTGTTCCTTTAAAACCTGAATCTTTCCTTCTTTTTTCTGCTTTGTAAGCTTCATTTCAGAAATATGAGCAGTAATCGTTTCGATTTCCTGTTTTAAATGATCCAAAAACTCTTCTTGTTTTCCGTATTTCTCTTTTGCTTTAGCAAGTGTCTGATTTGCCTCATTGATCTCCCGCTGAGCGATTTCTATCTTTTCATCCAGCTCTTTTAATTCCTTCTCAAGATTCTGATTCTCAAGCAGGAACAACTTCACATCTTCATCTTTCAACTGATCTCTTAACAACAGATATTCTCTCGCACGTTCTGACTGTTTCTTAAGCGGTCCAACCTGACGTTCCAATTCCGTTAAGATATCTGTGACTCGTACCAGATTCTCACGTTCGATTTCCAAAGATTTTTGTGTTTCCAGCTTGTTTTTCTTGTATTTAACAATTCCTGCTGCTTCATCAAATAATTCTCTTCTCTCTTCCGGTTTTCCACTTAAGATCTGTTCGATCTGTCCCTGTCCGATGATCGAATATCCCTCTTTTCCGATTCCTGTATCAAAAAAAAGTTCTACGATATCCTTTCTTCGGCAGGCACTTCCGTTGATCAAATATTCACTTTCCCCAGAACGATAGACTCTTCTGGCAACTGTTACTTCTTCAAACTGGATTGGCAGACTATGGTCACTGTTATCTAATGTGATCGCAACATAAGCAGATCCCATCGGCTTTCGAAGCTCTGTCCCCGAAAAAATAACATCTTCCATTCTAGAACCACGAAGCTGTTTTGCTCTTTGTTCTCCAAGCACCCATCGAACAGCATCTGCAACGTTACTCTTTCCACTTCCATTTGGACCTACGATTCCTGTGATCCCATGTTCAAATTTAAAGATCATTTTATGGGCAAAAGATTTAAAGCCATTGACCTCAATACTTTTTAAATACATGTCCACCTCTGTTTCGTGTTATTTTTTGTGGCGTTTGATCGCCTCAAATGCAGCATGCTGTTCTGCTGACTTTTTACTATGTCCTGATCCTGTTCCAATCACATTCTCTCCAAGACGTGCTTCTACCGTAAAGATTTTGGCGTGATCTGGACCTTCTTCTCCAACAAGCACATATTTTAATCGTCCTTTTCCTTCTCCCTGAACAATCTCCTGAAGATTCGTCTTTGCATCGAAAAACAGAACTTTATTTTCTACATCTTTAAATAAATATGTCTCAATGAATTTTGTTGCTGTTTCAATTCCCTGATCTAAATAAATCGCACCGATCACAGCTTCAAATGCATCAGAAAGAATGGAATCTCTTGATCTTCCACCTGTCATATCTTCTCCTTTGCTTAAGAGAACATATTTCCCAAGGTTGATATCTCTTGCACATCCTGCAAGTGTCGGCTCACATACAAGACTCGCCCTGATCTTGCTTAACTTTCCCTCTGATTCTTTCTGGTATGTGCGATACAGATAATTACTTGTTACCAGCTCAAGAACTGCATCTCCCAAAAATTCGAGACGTTCATTATTCTTATCTTTGCTCATTCTTCGTTCATTTGCATAGGAACTGTGAATGAAGGCATTCCAAAGTCGGGATGGCTCATGAAATTTAATTCCTATCTGCTCTTGAAATTCTTCCACACTTTTTGCATCCATTTTCTTCTTATCCTTTCACAATCTGGTCTTTGATCTTCTGCGTAATATCTTCTTCGGCAAATGCGATACACTGAATGATCGCATTTTTCATTTCTTTTGCACTTGAAGATCCATGTGCTTTTACAACCAATCCATTTAATCCAAGTAATGGCGCTCCACCATATTCAGAAGCATCAAATTTCTTTAACGTCTTCTTTAATGCTGGTTTCGCTAATAGTGCACCGATCTTACTCTTTAATGTTGACATCATTCCTTCTTTGATCTGACTGACTAACACTGCTGCCAATCCTTCTTCCAGTTTCAGAACGATATTTCCTGCAAATGCATCACATACAACAACATCCGCTGCACCGTATGGGATTTCTCTTGCTTCGATACTTCCGATATAATTGATATTTTCACATTCCTTTAATAATGGACCTGTTTCTTTTACCAGCTGATTTCCTTTGGCTTCTTCCACACCGACATTGACAAGTCCAACTCTTGGGTTCTTGATTCCAAGAACATCTTCCATATAGATAGATCCCATCTGTGCAAACTGAAGCAGATATTCCGCTTTCGCATCCATATTCGCTCCAGCATCGACTAATAACATCGGACCTTTGGCTGTTGGCATCACTGCTCCCAGTGGTGCTCTCTTGATCCCTTTGATCCTTCCAACAACAAACTGTCCTCCAACAAGGATCGCTCCTGAACTTCCAGCTGATACAAATGCATCTGCAGTCTTATCCTTTACCATTTTCAGGGCGACCACCATGGAAGAATCTTTCTTCTTACGAATCGCTTCTACTGGTGATTCGTCACAAGAAATTTCTTCTTCTGCATTCACAACTTCAATTTGTTCATTTTTATACTGATATTTGCTTAATTCTTCATGAATCCTTGGTGCTTTTCCTACAAGAAATACTTTCAGATTGTTTTTTTCATTCACAGCATCAACAGCACCTTTTACAACTTCTCCTGGTGCATGATCTCCACCCATGGCATCAACTGCCACTTTCACTAATTTCTCCATATGACCTGTTACTCCTTTTCTTAAAAATAGGAAATGCCACACGCCTAAACCTTCTTAAAAAGCCTAAACGTATGGCATTTCTCTTCATTTACCATTATTCAGCGTGTGCTGAAACAATTTCCTTTTTATTGTAAGATCCGCAGGCTTTACATACTCTGTGAGGCATCATAAGAGCACCACATTTGCTGCATTTTACAAGTGTTGGAGCAGTCATCTTCCAGTTTGCTCTACGTCTGTTTCTTCTTCCTTTGGATGATTTATTCTTTGGACAAATTGACATTGGTTTTACACCTCCTTAAAATTCTTAAAAATATCCTGAATCGCTGCCATACGAGGGTCTGCCACCGTACGATCGCAGCCACACTCTTTTTCATTCAGATTCGTTCCGCACACCGGACAAAGTCCTTTGCAGTCTTCTTTGCATAACACTCTGGACGGAAGTTTTGGAACAACTTCATCGAAGATCAGTATATCAAGATCAAGATACTTGTCCTCGATATATGAAGAATCTTCTTCATCAAGATCCGAAAAATCTAATTCTTTCGTCACCTGCACGGAAACCGGATAACTCACTTCTTCAAGACATCGGCTACATGGAATTCCAAGCGTGACTTCTGTCTCAAATGCAAATGATATCTTATCCTTTCCAATATTTCTAAAAACAATCGAAAAATCATTCTTCTCTCGAATAGGATAAGACACACCTTTAAGCTTAATCTCATTCAGATCGATTGACGCTTCGACGGTTTCTTCATATTTAGGTACTGAAATAATTTTTGATAATTGAATCTTCATACGATCTCCTAAATTTTCATACTGTACTATTATACGAATGTGATTCTGGTTTGTCAAGTAATTTTCCTTACTTTTAAAAAAACAATCCAGAAGCACATTTTAACAAGCTTTATTTTTTATGAAATGATTATTTGACAAGGGCTACTGTGTCTCTTGCGATCATTAATTCTTCATTTGTTGGTACACAAAGCAGTGTAACTTTAGAATCATCTGTAGAGATGATCGCTGTTTCTCCGTGAACATCGTTCTTCACTTCGTCAAGTTCTGTTCCTAAATATCCAAGATATTCACAGATTGCTTTACGTGTGATATCATCATTCTCACCAAGTCCTGCTGTAAATGCAATCGCATCAACACCATTCATAGCTGCTGTGTAAGCTCCGATGTATTTTGCTACGCGGTATGCATATGCATCTAATGCTGCAGCTGCAACTTTGTTACCTTCAGCTCTTGCTGCTTTTACATCTCTAAAGTCAGAAGATACTCCTGATAATCCGTAAACTCCTGATTCTTTGTTTAAGATATTTAATACTTCAGATGCTGTTTTGTTTTCTTTATTCGCAATAAATTCGATGATTGCTGGATCAAGATCTCCAGAACGTGTTCCCATGATCAGTCCTTCAAGTGGTGTTAATCCCATAGATGTATCTACTGATTCTCCACCTTTGACTGCTGTAACACTTGCACCGTTTCCTAAATGGCATACGATGATCTTTAAGTCTTTGATATCTTTTCCTAAGACTTTTGCTGTCTCTAAAGATACGAACTGATGAGATGTTCCGTGGAATCCATAACGGCGGATACCATCTTCATCGTAGTATTTTCTAGGAATACCATATAAGAATGCTTTCTCTGGCATTGTCTGATGGAATGCTGTATCAAATACTGCTACCATCGGAAGTCCTGGCATTAATTCCTGACATGCACGAACTCCGATCAGTCCCGCTGGGTTATGAAGTGGTGCGAATACGCTGCATTCTTCAACTTCTTTGATAACTTCATCTGTGATCAGGCATGATTTTGTGAATTTCTCTCCACCGTGAACAATACGATGTCCTACAGCTCCGATCTCATCAAGACTTTCTACAACTCCGTTTTCTTTATCTGTCAGCTGGTCGATAACGATTCCGATCGCTGTCTTATGATCTGGCATAGCTGGTGTAGATTTGATCTTGTCTTTTCCCGCTGGCTGATGTGTTAATGCTCCATCGATTCCGATTCTTTCACATAATCCTTTTGCTAAAACACTTTCTGTCTCTGAATCGATTAACTGATATTTTAATGATGAGCTTCCGCAGTTGATAACTAAAACTTTCATGAACTATGATTCTCCTTATATTTTTCTTATTTATCTGCTTCCAGTGCTGCTGCCTGTACACATGTGATCGCTACTGCACCTACGATATCTGATGCTACACATCCACGTGATAAGTCATTGACTGGTTTTGCGATTCCCTGTGTAATAGGTCCGAATGCCTGCGCCCCACCTAATCTCTGTACTAATTTATATCCAATGTTACCAGCATCTAAGTCTGGGAATACTAATACGTTCGCTTTACCAGCAACTTCACTTCTTGGAGCCTTACTTGCTGCAACTTCTGGTACGATTGCTGCGTCAAGCTGTAATTCTCCACAGATCAGGTACTGAGGGTATTTTTCTTTTGCGATGTTTGTTGCTTCTACAACTTTTGTTACATCGTCATGTTTTGCACTTCCACATGTAGAATGGGATAACATTGCAACTCTAGGTGTTGCTCCGATCAGCTGCTCAAATGTCTTAGCTGAGCTTGAAGCGATTGCTGCTAACTGTTCTGGGTTTGGATTCTGGTTCAGTCCACAGTCAGCGAATACGAAACATCCGTTTTCACCCATATCTTTAGCCTGTGTATCCATTAACATGAAGGCTGATACAATCTCTGTACCAGGTGCAGTCTTAACAACCTGAAGTGCTGCACGAAGTACGTTTGCAGAAGAGTTGATCGCTCCTGCTACCATTCCGTCTGCATCTCCAACTCTTACCATTGTTGCTCCGAAGAACAGTGGATTGGATAACAGAATCTCTTTTGCATCTTCTGGAAGCAGTCCTTTGCTCTTTCTTGCTTCACATAAAGATTCGATATATGTATTTAAATGATCACAGTTCTCTGGATCAACAAAAGAAGCTTTGGCTAAATCTAATCCTTCTGCTTCTGCTTTTGCCTTAATCTCGTCTTCTTTTCCAACTAAAATAATATCAGCGATTCCTTCACTGATAACCTCTGCTGCTGCTGTTAATGTTCTCATGTCTGTAGTTTCAGGCAGTACAACAGTTTTCTTATTTGCTTTTGCCTTGTTTTTAATCTCATCAATAACACTCATTTTTCGCGTTGCTCCTTTCAACTTTCCAAAAAGATGAATTTAATCTTGTTAAATTATACAACATCATTTCTTTGTATACAATAATAGTATTTGTATTTTTCGTTGTACATTTCCAGAAAAATCTATATTCTATTCTACATTTTTTTGTTTTCTCTGACAAGATACTTGTTGCTTATTTTTCATTTTTTGTGCAATTTTACTTTTATTCATTTGTGATTTATAATACATTTACAAAATAAACGATTCAAATAAGGAATCTCGAAAGGATATTTTATGAAAACAGCAGCTATCATTTGCGAATACAATCCATTTCACAATGGTCATGAATACCATATCATGCAGACAAGGAATATCACGGGTGCAGACTGCGTCATTGCCATCATGAGTGGAAACTACGTACAGCGCGGAACTCCGGCGGTTATGGACAAGAAAATACGTACCCAGGCTGCCCTTCTTGGAGGTGCCGATCTCGTGATCGAACTCCCCTTATTTGCAGCATGTTCATCTGCCCCTGATTTTGCAATTGGAGCTGTCAGTCTGCTTCACAAACTAGGGGTGATCGACTACCTTTCTTTTGGAAGTGAGTGTCAAGATATTAACAAACTTAAGCAGATTGCATCCTTTCTTATCCAATATGAAGAAGAAATCGAGCGTGGTACAAAAGAGCTTATGAGTCTCGGACATTCTTATCCGAAAGCAAAAGAACTTTATCTTAGAGAGCATCTTGATGATGCTTCTTTGATCGAAGTATTAAAACAGCCGAATAATATTCTTGGGATTGAATATTTAAAAGCTTTGCTACAGTTAGACAGCCCTATCATTCCCGTCTGTGTTACCCGTGTTTCAAACGATCATCACAGCAAGGAGTTGACACCTTCGATTTCTTCTGCAACATCCATCCGTGAAATCTTAGAACAAAACCAGATAAGCCCTTTATTCTCAAGAGTCCCTGAAGCTTTGCATGATATCTATCAGATGCATTATCAAAAAGATTTTCCTGTCTGCCTGGATGATTTTTCTCTGCTTTTACATGCAGCTATTTATTCTTGCGAAGATCTTACACAGATCAGCGGTATTTCAAGCGATTTTAAGGACCGTATTTTTAAGATGTTAAAATCTGATCTTTCTTTTGAAGAACTGATCAGTGCCTGTAAGACCAAAAATCTCACCTGGAGTAAAATAAGCAGAAATCTTTTGCATATCATGCTTGATATAACAAAAGAAAAGGTTGAAAAAGTACGAACTTACGATATGTCTCCTTATTTTCAGATTCTAGGTTTCAAACGTTCTGCTTCCTTCCTGATTGGGAATATCAAAAGAAAATCTTCCATCCCTATGGTCCGCCATCTGCGTGTTATGAATGATCCTTTATCCAAAGATCAAGAAGAATTATTATCTACAGAACAACGTGCCAACCAGTTATATCGTACCGTGATCGGACAGAAATTTCATACGATCATAAAAGATGAGCAGATCATCTTCTAGTTTCACCTCCCGCTTCATACACTATAAAAAGAAAGCGGGAGATTTTTCATGAAAACCAGTTTTATCCAGTTTTTACTTATTTTTAGTGTTCTTTCCTTGTTATTTTTTCCACAAACATCGGTCCAAGGCGCAAAAAATGGGCTGATTTTATGGTCTGCAACGATCACACCGACTCTTTTACCTTTTTTACTGCTCACTGGTTTTATGCAATATTACCAAACGTTCCATCTGATCTCCCGGCTCTTTTACCCCCTCAAAAAACTTTTTCCTGGTATCAATGAGGACTTTTTTTACACCTGTATTCTAGGTTTTTTTTGTGGATGTCCCCTCGGTGCGAAGATCATTGATGATTTTATTTCTTGTGGATCTTTTACGAAATCTGAAGGAGAAAAGCTATTATATACCTGCAATCAGATCAGTCCCATGTTCTCTGCTGGATATACTCTTACATTGATCCTTCATGGCAAAATTTCTGCTCTGCGCTTTTTCTTTTGCCTGTATTTTCCTGTCATGTGTTATCTGATCTATCTGGTCTTTTTATTTTTTACAAGCGATTTTCTACATACACACCACTCTTCTCCCACCATTGCACACAAAAAGTCAGCAGATCAGGTAATCTTTGATAGTCTTCATTCCATTTTCATGATCGGAATCTGTATTATGATCTTTTCAATTGCCGTTTCTCTTTTAGAAATTCTTCCACTTCCTTTCTATTTAAAAAGAGGATTGACCGCTGTTCTTGAAATCACAAATGCCATCTCCCATTTTGGTTCTTCCCATATATCTATCGGCCACAAAGTCATATTATTGTGTATGATCACTTCTTTTGGCGGGTTGTCTGCTGCCGTGCAGACTTTAAGTGTATACAAAAAGAGCAGACTCTCCCTCTGGAAATATCTGCTCATAAGATCTCTTTTTAGTGTTTCAAGCGGACTACTTGCTTATCTAGTCTTCATCTGAAATAAAATCTTCTACCGTTCTTGTTCTTGCCTGTGGAATGCTGACTCCGGAAAGCTGTTCTTCTATCTCCTTCGCATTCGTTTTAATCGATGCAAGATCTGAATCTAATGCGGATAACAACTGGTTAAACACACTCTCCTGTGCTTCTTTGACACTTGCCACATAACCTTGTACATCTTCCATGATCTCATTGACATAGCGCAATGCACCTGCACGGATCTGATCTGCTTCTTCATTCGCATTATGTACAACACTTCTTGCTGTATCTTTGGCGTGAGTTTCAATCTCATTCGCTCTCATCTTTGCCATCTCAACGACCTCATTCTGATCGATCAATTCTCCTGCATCTCTTGCTGCCTGATCGATCATCTGCTGTGACTTCACTCTGGCATCTTCCAAGATCGCATCTTTGTTCAGAATGATCTTATGGCTTCGTTCAATCTCACCTGGAATCTGCTTCCTTAATTCCTCGATCACTGTCATCAATACATCTTTCTCGATCATAATCTTACCTGGACTAAATCTTGCTGGTTTTGCTTCGTCGATCAGTACTTCAATATCATCAATCATCTCATGTAAATACTTCTCACTCATATTCATTCGCCTCCTATGATTTAAATTTCTTCTCAAGACATTCTTGTACGTAAGGCGGTACCATCTCAGAAACATCTCCATGATAAGATGCAATTTCCTTTACGATCGTGGAACTTACATAAGAATACTCAATGCTGGTTGTAAAAAACATGGTATCTAAGTCTTTATCCAATCTCGCATTTGTCTGTGCAATTTGAATCTCATACTCAAAATCAGTTACTGCGCGTAGTCCTCGGACTGATACACTGGCTCCCTGTTGTTTTGCAAAGTCTACCAACAATCCGGAAAATGACATAACCTCTACATTATCAAGATGACTTGTCACTTTTCGTATCATATCAACCTTCTCTTGTGTTGTAAACATTGGTTTCTTTGCACTGTTTACCAATACTGCGATGATCAGCTTGTCAAAAACCTTGGCTGAACGCTCTATAATATCAATATGTCCATAAGTCACCGGGTCAAAACTTCCCGGATAAACTGCAATACTCATCTTCTAATCCTCCACTGTTTTCATCAAAAATGTATGTTTATTTGTCTTGTATTCTTTTACTCTTATAACCTTTAATTTCTCAAAATCTGGTATCTCTGTGTCAAGAGACGATTCCACGATAACTACCGTATCTTCTGTACAGATAGAGGATCGATCTATGATTGATAATACTTCTTCTTCAAATCCTTTCTTATATGGAGGATCCATAAAAATATGATCAAATGTTACATTCTTCGTCTCTAACTGCCTGATCGCTGAATTCACATCTGTTGCCAGAACCTGCGCTTTCTTATCAAGCTTTGTATATCTTAAATTCTCTCGAATGCATCTCAATGCAGGTTTTGCTTTCTCAACAAAATAAGCTTCCTTTGCTCCTCTGCTCAATGCCTCGATCCCGATTCCTCCACTTCCAGAGAAAAGATCCAGAAATGTACTTCCCGGGATATCATACTGAATCATATTAAATAACGTCTCTTTGATGCGATCCTGGGTTGGTCTTGTCTCCATTCCTTCGATCGTCTTTAATTTTAAACTCTTCGCACTTCCTGCTACGACTCTCATATCTATGTATATTCCTTGTCTTTTATTTGCTTTGCAAAGTTATTCCACTTTTGCTCACTATTTCTTTTATTTTATTATATCTACAGATTTTGTCAACCGACAAACCAATATTTCAGAAAGAGACAGTCAAAGTTTATACTTTCGCTGCCTCTTTCTGAAATCTTATGATGTTTGAGGATTGCTTCATTGCTACGCAATTTCGCAATCCGGATACATCATTTTATCTAATTAGCGAGACATTTCTTCTTCCTGTCTGCGGATCATTTTACGAACCATCTCTCCTCCGACAGATCCTGCCTGAGCAGTTGTTAAGTGTCCGTTATATCCTTCTTTTAAATCCACACCGATCTCATTTGCAACTTCGAACTTAAATCTGTCTAAGGCTCCTCTCGCTTCTGGTACCTCGACTCTGTTTGTTCCTTTGCTTCTTGCTGAAGTTCGTTCTTCCATGTTGAAAGTCCTCCATTTCTTTTGTTTTGTTATCTGTTACGCTCATAGTATATGCAAGCATACAAAAGATACACTGGGAGTTTTTACATGATGTTGCATTTTATGGATTGTTATTTTTTGACACTTACATCATTTTAATAACGAACATGAAATCTTTTCTCATTTTCTTCATATGTACGTTCTTCTTTCTCGATCTCATCCACTCGAACGAAACGATTTCCTGTCTGGATCAAATTTAAAAATTTCTCAATTTCAACTCTGGTTCCCTGAACTTCTGCTGTCACTGATCCATCAGACATATTTTTTACCCATCCTGTCAAATGACATCTTTCTGCATTCATCGCTACAAAAAAACGAAATCCTACTCCTTGGACTCTTCCTGTAAATCTTAAATAAAAACGTACCATACGATATACCTCCTATTATATATTCCTTGCAAGCCCGATCTGTTTTTCTAATCTGCTGTTCTTCAAATTCGAAAAATCAAATCCGCTTTCCTCCAGTTGTTTTACCGCATCAGCTGCCTGTTTCATAATATCTGCATTGGTATAGATATCTGCCAGAACAAAATCCATCATCCCGCTTTGTCTGACTCCGAAGAAATCACCCGGTCCTCGAAGTTTTAAGTCTTCATTTGCTATATAAAATCCATCATTTGATTTATTCAACACTTCAAGACGCTGCATCGTTTCTTTCTTCTTGGAACTCGTCATAAAAATGCAATAGGACTGATAGCCGCCACGTCCGACACGTCCTCTTAACTGATGAAGCTGTGCAAGTCCAAAACGTTCTGCATTCTCCACCATCATAACCGTTGCATTTGGCACATTCACCCCGACTTCAACAACCGTTGTTGATACTAAAACATCAATCTTGCCTTCTGAAAAATCATCCATGACTTTCTGCTTGTCCGCTGCCTTCATCTTTCCATGAAGGTAACTGATCCTTACCGATGGTGCAAACTGGCTTCTCAACATCTGTGCATACTGAATGACATTTTCTCCTTCCATCGTCTCACTTTCTTCGACCATCGGACAGATAATATATACCTGTCTTCCCTGACTGACCTGTTTCTCAATGAAACGATATGCCGTCGGGCGGTAACTTGTGTTGACTACGCAGTTTTTGATCGGCAACCGCTCTGCCGGCAGTTCATCGATGATCGATACATCAAGATCACCATATAAAATAATCGCCAATGTTCTTGGAATTGGTGTCGCACTCATAACAAGTACATGTGGTTTCTCACCTTTTAGCGATAAACTTTCTCTTTGTCTTACTCCAAATCGATGTTGTTCATCCGTGATAACCAATGCTAACTTGTTATATTCCACCTTATCCTGAATGACCGCATGAGTTCCGATCACAATATCTACTTCTCCATCTTTGATCTTTTGATAGGTTTCTCTTTTTTCTTTTGCCTTTGTGGAACCTGTCAGCAATGCGATCTTTATATCATAAGATTCTAAAAGTTCTGTAAATGATTCATAATGCTGAGCTGCAAGCACTTCCGTTGGCGCCATCAAAACCCCTTGGTATCCTGCTTTGGCACACATTAATAATAAAATAACCGCAAGGATCGTCTTTCCAGATCCTACATCACCCTGTACCAGACGATTCATAACCTTACCAGACGCCATGTCTTTTGCCATCTCATTTAACGCTCTTTTCTGCGCTGTAGTCAACTCATATGGAAGATTCTTTACCAGTTCTTTCGCTTCCTTGCAGACCCCGATCTTGTATCCTTCTTCCTTGAGATCTTCTCCTGATGTGATCATATGCATCGCTGCGATAAAAATAAAAAATTCATCAAAGATCAACCTTTTCTTTGCTTTGATCAACTGCTCTTTTGATTCCGGAAAATGAATATTCCAGATTGCCTGATGATATTCCATTGGCTGATATTGATCTAAAATATTTTGCGGAAGATATTCTGGAATATGAAAGATATAGTCTTTTGTTTGTGCCACAGCCTTAGAAACAAGTTTATTGGTAAGTCCACTTGTTAATGGATATACTGGCTGCAATGTCTCCTGTTTAACTTCATAATCTTCCTTTGTAAAGATCTCTGGATGTTCCATCGTGATCCGTCCATTTTTATAGATCGGAGTTCCCGTAAATATATAATCTCTTCCCTGATGTAATTGTTTCTTTAAATATGGCATATTGTACCAGACAAGCATGATCGTTCCTGTATGATCTTTCGCTGTGCATGTAACAATCTTCATTCTTCTTGCATACTGAATATGAACTTCCGAATTGATACGAACGAAAATAGATACTCTCTGGCCAATCTCGATCTCATTGACATCTTTGGGATCTTCATAGGTAAGATAATACTTTGGATACATCGTGATCAGACTGTCTACATCACGGATTCCAAGTCGTCCAAAAGCTGTCGCACTCTTTTCCCCAATTCCTTTTAATTCTATGATATTTGTTGTGCCATCCATCTTCTGTCTCCTTCAAAATTCTTTATCATATTCTCACGAAAAGCAAAGAAATCCCGCCATCAAGCGGGATTTCCCATCTTCTCTTATTCTACTGATAATAAGAAATAATAAATTGGCTGTCCGCCATATTCTAACTGTACATCACAGTCACCATATGTTTCTTCTACTTTCTCAAGTAATGCTTCTGCCTGTTCTTTGGTTGTGTCTTCTCCATAGTAAATACTGATCAGTTCGCTGTCTTCATCTACCATCTCTTCTAGTAATTCTAACGTGACTTTCTCGACATCCTGTCCGACTTTCTTGATCCCATCATCATCGATTCCCATGATATCATCAACCTTGATCGTAATACCATTGATGGATGTATCTCTGACTGCATAAGTAACTTCTCCAGTCTTCACGCATTCAATGATGTCTTTCATGTTGTCTTCATTCTCTTCGGCATCTGCTTCTGGATCAAATCCAATGATCGCTGAGATTCCCTGTGGAACTGTTGTTGTCGGAATGATCACTACATTCTTATCTTCCACTAAAGACTGTGCCTGTGTCGCTGCAAGAATGATATTCTTGTTATTTGGCAAAATAAATACAGTCTCTGCATTCACCTGCTCGATTGCATTCAACATATCTTCAGTACTAGGGTTCATGGTCTGCCCGCCTTCGATCAGGTAATCTACACCTAACTCACGGAAAATGTCATTCATTCCCTGGCCGATCGATACTGCCACAAATCCAAAGTCTTTTCTAGGTTCTTCTGGTTTGCTTTCTTCTGCCTGTGCTTCTGCCTGTGTGAGATTTAAACGTTCTCTGTGTTCTTCTCTCATATTATCGATCTTCATATTCGTAAGTTCTCCATATGTGAGACCTTTCTCGATCGCTTTTCCAGGATGGTTTGTATGAACATGTACTTTAATGATATCTTCATCTGCAACAACCACGATAGAATCTCCGATTCCCATTAAGAAATCTTTAAACTTCTGTTCTTCTTCCATGGAAATCTCTTCTTTCGTCATAACGATAAATTCTGTACAATAACCAAATTTGATGTCTTTCTCTTCTAATGGTGCTTCACTTGCTGTTGCTGCTGGTTTAACTGCTGTCTTCTCAATACTGCTTAAATCAACTTCTTTACCCATTAAAGCATCAACAGCACCCTGTAGGAATTCCACAAGTCCCTGTCCACCTGAATCAACCACTCCTGCTTCTTTCAGAACTGGTAACATCTCTGGTGTCTTCTGAAGAATCTCGTTCGCTTCCTTGATCACTACCTGAGCAAATTCTTCAAAATCTTCTGTATTCCTTGCACAATATACTGCCTTCTCTGCTGTTACTTTCGCTACCGTAAGGATTGTTCCTTCCTTTGGTTTCATAACTGCTTTATAAGCTGTCTCTACTGCCTTCTTAAATCCTGCTGCAACAGTTTCTGTTGTTAATACGTCCTGATCTTTGACACCTTTATAAAATCCCCTGAATAACTGGGATAGAATAACACCTGAGTTACCTCTGGCTCCTCTTAAAGAACCGCTTGATAATCCTCTTGTTACTTCTTTCACTGTCACTTCTGCTGCATTACCAACTTCTTTAGCAGCTGCAAGAGCTGTCATTGTCATATTCGTTCCTGTATCACCGTCTGGCACAGGGAATACATTCAGTTCATTAATATATTCTTTATTCGCCTCTAATCTCTTGGCTCCGCCAATCAACATCTTCTGCAGCAAAGCTGCATCTATCTGTTTCATCTTAATCTTTGCCTCCATTATCTATTATCCTATATCCTTTACGCCCTCTACGTAAATATTGATCCGTTCTACTTCAAGGCTTGTAAATTCTTCTACACGATACTTTACAGATTCCATAAGGTTACTTGCCACTGTAGAAATAGAAACTCCATAAGATACAATAATATGGAAGTCTATCGTGATCTTATTATTCTTTACAGAAACAAATACACCTTTTCTGATATTATCTCTTGTTAACAGCTTGGCGATTCCATCTTTCATATTCACCATTGCCATCCCTACGATACCAAAACATCCAAGAGCACAGATTCCGGCATATTTCGCAATTACCTGATTTTCAATGGAGATCTCTCCATTCTTTGTATTCACATGTCCTTTCATAAATTATACCTCCAAACGAGAATTCATATATTTCGATTATACATTATGAAACCACCTAAGTCTAGTGTTTCAAAAAATGATTTAAAATAAAAGCAAATTTATTCTTGATTTTTATAAATCAATCTGTTAGAATGAAATAGTTGTCGAGCCTGGAATGAAACAGGAATAGAGATTGGAATAAGGAGGTGCTAACATGGCAAAATGTGCTATTTGTGGCAAAGGTGCTCATTTTGGAAACGCAGTGAGCCATTCACATAGAAGATCAAATAAAATGTGGAAATCTAACATCAAATCTGTTAAAGTTAAAGTTAACGGAGCAGCTAAGAAAATGTACGTTTGTACTTCTTGCTTAAGATCTGGTAAGGTTGAACGTGCTTAGTCTTGATTGATCATATAAGAAACCACTAAGAGTTGGAATTTATTCCAACTCTTTTTTTATTCTTCAAGCGTTATTTAAAGAATAGACAGTAAGCTGTGATATCACATCCGATACAGATAACTATTTTCATCGGATCGTGAGTAATCCAGAATCCTGTAAATAAGCCCAATGAGAAAAAGAAAAAAGCGATGGCCCAGACTCGTTTCATATTTGAAGATCCTTTTTGTACATATGTATTCCAAAATTCTGGTTTGAATGACGGAAATTAATGGTAGAATATTATAAACATCTGTCTACCACTACAAAAATTGAAAACTAATAATGTTTAACATACACACCTTTCCGTTTGAAAATTCTTAATTTTATAAAAGAATGTCTTCAGGTATTCATAAAAACATAAAGAAAGATAGAGGTACGAAATGATAGAATTCCATAGAATTCGTTTTTCGTAGCTCTATCTTTCTTTATGTTTTTATGAATACTCAATACATTTCTGTTAGACAATCAAATTTTACTTTTCAAGATCATCCACAATATCTTCTAATGTCTCATTCTTCCCCGTAAACTTATCGATCACATCTGGTACCATATCCAGTAATTTCACGATTGTTTCCTGATTCTTAATATTCACAAGTTTTGTCTGTCCATCTTTAATGACAAGAACTGCACTTGGAGTCATCTTTCCTCCGATTCCACCACCGCTCTTGTCCTTCTTATCACCAGAGAAAGCTCCTGCTCCCATTCCGAAGGAGACATCAACTAATGGTAAGATGATCGTATCTTTGATGTAGATTGGTTCTCCTACGACCGTTTTTGATGTTAAGAATCCTTCCATACCGTCAAATAGTGAACCCATGGTATCTTTTAAATTTTCTTTGCTCATTTTAACTGCCTCCTATCATTCTTATTGCTCGGTCTTTTTGTTTGATCAATTCATCTTTATCTTTATATACTTTCCATAACAAATATAAGATCTTGTATCTTCGGATCCTTCCTTTGATCTTTAGCTCTCCTTTCAATATTCTCTTCTCAAAATCTGGTGTGATATCGATATGATCACCGTAGATTGGAATCAATGCAGCGGTCCAGCCTAAGACTTTTCCCGTGTAATATGGGTCTTCGAATCCAAATATGATCTTTGCATTTAATTTCTGTGGAAGTAACAGCTTTACCCCATTCACTCCATATCTCTTGATCCGCTTCACTGCATCAATGATATCCTCATCTTCCAATAGATCTCCGATCATTTCCATCTTATTTGTGATCTTACGGATCTTTGTTATGAAATTCTTGCATCTATTATAACATTTTTTGAGAAAATTCACGATTCTTTTGCCAAAAAACTCTTTCTCTTTATCTGTTGTTTTGTCTATCTTAGATTCTGATATCTTATCTTCTGATCTTTCGTACATTTTTCTTGTTGTTGATGTCTTTGTTCTTTCTTCTTTTTCATCCCATGTGAGATTAAATACATCTTCATCTTCAGAAGGATATGTACTTTTTTTCTTTTCTACTCGTTTCTTATTGTTTTTTTTATTTTTTTGTTTCTTTTTAGAGTCTGATCTTTTCTTATGTTTTTTCTTATCTTTCTCTTTATGCTCTCCAAATACAGACCAGTGTTCTTTCCTTGAATCATAAATCGGTATTCCAAAAATCCTGATCCCAAAATTCAGCTCTTCTTCATAGAATGCTTTTGCACGTAATAATATAACTGCCCATGATACCTTTACCTGTGCTTTGGGACTCTTCCCATCAAAATCTCCTTCGATCTGATAACAAATCGGGAAGATCAAAAGGATCAACAATAACACGATCGGTATCAGGATCAGGATTCCTATGGTCTTTAATATTAAAAATAGTATACTCATTTATCTTCCCCACAAAAATATGTTGTTACATCCTCAAGTTCTCCTTTATGATACAGATCATCGATCATGCGTCTTAACATAACAACTGCATCATCTCGTCCTGCTGCCATTCCTACGATCGTGATATCTTTTCCTTCGTGGATATCAGATAATAGTTCATTATATGGATATATTTCCAGAAATGCACTGTTCCAGAGCGGCAGTGTAATACAGTACAATCTTGAAATTGATTTCTTTTCTTGTATTTTACAAAATAGACGTTTCTTTTGTAATTTTAATATCTCTGATATGTATACACGTTCTGAAACTTTCACTCATTTTTCCTCCTGAAAATTCTCCCCATTCATTCCTGATAAAATTCCTGATAAAACAAAAAGGGATGTATTACTACATCCCCATTTTAACATATATTGTTGTCGATTACTCGCCAAATTCGCCGATTTTTACAACTTTCAGCATGTTTGTAACACCTTTTCCACGATGGTTAGCTGGTCCACCACCTGTTAAGACTAAGATGTCATCTTTCTCAGCAAGTCCTGCATCTAATACGATATCTGTTGCTTCATCTAACAGATCTTTTGTTGTCTCAGCTTTGTGAGATTTGAAAGGACGTACTCCCCAATAGATCTGCATCTGACGTACGATCGCATCATCTGGTGACAGACCGATGATCTGTGCATCTGGTTTGAATTTAGATACGATTCTTGTTGTGAATCCTGACATACTTGATGCTAAGATACATTTTGCATTTACATTGTGTGCTGTCTGTACTGCAGAATAAGCAACTGCTGCTGAAATTCCACGATTGATATATTTAGATCTGTAATCTTTGATCTTTGTGCTTAAGTGAACTTCTGTTGAGATTGCGATCTGATTCATCATCTTAACAGCTTCTACTGGATATTTACCTTTTGCTGTTTCTCCAGATAACATGATTGCATCTGTTCCATCATAGATCGCATTTGCCACGTCTGTAGCCTCAGCTCTTGTTGGACGTGGGTTACGGATCATAGAATCTAACATCTGTGTAGCTGTAACAACTGGTTTGAATGCATCGTTACATTTTCTAATGATCTCTTTCTGTAAGAAAGGTACTTCTTCAGCAGGTACTTCAACACCAAGGTCACCACGAGCAACCATGATACCAGCAGATGCATCGATGATCGCATCAATGTTTTCAACACCTTCCATGTTCTCGATCTTAGAGATTACACCAACATGCATGTTATGTGCACCGATGATATCTTTGATCTCTTCTACAGCTTCTGCATTACGGATGAATGATGCTGCGATGAAGTCGATTCCATTCTCAAGACCGAATTCGATATCTGCTTTATCTTTTTCTGTGATAGATGGTAAGTTAACTCTTACGTTAGGTACGTTAACACCCTTACGGCTTCCTAAAAGTCCTCCGTTGATAACGTCACATACGATATCTGTTCCATCTTTGATTTCTTTAACTTTTAACTCAATTAATCCGTCATCGATCAGGATTGTGTTTCCAGCTTCTACATCCTGTGGAAGTTCCGCATATGTAATGCTGGTAATTTCATTATTTCCTTTGATGTCTCTTGTTGTCAGTGTATATTCCTGACCTGTTACTAATTCAACATCATCATCTGTTTCTAATAATCCTGTACGGATCTCTGGTCCTTTTGTATCAAGTAAAATAGCGATTGGTAAATTCAGTTCTTCTCTGAACTTCTTAATTCTCTTGATACGTCCTAACTGCTCTTCATGATCTCCATGAGAGAAGTTTAAACGGGCAATGTCCATTCCTGAACGCATCAGGTCTTTTAATACCTCATCGTCGTCTGTTGCAGGTCCCATTGTACAAATGATTTTTGTCTTCTTGGTTAGCATAATTTTTCTCCTTTGGTTTCAAAAATATATTTAAATAATAAACAACTCACCTTTTCACATGCTTATGGGTAAATAAATGATCTTGACAATATTCATAATTCCCATCGCATTTTGAACAATAACGAAATTCCAATTCTGGATCGTCAAGTTCTGTTCTGTGGCACACTGCACATTCGTGCATCGCACCATTCTTCTTCTTTGGCGTGATCGTCTTAGCTTTGTACGCTCTCGCCTTCTTCTTATGTATTGTTTTAGCCTTGAAGTTTGCTCCCATTCTTCGAATCTTCTTCATAGAGAAGAAAAATAGTAGAAAATTTAACAAAGCTGCAACTATAGATACTTTAACCGAAATTCCGGCAACTGTAAAGCCTGAACTTAAAAAAATGTAGATTAAATATAATCCATCTAAGTATCCAAGCCATTTTACCTTGATTGGAAGGATCATATACAAATATACTTCCATCTCTGGGAACATAGACGCATATGCTAAAAATAACGTCATGTTCAGATAAAAAGTATCCATGTTAACAAACGCTCCATAGCCTTCTCCATATGCGAATGTAAGGATCGCATAAGTTAAAAATGCCCCAACGATCGTTCCTAAAACTCCGATCAGATAATACATATTGAATCGGAATGTTCCCCATACCTGCTCTAATGAGCTTCCGATCGAGTAATAAAATAACAATACAAATATTACAAAGATCAAATTCGTCTCTGGTCCGATCAGCAGGAATGTCACAATTCTCCAGACTTGTCCATGCAAGATCAGATACGGATTCAATTCCAGTAAACTATATAATCGTGGTGATATATTGGCGATCACAAAACCGACTGCATACAATAAAACAATGATCTTAGGGAGATTCGGTATCGCATATCTGCCAAACTTCTCTTCCAGTTTATTAAGCCACATAAAAAACCTTTCTTATCATCAAAAATTAAAACATATTTTTCTTTCCAAGGATATATCCTCCAAAGATCGTAAGGATCAAGGATACGATCACAAGGATCAAAAATCCATGTGCTGAATGTGCCAGTGGTACTGGAACATTCATTCCCCAGAAACTCGCGATCATCGTCGGAATCGACATAACGATCGTTATGATCGCAAGAACCTTCATTACAATATTCAGGTTGTTTGAGATAACGGATGCGTATGCATCCATCGTACCACTTAAGATATTGCTGTAGATGTCTGCCATCTCAATCGCCTGTTTATTCTCTATGATAACATCGTCCAGTAATTCCTCATCTTCTGGATACTGTTTGATCTTATCAATCTTTAACATCTTCTCAAGCACCAGTTCGTTTGATCTCAGGGATGTAGAGAAGTAAACCAAACTCTTCTCTAATTCCAGAAGCTCGATCAGTTCCTGATTCTTTGTTGAAATATGAAGCTGCTTCTCAACAGAATCACTCTTCTTATCAATGATTCGCAGATACTGCAGATACAAGGATGCATTCCGATAAAGGATCTGCAAGATAAATCTTGTCCTTTTAAATGTCCAGAAATTTCGAACCCTTCCATTCTTAAAGTCTGCTAAAACTGCTGTATCTTCCAGACAGACCGTAATGATCACTTTCTCTGTCAGGATGATACCACATGGAATCGTCAGGAAGTATTCTTTTTCCTTTCTCTCTTCTGTTGTCGGAACGTCTACGATAAATAAAGTATAACCTTCTTCCACTTCGATATGAGAACGTTCTTCTTCATCCAGTGGTGCTCTTAAGTCATCTATATCAATCTTATAGTCTGTTGCAATCTTCGCAAGTTCTGCAGCTGTGGGATGAATTAACGATATCCAGGTTCCTTCCATAGGTTCACTGATTTCATGAATCTGGTGATCCATCGTGCGATAATACTTGATCATTGTCCGCTCCTTTCTATGGAAGTACCTTGTCCATAAGTTCCCCACAAACAGGACTCTATGAATCCTGTTTTATCATCTGAAATATCTAAAATTCCAAACTTTTACCTATTCCATTATAAATAACTCATTTTGCTTTGTCAATTAACAGTACTGTACCAACTGGAAGTGTTAACTCCCTAATTTTTTTGTTACTTTTTGCTAAATTTTCCACTGTTGTTTTGTGCATCTTGGCTATATCAAGGATTGTTTCTCCTTTTTTTACAACATATGGAATGAAAGCTCCTTCGATCACGTTCGTAAATCCAGGCACACATAATTCATCTCCAATCTGTAAATTATATACATTTACAAAAGGATTTTGTCTCATGATATCTTTTACCCTGACACCATGTGCCTTCGCGATCTTATATAAACTATCCTTTTCCTTTACAACATACACTGTCCCTTTACACGAATTTGTCTGCATCATTCTTGGCATTCCTTCGCTTTTTTATAGAATATGCAGCAGCATTCCCTTGTTTCCATTATTTTCTCCGATTTTTTTAGATAATATTCCTATTTGCAATTATTTTGAAAATGATTATAATAGATATAATGTCCATGTATATTGGACAGATATGTTTTTTTAACATTATTTTAACGCTTGAAATTATAGTACTTTTATAGAAAGCAGGTATACGAGAAGATGAAACGATTAGGAATTGATATTGGCTCAACGACAGTCAAGGTCGCTGTCATCGACGAACAACATAATATACTTTTCTCTGATTATCAGAAACATTTTGCCAAGATTCAGGAAACTTTATCTTCCTTATTAAAAAAGGCAAAAGACCAGATTGGGGAAATGACATTTGCTCCAACCGTTACCGGTTCCGGAGGACTTTCCATTTCTTCTTACTTAGATATTCCATTCTGTCAGGAAGTTGTCTGTGTATCAAGTGCACTTCAGGATTATGCACCTCAGACAGATGTTGCCATTGAGCTTGGTGGTGAAGATGCTAAGATCATTTATTTCACAAATGGGATTGATCAACGTATGAATGGTGTCTGTGCCGGTGGTACCGGATCATTTATCGATCAGATGGCCTCTTTATTACAAACAGATGCTGGCGGATTAAATGAATATGCGAAAGATTATGATACGATCTATCCGATCGCAGCCCGCTGCGGTGTATTCGCCAAAACAGATATCCAGCCCCTGATCAACGAAGGTGCTACAAAACCAAACCTTGCTGCCTCTATTTTCCAGGCAGTCGTAAACCAGACGATCAGTGGTCTTGCATGTGGTAAACCGATCCGTGGAAATGTTGCTTTCCTCGGAGGACCTCTTCATTTCCTTACAGAATTAAAAGAAGCATTTATCCGTACATTAAACCTAAAAGATGATGAGATCATCGCTCCTACACACTCTCATTTATTTGCAGCTGTCGGTGCTGCTCTGAATGCTAAAGAGGAAGTTACAACTGATTTTGAACATCTTTTAAAACAGTTTGAGAAGAAGATTGAACTCCAACAGGAAGTTGACCGTTTAGAGCCTTTATTTAAGAGTGAACAAGAATATAAAAATTTCGTAAAAGATCATAACCGTCATGTTGTGAAACGTGGAGATCTTGCTACATATAAAGGAAATTGTTACTTAGGGATCGATGCCGGTTCTACTACAACAAAAGTTGCTTTAGCTGGTGAGGATGGAGAACTTCTTTACAGCTACTACAATAACAATAACGGAAGTCCTCTTCACGCCGTTGTTGAAGCGCTTCATGAGATTGACGCACAGATGCCAAAGACAGCTAAGATCGTATCTTCCTGTTCCACAGGATACGGAGAACATCTTGTAAAAGCTGCCTTAAATCTTGACTTTGGAGAAGTTGAGACGATCGCACATTACTATGCAGCTGCATTCTTTGATCCTGATGTGGACTGTATCCTTGATATCGGTGGTCAGGATATGAAATGTATCCGTATCAAAAATGGAGTTGTTGATGATGTACAGTTAAACGAAGCATGTTCTTCTGGATGCGGTTCATTTATTGAAACTTTCGCGAAATCCTTAAATCATTCTGTACAGGAATTTGCCAAAGTTGCTTTAACAGCACAGAATCCGATCGATCTTGGTTCACGTTGTACGGTATTTATGAATTCTAAAGTAAAACAGGCACAGAAGGAAGGGGCAACTGTCGGAGATATCTCTGCTGGTCTTGCTTATTCTGTGATCAAGAATGCTTTATATAAAGTTATTAAGTTAACAGACCCATCTGACCTTGGAAAACATATCGTTGTACAGGGTGGTACATTTTATAATGATGCGGTTCTTCGAAGCTTTGAACGTATCTCCGGATGTCATGCTGTAAGACCTGATATCGCAGGTATCATGGGTGCCTTTGGTTCCGCACTGATTGCGAGAGAACGTTACGAAGATGGTATGGAAACTTCTATGCTTCCATTAGAAGAAATCTTTGCGATGAGTGTTGATACTTCCATGACACGATGCAAAGGCTGCACAAATCACTGCCTGTTAACGATCAATAAGTTCTCTAACGGACGCCGTTATATCACTGGTAACCGTTGTGAACGTGGTATTGGGAAAGAACCGAATGCTGAAAATATTCCAAACCTTTACGATTACAAACTTCATCGTACCTTTGACTACGAACCTTTATCTGATGAGAAAGCCACTCGTGGAGTCATTGGTATCCCTAGAGTTTTAAATATTTATGAGAACTATCCATTCTGGTATACATTCTTTACGGATCTTGGATTTAAAGTTGTGATATCTCCTGAATCTTCTCGTAAGATTTATGAGTTAGGTATCGAATCTATTCCAAGTGAATCTGAATGTTACCCTGCAAAATTAGCCCATGGTCATGTGATGTGGCTGATCAAACAGGGAATCAAGGATATCTTCTACCCTTGTATTCCTTATGAACGTGACGAAATGGAAGGTACAAACAACCATTATAACTGCCCAATCGTTACTTCTTATGCAGAAAATATCAAAAATAACATGGAAGAACTTGCAACAGAGCATATCAACTTTATGAATCCATTCTTAGCACTGGATAATGAAGAAGCTTTAAAATCCCGTTTATTTGAGGAATTAGAAGCTCAGTATCATTTGGCTGCTGACGAAATAAATCACGCTGTTGATAAAGCTTATGCAGAACTTTCACAGGTTCGTACAGATATCCAGAATAAGGGTGAAGAAGTCCTTGCTTACCTTGCTGAAACTGGAAGAACTGGTATCGTTCTATGTGGTCGTCCATATCATATCGATCCTGAGATCAACCATGGTATTCCAGAATTGATCAACTCTTATGGAATTGCTGTTTTAACTGAGGATTCTATTTCTCATTTATCAAAGATTGAACGTCCATTAAACGTACAGGATCAGTGGATGTATCATTCCAGACTATATGCTGCAGCAAACTATGCAAAAGCAAATAAACAGTTAGAAGTCATTCAGTTAAACTCTTTCGGTTGCGGACTGGATGCTGTTACAACTGATACAGTGAAAGATATCTTAACAAAATCCGGACGTATCTACACAGTATTAAAGATCGATGAGGTTAATAACCTTGGAGCGGCAAGAATCCGTATCCGCTCACTGATCAGTGCTGTCCGTGTCCGTAAAAAACATAAGATTGAACCAAAACCTGTATCTCCAGCGATCAAACGTGTAGAATTTACAAAAGAGATGCGTAAGAACTATACACTGTTAGTTCCTCAGATGTCTCCGATCCATTTTGAATTCTTAGAGCCTGCTCTGCAGTCTTGTGGATATAACGTTGAAGTTTTAAATCAGGGTGGTATGGAAGATGTTAACACAGGTCTTAAGTATGTAAATAATGATGCCTGCTATCCATCTCTGATCGTTATCGGACAGTTAATGAACGCATTACTTTCTGGTAAATATGATCCTCATAAGATCGCACTTGTCATCTCCCAGACAGGTGGTGGATGCCGTGCAACAAACTATATCAGTTTTATCCGCCGTGCACTTGAAAAAGCTGGTTACGGTTATGTTCCTGTTGTTGGTTTAAGTGCCCAGGGAATCGAGAAAAACAGTGGATTTAGCTTTACACCTGGTTTATTAAACAAAGCAGTTCAAGCGATTGTTTATGGTGATGTCTTTATGAGAACGGTTTATCATACACGTCCTTATGAAGTAAAACCTGGTTCTGTCAACAAATTACACAGACAATGGGCTACTAAATGTAAACGTGATATTGCCAAAGGTAACTTCTATACATTCCAGAAGAATATCCGTGGAATCATTCGTGACTTCGACCGCATTCCATTAAAGGATATCAAGAAACCTCGTGTCGGAATCGTTGGAGAGATCCTTGTAAAATTCCTTCCAGATGCAAACAATCACTTAGTAGAACTTCTGGAACGTGAAGGTGCGGAAGCTGTTGTACCTGATCTATTAGACTTCTTCATGTACAGCTTCTACAACAGTAACTTCAAATACCGTTATCTTGGTAAATCCAAGAAATCTGCAATCGTCAGCAACTCCGCAATCTGGATCGTTGAACGTTATCGTCAGACTCTTCGTAAAGAGCTAGCCAAGAGTAACCGTTTTGAGCCGCCTGCATATATCAAAGACCTTGCAGAATATGCAAAACCATTCGTATCAATCGGTAACCAGACTGGTGAGGGTTGGTTCTTAACAGGTGAGATGGTTGAACTGATTCACAGCGGTGCTCCAAATATCGTATGTACACAGCCATTTGCATGCTTACCGAACCATGTCGTTGGTAAGGGTGTTATTAAAGAAATCCGTCAGGCATTCCCTGATGCGAACATCGTGGCGATCGACTATGATCCGGGAGCTAGTGAGGTTAACCAGATCAACCGTATTAAGCTGATGCTTTCTGCGGCTGAGAAAAATATGAATAAATAGTTATTTTTCTATTGTTTAGAATCAAATGCTAATAAAAAGAAGCCATGTTCCGGCATAGATAAATCTTGTCTATGCTTGTAACATGGCTTCTTGTTTGTTTCTTTCTATTTCAATTAGATCATTCTGCTAAAATTTCTTCCAGAATGGCTGTTGCATCTTCAATGCAGCCTGGACAGGATCTTAAGACTTTTCCCGTTTCAATCCCTTTTAGGTCCTTACATTTTGTTGCTTGATTCTTCTCCTGAAAGCGTTTTACAAGCTCTCCTGTTAGTTTATAGGTTGCTGCCTTGGAAACTGGTTTCTCGATGTCTCCACAGCTTTTTATGGCACCGATGACTGCAACGGCTCCGGTGATCGCTCCACATGTTCCTTCCATACATCCCATACCTAGTCCATGGCCTTCCATCATCTTGAAAATGATGGATTCGTCGATTCCCATTTCTTCAGCAAATGCACAGGCAACTGCCTGGGCACAGTTGTAGCCTTTCTGGTGGTTTTGTGCTGCTTTGTCTGTTTTGATACTCATTTGTAATGTCCTCCGATTTTTATTCATTATTAATTAGATTGTAGATTTCTTCTGCTGTTTTGTCTGGATGTTGTTTTACTTGATTGTAGATTGGTCTTATCTTGGTTGTTGACTCTTCTAGTTCATCTGCTATTTGTTCTAGATTCTTGTTTTTCTTTACTTTTTTCTGAATCATAGAAATTTGATTTAGTAATTTCCCTGCCCTTACCCCACGATTTTCCGCACTCTGCAGCTGACTTACTCTATCACTCGCTGCCATCTCTTCTCTCAAATATAGATATCTGTCCCGTTCGTCCTGGCTCATCTTTACCATTTCTTCTTGTATCCTTTCCATATATCTATTACCTGCTGATTCCTGTGCAACCTCTTCCCATGTCGTTGCTGCGATCAGTCTTGCCCAACGGTATAGAGGATGCTTTCTTGCTTTGCCTTTGGTTGTTTTGGTTTTCTTTAATTCTATCATATGGAATTGAAATTTTCTACTGTAGAGTTCATTGGTTTTTTCGTCTCGCAATGTCACTTTATGGTAATATCCAGGACTTTTCATCATGTTAAAATTTAAGATTCCTATATGGATACAAGGTGAAAGCTTCCAGTAAGGATCGCCTTTTTTAAAACCTTCTGTAAACATCCGACAGTTGTAGAAAAGGCTTCTCTCTGCCCAGTCTTCCTGATAGGTATTTTGCATTTCTATGTTAATCTTTTTATTTCCGTTAAGAGTTAACTTGATATCTAGAATTCCTTCTTTTTCTTCCTTGTTTTCTCCACTTGTAAATGGATCTTTGATTTCTATTTTTTTGATCTGCTTTTCTTTGAGATTTAATAGATCAATCAGAAATCCTTTGACATTTTCCTCTTTTTTAAAGATTTTTAGAAATGCGTAATTATTGGTTAGGCAGATGTTGAATGGTTCTTCATCGGTTGTTTTTATTTTTAGTTCTTCACTAACAGAATTATTTGTGCTTTGTTCCATAGGTCCCCTCCTGTTTATTTTTTGTAAATATTTGTATTTTGTGTAATTAAAGCACTTTTATTTTGTTTTGTCAATATTTTACAGTAATATTTTGTAAAAATGCGAAGATATTCCTTGAAAGATTATCTTCGCATTTTTAATATACTTTATTAATTTAAAATAACTTAATTAAAATATTGAAAAAATATCACTCAAAAATTCTGTTACACTTTCTGCTGCTGAACTAATTCCATCTCCTATATCATCAACAACATCTGAAATTGTATCTCCTACATCAACCGCAATATCTCCAATTGTATCCCCTATACTTTCTGCGACATCTGTGATATTATCTGTTACATTTTCTACCGCATATCTAACATTATCTGTCACATCTTCGACTGTATCCCCAATATTATCTACTGCATCTTCAACTGTATATCCAATATTATCTACTGCAAGTCCAATATTTTCTCCTATTTCATCAAATGCTCCATCGGTTACCTCTCCCACTACTTTTGCTGCAACAGTAGCCGCTCCTATTCCTATTGCGGCAGGTACCACAGCCGGAGCTGATATTACTGCTGCAATACTCCCTGCTACTTCTCCTGCTACTGCAGCTGCACTGGCAGTCACTGCACTTTCTGCTCCTTTTGATACTACATTGGCAGTACATTCACCTACTGAATCCCCATTAGCAACTGATTTAACAACTTCTGTTGCAGCTGTAATTCCTACAGCTATAGCTGTAGAATTTTTTACAGCATCTCCTAAACTTGCTGCTTTTATCGGTTGTTTGGTAAATTTATCTCCAACACGTTGTGTTGAATTATGTGAAATGCCTGTCGAATGCATTTTCTTGGATATTCCTTCGGCTTTCGCCATGTCATTATATTGTTTTGCTGCTTCTTTTGTTCCCCAAAGTTGTGCTTGCTGATATTTTCCTGATTTTACCTGATTTACAGTTTTTCGAACTCCTGAAGGACTTACAGTATCTTTATACTGAATACGCTCTATTACTTTTCCACTTTTCGTCGTAACCGCATCTACTTGTGTAGCCGTTGATGATTTTGTAAGTTTTGTAACTGTATCTGGCTTTAATAAATTTTTCATATTTCTTTTATCATTAGCCATAATTTCCAGAGCATTTCCCGGTGCACCTTTGATTGTAGATGCACCCGCTCTTCCTGTCATTCTATGTACAACAGATGCTTCGTATCCCTCTCTTGCAATTTCTGATCCAATCCCTAAATTTTTTCCTTCGTTTTTGTTATCATCTTTACTCATTGTACTCTCCCCTATTCTTTGATAAACTAATTGCTTATTTTAACTCCAATAATTTTTATCTCTATATTTAATTTTCAATATACTCTAATGCCAAGAAAAGTGACCCTGCTTTATCAATTACAGTTTCACTTTTCCCAATATTAAATAATCTCTATTTTACAGTCTTTACTGCTCCATCAAATTTTGACAATTTTGACATCATCTTATCATACACATGCCTAGATTCTATTTCCACTTTTCCGTCTTTTGTAAGAATTGGTGTATCAATCACTGCTTTTGTCGCCCCTGCTAATGCTCTGGTCACACTAATTAATTCCAGTTCTTTTTGAGTAAAGTCTTCTGATTTCAATTTTCTATTTGGATTGCTATATTCTTTTTCACGAATAACTCTGTCTAATGAATATACACATTCTGCAAACATGCGATCAAGCTTTCTTAACAAGTCTTGAAACAACTTTGAACGTTCTGTAATGCTTTTGCAAAGCACTTCTGAAACCTTCATCTCTTCTACAGCCTTTTCTGCCTTCGCAAGCATTTCGTTTGCTTTTTCTAAATTCTCATCAGCTTTCATGCTTGCTGAAATTCCTGTAAACATTACAACTGGTGCGGCTACCGCTGCTAAAGGTGTCATTGCCGCTCCTACTGATAATGCTGACCCTACCATCCCTACTGCTGATCCTACTTCACCCATAGATAGAAATGTTCCTGCTAACGAAAGTCCACTTGTTACAGCTCCTAAAGAACCATTTGCTGCTAATGCAATCACTGCACCCGTTGCTGCTCCAGCAACCCCACTTCCTATAGAATCAAAATAAATATCTGACATATTTTTTATTTGCAAAACAGCTGTATCATCTATTGAAAATCTAGATATTTCTTTATAATCAGATGGATCTTTAGGATTTACATCTTTAATTTTCTCATATAATGTCAAAAAATGGTTCATTGACTGATTTAATGTTTTTTCCTTTGCATAACCCAGATTAAGCAATGCCTCTTTTGTATCTTCCTGATATTTTTCTAATATATCTTTTTCTTTATCATACATATTTTTTGCTTTATCTCTTCTAGCTTGTGCTATTTCATTTGTTTCTTTTGCATCAATATGTCCTCCTACTCCAACAACTCCTGCTAAAATTCCAGCTCCTGCTAATAAAAATGGTATTGGCATAATTCTTTCCTCCCTAAAATTCATCTACATCATCTGAATCTAAAAATGATTTAAATTCTTCCACTGTGTTATATTGTACATTTCCATCTAATTTTCTTATAATATCATTTGCTCCTGCAATTACCCCATCTGCATCTCCCAATTCATAAGATAATTCCAAAGATGATAATATCTCATCAAAATAAGCTCTGTACTCTTGCAAATATTTTTCTAAATATCTTTCAAGTTCTATTCTAAAAGCTTTTATCTGTTCCTTAGCAGCTTCACACTCAGCAATTACTCTCTTTCGTTCTTGATGTTCTAATTCCTTTCTTTTCAAAGAATCCACTAATTTATGATAATAAGAACTTGTGAGCATAGAGCCTACCATTGCTCCTATTGCTCCACCAACAATTGGTATTGGGATCAAGGTTTGTCCAACAACCATAGAATATCCCATCGTTGCCATATTCAGCCCTTTATCTCCCAATTGAATAATACATTCCTGTGTGGTAATCTCTCCATTTCCCCATTTTTTTAACGTATCTCCCGTTACAGTTATTGCTGTAATCACTTTCCCAGGAACATTACTTTCTGCTAATGCCGTAACTAATTTGGGCGTTACATTTGGTAATGTTTGTGTTAAAACTGTAAGTCCTCCACCCATTACATAGCCAGTTACTGCTGCCTTTCCACTATCCTTTGCTATATCTTCTATGGCCTCATTGCATTCTTTCTCACCTTTGATCACAGAAACCAAATTCATAATTCCAGACATCGTTAATGTTGTAATTCCTGCATTTTGTGCTCCTGCAATTCCTGCTTCATGTCCTGTAGTTACAACATTTTTTACAGCAGCTTTTTTTAATCTTATGTCATTTCTTTTTTCTGCTGCTAATCCTGTTTTTTCAACTTCTTGCTGGATTTCTTTTTTGGATTTTCCGTTTTCTGCGTGTTTAGCCATTCCCTCCATTCTTTTTCCATCTTTTGCCCATTCAGATTGTGTACTTCCACCTTTTCCCATAGATTTGCTATTTTGATTCGCTGATCTGGACATAACTTGATAATTATCATCTTGATTTGCAATATCCTTAATATCCTCTGTTGTTACCCACTTATTATTTTCATTTCTTTTTACAATTCTACTTAAAGGGTCAATATGATCTGCTTCTGCTGCATGTTTTTGCCAGTTTTTTCCATACTTTAATTTTGCATCTTTCTGTTTTGCCATTAATTCTGCACCTGTATATGGATCTCTTACTGTTTCTCCACTTGAAAATGCATTTTCTATTGCCCTTTTGTGTGCTTGTCCATCATCATAAAATGCTTTCCTTGTCTGTGGATTGTAATCTGGACGTGTAAATTTTACTTTTGCATGAACAATTGATTGCTGTACTGATGCATCTACTGCAATTCCAGCACCTAATTTGGCTTTTGATTCATCATCTGTCTTATCTTTATTTTCTTTCCCATTATTTACGTCAACTGATAGTTCATCTTCTTGATCAAAATCGAATACTCCCATGAATTATCCCCTCCATTGTCTATAAAACTGTCTGGTTTATTCTATTTTGTAATTTTAAATATTCTTCCAGTAATTGCTCACATTCTTTTGTATAAGATTCTTTAATTTCAAATGTTTTTGCCATCTGCTCTATGATTGTTCGTTCTGTCTTATCATAATTTCCATCAACTAATGCTAAACCTATCGTTTCAAATATAATAATTTTCTTTTCTTTATTTGTGCACATTGCATTTAACAACTGAATAATCTCGCTTACTTCCTTTTTTGAAATCGTTGGATCATACTCTGTATTCATCTCTTTTTGGTATGCTACAATCAAAACTTTTTCATCTGCACTATAATCTCCATCTGCAGATGCTATACAAAAGCAAATATCTAAAAAAAGTTCTCTTTTTTCTTCATTTAATAATCCTAAATACATAATTACACGCTCCTTTTTAATTCCTTACATGCTAAATAGTTTTGTTTATAATATTCTTCTTTTGTGACCACACCTTTAAATAATCTTTCATAAGCTTTATCTATATTACATTTTTCCGGTCGTTCATCATAAATACTACAAAGGTGTGTCTGTTCATCAAAATATTTGCATATACCATCTCCTCTATTTAAATCACTGTATAAATCAGATTTATCTAAATTCATGCAACATAATCCACAGCAATCGCAATGAAACACTTTTTTCGTCACTCCTCCACTTCAATCATATCCCCCTGGCTCCGTATCCACATATCCACGCCATCACCAAATACCTCCGCACTGATCGTATAAACACCATCTTCTTCCTTAAGTATCTTCGCTGTTGGCATCCGGTCCAATACTGCTTCCACGCATGTCCCAGAATATTTAAATTTGATCTTCCTTAATTTCCCGCCATACATAAACTGAATCCGTTTGCGGAATTCTCCTTCTTCAAATCTGCTTGCATATGGAATGTGAAATCTTTCTTCGCTGATCTTTAGATCCTTGATCCGGTCGATTCGATAAATCGTTGGAAATGAATCATTTAATACATCAAAATCTTTTCTCATATCTTCATCATCAATAAATGCCGTCAGATAAAAATAATATTCAGAGAACATGATTGCCAGTGGTTTTACTTTTCGATGCACAATGGCATGATCTTTCGTTCTCTGATAATCAATTTCTATGTATCTGCTACTATGAATCGCCTCTCCGATCTTCCACATCTTATCTATGAAAACGGTATTATGTTTCGGCTGTATGTAATGAAATGCTTCATTTGATATCAGATCTCTGACCAGTCTCTGGTTGCTCTTTGGAACACAGCTTTCGATTAATTTCTGGAGCATATCATCCATCTCTTTTTTGGTAAATGCCCTGCTGTCCAGAAGGATCTTACAGATTGCTAAGATCTCTGGGTTTGTGAATTTTAAATGATAAATCTGTTCCAGTTTATAACCCTTTGCCGTACGGTCGTAGATAACATTATTGATCACACCTTCTTTTTCTGCTTCAAGTTCCAAGTAATTTCTGATATCATCAATATCTCTTTGAATACTTCGCTCATTGACTCCATATTCATTTGCTGTCTGTGTTTTATTTACGACTGCCCCATTAATTAATTTGGTGTAGATTCCCAAAACTCTCTCCACCTTATCCATCGCCTGCATTTTTATCCCCCCAATCTTTTGTATCTATAATGAGATTATAGCGATTGAGCATGACAGTTTTTGTCACTCTGATTTTTTATTTTTATAGAACTTTTTGTTTCATAAAGGATTTCATCAAATTGTCCTATGAAGCAAAAAAATACCATAGACTTGCTATGATATTCCATCGTACAACTGGCTACCATTTTACAGGTCCTTTAGCTTTGCGTCACATGGTTTCCCAGGCTTTGCCGTCTATATTTAATGCTTAAGTTAAGTATACCCCCCCCCGCATTTTTTGACAATATTTATATCTGTATATTTATATATTTTGTGGTATAATGCAAAAAAGGTGGAACTATTTTTCTGTTCCACCTTTTTCTTAATCATACATTCTATTTTCTAATAACTGATATATTTCTTCTACTGTTTTGTCTGGATGTTGTTTTACTTGATCATAGATTGGTTTTATTTCTTCCATTGGTTCTTCTAATTCATCGACTATCTGTCCCGTTCGTCCTGGCTCATCTTTACCATTTCTTCTTGTATCCTTTCCATATATCTATTACCTGCTGATTCCTGCGCAACCTCTTCCCATGTCGTTGCGGCGATCAGTCTTGCCCAACGGTATAGAGGATGCTTTCTTGCTTTGCCTTTGGCTGTCTTTGTTTTCTATAATTCTACTTCTTTCCTTAATCATTCATACTATTTTGAATACATCACATCATTTTTCGAAAGTAAATAAACACAGTATTGATTCATACTAATTCCTTCTCTCTGTGAATGTTCTGCTAATGATCTGTGTAGACTTCGTGGTATTCTTAATTTGAATTGTCCAGAATAATTTTCCAAGCTATCTGGTTCATAAATTTCTATTCCCTCTTCCAATGCTGCTCTGATCCACTCTCTTTTTGCATCTTTTGCATTCTGCATTGCACTCTCTATCGTTTCTCCACATGTAATACAACCTGGTAAATCAGGATAAGATATTACAAACCCACCTTCATCTTGATCTTCTATGATTTCCATCTTATATGACATACTCATATACTCATTCAGCGTTTTCATTTTCTCTTTCCTCGCTTTCTACAACCTTTCTTACCATTTCTACATATACTTTTGTAATTGTGTAAATCGAAGATCCTTCGACAAATTGCAAATACGTGCGATTAGTTTATCCCATTTTGACATTTGTATCTTCCTTTCTTTTATTATATTTGGTGTCGTATTTGGTGTCAATATTTTACAATAACATTGTATAAAAAAAAGAAGACTCCTCAAAAAAAGAGTCTTCTTTCCTTATCATCAAATTATATAATTCTATCTTCTGACACTGATCCCTCTCTGATCCAGATATTCCTTCAGATCAGATATCTTCAACTCATTGAAATGGAACAATGAAGCAGCAAGTGCTGCATCTGCTTTTCCTTCTGTCAATGTATCATAAAAATGTTCTTTATTCCCCGCACCACCAGATGCGATCACTGGAATATCAACATTCTCTGCAATGATTCTTGTCAGTTCATTGTCATATCCTGCTTTCGTTCCGTCACAGTCCATGCTTGTTAACAGGATTTCTCCTGCTCCACGGCGGTTTGCTTCCATGGCCCATTCTACAGCATCTAAGCCTACATCGATTCTTCCACCGTTCTTGTATACATTCCATCCGCTTCCATCGGCTCTGCGTTTGGCATCGATCGCTACAACAACGCACTGGCTTCCGAATTTGTCTGCAGCATCATTGATCAGATCTGGTGTATTGATCGCTGAGGAGTTAATAGAAATCTTATCTGCTCCTTCTCGTAAGATTGCCTTAAAATCATCAACGGTACGGATTCCTCCACCGACTGTAAATGGGATAAATACCTTTTCTGCGACTTTTCTTACCATATCGATCATGATATTTCTTGCATCGGATGATGCTGTGATGTCTAAGAATACAAGTTCATCTGCACCTGCTTTGTCATATGCTGCTGCGATTTCTACCGGGTCTCCGGCATCGATCAGATTGACAAAATTGACGCCTTTTACAACGCGTCCTGCTTTCACATCTAAGCATGGGATAATTCTCTTTGTATGCATAGCCAATTCCTCCTATAGTGAAACGAAGTTCTTTAAAATCTGTAATCCTACGGTGCTGCTCTTTTCTGGATGGAACTGGCAGGCAAAGATGTTGTCTTTCTCTACTGCTGCATGAATCTTCACACCATATTCGGTTGTTGCTGCTACAATATCTTCATCGTCTGCCTGAAGATAGTAAGAATGTACAAAATATACATAAGGATTCTCTGGCAGTCCTTTGAATAATCTTGAATCTTCTTTGACTTTGATATTATTCCATCCCATATGTGGAATCTTTAAATCTCCACTCTTTGGAATTCTTAAGATCTTTCCTGGTAATAATCCAAGTCCTTTGACTCCCGGTCCTTCATCGCTGGATTCAAACATCAGCTGTAACCCAAGACAGATTCCTAAAAATGGAATATTCTTCTCTACAACTTCATGGATCGTTTCTTCTAATCCATAATGACGGATCTTCTCCATCGCATCTGCAAATGCTCCAACTCCCGGAAGAATCACTTTATCGCTGTTTACGATCTCATCGTGATCTCTTGTGATGATTGCTTCTTCTCCAAGATAATGGAGTGCTTTTTCAACACTTTTGATATTTCCTGCATCATAATCAATAATCGCTATCATAGGTGCCTCCTATTCGTGTGCTATGTTTAAAAAGTCACGGCTATCCATCTTGATCCCGATTCCTTTTTCTTTGATCTCTTTTCCGATCTGGTATAGTGAATGATGAACTCTTACAAACGTTGCTTTCTCATTGTAGAATGCCATCTTCTCAAAAGGCCAGCGGAACAAACTTGGAACTTCAAAACCTTCTCCTAATTCTAATATAAAAAGCTTTTTATTTAAAGTGTTTTGCAGCCATTTTGTGTAACTTGCCCATGAATTTAAGTAAGCTCCTTCGATATAGATAGATTTTGTCTCTTCTGTGCGGACATTAAAAATCAATTGTTTTCCACATTTGGGACATTCCAGATGTTCGATCTTTCCTGTTTTTTCATAATAGTCGATCAAATCTCTAAGTCCTAAGTTCGCAGGATAGAGCTGCTCATCACATGGTGCACTGCACTGGAAGAAATCTCCATTTCCACATGGTGCTGTCACGTGATCTTTCTTTAAATGGGTATGATACAATAATCCATCATCGTTACTCGTCACTACGAAATATTCTTTTCCTTCTAAAACTTCTTCTAATTCTTTAAACAGATCTGTCTCTTTCATGGATAATAAATACTCTCTTTCGTAAACAGTTCTCATCCATTTGGAATCTTCATCTTTTTTATCGATGAGATTCTGGTAATGTTCATTTGTGATCGCTTTCTTGAAATCGATCACACGATCTGCACGCAATTCTCGTCCGATCCCCACTAATACAAGGTCTGCATCCTGAATCTGTTCTTTGTAATCTTTTAACATATTTCTTTTCATCCTTTTTATCCTATTATCCAAAAGAAACCAGTTTACACTGATTTCTTTTTGCTTACACTATTTATCTATCATACCACAAAACTCATTTCTTTGTCTGTAGCATTTTTACTTCCATACACAACACAATGAAAATGCTTTTTTAACATTGTACAGATTCAGAATCCGCAGATTCCACATCAAAGTAAAATTCTACACCACCTTCTACATTGGCAACTCCATAATCTTTGCCATGTGCTTTCATCGTTGCTTCTACGATAGACAATCCGATTCCGCTTCCACCGTATTCTCTTGTTCTTGCTTTATCGACTTTATAGAATTTTACCCACAATTTATCAATATCTTCCTGTGGAATATGGTCTCCCGTATTAAATACTTTGATCCTTACGTCATTTCCATGACGACAATAGCTGACTTTGATGATCCCACCATCTGTTACGTGATTCCTGGCATTGCTCAGATAGTTGTTCACAACTTCTTCGATCATAAATTCATCTGCCCATACATGAGTCTCTGGCTCATCAAATATGATCTTGACTTCTTGCTTTTCCACAAGGATCTTGCTTGATTCTACCATATTGCGGATCATTTCTGTGATATCAAATCGTTCCATATTGACCTGATTATTTCCGAATTCAATCTGATTCAGTGTCAAAAGTTTCTGTACCATACGGTTCATCTTCTTTGCTTCATCTGCAATAACGTCACAATAGAACTCTTTGCTTTCTTCATCATCTAAGATATTGTCTTTCAATCCTTCCGAATATCCCTGGATCAGTGCGATCGGTGTCTTTAATTCATGGGATACATGGGATAAGAATTCCTTTCGCATCTCATCAATCTGAACTTTCTGCTCGATATCTTTTTGCAGTTCATTGTTCGCTGTTTTCAGTTCTGAAATGGTGAATTCCAATTTAGATGATAACTCATTGATACTGGCTCCAAGTCGTCCTAATTCATCATCAGATCCTGTTGGCACTTTCACATCAAAATCTAAATGTGACATCTGATTCGCAGCCTTGGCCATGTCTTCAATTGGTTTTGTAAACTGGCGGCTGTATAAATACATCGCAACTGCGCCACAAATGATTAAGATCAATCCAACATACATCGTAAACTGTCCGGATAATCTGGCACTTGTCTGGATACTTTCCATCGGTGTACTTATGATCACTGTATAATCGCCATCCAGATAGCCCATTAGATTGATGCTTGTTCCCATACTCTTATTGGTATTGGTCATAACTGCATAACCTTGCTTCTTGATCTGGTTACTGATCTTATCAAGATTTTCATTTAAAATGTTCCAAAGGCTTTTATACATCAAGCTCTTCTCTCCTTCAGAACTATAAACGATCGTTCCTGATCCATCACTGATCAAAACCCTGTAATTATAAGTCTTCGCGATCTCATCCACATCATTCTTCCGTACCGTATCTTTTTGAAAAACTTTCTGTATCTGGTAATAGGATTCTTTGATCGTCTTCTTTTCCTTCACAGTATAATATGCCTTCAACATAGTAAGATTGATCAGTACTGATAATAAGATCACCGACGTCATGATGATGATCAGCATCAATGTCATCTTGACTCTGACTGAACGGTTCTTTAATAATTTCTTTCTCAATTCTCTTCAACCTCAAATTTGTATCCCATTCCCCAGATCGTATGAATATAAGAACCTTTTTCACCAAGTTTATTTCTTAATTTCTTTACGTGGGTGTCAATCGTTCTTGCATCTCCAAAATAATCATAGTTCCATACCTGATTTAAGATACTTTCCCTTGTAAGAGCTCTTCCTTGATTGGACATAAAATACTGTAATAATTCAAATTCTTTGTAACTCAGATTGATGCTTTTGCCGTCAATAGAGACATGATGTCCCCCAACATCCATGACAATTCCGCCAGCTTCTATCTGTTCACCTTCTGTCTGAACCGTTCTTCTTAAAATGGCTTCCACTCTGGCAACCAAGATCTTTGGGCTGAATGGTTTGGAAATATATTCATCCACTCCAAGTTCAAATCCAAGAAGTTCATCTTGTTCCTGATCTTTTGCCGTCAGCATGATGATCGGAACTTTAGATACTTTACGGATTTCTTTGACAACTTCCCATCCGTCCATCTTCGGCATCATAACATCTAATACTAACAGATTGATTCCCTTTGTAGAATAAAAGGTATCAACCGCTTCTTCACCATCCTGTGCTTCTAACACCTGATAGCCGGCTCTTGTCAGAAAGTCTTTGACTAGCTTTCGCATTCTGCTTTCATCATCCACAACTAATATCTTTAATTCATTCACCTTGTATCTTCCTCCTGATCTTATTTTCTCATACCATTTATTTATATTTCTTTCCTATAAAAAAGAAACATCTTTCTTATTTTGTTGACTTTATTCTATCATAGGATTATGTCAAAACTGTGAATGTTTATCATGAATTTACGATCATCATCTCTTCACAAAATATATCAAAAAAAGAAGTCTCACAGATAAATTCCTGCAAAACTTCTTTTATGATCATAATACTTTTGTATCATTTAATTGTTCGTATTATTCTGCGATTGCTTTGATCTGCTCAAGACCGAAGACAATCACGATACCAATAATAAAGAATACTGGATGGAACGTATGAAGTGTCATCGCTGCTTTTGTATTCTCCAGTGTTGTTGGTCCCATAACGATCGCATATAAAGAACCGATCATCATTCCGATAACAAAATAGATCATCGCACTTCTATGGTTCTCCAATGCACGGCGGATCAGTTTGATCACGAGTGCGATTCCTGTCAAAATTCCAAGTCCAAAGATCACTATGACTGGGAAGTAAGACAGATGAAGATGCATCACTTCTTTGAGTGCTGTGATCACTGGAACATATAACCCAAAGATCAGAAGCATTGTTGATCCTGAAATCCCTGGAAGTACCATCGCTGAGATTGCTACCATCGCTACTGCGAAGATATAAACAACCAATGCGATATTTAAATGTTCTACGCTAACACTGATTCCTTTTCCAGATACTGGATTAAAGTATGTGATTGCTGCAACAAGTGCAACTCCAATCACTGCCCAGATGATATTCTGGTATTTTCCTTTTAATGAATCTTTCTCTTCTTTGCAGATCATCGGAATTGCAAAAATGATAAGTCCTAAGAATAAAGAACTGATTTCATAGATCCTGTCATCAAAAATACTTGCCAGAACAGAAACTGCTGCTCCCATTCCAACGACCCATCCAATGCCGATCCTTATTAAAAACTTAATTGCTTCAATTCTTTCTTCTTTTGTTCCTGACATCAAATGATCGAGTGACATGATAAACTTGTCATAAAAACCAAGTAAGAACGCAACCGTTCCACCAGATACACCCGGAACACTGTCAGCTAATGCCATACAAAATCCTCTGATAAAATTTAGCATACTACCTCTTTCTCCTGTTATGTGTTTAATATACAACATATTGTATTGTAACATAACTTTTTTTTAGAAGAAAGTATGAAATAAAATTCACATATTTTCATTTGCTGCACGAAGGATCGTAGCCCCTCCTGCAACAATGTCTCCATCATAGAATACGACTGCCTGTCCTGGCGTGATCGCTCTCTGTGGTTCATCAAAGACAACTCTTACTTCATCTTCCCCTGTCATATAGACTCTGCAAGGGACTTCCGGACTATTATATCGAATCTTCGCCATCAGTTTCATACCATCTTCAAACTCTGGTACAGACATACAGTTTACTTTATTTCCATATAAAACATTGGCAAACAGATCCTGTTTGTCTCCGACTACAACTTCATTCGTATCTTTGTCTACTTTGATGACATATCCTGGTTTCTTCAAGGATAATCCAAGACCTCTTCTCTGTCCTACTGTATAGTAAATGATCCCTTTATGCTCTCCTAAGACATTGCCTTCTGGATCTACAAAGTTTCCTTTTGGAATCTTTGTTCCAGTTGTCTCTTCGATAAATTCGCCATAGTTATCATCTACAAAGCAGATATCCTGACTGTCAGGCTTGTTGGCAACTAACAGTCCGATCTCTTCTGCGATCTGTCTGACTTCATCTTTTGTGTATGCCCCAATCGGCATGAGTGTTTTAGAAAGCTGATTCTGAGTCAGATTATATAATGCATAGGTCTGATCTTTCTTCTGTGTCTTAGAACATTTTAATGCATAACGTCCGTTATCAAGCTTTGTGATCTGTGAATAATGTCCGGTTGCAATATAGTCTGCTCCAATATCTAAGCAACGCTTTAATAAGGACTCCCATTTCACATAACGGTTGCATGCGATACATGGATTTGGAGTTCTTGCATTTAAATATTCTTCACAGAAATAGTCAATGACTTTATCTTTGAAGTCTTTTCTAAAATTCATGACATAATGAGGAATTCCGATCATCTGTGCTACACGCCTTGCATCATCAACAGCTGATAGTCCACAGCATCCACCATTCTCTTCCTGAACAAACTCATCTTCTTCCTGCCAGATCTGCATTGTCACACCGATCACATCGTATCCCTGTTTCTTTAAGAGATATGCCGCAACGGATGAATCAACGCCTCCTGACATTCCAACCACGACTTTTTCTTTCACAACTGCCTCCTAGTATTCCTCTTCTTCTTCACCTTCACTGATATCTGTTTTAGGTTTTTCTAATCCTTCGATCTTGATACCATTTTTCTCAGCATAATCCCATAATGCTGCGTGAATTGCTTCTTCTGCAAGTAAAGAACAGTGAACTTTCACTGGTGGAAGTCCATCTAATGCTTCCATAACCGCTTTGTTTGTTACTTCTAATGCCTGCTGAATGTTCTTTCCTTTGACAAGCTCTGTTGCCATACTGCTTGTTGCAACGGCTGCTCCACATCCAAATGTCTTGAATTTAACATCCTGGATGATTCCATTATCATCGATATCTAAATAGATTCTCATGATATCTCCACATTTTGCGTTACCAACTGTTCCCACACCACTGGCATTTTCAATTTCTCCTACGTTTCTTGGATGCTGAAAATGATCCATTACTTTCTCACTGTACATTATGATTCCTCCTGATCTTATCTATAAATTCTACTGAAATTTTATTTTCATTATTTTCCTCTATGGAAAACCTCTTAATTATTTTTCTTTACAAAATCTTCATATAATGGTGACATTGTTCTTAATTTTGTCACGATCTCTTTGATATTGTCTACAACATAATCCATATCTTCTTTTGTTGTTTCTTCTCCGATCGTCATACGAAGTGATCCATGAGCGATCTCATGAGGCAGTCCAATAGCTAACAGTACATGAGATGGATCTAAGGATCCTGATGTACATGCTGATCCACTGGATGCACAGATTCCTGCCATATCAAGCATGATCAGTAAAGATTCTCCTTCGATGAACTGGAAACTGATATTAATGTTGTTTGGTACTCTCTTTTGTGCATCTCCATTTAAACGGCAGTATGGAACTTCTGCCAGGATTCTCTTGATCGCATAGTCACGGACTTCTGTCTCATGCTTGATTCTTTCATCCATTGTTGCAAATGCGATTTCAACTGCTTTTGCAATTCCTACGATACCTGTGATATTCTCTGTTCCAGCACGTCTTTTTCTTTCCTGTGCTCCACCATGAATGAAAGAACGAAGTTTTAATCCTTTTCTGATATATAAGAATCCGATTCCCTTTGGTCCACCGAATTTGTGTCCGCTGACACTTAACATATCGATATTATATTCATCTACATTGATTGGAATCTGAGCATATGCCTGAACTGCATCTGTATGGAATAAGATTCCATGTTCTTTTGCGATAGCTCCGATTTCTTTAATTGGCTGGATCGTTCCGATCTCGTTGTTTGCAAACATCACAGAGATTAAGATCGTATCTGGTCTGATCGCTGCTTTTAAGTCATCTAATTTTAAGATTCCGTTCTCATCAACGTCAATATATGTGATCTCAAATCCTTTTTTCTCAAGATATTCACATGTATGAAGGATCGCATGATGTTCGATCTTACTTGTGATGATATGCTTTCCTTTGTTTGCATAAGCTTCTGCTGTACATTTTAATGCCCAGTTATCAGATTCAGAACCACCTGCTGTGAAGTAGATATTCTCTGCTGTTGTTCCAAGTGATCTTGCGATTGTTTCTCTTGATTCGTCTACAACTTTACGGTTATTTAATGCTGGTGTATATACACTGGATGGATTCCAGAAGTTTTCTGTAAAATAAGGAAGCATTGCATCTACAACTTCCGGTCTTGTTGCTGTAGTAGCAGCATGATCTAAGTAAATTATTTTCTTTTCCATGATTATGATTCCTACCTTTCTTCTTGATCATATTTGGTATGTATTTCGATTGATTCTTCCATCAATTCTTGTAAAGTGATCGAATCAACCGCCTGCTGAACGCTGTCATTGATTCGTTTCCAAACTGTCTTGGTCACGCAGAATTTTGTGCCGCTGCAAGTCGATGTATCTCCGGTAAATGCTGCACAGTCGATTGGTGTTAAATCTCCTTCCAAAGTCCTTAAAATATCTCCTGCCGAAATATCTTTTGGATCTTTATCTAACATATATCCACCCTGTGCTCCACGAATACTTTTGATGATCCCCGCTTTCTTCAGTTTTGGTAATAATTGCTCTAGGTATCTGACTGAAATATTCTGTCTCTCTGCGATCGCACTGATCGGTACCGGGCTGTCCTGACTGTATACTGCAATGTCTACCATCGCTCTTAATCCATAGCGTCCTTTTGTCGATAATTTCATTCTCTCACCTCAATCCCGACTATATAACTCGGATTTCATTTGTTATCTTAACAAAGCATGTATCTTATGTCAACATTATTTGTCATATCTTTTTTTTTAATTTCATACAATGATTAAAAATGGCTGGTATTTCCTATGAAAAAGGCAAGCCCGTTTATTTGCGGAACTGTGATCTTAACACTCTCTAATTTTTTTTCAAGACTCATCGGCTTCTATAATAGAATATTTCTGGCAGGCGTGATCGGTGCACATCAGATTGGAATTTATCAATTGATCTTTCCTGTTTATCTCCTTGGGTTTGCTGTCTGTTTTCAGGGATTTCAGATCGCACTTTCTAAGATCACTGCTGAGAAAAAAGCTACGGGAAATATTAATGCTGCTCGTTATGTACTTCGCATTACGATCATTCTTACACTGTGTCTTTGTATCATTTTCTCCTTCTTTGTATTTTGGTATGCAGAACTGATCTGTTCAGTTTTTCTTCATGAACCAAGCTGTGTACCATGCCTGAGACTTGCTGTTCTTGTTCTTCCATTTGTCGGGATCAAAAACTGTATTCATGGATACTGCCTTGGAATTGAGAATTCGGGTGTTCCTGCTTTTTCTTTGTGTCTGGAACAGATTTCAAGGGTATCCTCTATCTTTTTACTTTCTGTATTCATGATAGAGAAAATGCCAGTTCCTGCTTTTCTAGCTGTCTGTGGAATGACTGTTGGGGAAATCGTTTCATTTTTCTTTACTCTGATCTTCTATTTCTTACACAAAAAGTCTGCTGACAGCTTGTCAAAGTCTACTCTTTCTGCATCAAAACTTTCTGTATTTCATGAACTGTTATCCCTTGGGATCCCACTGACTTTGAATAGTTTTTCTGTCACCTTATTACAGAGTGTGCAAAGTATTCTGATCCCAATGATGTTATATCGTTTTTATGGAAATCGTTACCGCAGCGTCGAGATCTATGGCATCTTAAGCGGCATGGCACTGCCTTTTATCATGTTTCCTTCTACGATCACCAATGCATTATCTTTGATGCTTCTGCCTAAGATTTCTGCTGCCAAAACTCACAACGATCCCTCTTATCTTCGACGTTGTGCGATCTTACCTCTTATCTTTTGTACATTTCTTGGAATTGGAGCTTTTGGCGGATTCTTTGTTTTTGGACCCTGGATTGGAAATTTCTTTTTTCATGATCCTCTTTGCGGAAAGTATTTAAGATCATTATCTTTTTTATGTCCGTTTTTGTATTGTTCTTCCATCTTATCTACCATATTAAATGGGCTTGGAAAAACAAAAGATACACTGCTTCATAATAGTGTATCTCTTGTAATCCAGATTTGTTTTATTTTATTTGCGATTCCTTTGTATGGAGTGAACGGATATTTGTGGGGACTGTTTCTTAGTTGTTTGTTTCTTTGCTTCGTAAATTATCGAAAAGTAATGCTGCATGTATGAGTCAGAAAATAGCTGTTACCGAATTCCCAAAAATGTCTCATACAGATCCACTTGACCATACCCCCATTCTCTGTTTGGATAGATTCTTTCCGGATCTCTCCTTGCTCCCCGGATCAGATAATTTTTAATTCTTGTCGTATTGATCTGCATATCATTTTTCTGCATGATCCCCCATTCTAACATCAATGCTGCTATACCCGCGGTAATTGCTCCTGAAACGCTTGTTCCTGATTTTCTGCCATAGCGTTTCCTTGGTAACGGTCCTAGAATTTCTACTCCTGGTGCTGTAAAATCTGGTTTAATCGCATTTCTTGGAAATCCCCTGCTACTGTCGATCGCGAGGCTTCCTGTGTTGGAATTATAACTTCCACAAGATATCAGCAATCCTGTATTTGATGGTGCTACCAGTGTATTATATGGTGTGGATTCCAAGAAAAATGTATCTTCGCTGATAAAGTTTGTGATTGGAAGCCACAGATCAAATTCACGATTTCCTACGCCATCGTCACTGACGTAGATGTTCCAGATTCCTGGTGCCGGATTTTGAAATCTCATAACGATAACTGGAGCTCCTGCAGATGTATCTACCGTAAAGTATTCTACGATCAGCCTTGTTTTTTCTAATAAAAATGTTACGTATCTTTGCCCGCTTAACCCACCTTGTATCCTACCTGTTTTCTGTCCTGACGGTGACTCAATATCTACATAATAGCGGTTCGGAGCTAATCCCCATAGTTCCATTGTAAATCCATACTCCGACTCTCCAACTTTGACTTCCACTTTTGCATCATTTTGTGAAACCTGACCACTGTAATGATGTCTTGCCTGCCCCTCATTTCCAGCGCTTGTGACAACTGCGACTCCCCGAAGCATCGCTCTGCCTGACAGATACTGGTCTAATGGTCCTGTTCCAAGATGAGACGCAAGGTTGGTGCCAATGCCTAAGAATATGACGATCGGTCTTTGCAACTGTTCTGCAATATGATCGATATAGTGAACTGCCAGCATGATGTCTGTTTCTGCATATGCTTCATATTTTGGATCAATACAGTAATATTCTTTCAAATAGTCTTTTGCTTTTCTTAATTTCACTACGATCAATCCTGCATTCGGAGCAATTCCTGAAAATCCTGTTTCGTTATCCTCATTTCCAGCAATTAAACCTGCTAAAAAAGTACCATGTCCGGATTCATCTTTCGATGGTACTTTCTGCTGTGGCACGTCGCTTTTCAGTGCCTCTTCTATTTGTTCTTTTGTATATTCTGTCCCATATCCCAGAAATGTATCTTCTGGGTCACCTTCTATTGTCTGATCCCAGAGAGAATATATCTTACTGCTGCCATCTTCATAGCGAAATGCTGGATGTTCATAGTCGATCCCTGTATCGATCATTCCAACTAAAACACCATTTCCATAAAGATCCAAGACACTCCTTCTGACTTGCGCTACTCCGACATCTTCTAACATCTGTGTGTCCATCAGACCGAAACAACGTGGAATCGTATTATATGGATAATTTTGTCCATATATGGATGTCCGTCCGTTCTTTTTGACATATGCGATCGCGAATCTCTGATCGATCACTGTAATACATTCTGTGTTGAATTCTTCTTTTACATAGTCAAGTACTCCGCTGTATTCCCCGATAAATTCAAAATAATCATTACTCTGGGCTGCATTTTCACATAGCATAGAAATACCTCAGGTTTTTTATAGTTTATGCACCCAATTTTCATCTGTTAATCTATGTGTATGATACAATTTATGAAAATTAATTTAAATACGCTCCGTAATAAGTCCCTTCTGATAAGCCCATAATAACTGTTCGAGATCTGCCACTTTCTCCTGCAGTGCCTTGCCATTATCAGTATCCATAACACATTTACGTTTCGTTACCTTATTGATAACGATCGTATCTGAATGGATATCTGTTTCCTCTCTGATCGCTGTAGTTCTTGATACAAATGGTTCGTGTGCTACGAGTTTTAATCCGTAAGAATTAGACACTAAGGTATAACCTGCGATCCCTGTTGTCTTCTGATAGGCTTTCGAGAATCCACCATCAATGACAAATAGCTTTCCTCCACATTTGATCGGGCTTTCGCCTTTCTTTACTGCTACTGGCATATGCCCGTTTACAATCTTGCCTGTCGATGTATCTAATCCGAATTCTTCTAAGATCTGGTTGATCACTGCTTCATTTTCATACCACTGATAGTAATAATCTTTCTTTTCTTTCTTAAGATCTGCATCATCCAAGAAATAGCGCTCAAACGTTGCCATCTTTGCTTTTCCGTAGACTGGTGAGTTTTCATTTGACCAGATGAACCACATGATGTCCTGTCCGTATTTTCTGGATTTCATATCTTTTTCTTCATAATAACCCTGTCTTGCCAGATGCTCTAAAACATCATAAAGTTCTTTCCCTGCGTACTTTCTCCCTTCAATCTCTACTTCACGAAATGTTCCATCTTCGTTTAGCGGTACACAGCCATGATATAGAAGCATTCCATTGAACACCTTGTATAAGTGTCCTTTTGCAAATAAGAATCTTATATGTTCCTGAAGATAAGCACAGTATTTAAATACAGTTACCAGATGTTCCATCACATATTCTTCTTCTTTGGTCAATTTATATGGATCATTTGGATCGATCGTTGGAAAATTCTTATCTTTTAATTCATATTCTTTTCCATCTAATGTGATCGTTCCTTTTTCATAGTCGATCTTGTCTAATAGTAATCTTTGATCCATCAAAAAGTCTGGACGGCGTTTGATCAATTGACCTTCTACTTTAAACTGCATGATCGCAATGGCTTTGTGCATCTTCTTATTCAATTCTTCTTCTCGGATATTACTCTCATCCACTTCTCCAGATGCATGGAATAATTCACATTCATCATCTTTGTAACACTCCAATGCAAATCTTGCCAGCGGGATCAGATTGATGCCATAACCATTTTCCAAAACATCCAGATTATTGTATCTTGCACAGATTCTTACAACATTACAAATACATGCGCGGTGCCCAGATGCAGCTCCCATCCATAAAATATCGTGATTTCCCCACTGAATATCAACATTCGCTGTCTTCATGATGCAGTCCATGATCCTGTGTGGACCAGATCCTCTATCATAAATATCTCCGATCACATGCAGATGATCGATCGTCAGATCCTGGATCAGATGGGCCATCGCTGCAATAAACTGTCTGACCCTTCCTGTCGTGATGATCGTCTCAAGAATCTGCTCTACATAGCGTTTCTTATCAGCTCTCCGGTGTTCTACCATCAATTCTTCCATCACATAGGCAAATTCTGGTGACATTGCTTTCCTTACTTTTGATCTTGTATATTTATTCCCGACTGATCTTGCAACATGAACCAGACGTACCATCGTATCATGCTGCCATTCAAGAAGGAAATTCTTTGGTAATTCTTCCTCCATTAAATCCATCTTCTGCTCCGGATAATAAATAACTGATGCCAGATTTTTCTTTTGCTTTGTTGTCAGTGTATTCCCAAATTCATCTTCAATCCTGCTTCGGATCGCTCCTGATCCATTCCTTATGATATGGCTGAATTTCTCATATTCGCCGTGAACATCAGAAACATAATGCTCTGTTCCTTTGGGAAGATGCAAGATTGCCTGAAGATTGATGATCTCTGTTGAAGCAGCTGCGACATTTGGATAACGCACTGCCAGTTCCTTTAGATACTTCATCTGGTCCATGAGAAGGCTCCCCTTTCGTTTACGCTTTTTTGATTGTTCTGTAATATTATAGCATTATTTTTCATACTTTCCCAATAACTTTCTTTCATTTTCCTTAATTATTATACTTTTATGAAAACAAGGCTGTTCCTTATGTTATACTGTAAACAGCCTAGGTAAAATCTATGTAAATTTCCATATTTACTGTCCTTGATTTTCACAGGCTGCTTACAATAAGGAGGAGATTATGTTAAAAAAGAACAAAAGCATTGCACTGGTGATGATCTTAGCTTTATTGATCATCACATCTTCTTGTGCACCAAAAAACACACAGGCAGAAATTGATAAACCTGCCAAAACAAGTGCCTCTTGGGAGAGGAAACTTTGCAGATCAAAACTTGATATCATCAGTTCTTACGGTGATGATCAGGCATTTCACCCAAAAGTCTTAAACTTTGAAAAGCCATGGAACGGCTATCGCTATTGGATGGCATACACTCCATATCCAGGTGCAGATCAGCGAAAAGAAAATCCACACGTCTGTGTCTCCAATGACAGGATTCATTGGAAGCCATTTGAAGGAGAGGGAAAAGCTGTTTCACTTGATCCATTGACCCCATTTGAAGACCCTGACAAACAGTATAATTCAGATACCCATCTTGTATATAGAAAAGATATCGATACCTTAGAATGTTACTGGCGCCAAGTCGATAATCGTACCAGGATCGATAAGATCATGAAACGTACAACAACCGATGGTATCCACTGGAGTAAAGCTCAGAATGTATTGGTTTCCGATGCACGCACTGATCGTATTCTAAGTCCGGCGATCATTTATGAAAACGGACGATATAAGATGTGGACTGTCAACTGTACAAGAAAATTCCCTGTTTTATACCGTGAAAGTAAAGATGGTTTTCATTGGACAACTCCAAGCACGATTCAGTTAAAATATCCATCTGACAGACTTCGAAGCTGGCATCTGGATGTCATTCATACAGAGAAAGGCTATGAAATGCTCGTCGTTGCCTTCTACAAAGGGCATAGGCACCGGGAAATGAATCTTTATTATACTTCATCCAAAAATGAGCATGATTTTAAGAAATGTATTACGATCTTAAAACCATCTGAAAAGGAAAAAGCATGGGACAACCGTGGTATTTACCGTAGCAGCTTTTTTGTGGAAAATGGAATTTATTATATTTATTACAGTGGTATTGGATATCCAAAAGGACCAAACAGCTCTCAGGGTGTTGGACTCACATATGGTCCATCGGTGAAAAACATTCATGGTTACGATGCATAAAATCTCTTGACGTTATAAATATTCAGGTGTAAACTGTTAGCAATAAGAATTTTTAGCCGACCATCCATAGACTGGCTAACGACTCTACAATACGAATAAAAGGAAGTGCATTAATATTATGGAAAAGAAAAATATCGACTGGGCTAACATCGGTTTCGGTTATATGCCAACAGATTACCGTTTTGTAGCTAATTACAAAGATGGAGCATGGGATGAAGGTGAATTAACAACAGATGCCAACATCACAATCTCTGAATGTGCCGGTGTATTACAGTACGCTCAGACATGTTTTGAAGGAATGAAAGCTTACACAACAGAAGATGGACATATCGTTGTATTCCGTCCTGACTTAAATGCAAGCCGTATGGCAGATTCATGCAGAAGACTTGAGATGCCTGTATTCCCTGAAGATAAATTTGTAGAAGCGATTGAGAAAGTCGTTGCAGCGAATGAAGCATTCGTACCACCTTTCGGTTCTGGTGCTACATTATATATCCGTCCTTATATGTTCGGAAGTGATCCTGTGATCGGTGTAAAACCAGCAAATGAATATCAGTTCCGTATCTTTACTACACCAGTAGGACCATACTTCAAAGAAGGAGCTAAACCTATTACTATCCGTGTCAGTGATTATGATCGTGCTGCTCCTCGTGGAACAGGTAATATCAAAGCCGGATTAAACTATGCTATGAGCCTTTACCCAATCATGGAAGCTCATCGTCAGGGATTTGATGAGAATATGTATCTTGACCCAGCAACAAGAACAAAAGTAGAAGAAACAGGCGGAGCTAACTTTATCTTTATTACAAAAGATGGTAAAGTTGTAACACCTAAATCTGACAGTATCCTTCCATCTATCACTCGTCGTTCTTTAGTTTATGTAGCCAAAGAATACCTTGGACTTGAAGTCGAAGAACGTGAAGTATTATTTGATGAAGTCAAAGATTTCGCTGAATGTGGATTATGTGGAACAGCCGCAGTTATCTCTCCAGTAGGAAAGATTTATGATCACGGTAATGAAATCTGCTTCCCAAGCGGAATGGAAAAGATGGGACCTGTCATCCAGAAATTATACGATACTTTAACAGGAATCCAGATGGGTCATATTGAAGCCCCTGAAGGATGGATCAAGGTTATTAAATAAGACTTTCGTTAATAGAATATTAAATAACATAAAATGCAGCCAGACAGTTATTGATTTAACTTTCTGGCTGCATTTCATTTATACATATTGGCGTATCATTCTTATTTACTGATCTCTTAGATGAATCTCTGGATTTCCATGATTCTCAATATAATCTCTTGTGATCGTTACGCTTCCGATCGTGTCGTCTTTTGGTATCTCGTACATAATGTCGAGCATGAATTTCTCGATGATCGCACGTAATGCTCTGGCTCCTGTTTTCTTTTTCAGAGCTTGTTCTGCGATAGCCTCCAGAGCCCCTTCATCGAACTCTAATTTTACTTCATCTAATTCTAATAACTTCTGATACTGTTTTAAGATCGCATTCTTTGGTTCTTTTAGAATCTTGACTAACATCTCTTTTGTCAGTCCTTCTAATGTAAATATCATTGGAAGTCTTCCGATGAATTCCGGTATGAATCCATATTCTCTCAAATCTTCATTCGTAACCTGTGCAATGATGTTTTCTTCCTCATCAAAACGGTCTTTTAAATCTGCTCCAAATCCGATCGATGTTTTCTTCATCAGACGTTTTTTGATGATTCCTTCTAAGTTCGGGAAGGCTCCACCACAGATAAAAAGAATATTCCTTGTATTGATCGTTGTGAGTGGTACCATTGCATTCTTGCTTGTAGCTCCGACTGGCACTTCGACTTCTGCTCCTTCTAAGAGTTTTAGCAATCCTTGCTGAACGGATTCTCCACTGACATCTCTGCTGTTTGTATTTTGTTTCTTGGCAATCTTATCAATCTCGTCAATGAATACGATTCCATGTTCTGCACGGTCTACATCGTTATCTGCCGCCTGTAAGAGCTTTGATAAAACACTTTCTACGTCATCACCAATATATCCTGCTTCTGTTAAGGATGTAGCATCTGTGATCGCTAGTGGTACTTTTAACAGTCTTGCAAGTGTCTTGACCAGATATGTTTTACCACTTCCTGTTGGTCCGATCATCAGCATATTCGATTTATCGATTTCGATCTCATCCATTGTATTTGTAACCACTCGTTTATAATGATTGTATACAGCAACAGACATGACTTTCTTCGCATAATCCTGTCCAATAACATATTCATCCAGCATTGCCTTGATCTGATGTGGTGCTGGAATATCTTTTAATGTAAACTCTGGCTCTTCTTTTTTGTCTTTCTTTTTCTTCTTTACTTCCGCTTTTGGCTGCATACTCTGCATATCGTTCATCATCTTTGTGATATCCATGCTGTCAAGATCCATATTTCTTGCGTCAATAAATCCAAACTGACCATTGCCCATAGAATTTAATGTCCTCTGCATACAATCTGTACATATAAAAATATTATTCGGAAGTTCTAACATCTTACCGGCTGCAGATTCCGGACGTCTGCAAAGATAGCAGTAATGTTCCACATCTTTGTGTTCATCCTCATTTGTTACTTCCTCAATCTCATTTTGATTTTTCTCTTCTGACATATGATTGTCCTCCACTTTTTATTTTGAATAGAGTACTTCTCCTATAATTTCAATCCCTCTTATCATATCTTCTTTTTTCATTCTCGTAAACCCCAAAATATATTCTTCTTTCAATGGTTTCCCTTCTATATAATACCATGAGAGCGGATAGATCATCACGCCTTTTTGTCTTAATTTTTTTTGAAACTCTTTTTGATCACTGACAGGGAATCTTACGATGATATGTGCTCCTGCTCCATGACCATATATTTGAATATCGGAGTTTAACTTCTTAATTTCTTTGATCAATAGATCATGTTTCTCTTTATAAATATTCCTCATACGGTTTAAATGTCGTTCAAAATGCCCTTCTGTCAGAAACAGCGTCAAAACTTTCTGATCGATCCTTGATACTGCACAGGAAAATGTCTGGCCAATCTGCTGATATCTCTTTGCAAGTTTCTTTGGGAGCACCATATAACTTGCTCGGATCGCTGGTGCGATCGCTTTTGAAAATGTTCCCATGTAGATCACATTTTCTCCATCATCTAATCCCTGCATCGCTGGAATTGGTTTTCCATGATATCTGAACTCGCTGTCATAATCATCTTCGATAATATAATGATCTGGATCTTTTTTAGCCCATCCTAATAATTGACTTCTTCGCCCTATTGGCATGATCACGCCTGTTGGATATTGGTGTGCCGGGGTTACATATGCTAAGTTCGCATCTGTTTTCTGCAATTGTTCTACACACATTCCACTTTCGTCCATGGAGATCGGATGAATCTTAAAATCCAATTCCTTTAAGATTTCATACGCATTTTTGTACACTGGATTTTCAATTCCAATGGAAACTTTTTCTCCTAAAATCTGACGTAGTAAAAATAGCAGATTCTCCATTCCTGCTGCCACTACGATCTGGCTGGCATGAACATGAACACCTCTGGATTGTCTCAGATAATACATGATTGCTTTGCGCAATTCCAAATCTCCTTGAAAATTCCCCTTTTGAAATAACTCACTGTTATCATTGATCATGATCTCTTTTAGTAGTTTTCTCCAGATATGATAAGGAAACTGTTCCATATCAACTCCTGCTGATGAAAAGTCGTATGGTATCTTCTCTGGTCGTATTTCTTCTTCCTCTTCTTCGATCTTAACTGGAATGTGAAGCTCTGCCAGTTCTTCTACCTGACAGACAAAGAAACCACGTTTTGGTTTTGATTCAATATATCCTTCTGCACAAAGCTGTGCATATGCAGTGTCCACAGTATTCCTGCTGACATCTAAATGTTTGGAAAGTCTCCTTGCAGAAGGGAGTCTGGCCCCAAAGGGCAAAACTCCTGTTATAATTTCTTCTTTGATAGAATTATAAATCTGCTCATATAACGGCTCTTTTTTTGAAGTATCAAGTGCAACGATCAGCATATAACCACCTGTTTTCCTCTAATTTATTCTGCATTTGAAACAGTCATTTTCTCTATTACAACTTTCTTCACTGGCTGGCTTACTTCTCCACTTCCATTATCTTGTGTCTTGCATCCTGAAATCTTATCTAACACATCATATCCATTGATCATTTGTCCAAACACAGTATAGCTTCCTGTTAAGGATGGATATCCACCCTGATCCAAGAATAACGCTTGTTGTTTCTTTGTGAGCTCTACATTCCCTTCTTCCAGACCTTTCTTCGCTGTATCTGCTTTCGCCTGCACGATAAAAAACTGACTTCCATTCGTATCTGCTCCGGAATTTGCCATACATAAAGAACCGCGAAGAGGCAGAAGTTCCTCACATACTTCATTATCAAAGTCTTCTCCCCAAATACTTTCTCCGCCTGTTCCTGTTCCTGTTGGATCTCCACTCTGGATCATAAAATCATTGATGACTCTGTGAAAGATCTGTCCATCAAAGTATCCATTCGATGCAAGAGTTACAAAATTCTTCACAGCTAAAGGCGCTTTCTTCATGAAGAACTTAAACTGCATTTCTCCATAACCTTTGACTTTCATAGTGACGATCGTTTCTCCCTTTTGTGCATCCGCAAGTTGGTCTGTTTTCTTTGCTGCTGTGATCTTTGGTACTTTATATTTTGATTGCACTTTCATCTTTGTTTCTGTTGTTGCTTTTGTTGTATCTTTGCTGCCGTCTTTTGCAGATGAACACCCAACACAAAGTGTCATGGCTGCCATCAGACATGCTGCTGCTATGATCTTTCTCATGTTTGCTTTCCTTTCTGTTTTAAGAGATTGTTCACTTGCGATCACTGTTCCCGGATCTTATCTGCCGGAAATACAATTCCTGTCTGTCTTCGCACTTCATCCGTGATATCCATCTCGATCTCGGATGCTCTTAAAAATTGATGATCCACTTTATGTTCTTTGATCAATCTGATAAAATCTTTTGTTTCATAGATCATCGGATTATCTCTTTTGTCAAATTGTAATTCTTCTGTTTCTCCATTTCTATAGTAGATCGTGATCTTCTTGATGATCGGACATTGTTCAATGATCATACATCCATTTTCACCCTGAATCTGTGTTGGCAGTTTGGAATCTGTAATCTTGGAATATATGATCTCTGCCTGTTTATCGTCATACGATGCGATCACACTTCCTGCACCATCCACTCCATTTTCAAGGAACAAACTGTCTGCGAGAATCTTTTCTGGTTTCCCAAATAAACTTGCAAGGAAATGGATACAGTAAGATCCAATATCCATCAGTGCTCCATTCGATAATTTGGGATTAAATGCGTTTTCAATGATCCCTTTTTTAAATTTGTCATATCTTGAAGAATACTGACAATACTGAATCGTTGCTCTTCTCACTGTTCCAATCTTATGAAGATTGTCCATCATCGCATGGAATCCTGGAGAATGTACATTCTTCATGGCTTCCATAAATACAACTCCTTGTTCTTTGGCTGCTTTGATCAGGATATCTACTTCCTCACGGTTGGAGCAAACAGGTTTCTCACAAAGCACATGCTTTCCGTAATTGATCATTGTGATCGAATGTGCATAATGCATATAAGTTGGACTCGCTACATAAACCGCATCAATCTCTGGATCTTTTGCCATCTCTTCGTAGTTATCATATACTTTTTCTACATTATATTTTGCTGCAAACTGCTTTCCTTTTTCTAAATTTCTTGAATATACTGCTGTTAATTGGATCTCATCTAATTCTAAAATCCCTTCCATCAGCCAGTCTGTAATAAAATTGGTTCCTATCGTTGCTAATCTGATCATTGGTTCTCCTCCATCATATATCTTATATTTTATAGTTGTGACGGTGTAATGTCAATGATCACGCCTATCGCATAATAATGTACGCACTATAGCAAAGATACATGCAGATCATTGCAATTCCTTCGGTTCTTGAAATCTTTTTTTTCGTTGCTCCAAATATCCATACTACAACTGAAAATACGACTAAAACTATGATGTCGATCACATTTTCACCAATTAGCTGTAATGGACTGATCGCAGATGCGATTCCAAGTACCATAAGGATGTTAAAGATATTGGAACCGATCGCATTCCCGACCGCCATATCAACTTCATTTTTTCTTGCGGCTACGATGGATGTGACCAATTCTGGAAGAGACGTTCCGATTGAAACAATCGTTAATCCTACAAGATTCTGGCTCATTCCAAAATCTATGGCAATCCTGCTTGCGGCATCAACTGTAAGATCTCCACCAAATGCAATGGCTGCTGCACCTCCAACGATACATAACAGACTCTTTGGATAAGACATGATCATCAATTCTTCATTTTCCATTGTTTCAAGTTGTACGACTTCCTGATTATTTCTGGCACGCATTGCCTGAAAAACCATCATAAGAACATATACGGCAAATATAATAAGGAAAATGATTCCATCAAAACGTCCAAGGATCATATGTGATCTATCTCCGAATGCAAGATAACCAAATATGAGAAGTAATGTCGCACATACAAGAGATAATGGAATATCTCTTATAATTGTTTCTCTTTTTACACCGATCGTTGCTAAAATTGAACAAACTCCGATCACAAACATCATATTAAAGATATTAGAACCAACTACATTACTGATCGCCAGGGCATTATTATTGGCAATAGATGCTGTTACACTGACTGCAGTTTCTGGAAGTGATGTTCCCATGGCTACGATCGTCAATCCAATGATAATAGAAGGAACTTTTAAACGTTTGGCGACACTTGAACTTCCTTCTACAAAATAGTCTGCTCCTTTCATTAAAAATGCAAATCCTATGATCAGACAGATGATCACTAAAAATAATGGGGATTGGTTGATAAATTTCTCCATTTGTTTTTCTCCTTTCAAAATTGTCTTTTTATTTGTACATAAGAAAAACTCATGTATGTTCCAGATGTACTATAAGAACATACATGAGTCTCATTCTTTAATATTTGCCAGGCTGACTTGCTTGATATCTGCGAGTCATTACCGAGTCTGTTGACAAATCACGTCTTTGTATGACGCGAACTACTCCCTCATGGAATATTGATTGTTTGATTACTTTAACAAAAAAATATTGATCTGTCAAGTATAGTTTAAATTGCAAATTGAATCATAAAACCGTATAATAAAATTAATTATGTTGATTTTGATATACAATGCGATCAACAAATGGAGGGGGAAAACTATTTTGATCAGAAAACCATACAAAACTAATAAAAATATTTCCAGACTATTTTATATTTTGATGATGATCATCTTTGTCTGGTTCATTGGGATTCAGATTTTAGGACCTGATGAACAGTTTTTTGACCAATCTGGACATTCCATCATCTACAATGGTACTTTTACATGGAAGAAATCCGATGGCACAAAACAAAACATTTCTGTTCCTGGACGTTATAAAGTTCCAGCAAAACAGACGATGATCATTACTACTACACTTCCAGATGATTATAACGAGAATGTGATCGCGATCCGTTCTTCCCTTCAAGATGTACGTTTTTACATTGATGGAAAACTTCGAAAAGAGTACAATGCAAAAAGTCTGCACCGATTTGGTAAAAACTCTGCCAGCCGTTATATATTCTGCAATACTTCGTCTACAGATGCCGGAAAGGAACTTTGTCTGGAACTTACAACATATACGAGTAACTACTCTGGTGTTGTCAATACGATTTACTGTGGAGATCAAATGCAGATCTGGAGTTATATTTTTAATCATAACTTCTCTGTAACCGTGATCGAATCATTTATCTTTTTTGCATCGATTGTCACAATCTTATTTAGTATCGCCCTTGGAATTGTTTACAAAACCAAGTTTAATATGGAATATCTTGGATGGTGTATGCTTATGGGATCTGTCTGGATGATCGGAGAATCAAAAATGCGACAGCTTCTTGTTCCAAATGCATCTGGACTTGCAACTTCATGTTTTATTATGCTCATGTTATGTCCGTTACCGATTTCCTTATATGTCAATAATCTTCAGAAAGGTAAATATAAAAAGATCTTTCAATCGATCTGTTTTATTGCTTTATTGAATTTTATCATCTGTACGATCCTGCATCTTACAGGTATTGCAGATTATATTGAGACAATGCCAGCAGCACACGCAATCCTTATTATTACTTTTCTTGCTGTCATTATTACTTTCCTGATCGGATATTGGAATCATCGGAGTCGAAGTGATTGCCTGTTGTTCCTTGGACTGCTTATTACAATGCTTTCTGTGATTTTTGAAGCAATTTCTGTATATTACAAAGTATCTGTTTCTGGCGTATTTGTCGGTATCGCTATTTTGATCTTGTTGTTTATGAATGTAATCTATACGATTCATATCATCCGTGATATCATCAAACACCAGCAGCAGGAAGAACTCGATAAACGTAAAAAAAATATAGAGGAGATGTCTCTGCAGTTGATGCAGATGTTGTCCACCACGATCGAGGCAAAAGATGAATATACGAAAGGACATTCTCATCGTGTTGCAGAGTATTCCGTTTTGATCGCTCGTGAACTTGGATGGAATGAAAAAGAACTTAGTAATCTAAAAAATGCTGCTCATCTTCATGATATCGGCAAAATTGCTATTCCTGATACCATTTTAAATAAACCAAGCAAACTTTCTGAGGAAGAATTTTCTATTATCAAGGAACATACGATCATTGGTGCAAATATCTTAAAGAATATTTCTCTGATTGATCACGTACAAGAAATTGTACGCAATCATCATGAACGTTATGATGGAAATGGTTATCCTGACGGTTTAAAGGGAAAAGAGATTCCACTACATGCAAGAATTGTTACGGTTGCTGACAGTTATGATGCTATGAGTTCCCAGAGAATTTACCGAAATCAACTTCCACCAGAAAAGATCATACAGGAATTAGAGAATAATAAAGGGACTCAGTTTGATCCTGAGATCACTGATATCTTTTTAAAACTATTAAGGGAAGACCGTATTCATGTCAACGAAGATCATTTAAGTATCACTGAGAATACTCAGATTCCTGAAGCTGAAATCGAAATGAGTCAATTCATTTCTGACATCATGAGCACGATCCGTACACAAAAAGCCAAAGAAAATGTCGACTTTTTAACTGGGCTTCCAACCAGAAATAAAGGTGAGCAAGCCATTGCGCAGTTGATGAAACACCACAGTGGATGTCTTGTCTTTATGGATATGGACAATTTAAAAACCATCAATGACACATCTATGGCCACAAAGCTGGTGACCGTGTATTGAAGCTTCTTGGTAATCTATTATTAGAATATTCCAGTGAATGTCTTGTCTGTCGTCTTGGCGGAGATGAATTCCTATTATTTATGCCAAATGCTGATCAAAATAGTATTACAGAAGTTATAACTGCTATTTTTAAGAAATTTAATACTCGAAAGGAACAAGATCCTGAGCTTCATGCTGCATCCATTTCTGCCGGACTATATATGTGCAATATTGGAGATTCTTTTGACGAATGTTATACAAAAGCTGATAAAGCACTATATTTCGTAAAACAAAATGGAAAAAGCGACTTCTCCTTTCATGAAAAATAAAGCACCAAACATATAAAGAAGAGAGTGGCAAGAATTTACTTTTGCCACTCTCTTCTTTATATATGGAATAACTGAATCAACACAAGACCAGAAAGTCCATAATATGTGATAACTGCAACTAGATCATTGATAGTTGTGATCAATGGACCAGAAGCCACTGCTGGATCAATGTTGATCTTATGAAAGAACATTGGAATGATCGTTCCTACAAGGCTTGAGATCACCATCGCAACAATCAGTGAAATTCCTACGCACCCTGAAATCAGGAATGAAGAAATCCATGCATAATGTTTAAATAAATGGATGTATACCCCTAAAAATACGAGTGCCATGATCGCTAGGCTCGCTCCATTTAAGAAACCGATCTTCATTTCTTTAAATAACAAAGCAATCTTTTTCTTACCTGACAGATTTTCATCCATTAATACGCGGATTGTTACAGCTAAAGACTGTGTTCCAACATTTCCCGCCATATCAAGTACCAGGGATTGGAAACAGATAACGATTGGCAATACCGCAACAATAGATTCAAACATTCCAACAACTGAGGATACTGCCATTCCTAAGAATAACAATGCGATCAACCATGGAAGTCTCTTCTTCATACTAACTATCGTGGGTTCATTTAAATCTTCCTCTTCTGTTAAACCAGCAAGTTTTGCATAGTCATCTCCCATCTCGTCATCGACCAATTCTACAATATCGGAAGATGTTAAGATTCCTGCGATTTTCTTATCTTGTGTCAGTACTGGGATGGAATCTTCTTCGTAATCTGTTAAGATTTCCATACATTCACTGATTTTTTCATGTTCATATACATAAGGATAAGAACTGCTTATGATGTCCTGTAGATTATCATGTTCTCTTGCGATGATCAAATCTTTCAGATCGATCGCTCCTGCAAAAATCCCATTCTCATTTATCACATAAAGTGTCTGGATATTATCATGTTCTCCTGCCTGCTTTACAAGTGTACTCATTGCCTCACGAATCGTTACATCATTTCTTACTACGATATAATTATTCGTCATACAACTACCGATCTGATCTTCCTCGTAAGACAGCAGTTTCTGAACATCTTCTTTTGCTTCTTTATCCAGTCTCTTTAATAATTTGTATTTATCTTCTTCATTTAATTCTTCAAACAGATCCATCGCATCATCTGAATCCATGTTTGATACAACTTTCGCTGCCTGTTCAATTGGCATTTCTTCCAGATATTTTCCTGGTTCCTCTTCGATATAAGAAAAAATCTCTGCAATATCTGCAATGTCTAAAATGTCATAGATACATTTTCTAACTGTTTTATCTGATTCTACGATCGCATTTGCAATATCTCTTTCGTGATAAGCTGCGATCTTTTTCTTTAATTCTTCTCTATCTTTCGTTGTCTGTACGATCTTGACCAATTCTTTTGCATAATCTGTTCTATGCTGATTTCTTGCATTTTTCATGATATCCTCCTTCTTTTCCTAAATCTGGTTGCAAAACACCAATATTTAGGCACAAAAATACACCGCTTCAGATTTAAATTCCTAAAGCAAATCACATACTCTGTTGTGATGTAAAGAACTTTCTGTTTCGCGGTGTATCAAAAAGGATATCATAATACAAATGTTGCTATTCATGTATCTTCACAGAGAGCAGCATTCGCATCTTATATTTTCTTTTTTGACCCCGCATACAACTTCGTCCTATACGATCGCAACTATCCATGAACATACACCTCCTTTCACATCTTTACTAATATCTCTCAGCATTCTTTGTTTTCATTCTGGGTTATATTATCAGATTTTTCTGATATCGTCAACCTATTTTACTATGATTTAACAATCTTTTCCGCCGCCGCAGTGTGATCCTGCCCGGAGGGCTTTTTATTGCATAGGGGATTTCATCGAAATTTCCTATGCAATAAAAAAAACATCCTTATCTCTAAGAATGCTCTGAATTTCATTATTAAATCTATATATAAAGGATATACCTTCAAAACAACATACAAGAATCTTTCTACATCTCTTACACTTCAGCCTTCTTTGGTTAAAGCCTCGACCGATTAGTAACAGTCAGCTCCATACGTTACCGTACTTCCACCTCTGCCCTATCTACCTCGTCGTCTTCAAGGGGTCTTACTACCTTATGGTATGGGAAATCTTATCTTTAGGGGGGCTTCACGCTTAGATGCCTTCAGCGTTTATCCCTTCCAGACTTGGCTACTCTGCTATGCACTTGGCAGTACAACAGATACACCAGCGGTCCGTCCATCCCGGTCCTCTCGTACTAAGGACAGCTCCTATCAAATTTCCTCCGCCTGCGCCGGATAGGGACCGAACTGTCTCACGACGTTCTGAACCCAGCTCGCGTACCGCTTTA
>OLOF01000010.1_pt1 | contig 174446 bp, 159 predicted proteins | sample 1643121 | NCBI WGS metagenome assembly OLOF01 (sample SAMEA3136677, study PRJEB25190) | human gut metagenome | biome: human gut; feature: human-associated habitat; material: faeces | place: Austria | collected 2013
GGGTCCTTGCCGAGACGCTCGAAATACTCCTGGAAGGTGAGGTAAGCGGTCTCAAAGTCACAGCCCGCTGCGACCAGCTTTGCCACGGACTCGATTACCGCGGAAGAAGCGCCGAGATACGGGTTCTGCTCGGTGAAGTAGGGGTCAAAGCCGAACGCCATGACAGAGGCGGTTTCGCACTGACCGTTCAGTGCCGGCATGGTAGCCGCCATGACCTGCGTCGGGGTCAGCTGATACTTGCCGCCGAAGGGCATGAATACCGAGCTTGCGCCGATGGAGCCGTCGAAACGCTCGACCAGACCGCGCTCGAGGCAGATGCCGAGGGTAGAGGCGTGGTTCAGCAACTTTTCCTTTTCGGAATTGCCTGCCGGAGCACAGGAGATGGACGGAGTCGGCAGTGCGCCAACCTCTGCGTCAACGTGCTTGGAGCAGCCATTGGTGTTGAGGAAATCACGGGAAACATCCACGATCTTAACACCGTTCCAGGTCATGCACAGGCGGTTCTTGTCGGTAACGGTGGCTACGACAACAGCCTCGATATTCTCCTTGGCCGCAGCCGCAATGAACGCATCGACGTCCTTTGCGCGGACAACGACAGCCATGCGCTCCTGCGACTCGGAGATAGCCAGCTCGGTGCCGTCCAGACCGTCGTACTTCTTCGGTACGGCGTTCAGGTCGATGTCCAGACCGTCAGCCAGCTCGCCGATGGCAACGGATACACCGCCCGCACCGAAGTCGTTGCAGCGGCGAATCATGCGGGTGACATTGCCGTCGCGGAACAGACGCTGGATTTTGCGCTCCTCGGGCGGGTTGCCCTTCTGAACTTCTGCACCGCAGGTTTCGAGCGATTCCTCGGTGTGCTTCTTGGAGGAGCCGGTTGCGCCGCCGCAGCCGTCGCGGCCGGTCTTGCCGCCGAGCAGGATAACGATGTCGCCCGGCTCGGGTACCTCGCGGATGACGTTCTCCAGCGGAGCTGCACCGACAACAGCGCCGATCTCCATGCGCTTGGCAACGTAGCCCGGGTGGTAAATCTCGTGTACGAGGCCGGTAGCAAGGCCAATCTGGTTGCCATAGGAGGAGTAGCCCGCAGCAGCGGTCTGGCACAGCTTGCGCTGCGGCAGCTTGTGTTCGAGGGTCTCAGACAGCGGTACGGTCGGGTCACCCGCACCGGTCACGCGCATCGCCTGATAAACGTAGGAGCGACCGGACAGCGGGTCGCGGATCGCACCGCCGAGGCAGGTAGCCGCGCCGCCGAACGGCTCGATCTCGGTCGGGTGGTTATGGGTCTCGTTCTTGAACATGAGCAGCCAGTCCTCGTAGTGGCCGTTCACGAGCGCCTTCACCTTAATGGAGCAGGCGTTGATCTCCTCGGACTCGTCGATATTCTTCAGGTAGCCGCGCTTTTTGAGCACCTTAGCGGCGATGGTGCCCATGTCCATCAGTGTAACCGGGCGCTTGGCAGCCTTTTCCTCGCCGTAGACCTCCACGCGGGCAGCCATGTAGCGGTCAAATGCGTCCTGCACCATCTGGTCCTCAAACTTTACGTCGTCGATCTGGGTGAGGAAGGTGGTGTGGCGGCAGTGGTCAGACCAGTAGGTATCGACCATGCGGACCTCGGTGATGGTCGGGTCGCGCTTCTCGGTGTCGCGGAAGTAGGTCTGCAGGAACTTGAGGTCGTCAAGGTCCATCGCAAGACCCATGTGGTGCAGCAGGTCAGAGAGCGCACTCTCGTCCATGTGGGTGAAGCCGACAACGGACGCAACGCTGGTCGGGATAGCGTATTCTACCTTGAGGGTAGCAGGCTTGTCCATCGAAGCCTCGCGGGTGTCCACGGGGTTGATCAGGTAGCCGCGAATCTTGTCCATGTCCTCAGCGGTGAGTTCGCCTTCCAGAACGTAGATTTTAGCAGCGGCAACGGTCGGGCGTTCGCCGCCGGTGAGCAGCTGGATGCACTGTGCGCAGGAATCGGCGCGCTGATCGAACTGACCAGGCAGCGGCTCTACCGCAAGGATGGTGTGAGCGCCTTCCGGACGGGGAAAGTCCTCGTCGTAGCACACATCAGCCATAGGCTCGGAGAATACGATGCCCTTTGCCTTCTCGTAGGTCTCAGGTGCAAGTCCCTCTGCGTCGTAGCGGCAGAGATAGCGCACATGAGTCAGGTTTTTGATTTCCAACAGGTCGTGCAGGCTGGAGAACAGGCTGCGTGCTTCGACATCGAAGCCGTTTTTTTTCTCGGAATAACAACGATTGACGCTCATGATCGTGTTCGCCCCTTTATTGCATGATACTTCTATTCTACCTTTTTCACGCAGATAAATCAATCGGTGAGGGCGACAAAATATTGTTGATTTCGATGGAGAAGTTTTCTATACCGTTAGAACAAATTAGTAATCAGGAATTAGCAAACGGTAATTGACGGTGTGGTGCAGCCTTCTTCTGGGTATAGCTCATTAAAAATGGAAACCGCAGGATGTGACAAGATGCAGCAGTGTGAAGAAGATGAAAACGTTATGTTATTTCCACTCCACACTCTTTCCTTTCAATTTCCAAAGAGGTGTGATATAATGTAAGTCAAGAGGAGGGCGACCGTGCATGCCGCCCTCGTATTCAAAAAGACGGCGCCGTGCAAACCGGTTGAGCATACAGGCGCGTCTGGTATCAAATTATGCCGCGGAATACTCTGCGGTTACAGGAGGAACTGTCATGGAAATCAAGCTCTCACCGTCTATTCTGTCCGCAGATTTTGCAAATCTTGCACGCGATATTAAAATTGCCACCGATGCCGGTGCGGAATATGTTCACGTTGACGTTATGGACGGTCACTTCGTGCCGAATATCACCATCGGCGCTCCGGTGGTTAAGGCGCTGCGCAAGGCGACCGACAAGGTGCTCGATGTACATCTGATGATCTCGGACCCGGACCAGTATCTGGATGACTTCATCAAGGCCGGCTCGGATATCATCACCGTACACTACGAGTCCAACGGTGATACGCTCGAGCAGCTGAAGAAAATCCGCGCAGCCGGTGTCAAGGCAGCCTGCGTTATCAAGCCGAAAACCCCCGCTGAGGTGCTGTTCCCGCTGCTGCCGTATTGCGATATGGTGCTGATCATGACCGTTGAGCCGGGCTTTGGCGGTCAGGGCTTTATCCCGGAGTGCATGGACAAAATCAAGGCTGTCCGCGCGGAAATCCAGAAGAATGGCTATAAGTGCGAGCTGGAGATTGACGGCGGTGCAAAGCTGAACAATACCGCCGACATCGTAGCCGCCGGTGCAGACGTTATCGTAGCAGGTTCTGCCGTGTTCGGCGGTGACATTGCAGCGAATGTCAAGGGCTTCCACGAGGTATTCAAGGAAGGCGCAGCCAAGGCAGCCTGGAGCAAGTAATCATATAGGTGTGAACAACCCCCAATCGTTAGTCTGTCTGACCGTTGGGGGTTTTCTGATAGAGATGAGGGATAAAATGAACGAACTGACAAAGCGAATCGTTTCGTGTGTGCTGCTGTTGATAATCGGACTCGGGTGCTTTTTCGGCATTTCGGGATGGCAGTCTTCACCGGAGACGCACCGGACGAGCATTGAATATTTAAACGAAAAGCAGGCGACTGTGATGAAGCTGACTGCGGCTTCCACGGCAGCATCTGCAGCTGTTTCGGCTCTGCCGGGAGACACGGGCAGCGCCATCGCAGAAAAGCTGGCTGATCTCACGTCGGACTTTCTGATCGTACTGTGCGCCATTATGCTGGAGAAATACCTGCTCACCATTACCGGATACGCGGTTTTCCGGTTTATTTTACCGGCAGCGTGCGTGCTGCTCATCGTCCGTCAGTTCCGCAGCAGTGAGATTCTGGCGAAACTCGCATTCAAGCTGGCGCTATTCGGCATGGCGGTTTGGCTTGCTGTTCCGGGTGGCATCACAGTATCGCGCATGATTGAGGCCACCTATGAAACCTCGCTGTCGCAGACCATTGAGGACGCGCAAAGTGCAGCGGATGCTATCGATACCAGTGCGGGTTCAGACTCGGATTCGGACAGCGAAAAGAGCGGTTTCTGGTCGGGTATTACGTCCTCGGTGCAGAATGCGGTCTCCGGCGTGACGGAAAAGTTTGAAAAACTGCTCAGCAATGTCATGGAGGCACTCGCTGTGCTGATCGTTACCTCGTGTGTGCTGCCGGTGCTCGTGCTGCTGTTCCTGCTGTGGATTGTGAAAATGCTCACTGGGATTGACTTCAATCTGCCGAAGCGGAAATCAACGGAGTAATTAAGAGTGGAGAGTGAAGATAACGTAGCGATTTACCCTTCTTCACATGATTCTATCTTATTATTAAAGGTATACCATAGGGTACGTTGGCTTGGCACATCGCCTGTAACTCATCTGCATAGACCTAAAGGGAGTGAATTTCAAATATTGTCAGACCTGCAAGGTCAATCCGCCTCAAACCGGCAGCTGTAAGACCTTGTTAAAATAATAAAACCGCCTGAAAAGGCGGTTTTGGTTTTTATGTATTAGCTATGGTAAATTAATGTTGCGGGTGTTGCTTTACGCTGCGTTTCATCTGGTACATGCACACGCCCGCGTTTACAACAGCCGCCAGCAGGAACAGTACGACTGCGCAGAACCGAATAGCGAACGATGTATCCAGAAGGGCGCTGAAATCCTGTGCATATACGCGGACATTGTACTCGAAAATCTGCCCGAGCAACGCCAGTGAGCACAAACCCATACTGACCGCTGCAAATGGCAGCGCGTTTTTCGTCTGGCCAGTGCAATGAACGGCAACACAAGTGAAAGTATACCGCAGGTCAGGCTCCCCACAGAGCACATCACCGAGATTGAAATTGTAGGGGACATTTTTTGTCTCCTCCTTCCTTTGCGAACAGTATAACATATTATGGGTGGAATGGAAAGGACAATGTTGTGCAGACAATAAACCCTCACGTTAATTCCTAATTTAGCATTGACAGAACCGCCCACAGAAGATATGCTAATCCTAAGAAATTAACATACTATTAAAAAGTGTTTTGAAAAGAGGTGCGCCATGGCAGACACAGGAAAACTCAAGCGGGAGAACACAGCCGCCTCCACCGGCGGACGCTGCGCCATGCAGTACCGGCTGTTCCTGTGTCTGCGGCTGGAGCAGGACACGCTGCACTGGTTTGTGTGCGACCTCGACGGCACACCGCTCGAACAGGAACAGCAGACCTGCTCCGGCGATGTGCGCGAACTTCTCGACACGCTTCTGATGCGTGTTAGGGCGCGTTACCCGCGGCTTGCAGCGGTGGTACTCGGCTTTGCCGGAACGATGCATAACGGCATCGTCACCGAGAGCTTTGGCTACCCTGAGCTGCGGGGCGTAAGCCTTAGTGCGTATCTTCGTGATAAAACCGGCCTGCCGTGTATGGCGGCTCGCGATATGCAGGTCGTGGCCGCAGGCTACGCGGCGCAGTACACGCCCGCACCGAAAGCCGCCGTGTGTATTTACATCGGCAAGCTGGGCGCAGGCGCAGGTATCGTGCTGGACGGAAAGGTCTGGGGCGGTGCCGCAGGCTTTGCCGGTGAATTACACTATCTGCCGATTAAACACAATCTCGAATACGCGCAGAATCACTTTGCAGGCGCGGATATGAGCGACTATTTCACCAAAGTCATCTGCGGCTGTGCGGCGCTCATCAATCCGGACAGGGGGGTGCTGTACGCTGACCCGCGTCTGGCAGATAAGGCATCGCAAATCTGCGTAAGCTGTGCGCAGGCGCTGCCGGAGCAGGCCATGCCGGTGATAGAGCTGTCCCGGTCCTTCGAGCAGGACTACATCCGAGGGTTATTTACCTTGGCGAAAAAGATGGAGGAAACCACATGAAATACTTTGTTTTTGACATTGACGGCACGCTGATCGACTCCTCAAAGGTAGACCAGTGGGCGATGCGCACCGCGCTTGCCGAGTTCGGTTATCATTTCACCTATGAGCAGCTGATTTTCTCCTTCGGTATGCCGGGCAGACGAGCATTGGCGAAATTAAGCATTCCAGCCGAGCAGGTCGAGCCGATCATGGCGCGCTGGGAAGCACTGGCGTATGACCGGCTGGACGAAATCCCGATGTACGACGGCATCCCCGAGGTGATAGCCGAACTGCGGAACGGCGGATGTCAGTGTGGTATTGTTACCTCGCGCACGCGCCTGCAGCTTGAGCAAGGCATCAAGCCGATTGGCTTCACGCCATGGTTTGATGAGATTATCTGCGCGGATGATGTTGAGCATCCTAAGCCTGCGCCGGACGCTCTGCTCGAGTGTCTGCGTCGGTTCGGCTGTAAACCCGAGGACGCCGTCTATATCGGCGACAGCGAGTACGATATGCAGTGCGCCAGGAGCGCCGGCGTCAAGAGTGTCCTCGCACTGTGGGGGTGCTCCGAGGCGGAGAAGCTAACGTCCGACCTCAGGTTTGAGCACCCGGCAGAGATTTTAACATTACGGTGAAAATAATGGAGAATGGAAAATGAATGAGTCCGCCCGATGGGCGGTAACTAAATAATCGCGCAATGCGCGATACCTCGTCGCAGCGCGGACGGAACTCACGCAAGGATAGCGACATTCTCAATTCGAATAAGAAAAGCCTCTCTCGCAACGAGAGAGGCTTTCTCTTATTCGCTCTTATGCAGCAAATCCATAAATTCCTCGCCGGTGATGGTTTCCTTCTCCAGCAGGAAATGCGCGAGCCGGTGCAGGGCATCCATATTATTCTGCAGGATGCCGATGGCCTTCTCGTGCGCGGTCTTGACGGTGGCAATCACTTCCTCGTCAATCTTCGCCGCTGTCTCCGCCGAGCAGGCGAGCGCGGTATCACCCGACAAATACTGATTCGTTACGGTCTCAAGAGCAACCATATCGAACTTGCGGCTCATGCCGTAGCGCGTGATCATCGAGCGTGTCAGCTTGGTGGCCTGCTCGATATCGTTAGACGCACCGGTGGTAATCGAGCCGAAAATCAACTCCTCGGCTGCACGGCCGCCGGTGAGCGTTGCCACCTTGTTCAGCAGTTCATCCTTGCTCATCAGATTGTGCTCGCCCTCATCCACCTGCATGGTGTAGCCGAGTGCACCCGAGGTGCGCGGCACAATGGTAATCTTGGTGACAGGCGCGGAGTCGGTCTGCTTGGCAGCCACCAGTGCGTGACCGATTTCGTGGTACGCAACAATCTCCTTCTCCTTGGCGCTGAGCACGGCGTTCTTGCGCTGCGCACCGGCAATGACGGTCTCGACGCTCTCATCCAGATCGGCCTGAATGACACTGTTGCGTCCAAGACGAACGGCACGCAGAGCCGCCTCGTTGATGATGTTGGCGAGATCCGCACCGGAAGCACCCGAAGTTGCACGGGCAATCGAGTTAAAGTCGATATTGCCGGACATATGAACATCCTTAGCGTGTACTTTCAAAATTGCGATACGACCCTGCAGATCGGGCAGCTGCACCGGAATGCGGCGATCAAAACGGCCTGGACGCAGCAGAGCCGGGTCAAGCGACTCCGGACGGTTGGTCGCCGCCAGAATAACGACGCCCTTGGTGCCGTCAAAGCCGTCCATCTCGGTCAGCAATTGGTTGAGCGTCTGCTCGCGCTCATCGTTGCCGCCCATGCCTGCGCCGTCACGCTTTTTACCGATGGTATCGATCTCATCGATGAACACGATGCACGGTGCTTTTTCGCTGGCCTGCTTGAACAGATCGCGCACCTTGGCCGCGCCCATGCCGACGAACATTTCGACGAACTCCGAGCCGGAGATGGAGAAGAACGGCACATGCGCTTCACCGGCAACGGCCTTCGCCAGCAAGGTCTTGCCGGTGCCCGGAGGGCCGACCAGCAGTGCGCCCTTCGGCAGCTTTGCACCGATGGAGGCGTACTTGTTCGGGTTGTGCAGGAAGTCCACGATCTCAGTGAGGGCCTCCTTGGCCTCATCCTGACCGGCGACATCGGCAAAGGTCTTGCCGGTCTCGGTCTCGGCGTAAATCTTGGCGTTGGATTTGCCGAAGCTCATCATGTTGCCGCCCATGTTCTTCATCATCTTTTTCTGCAGCCATTGACCGACCGCGATAATGAGCACAATTGGCACAACGTAGCTGATGAGCATGCTCAGCAGGGGAGAGGTCTGGGTCGGGATCTCAGCGGCAAACTTGACATTGGCCCCCAGCAGACGGCCGACCAGCTCGTCATCCGGGAAGATGCCAGTCTTGTAGAGTGCGTCCTTGCCCTTGTCGTTTTTGGCCTCGAAGGTGATCTCCTGGTTCTGCTTGTCATAAGCGATGGTCTCGACCTGACCCTTGTCCACCATGGAGATGAACTCGTCGTAGCCGACCTCGGTCACCTGCCGCTGCAGCAAGCTCGGAAACAGCAGCCAGTTGAGCATCATAAGCACGAGCAGCATGACGGCATAATAGAAGATCAGCGGTTTTTTGGGATTTTTCGCCCCTTTGGGGTTGTTATTCATGTGAGTTTCGTCCTTTCGAGTAAATCGTTGAGGTTTCGCTGCATTTTCTGCATCACACTGCACAGGGTCTGCATTTCCTGCTCGGAGATACCCTGCTGCAGTGTCAGCGCAAAGGTTTCACAGCGGTGATGGAGCGTTTTGGCGGCAGCGTGTCCTTCATCAGACAGGTGCAGATGCACCAAACGGCGGTCGTTCTCGTCGCGCACGCAGTAGAGCAGGCCGCGCTTCTGCAGTCCGTCTACGCTGCGCGTCACCAGCGGCTTGGAAACGTTCCACGCCTGTGCAATGACAGTTGCGGTGTCCTGCTCGGGCGCGTTGCGGTACAGAAACAGCAGCACGAACATCTCATTTGGCGTAAAGCCGCAGCTTTCGGTCAGCTCACGAAAGCAGCTGCGGTACAGCTGACCCGCGTGGAACGCATCGGCGGCAAAATCGTGGGGAGAGCCGGACATGCGGTGTCCTCCTTTCGGCAAACGGTTTACTTGTAAACTATAATAGACCGAAAGCGGGCGAACGTCAATCGCTCAAATGTGAACATTCTGAAAATTCAGACATTCGCAATTCTCCATCCGAAACCAAAAAAGACGCCGAGAACCCTCTCAGCGTCTTTCTGCAGTTTACTTCATGGTACCGCGGGTGCCCCAGTTGGAGAACTCGGTGTACGTCAGGTAAATGCTGTCATCGTGCAGACCGGTGTGCAGCTCGACAGCATCAAACAGTGCCTCGGTCAGCGCCTTCTTGTTCTCAAACTCGGTCGAACCGTAGCAGCGAACATCAACGTACGCCAGCTTGCGCTTCTCGCCTGCAAAGTACATGGTGTGGTTGTCGGAGATGTCAACCATCAGAGCAGCCTCGGTCTTGCCCGGAATCAGGGAAATCTTCTGGCCGATGGTCTTCTTCAGCTCATCCTTCTGCTCGTCGGACAGGGCCTTGGAAGTGGTAACAGCAATATACGGCATGGGTATATCCTTCTTTCTTTGGGATTGGGCAGTACTGATTGCCCGTGGTTTATTTTATTGTAGCACATCGACCGCTGTTTGCAATATCGTAATCCTGCATAATTTGCAGTTGGGAAAGGCATTTTAAAATCAGCAGTTTTTGACAGTGTATTTTTAAATGAACTGTGAACTTTATCAAAAACAGGTGCACAATAAGTGGATTTGTGGTATAGTATTAACAGTGAAGAAGTACAGTCCATGATCGGGTGTTGCATATGAATATCAAGTGTACGCAAAATATTTACAAAAGTGCCAATGGTGTTTCCAATGTCACCTATTATATTCTTGTTCCCGAAGGAGTAGAGGTGCGCGGTATCGTACAGCTGTCTCACGGCATGTGCGAGTATTTTTCGCGCTACACCGCGTTTGCGAAGTATCTCTGCGGACTGGGCTTCATTGTCTGCGGAAACGATCATATCGGACACGGAGCATCGGTCTCACGCACGGCGGATCTCGGTTTTTTTGCCGCCCGCGACGGTTGGAAGTATCTTGTTGAGGATGTCAAGCACCTGACCGACCTGATGCAGCGCCGCTATCCCGACCTGCCGTATTTCCTGCTCGGGCACTCGATGGGTTCGCTGATCGCACGGCTGTACCTGCTCGATTACGGAGAGAAGCTGTCCGGCTGCATTCTTATCGGAACAGTCGGCCCGATCGCTGCCTCCGGCAGCATCGTACATCTTGCGGATTCGGTAGCGCGCTCGCGCGGCATCACCTATCGCAGCGGACTGCTGTCCAATCTGGTGTTCAAGGGCTTCAACAGGAAAATCAAGCAGCCGAAAACCGTGTTTGATTGGCTCAGCCGTGATGAGGCGGTCGTGTCGCTCTATCAGTCGGATGAAAAATGCAATTTCGTGTTTACCGCGACCGGATTCCGCGACCTGTTTACGCTCATCACCAAGGCGAACAATCCGGTGACCTTCCGGAAAACACCGAAGGACCTGCCGCTGCTGTTCATCTCGGGTGATAAGGACCCGGTTGGGCGGTACGGTGAGGGTGTGCGCCGTACGGTCAATCTGTATCGCGGCAACGGCGTGAAGAATATCGAGGTCATCTTTTATAAGGATGCGCGCCACGAGGTGCTCAACGAGCTTGACAGACTTGAAACCTTCGGAGATATTTCCCGTTGGCTGGAGACACACCTTGCCGCAAGAGCTGCAAGGCAGGCTGTCGAGCAGGAGCCGGAAACGGCAGCGGAATAAAAATAAAACCTCTCTCAAAACGATTGAGAGAGGTTTTTTGTGCTTTTTAGGCGCGGGAAACTGCCTTGCTATGCTGTCTGCCCTTGAAATACCGTGCATTGAGCACTGCCGAGACAACGAGCAGCACGCCTGCGATCAGCAGGGTAGCAAAACCCCAGCGGATACCCGCGCGGTTGGCAGCGATGCCGATTGCAGCCGGAGCCATAGCTGCGCCGAAGCCGTTAAGTGTAACATAAATGCCCATGGATGCCGGATAGCGCGAGAACAAATCTCCGGCATTGGCCACCGTTGTGCCGTACATGCCGGACATGCACAGACCCAGACCAATCGTCGCAACGGTGAGAATCGGCAGCGTGGTTCCGGTGACGAGCAGCACGAGGAACGCCGCCACGCCGAAGCACATGACCGTGATCATCTGCCACGGATGGAACTTCGCAGCGATCACGCTGCACGAGAAGCGGCCGATCAGTAGCGAAACCCACAGCAGGGAAGTGATGATCTGCGCAGCGTCTGCGGCGAGCACGCCGGAATCAATGTAAAAGCTGGTCAGCCAGCCCATCATGGAAGCCTCAACAGCCTCGTAGAAAAAGCAGAGCGCTGTGCACAGCCAGAACAGCTTTTCGCGGAAAAAGCCGTAATCGGTTGCGGATTTCTGCTCGGTTTTCGTGGATTTATCGTCATCCATCTTCATAAACAGACCGAAGATAAACGAAGCCGTCAGCAGCACAATGGAAATCTCGAGCGCAAGACGCCAGCCGTTGTCACCGCCTAGCTTATGGCAGGCGAGTACGGCCAGCGGCGCCACACACGCACCAAATGCATACGCCGCGTGCATCATGTTGAGCGGGGTCGCACTGCCGTTCGCGTATTCGCTCATTACGCGGTTGTTGTAATCCGTGATAGCGCCCTTGGAAATGCCGGTCAGGAACATGGCCGCCAGCAGCCAGACCGGCGAGCCGTTGGTCAGCAGCATGACAAAGCCGACCGCGAATACATAATACAGGATGAGGTACGCGCGTTTGAGTCCCCATTTGATGGCAGCCAGACCGGACAGCAGGCCGATGCCGAGATAGCCGATCGACTGCGCGGACAGCAGCGTACCGCCGATCTGGTAATCCAGCGCGTAGGCCGCGCGTAAATCCGGCAGCACGGAGCCGAGCATGATGGAGCTCAGTCCCTGTGCGAAATAAACAAGAAACAGTTCAGCGACAACATAGCGTTTGCTGCGGCTCAGGGAAGATAAAAATGCTTTCATTGATGTGTCCCCTCAATTTGTGTGGAATATGCGGTTTTCTTTTTTTGACCGCGATTATTAGTAATTATTAGTATAATCTCCTGCGGTGTGATGTGCTACTAAATTCTTGCGATTTACATCTGCGAAAAGATAGCGTGTTTCTGCGAAAAACTGCTGAAACAGGCTATAGTAGTGAAATCCTGTGCAGGGGTGCTGCACAGCTTTTATACAATCTTGCGATGATGGCGCAAAGAAACAGCGAACCGTTGCGGTTCGCTGTCTGCAAATTTGCTTGTTTAGATGCGGCAGGCTTCAAGAAGCTCGTTCTTGCAGCTCCACAGCTTTTTGGAGAGATCCACGAAGTAAGTCTGCGGATTCTCGAAACGCTTGATCTGATCCCACAGAGTATCAACCTCACGGATGCAGTACTTGCGGATGTCCTCAACATCCGGGCTGTTGTAAACGCACTTGCCGTGCTTGAACAGCTGTACGCGCAGCGGACGAACCGTATAATCGGTAACAATACGCTGCTTCCAGGTGTAGACAGGATGGAACAGCACATACGGCAGGGAAGCATCGATCTGCTCGTCGTGTATGGTGAGCACGTCGCCAAGTGCCTTGCCGGTCTTGTTGTCGAACAGGCGGTATACCTGCTTGAAGTGCGGCGTGGTGATCTTCTCGACGTTCTCGGAAACCTTGATCTTCGGGATGATCTCGCCGTTTTCGTTCTCAACGGCAGCCAGCTTGTATACGCCGCCGAATACCGGCTCGGATTTGGAGGTGATGAGCCGCTCGCCGATGCCGAACGAGTCTACGCGGGCACCCTGCACGAGCAGGTCGCGTACCAGATACTCATCGAGCGAATTGGACGCCATGATCTGCATGTCCTCAAAGCCGGCGGCATCGAGCATTTTGCGGGCCTCGATAGAAAGGTAAGCGATATCGCCGGAATCCAGACGGATGCCGCGTGCGCGGATGCCCTTCTCCGCTTCCAGTTCCTTGGCAACGCGGATTGCGTTCGGCACACCGGACTTGAGTACATTATAAGTGTCAACCAGGAATACGCAGTTATCCGGATAAATATCCGCATAAGCCTTGAAGGCTTCGTACTCGCTGTCAAACATCTGCACCCAGGAGTGCGCCATCGTGCCGCCGGCCGGAATCTTGTAGTCACGGTCGGACAGAACGCAGGCGGTACCCTGACAGCCGCCGATGTAGGCAGCGCGGGCACCGAGGATAGCGCCGTCGTAGCCCTGTGCACGGCGGGAGCCGAACTCGAGCACCGTACGGCCTTCTGCCGCACGCGTGATGCGGTTCGCCTTGGTGGCGATCAGGGTCTGGTGGTTGATGGTCAGCAGGATCATGGTTTCAACAAACTGTGCCTGGATCATCGGACCGGCCACCGTTACGAGAGGCTCGCCAGGAAATACCGGCGTACCCTCGGGTACGGCCCATACGTCGCATTCAAACTCAAAATCGCGCAGATAATTGAGGAAGGACTCCGAGAAGCACTTGCGGCTGCGAAGATATGCAATATCCTCCTCGGAAAAATGCAGGTTGTTGAAGTATTCAATCAGCTGTTCCACGCCTGCCATGATGGCATATCCGCCGCCGTCCGGTACACGGCGGAAGAACATATCGAAGTATGCGCGGCGGTTGCCGATACCCTTTTCGAAGTATCCGTTCGCCATCGTAAACTCGTAAAAGTCAGTGAGCATGGTTAAATTTCTTTCGGTCATTGCGAAAAACGCCCCTTTGCGCACCATTTTTGTGCGCTTTTATTCATTCCGTGCAATCTGTCTTGACACAGTGCATTTATAATATAATAGTACGTTTTTACAGAAAGTGCAAGCATTATTTATCAAATCTAAATTCATAGTATGCATAAATATACAATCGAGAAAATAATTATAAATTTTGCTTGCCAAATGAGTATGGCGGTAGTATAATAAGACCATCGAAAAAAACGCAGAATGCGAGGTCGAAAAACATGGAAAAGAAATATAACAAAGTTGTTCTGGCATATTCCGGCGGTCTGGATACTTCGGTACTCATCCCGTGGCTGAAGGAGCATTATGGCTGCGAAGTCATCGCGGTTTCCGGCAATGTCGGTCAGGGCACCGAGCTGGACGGTCTGGAGGAGAAGGCGCTTAAGACTGGCGCGTCCAAGCTGTACATCGAGGATCTGACCAAGGACTTCGTTGATGACTACATCATCCCGACCATGAAGGCGGGCGCAACCTACGAGCAGTACCTGCTGGGTACCTCGTTCGCTCGTCCGATCATCGCAAAGCGTATTGTTGATATCGCGCTGAAGGAAGGCGCTGACGCAATCTGCCACGGCTGCACCGGCAAGGGCAACGATCAGGTTCGTTTCGAGCTGGCTATTCACGCATTTGCACCGCAGATGGATATTATCGCTCCGTGGCGTTTCTGGGAGCTGAACAGCCGTGAGAAGGAGATCGAGTATGCGGAAGCACACAACATTCCGCTGAAGATCAACAAGGAGACCAACTACTCCAAGGATAAGAACCTGTGGCACCTCAGCCATGAGGGTCTGGACCTCGAGCTGCCGTCCAACGAAGCACCGATCAACAAGCCGGGCTTCCTCGAGCTGGGTGTTTCTCCGGAAATGGCTCCGGACAAGCCGACTTACGTTACCATCCACTTCGAAAAGGGCGTTCCGACCGCTGTTGACGGCGAGAAGCTCGAGTCCGTTGCCCTGATTGAGAAGCTGAACAAGCTGGGCGGCGAGAACGGCATCGGTATTCTCGATATCGTTGAGAACCGTCTGGTCGGCATGAAGAGCCGCGGTGTTTATGAGACTCCGGGCGGTGCGGTCCTGTATGCAGCACATGCAAAGCTGGAGGAGATCACCCTCGACAAGGAAACCTCGCACTACAAGAATCAGGTTGCTCTCAAGTTCGGCGAGCTGGTTTACAATGGCCAGTGGTACACGCCGCTGCGCAAGGCGCTCTCTGCATTTGTTGACTCCACCCAGGAAACCGTTACCGGCGACGTTAAGCTGAAGCTGTACAAGGGCAACATCATCCCGGCTTCCGTAACCTCTCCGTACAGCCTGTACTCCGAGGATATGGCAACCTTTAACGAGGATGACTGCTACGATCAGGCAGATTCCACAGGCTTCATCAACCTGTTCGGCCTGCCGCTCAAGGTTCGTGCCCTGAACGATCAGATCCTGTACAAGAAGACCGGTGAGCATTTCCCGTCTGTTGAAAAGTAAGTAAAAGAAATCGTAGGGCGGCACGCCCGTTGTGTGCCGCCCTATGAGTGTTTTGTGAGGTAACATAAATATGGCAAAATTATGGGCAGGACGTTTCCAGAAGGAAACCGATCTGGTGGTAAACGATTTCAATTCTTCCATCCTGTTTGACTGCCGTTTATATAAGGAAGATATCACCGGATCTATCGCGCACGCTACCATGCTGGGCAAGCAGGGCATCATCGAGGAGCATGAGGCCGAAAAGATCGTCGAAGGTCTGAAGGGCATCCTCAAGGATATCGAGGACGGCAAGGTTGAGTTCTCGCTCGATTACGAGGACATCCACATGAACGTCGAGCAGCTGCTGACCGAGCGCATCGGTGATACCGGTAAGCGTCTGCACACCGGCCGTTCGAGAAATGATCAGGTTGCACTCGATATGCGTCTGTACGTCAAGAAGGAGATCAAGGAGATCATCAAGCTGATCCTTGGCTTTATGAAGGCGCTGACTGTAAAGAGCCGTGAGAATCTCGATGCGGTTATGCCGGGCTACACCCATCTGCAGCGCGCACAGCCGACGACCTTTGCACATTATATGATGGCGTATGCCAACATGCTCAAGCGTGACGTATCCCGCCTGCAGGACTGCTACGAGCGCATGGACGAAATGCCGCTCGGCTCGGGCGCACTGGCTTCGACCACATATCCCATCGACCGCGACTTCGTTCGTGAGCAGCTTGGCTTTGCCCGCCTGACCGACAACTCGCTCGACGGCGTATCCGACCGTGACTACTGCGTGGAGCTGCTCTCCGCGCTGTCCATCCTGATGATGCACCTGTCCCGCCTGTCCGAGGAAATTATTTCGTGGTGCTCCTGGGAGTTCAAGTTCGTTGAGCTGGACGACGCATACTCCACTGGCTCGTCCATCATGCCGCAGAAGAAGAACCCGGACGTCTGCGAGCTGATCCGCGGCAAGACCGGCCGTGTTTACGGTGCGCTGACTACCATGCTGACCGTGCTCAAGGGTCTGCCGCTGGCGTACAACAAGGATATGCAGGAGGACAAGGAGGCTGTATTCGGTGCAATCGACACGGTAAAGCAGTGCCTTGAGGTATTCACTCCGATGTTCTCCACCATGATGCTCCGCCGCGATAACATGCGCAAGGCAGCTTCCCGTGGCTTCATCAACGCGACCGACTGCGCCGACTACCTGACCAAGAAGGGCGTTCCGTTCCGCGATGCGTACAAGACGGTCGGCCGTCTGGTCAACCAGTGCATCAAGGCCGATGAGACCCTTGAGACCATGACCATGCGTGACTTTGCAGCAATTTCCAACAAGTTCGGCGACGACGTATACGACGCACTCGACCTGCGCACCTGTGTTGCCGAGCGTAAGGTCATCGGCGGTCCGGCTCCGCAGGAGGTAACCCGCCAGATCGACAAGATCGACAAGTTCATCGCGGAGGTTGAGGACGATGAAGCCTAAAATTTACATCGACGGCAAGGAAGGCACGACCGGTCTGCAGATTTATGAGCGCCTCGGCGGCCGCGACGATATCGAGCTGCTGCTCATCGACGAGGACAAGCGCAAGGACATCGAGGAGCGCCGCAAGTTCCTCAATGCAGCCGACATTGCGTTTCTGTGCCTGCCGGATGCGGCGGCACGCGAGGCCGTTTCGCTCATCGAGAACAACACGACCCGCGTTATTGACGCATCGACCGCGCACCGCACCGACCCGGATTGGGACTACGGCTTTGCCGAGCTTTCCAAGGCGCACCGCGAAGCCATCAAGAACTCTAAGCGTGTGGCTAATCCGGGCTGCCACGCGAGCGGATTTATTTCCTCGGTTTACCCGCTGGTAGCAAACGGCATTATTGCCGAGGACACCGCGCTTACCTGTGCTTCACTGACCGGTTACTCCGGCGGCGGCAAGAAGATGATCGCGGAGTATCAGGACGAGAACCGCGATCCGCGGCACGATTCTGAGCGCATTTACGGCCTGAACCTGCATCATAAGCACCTGCCGGAGATGGGCTACATCTGCGGTCTGACGCAGGCGCCGGTGTTCGTTCCGATCGTCGGCGACTTCTACAAGGGCATGGCGACTACCGTTATGCTCCCGGGCGTAGACGCACACCTTGTGCATGGAACGCTTGCCAAGCACTACGAGGGTCAGCAGCTTGTCACCGTGGCGCCGTTCGGCGGGGAAGAGCCGATGATCTACGCCAACACGCTGGCCGGTCACGACAGTTTAAAGCTCATTGTCTGCGGCCACGAGGAGCAGACGATCGTCACCGCGCTGTTTGACAATCTCGGCAAGGGTGCTTCGGGCGCTGCCGTGCAGAATATGAATATCATGCTCGGTCTGGATGAAACGACCGGCTTAAACCTCTGATTTCAGCAGGAGGAAACAGTTATGAAGATTATCGAAGGCGGCGTTTGTGCCGCAAAGGGCTTCAAGGCGGGCAGCGTGCGCTGCGGCGTCAAGGAAAGCCGAACCAATGATGATACCGCGATCATTTTCAGCGAATGCGAATGCACCGCGGCTGCCACTTACACGATGAATCGCGTTAAGGCGGCTCCGCTGTACGTTACCATGGAGCACCTCGAGGATGGCGTAGCACGCGCTATCGTTGCTAATGCAGGCAACGCGAACGCCTGCGCACCGGACGGCATGGAGAACGCCCGCCGCATGGCAAAGGCAGCTGCTCAACTGCTCGGCGTTGCGGAAACCGACGTTGCCGTTGCATCCACCGGTGTTATCGGCCAGCGCCTGAACATCGAGTGCATCGAGGAGCACCTTCCGGAGCTTAAACTGGAGGACAATGCCTCCGAAAAGGCCAACCGTGCCATCATGACCACCGACACCAAGCCCAAGACGGCGGCTGTCGAGTTCACCATCGGCGGCAAGACCTGCCGCATCGGCGGCATCTGCAAGGGCAGCGGCATGATTCATCCGAACATGGGCACTATGCTGTCCTTCATCACGACCGACTGCGCTATCACGCACGAAATGCTGACCGACGCCCTGCAGGAGAACGTCAAGAAGACCTACAACCGCGTAACGGTTGACGGCGACACCTCCACCAACGATATGTGCATCGTGCTCGCAAACGGCATGGCCGGCAACACGCTCATCGAGTGGCAGGATGAGGAATATCAGGCGTTTTGCAAGGCGCTGAACGAGGTGAACACCCGTCTGGCACGCCAGATTGCTGCAGACGGCGAAGGCGCAACCAAGCTGGTTACCTGCACCGTTAAGAACTCCCGCTCCGAGGAGGCAGCTGAGCGACTGGCCAAGGCCGTTGTCGGCTCCAACCTCGTCAAGGCGGCGATGTTCGGTGCAGATGCAAATTGGGGACGTGTACTGTGTGCAATGGGCTACTCCAAGGCACCGTTCCGTCCGGAGTACGTTTCTGTGGCGTTCGAGTCCGCAGCAGGCAGCGTAGCAGTCTGCGACAAGGGTGCGGCTCTGGATTTTGATGAAGAACTGGCGAAGAAGGTGCTCTCCGAGAGCGAGGTTACTATTGCAGTTGACGTAAATGAGGGCGAGGACAGCGCCACTGCATGGGGCTGCGATCTTACTTACGACTACGTTAAGATCAACGGTGATTACAGAACTTGATTCTTAAAAACGAAGAAAACTCCCGATAAAGGAACGAATTAGTATGGATACTCAACTTGATGCGGAGCTGCGTGCCAATATTCTGGTCGAAGCGCTTCCGTATATTCAGGAATATTACGGTCAGACCGTTGTCGTAAAATACGGCGGCAACGCAATGATCAACGAGGAGCTGAAGGACGCGGTCATCCACGATCTGGTACTGCTCAATCTGGTCGGCGTCAAGGTCGTTATCGTACACGGCGGCGGCCCGGAGATCAATGAGATGCTGGGAAAGATCGGCAAGGAGAGCAAGTTTGTCAACGGTCTGCGCTACACCGATCGTGAAACCATGGATATCGTCCAGATGGTGCTGTGCGGCAAGGTCAACAAGGATCTTGTAACCCTGCTCGAGAAGGCAGGCGGACGCGGCATCGGCCTTGGCGGCATGGACGGCGGTCTGTTTCAGGCAAAGCGCCTGACCGACCGTGCCGGCACGGATTACGGCTACGTCGGTGATATCATGGACGTTGACCCGGCTCCGGTCATCGATGTGTTGCAGCAGGGATACATCCCGGTCGTTTCGACCGTTGCACAGGGCATCGACGATGAAACCAACTACAATATCAACGCCGACACCGCAGCCAGCAAGCTGGCAGTCGCACTCGGCGCAAAGAAGCTGATCCTGCTGACCGACGTGCGCGGCCTGATGCTGGATGTCGACGACCCGGACAGTGTCATTCACCGCCTGAAGGTGTCCGAGGTGCCCAAGCTGGTGCGTGACGGCGTGATCAAGGGCGGCATGATCCCGAAGGTAGACTGCTGCGTTGAGGCAGTCCGAAAGGGCGTTGAGCGTGCTACCATTCTGGACGGTCGTGTAAAGCATTCGATCCTGATCGAGCTGCTCTCCAAGGTCGGCGCAGGCACTATGTTTCAGTAATTGAGAATTGAAAATGGAGAATGGAGAATGATTCGCTCCGTATCTCCGGTAAAAGGTGATACCCTATGACTTACAATGAATTAAAAAGCGAAGAAAACAAATATGTAATGAATACCTACGGCCGGTTTCCGATTGCGCTGGACCACGGCGAGGGTGCGACTCTGTGGGACGTTGAGGGCAAGAAGTACATCGATCTTGCTTCCGGCATCGGTGTAAACTGTCTGGGTTATGCCAATCCGGCGATCATTGACGCAATCGACAAGCAGGCGCACAAGCTGATGCATGTTTCCAACCTGTTCACCACCGAACCGATGGTTCAGGTTGCCAAGAAGCTGGTAGAAAAGACGCATCTGGGCGGCAAGGTATTCTTTGCCAACTCGGGCGCTGAGGCAAACGAGGGTGCCATCAAGCTGGCTCGTAAGTATTCGTTCGACAAGTACGGCGAGGGCCGCTACAAGGTGCTGACGCTCATCAACTCCTTCCATGGTCGTACCGTAACCACGCTGAAGGCCACCGGTCAGGAGCGTTTCCACAACTATTTCTTCCCGTTTACCGAGGGCTTTGATTACGCGGTTGCCAACGACATCAAGTCGGTACGCGCAAAGGCGGACGATATGACTTGTGCCATCATGATGGAGCTGATCCAGGGTGAGGGCGGTGTCCTGCCGCTTGACCGCGAGTTCGTCAAGGAGGTAGAGAAGCTCTGCCGCGAGAAGGATATGCTGCTCATCATCGACGAGGTGCAGACTGGTATCGGCCGTACCGGCAGCCTGTTTGCCTTCCAGCAGTACGACATCAAGCCGGACGTTGTCACTATGGCAAAGGGTCTTGGCGGCGGCATGCCGATCGGCGCTGTCATGGCGGCGGATACCTGCTGCAACGTCCTGACGCCGGGCACGCACGCGACCACCTTCGGCGGTACGCCGATTGTCTGCTCCGCAGCAAACGTCGTGCTCGATACGGTCGGTGACGGCCAGTTTCTGATGAAAGTACGCGAAAAGGGCGAGTACCTGCGCAACGGCATCCTGTCTCTTGGCTCGCCGAATATCAAGGGCGTGCGCGGCATGGGTCTCATGCTCGGCATCATCGTTGAGGAAGGAAAGCACTCCGTGTTTGCAAATAAGCTGATCGAAAACGGCGTTCTGGCGATCACCGCCGGCAAAAATGCCGTTCGTCTGCTCCCGCCGCTCACCATTTCCAAGGAAGAAATGGATGAAGCACTCGCTATCATGGCAAAAGTATTTTAATCAAAGTTTTTGATAATTAGTAATAAAATAGTAGTTTATGCAGTGGTTTGCCATCACCGCAGGGCGGGGCACTCTAGAGTGGCCTCTTTTGCGGCTTTGCCGCAATTCACCTCCTGACCTCACCCCGCCGTTTATAACGGTGTGCAGATGGTTTACACGGCGGCATGACCTCATGCCGCCCTACGGTAAGCTTTATTGCAGCACCAACAATTACCGACTACTCATTACTCATTGATAATTTGCAGAAAGGGTTTATTACAATGAAGCATTTACTGAAGTTGCTTGACTGCTCCACCGAGGAGATCATCGGTCTGCTCGATCTGGCGGATCAGCTCAAGTATGAGAAAAAGCACAACATTTCCCATCGTCATCTGGAAGGCAAGAGCCTTGGCATGATCTTTCAGAAGTCCTCCACCCGTACCCGTGTTTCTTTCGAGACCGGCATGTATCAGCTGGGCGGTCAGGCGCTTTTCCTGTCCAATCGCGACCTTCAGATCGGCCGCGGCGAGCCGGTACAGGACACGGCCCGTGTGCTGAGCCGCTATCTGGACGGCATTATGATCCGCACCTACGAGCAGAAGGAAGTAGAGGATCTGGCAAACTACGGCTCTATTCCGATCATCAACGGTCTGACTGATTTCTGCCATCCGTGTCAGGTTCTGGCAGATCTCATGACCATCCGCGAGAAGTTTGCCGTTCTTGAGGGTCTCAAGATGTGCTACATTGGCGACGGCAACAACATGGCAAACTCGCTGATCGTCGGCGGTCTCAAGACCGGCATGAAGGTTTCCATCGCAACGCCGGCGGACTACCGTCCGGACGCTGAGGTTATGGCATTCGCAGAGCCGAATCCGAACTTCTTCATCACCGATGACCCGATGAAGGCTGCCGAGAACGCAGACGTTGTTATCACTGATACATGGGCGTCTATGGGTCAGGAAGCCGAGAAGGAAGTCCGCATGAAGGCATTCCAGGGCTATCAGGTCAATGATGAGTTGCTGGCTGCTGCAAAGCCGGGCTGCATGGTGCAGCACTGCCTGCCGGCATATCGCGAGCAGGAGATCACCACCAAGGTGTTCGAGGAGCATGCAAACGAAATTTTCGAGGAAGCAGAAAACCGCCTGCACGCACAGAAGGCCGTTATGGTTACTCTGATGGGCAGCAAGGAAGACTGATTTCTGATAAAAAGCCGCTTTTCGCAAGGAAAGGCGGCTTTATGTTTTTCTTGCTGAAGTGTTGACAAATCCCTTACCGGCGACTATAATAGCAGTATAAATAAATCAGTTCTGTTTCAGGGCGGAGTGAAAGTCTCCACCGGCAGTATACAGGTTTTGAGCCTGATAGTCTGCGAGCCGCAAGGCATGATGGGTTAGAATCCCAACCGACGGTTATAGTCCGGATGAGAGAAACAGATGTACCTATCGCTACGTCTGTATGCCTCTGGAGCAATCCGGGGGCTTGTTTTATTTATGGAACAGGACTCCTGAAAGGGAGAAAAAACAGCAATGACAAAAACCAGCAAAATCACCTACACCGCAATTTTTGCGGCTATCGCAACCGTACTGATGTACTTTGAGTTTCCGATTCCGTTCATGCCGCCGTTTCTCAAGGTGGATCTGTCCGGCGCGGTCGTGCTCATTGGCGCGTTTATCTTCGGCATCGCTCCGGCGATCACGATGATCGGCATCAAGGACATTATTCATCTGACCCAGACCCAGACCGGCGGCTCCGGTGAGGTCGCAGATTTCCTGATGCTTTCCACGCTCGTTGTTATCGCCGTGTTGCTGTACCGCGGACACAAGAGCCGCAAGATGGCTGTCCTCGGCTGTGCAGCCGGATCGGTCGCTATGGCCTGTGTCGGCATGCTGACCAACTATTTTCTTATCATTCCGTTTTATTCGCAGGTTATGCCGCTGCAGGCTATCTTTGATGCGTGCAATGCTATCAACCCGTATGTGACCGGCATGCAGGGCTATCTGCTGCTTGGCGTTCTGCCGTTCAATCTCATCAAAGGCGCAATTCTGACTGCGATTACCATGCTCGCCTACAAGAAACTGAGCGTGTTCATCAAGTCCAAGCAGATCGAACTGCATCACTCCAGACAGCGTGTCGGATAAGTAAAAAACGAAGGTGCTCTCCAGCAAACGGAGAGCACTTTTTTGTTCAATAATCGGAAACAGTGCGGTAGCATCTATGATTTCGACAAAGATCTGTATACGAATTGGCAAAATGCGTGGCCAAGATTATATCACATGCGTGCATCTAATAGATTCGGTCCAGTCAAGATTTATGCGCAAAATTATTTGCAGGCTCCGGCTGAGTGAAGTCAGCCGGCAATGAAGGCGTCATCCAGCGCCGTCTCCAGGTGCTTCGTGTTCATATATTTTTTGCTGCCCCACTGCGTGCCCTCCACATGGCGAAGCCGGGTGCAGACCAGCATCAGAGCAGAGTTGCCGTCAGGAAACGTTCCCACCACGCGGGTGTGCCGGCGGATCTCACGGTTCATCCGCTCGATCACGTTGTTGGTGCGGATGCGCGTCCAATGCTCGCGGGGAAAAACGCAGTAGATCAGCGTTTCCTCGATACCGTCCTCGACCTTCTTGGCAACCTCCTTCAGCTTCATGGCGCGCAGCTCGGCGACCACGGCTTTCGCCTTCTCACGGGACGTCTTTTTGCTCTCCTGCGCGTGGATCGCCTTGAGCATTTTTGCCACAATTTTGACCTTGGATTTAGGCACAACAGAGAAAACATTACGGTAGAAATGCACCGTGCAGCGCTGCTATTGGGCGTCCGGGAACACCTTGCCCACGGTCTCCAGCATTCCCGTGCACTTGTCGCCGACGATGAGTCATACGGATACCGTCCACCCTGTAAGGGGCGGTTCCGCCAGTCCTCGATGTGGACGTAGGCTTTCTTGTTCAGCTCGCTGATGGTAGCGGGCGAGACCTTGCTGCCCCGCAGGGCCTCGGTGATGTCCTCCACACGGCGCACGGAAACGCCTGCCAGGTACATCTCGATGAGAGCCTCCTCCACGCTGCTCTTCTGGCGGCGATACCGCTCGATGATGGCGGTCTCAAAGGACACACCCTTGAGACGAGGCACGTGGAGCGTGACGTCGCCGGAGGTCGTGGTGAGGTTGTGCGGTCATAATGGCCGCTGCGGAAGCCCTGACGGGTCTCGCTGTGCTCGTAGCGGGCGGCCTGCGTCGCGACTCCGCCTCTTTTCCCAGCAGTTCGTTCAGGGTTTCCTCCACGCTGCTGCGGACCAATTCCTTGATTTGGCCCTTGATTACTTCCTCGTTTAGCTGTACAATTTTCTCGGACATAGTTTGCTGTCTCCTTTCGAATGTTTGTGTGGTAACTTCATTCTACCAGAGCCTGCAAGCTATGTCTTCTTTTATGAGGTTTTCAATTTGCGCAACTTATTGTACCTTATCATATGAATCAGGAAGAATAGCATGGATTTATGGAGAAACTAAACCGTCGGGTAAAATTAATATACAGCGCTCGTGTTTTTCGTCTTATTATTACTCATCAACGGCGCAGCTCTGTGGAAAGCTTCACGGTGGTTTTTGCACTTATAGAATATTTATGCGAAACACAGATAAATGAACGTATAGTCATTAAACGAAAAAACATCAGACGCTATGTATGGAAATGTCATAATAGAGAATTAGCAGTCGTTTTTAAGATAATAACATAAATATGCAAATATGAATATTCTGCCGATGAAAGGCTCACTGTATAAGCGGAGTAGACACGAAGAAACAGACTAACGACTGGCTGTGCCTTTATGGAAGATGCTGAATATTATGTGTCGAATTTTGTCGATTAAAATATTGACGCATGCGAAACCTCATGGTAAGCTGAATAAAAATATGTGTGTTCTCTGCGAAAAATTGTGCAGAGTGCAGTGAACGAAGCGCGCGCAATCGTCAAATACCAGCTTGCGGGTCAGGAGGAAAACGTGAAACGTTTTAAAACGGCATTTTCTGTGGTCTTGGCGCTCTCGATGGCGCTCGGCATGGTAGTCATTCCTGCGGGAGCGGCCGACGGCACTTATCAGAATGCGGTTTATCCGGAACGGATATGTAGAAAGGCTCGACCAACTACATCAATCCGAATCAATCGAAATGGTACACCTGTAGTTGAAAAGTCGATTACTGTTTCGATTCCAACTAATGATGAGCCATGTCGGGATACTTATACGGCAGATGCGCTTTTTGAGGATAAAACGGTCAATTCAGAGGCGTTTTGTGATATTGAACTGAATACTGAGGATGGAACTCCGGTTCCGTCTGACGGACTGGATGGAGTTTCTTTCAGGACAGAAGGCGGTCAATGGTTCATGTACGTCACAAGATTTGCAAAATCAGGAGCTGTCTATCACTTGACGGCTTCATGTATGAAGATTACACCTGAGAAACTTGACATCGTTTTGTGCTCAGCTGAAGAAAATACAGAGAAAACCCCGGTTATTAACTGGTCTGCAGTGGCCACCGGCACATACGGCCAGAACTGGAATGACATGGTTGATATTTCCGGCTGCAGTGCAACGCTGAACGGCGCAGACCTGTCCGGCACATTCGAGGTCGTAAACGGTGAAACCGTCCCGAATGTCGGGGACAAATATCGGCTCAAATTTATGTCGGAAGACAGCAAGTACACCGTGGAAAGCGAGGAGTTTTCTGCAGAAATTCAGCCGAAACCGCTGACAATTACGGCGGAAAGTGCAGAGAAAGTGTACGATGGCGAACCTCTGGTGAAAGATGGCTACACAGCAGGCAAACTGGTGTCCGGCGACAAAATTATCGAGGTGAAGGTTTCCGGCACGCAGACGAATGCAGGAAATGCAGAAAATGTACCACATAATGCAAAAATATGCGGAAACGGTACAGATAAGACGAAAAATTACGCAATCAGCTATGCCAATGGTACGCTGAAAGTTACTCCGCGGGATATTGCAGACGCGCAGATTGATATGAAGCAGACCGAGTATGTGTATGACGGAGTCGAGCATAATCCCAAGCCAATCATCGCAATAGACAATAAAACGTTGAAAATCAACGTAGATTACGAACTTTCTTACACCAATAACAGAGACTGCGGTGCAGGAACGGTGACAATTACCGGCAAGGGAAATTATACCGGAAAAGTTGAGAAAACATTCCAAATCTCACCGAAAACACCCGAAAAGGACACCGATTACAAGATTGCATTGCCTGTTGATTCGACCTACGACGGCAAGCCGCGTAAGGCATCGGTGTGGACGAGAACAGGCGTTGGCGAGGTCACAGTTTGGTACAACGACAGCACAGCTTTGCCGGTTCGTGCCGGAACTTACAACGTGGCGGTCGAGATTGCATCAAGTGAAAACTTTTCTGCAGTTCAACGGATGAATATCGGTAGTTTTACTATCAATAAGCGCACGATCTCCTTGAATACAACAGCGCTTAAAATTGAGGACAAGACATGCAACGGACGCGATGATGATGCACGGATTAGCGGTCTGGCGTTCAGCAATCTTCCGGAAGGCGCGGCACTGAGCGAGGGCACGGATTACACGCTCTCGACACGGTACGCATCTGCCAAAGCCGGCGAGTGGGACGTGACGGTTACAGTTACACTTACGAATAAAAATTACACGTTAGAGGATGAAAACTGCACTGTAAAGGGTAAAATCCTGCCGGAAGCGGTCGAACTTATTGTAAGCGCGAAGGATGCAGTCTATACCGGTCTGCCGTACAGCGAGAGCAATCTGACCTGCTCGGGCACGTCCGCGCCGACGTATCGCTACTACGCCGACAGCAACGGTACACAGAGCAATCAGCTGGACGGTGCGCCGATCAACGCTGGAACTTACTGGGTGGAAGCGTATGCACCGGAAACGAGCAGTACGGCTTCCGCAACCTCGCAAGCGGTTCGGTTTCATATTGAAAAAGCGCCGCTGTGTATTCGTGCTAAGGATAAAACCATAACCTATGGAGAAACGTTAAGTGATAATGGTGCGGAAATCAATGGATTCGTGAATAATGAGAACGAAGCTGTGCTTTCGGGTCTGAATTATGCGTTTGACTATGCGCAGTTTAGCGATATTGGAACTTACACGATTATTCCGATGGATGCACAAGCTGAAAATTACAAAATTACATACGAAAACGGCGTGTTGACCGTACAGCCGAAGCCTGTTGAGATAAAATGGAACAGCGAGAGTATTTTCTATTATGATAGTACGCCGAAATCGGTCACGGCAGAAGCGATTGGCGCGGTGAACGGAGATGCGCTTACTGCCATAATCGAGGACGGCAGCCGGACCGAAATCGGGGAGTACACCGCACGCGCGGTCGCTCTGGCAGGAGGAAAGGCGGGCAACTATGTGCTGCCCGAGGCACAAACCTTCTCGTTTCAGATTAAGAAGGCGCTCGAGACGGCAACTGTCACGCCGAGTACCGTTACTGCCGTAATCGACGGCCTGACGATTCGACTGACCGGCTTTGCGACCGAGCCAATCACGGTTTCTGCGCCGGATGCCGTGGCCGCGGGCGATACGCTGACCATCCATGGCGTGACGTACATGATCGACCGTTCCGCAGTGGATATGCGTCGCGCGGAGATCGCGTTCGTGTTTGCGGACAGCAGTGCGCAGACCAGCGTTTACGGCGCGGGAGATATCGGAACGGCGTTTCCGACCGACAGTAAGCGCGGATACACGTTTGACGGGTGGAAAATCGGTGATAAAACGTACACGACGCTGACAGAGGAAGCACTTACTAAACTGAACGGCACGCAGACTGCAGCACCGGTGTTCACCGCTCAGCAGAGTGGCGGAACGAGCGGCAGTGGTGGCGGCGGTCCGGTCCGCACGCCGACCGGTGCGGTGACTGCGGCTAAGAGCGAGCACGGCGAGGTCTCAATCACGCCGAAAAACGCAGCCAAAGGCAGCACAGTGATGATTAAAGCTGTGCCAAAGGAAGGCTATGCGCTCAAAACAATCGCGGTTACTGACCAGAGCGGCAAGCCGGTCGCAGTGACGGAGAAGAACGGTCGGTTTACATTCGTCATGCCTGCGTGCAATGTCACGCTTACGCCTATTTTCGAGAGACAGCCTGCTCAAAATGTGAGCTTCGATGACGTCAAGCCAACCGAGTGGTACGCCGATGCCGTGCGCTGTGTTGTGGAAAAGGGTCTGATGAGCGGCACAGGTACGGATGCGTTCTCGCCGGATGGCACGACCACGCGCGGTATGCTGATGACGATTCTCGCACGGTACGCGGGTGCGGATACGACCGGCGGTGCAAACTGGTACGAGAAGGGCATGGCGTGGGCGCAGTCGGCAGGCATTTCGGATGGCCGCGCGCCGGAGGCTGGCATTACACGAGAGCAGCTCGTCACCATGCTGTACCGCTATGCGGATGTCCCCGAAGCCGGCGGCACACTGGATGCCTTTGCAGACGCAGATACCGTCAGCTCCTACGCGGTCGATGCTATGCGATGGGCGGCAGCAAACGGAATCGTCAACGGCTCGCACGGCAGGCTGAATCCACAGGGGAATGCCACCCGCGCACAGGTCGCGGCAATGCTGATGCGGTTCTGTGAAAAGATGGAACGATAATACATTACGCCGCGCATGTCGGAGAACGCTGTGCGCGGCGTAAATTTTCGGGTCTAAAAATTTTTTAGAATTTTTTCAGAAAATGTGTTGACAGATTCGTAATTCTGTTATATACTAAACAAGTCGTCAGGGATGAGACAACGACGACAACGACCCGATGGAAGTTTAGCTCAGCTGGGAGAGCATCTGCCTTACAAGCAGAGGGTCACAGGTTCGAGCCCTGTAACTTCCACCAACATGAAACCCTCTAAACCATGCGGTTTAGAGGGTTTTTGCTTGCTTATTGCAACTTTTTATGCACTCTGCTCGGTTAACGGGTAGAGTGTACTTTTTTTGCAAAATGCGCTACATCAGGCTATTTTCGGCTGTTTGATGTGTCACCTGTTTCCGACGGATTTCTTTTTTTCTTGCGCTGCTGTGCGTGCTGGAAGTTGATAACCTTGAGCGATGCCTCGGCAAAGGCATCGACGGAGAGGTGCGTATAAATATGCGACGTCATGGCAATCGACTTGTGCCCCAGGAAGTCCTTTGCAACGTTGATCGGCACGTCGGCGGACTGCAAATCAGTCGCGTATGTATGCCGCAGGCAGTACGGCGTGAGATCATCAGCCACAACGACGTTTCCGGGTCGATTGCGCCGCTGGCCATCTGTGTGCCCATATCGAGATCAAGCGCCTGCTTGAACGAGCGCCACATCTGCTTCATGGACGTTTCGGTGTGCGGTCTGCCGGTGGTCGGCTGCGTAAAAAGATAGCCGCTACTCTTTTCCTCGACCTTGTGCCAGAGATCGCGCGCGGTCTTTACCCGGACGGAGTACCGCTTGCCATTATAGGTAAACGTTTTGCGGAAACATCCGTCTGATGCGTTTGTTTTTATTGTAAAACATCTTTGGTTGTAAAATAAGAGGGTAGAATACACTCGCTAACGCTCATCGGTTGCAGCCGGTGGGCGTAATTTTTATATTTAGAACTCGCGTATCAGTACGCGCGGGATACCGATAATACGGTATCTTTCCGGGTCGGTGCCCTCGATCCGCCTGGGTGGGTAAGACGGGTTTCAGGGGCACAAGCTCCAGCCAATCCTCGCTCTGAACATAGTTGATGCGTTTGATGGTCATTTCGTCATCGCCATAGCTGATGACTCCGATCTTGCCGCTGTGGTTCATGGTGTTCTGCTTGAGCACCAGCACGATATCACCATCACGGAAATCAGGATACATACTGTCACCGCGGACATGCATAGCGCAGAAATCCTCCGGCTTGCGGCCCTTGAGATAGGTGTCGGGAACTTCGACCATTTTCTCTTTTGATTCTTTCTCCTAATGTCAGAACAAACACCCTTACTTTACATCAAACATTCGATTGGTTGTGATTAGTGTACCACCTGCGTGATTATAAATCACGCAAGGAGGTGTAAAACATAAACGCTTGAACTTATCAGGAACTCCGTCATGGGGCAAGAACGACCTGATGCGGATGTATTCGAACATGGTATTGCTGACACTGGAGCAAGTCGCAAAAATCTACGGTTTTACCGACAAGCACAAAGCCAAGCGCATAATCGGCGCACCGAGAGTGTCCGGCGAGCATCGCGTGATGTTGTACTATCTTGGTGACGTTGCGACCGACATCGTCAAGCGGCGTATTGGCATTGTACGATAAAATGCACAAGAAAGAAGATTCAATGTAAAACAACAACTTCGCAGCCAATCTGGCTGCAGTCGGGAAGCACAGCTGCGGCATCAAACCGAGCAAGCGTCTTTACTTCTGCTGGACGGAGGAGCAGCTCGAACAGCTGACCGCTCTGTGGGATACGACGTCAAGAACCTGTGAAAGGGCAACCGTCTGCAGATACGCTATCCGGTCATCTACGGCGGCGACGGCACCCGTCCGTCCGGTGAGCCGTTCGTCCTGGGAGTGCAAGGGGCACTGGGTCACAAGCAGAAGCCGCAGTGCGTGCATATTTCCAACGTCCATGCCGACCTGCTGCCGACCGACGTTTACTCCGGTATGTATGCCCGCGTGACCGTCAACTTCTTCCTGTATGACGCTTCCGGCAACCGCGGCGTAGGCTTCGGTCTGGGCGCGGTATCAGTACGGTGAGGACCTTGTGAAGAAGCCTGCCGAGGCTATGCAGGAGTAAAGCGAAACCCCTACGAGAACTGGTTTTATGCCGGCTCCTGGAGGGACTCTTTTTATTCAGTTGCCTTCGGCGTATCTCCGTCAAAGATTACATGAGCAAAGCGGAAACGCTGCGTAACATCAGGGTACTTCTTGTGATCCACCTCGGAGGCGAACATATCATACGGCCGCGCATAAATTTTGAAGTCGCCGTAGAGCGCCTGATAGATCACCAGCGGTTCGCCGGTTTCCGTGTGCGTGGCAATAGCGAGTACCTGATACAGCTTGTTCTTAAAGTGCAGGTATTTTTCACCGACCAGAATTTTTCTTGAAACCATTCATATTTCCTCCAATCCTATATTTTTATTATAACAGAGAGGAGGGCAAAGAAAAAGAGCACACCCGCAATCAGGTGTGCTCTATTCTGATGGTTAATGCGAAAACATTCCGAACTATGAAAAAAGTTTGTATCTTCGCATTATGGTGGAGCGCTTGCTTCCAAATCCGAACCGTTTATATCGTCCAAAGTAATTGTTTCCGTTCCGTCTTGATAGTTAAAGGTCAAAATAATTTTATCATCGTACACATAAACCGCATTGACAAAGCTATCAATCAAGCGCTGCCGCTGCTCCTGCTTGGTGGTATCAATGGCGCGAAAGCGTTGCAGGAAAAATAAAATCTGTTCTTTGCTAAGATGCGGCTTTTGAAGTTCTTCCTGTAAGATGCTGACCGTTAGCCGCTCCTTGGTGGCTTCCAGTTCCTCCAACCGCTGTTTTGTAGATACGGTGAAAATTCCTTGCTGAATGGCATTCAACATATTTTGTATGCCTTGCTCGGCCTGCGCTAACTGTGCCTTTAGAACGGGCAGAAAGGTATTTTCCCGCGCTTGCACATCAAGCACCATACTTGCGATTGCGTTAAGCGTCGTATCATCAAATATCATTTGCATGGTACGCTCGACCACCAGATTTTCTATCCAGTCTTTTTTAACCGCCTTTTTGGTGCAGCCGGTTTTCCGCTTTGCGCTTCCGCATTTGTAATAGTAGTGCTTTTTCCCGGTATGGCTTGTACCGCTTTCGCCTACCATCAGCCGCCCACACTTGCCGCAAAACAGTTTTGTTGTCAGCAAAAAGGCTTCATCCGCTTTGCTCATAGCCGGGGCGCGTTTGTTCCGTGCTATGCGTGCTTGTACCCGGTCAAATAGTTCCTGCGGAACTATGGCGGGAACGCCGCCGGGGATAACTACATCTTGATACCGATACTCGCCTATGTACTTTCTGTTTTTCAAGATGGCGTTGAAGCTACCTAAACTGTACGGCTTGTTGTGCTTGGTCTGCAACCCTCGCTCATTGAGAGATTCCACGATAGCGCGGACGGTTTCACCATCGGCATAGCGGGTGAAAATCTCCAATACCACGGGCGCGGTCATGGGGTCAACCGCCAATCGTTTATCACTTCCCAACACATACCCCAACGGAATACCGCCACCGTTGTTCAACCCCTTTAGGGCGTTTTCTTTCTGTCCTCGGTGTATCTTCTCGGACAGTTCAACGGAATAAAACTCGGCGTACCCCTCTAACAGACTTTCTAGCAAAATACCAGTGCTGTCCTCTGCGATAGCTTCCTTTGCCGATACCACCTTAACGCCGTTTTTCTTCAAAATGGCTTTGTAGTGGGCGCTGTCATATCGATTCCTGGCGAACCTGTCCAACTTCCAAACAAGGACAATATCAAACAGGCCGTTTGCGCTGTCCTTAATCATGCGTTGGAAATCCGGGCGGTTATCTGTTTTCGCGGACAATGCACGGTCAATATAGGTGCTTAACACCGTTATGCCGTTGCGCTCGGCGTATTCCTTGCACTCCCGAAGCTGCCCCTCTATGCTTTCCTCACGCTGACTGTCGGAAGAATAGCGGGCATAAATTACAGCTTTCATATCTGCACAACCTTTCGTTACTCTGTGGGTGGCTTGCCCGCCTCACTGGTGGGCGTTTCCCTTGATGTCCTGCCATTCAAAAATCTCCGTTTGTCAAGGTCTGGCGCAGCCAGTTCATTTTAACCTTGACGGGCGGAGATCTTTTGAATATTCTCCGCAAGGGGAAACTCCCGCCTTATTTTCGCTGTTCCTCTAATAGCTTTGTCAGCGTTTCACGCAGTTTTTCACTGACCGGGGAAGTCGGGTCAAAGCACATATCTACAAACTGCCGAAGTTCTTTGTTCTCCTGTGTAATGGCTTCCACCACTTTCGGCTTATGCTCGTATAGCTTCCCCTCCGGCTGCTCTGTTCGGGCAAAAATGTAATCCAAAGAAACATCAAAGAAATCAGCATACCAGAGCAAAATCTTTAGCGGCGGGGAGGACTGTCCGTTTTCATAGCGGTTCACACTGGCTTGTGTTGCGCCCATCAGCGCGGCCAATTTAGCCTGTGACACGCCGACACTTTCACGCAGAGATTTAAGCCGCTGCGCTACCTCTTGCATAGTCAACACTCCTTTCTTGTTTTTCTATAATACAATATACGAGTTAAATAGTCAACACGAATATAGCATAAAACGAGGCGGTCAGAATAAATACTCTGACCGCCTCTGAACTAACAAAGACTTATTTAGAAAATGCCCGGTACAGGAAGGTCACGATTTGGGCGCGGGTGCAAGTGGTATCGGGAGAGAAAGTCGTTTTGCTTGTGCCGCTTGTCACACCTTGTTCAACCGCCCAATCAACAGCGGGAGCATAAATCGTTGTAGTGGCTACATCGGTAAAGCTGCTGCTTTTTGTCGCAACGGGGAAGCCTGTCGCACGCCAGATATAAAGAACCGCCGAACTGCGAGTGCAAGGGGTATTTCCATTGAAAACAGTGCTATCTCTGGAAACGATATTATTTTCTTTCGCCCACAACGCGGCCTTATAAAAATAGTCGCTTTCCTTTATGTCGGTGAATGTGTTCGTCTTGCTAGTCGGTTCGGGCGAACCCTGTGACCGCCAGAGGAAAGTTAAAATCTGCGCCGTGGTGCAGGTGCTATTCGGGGAAAAGGTTGTTTTAGATGTTCCTGCTGTGATACCCTTATCGACTGCCCACAAGACAGAATCCGCAAAATAATCTGTTTTCACTACATCGCTGAATCCGCCGACTTTTTCTGCCGTAACACTGGGAGTGGGTGTCGGAGTAGGCTTAGATGTAGAGGCGGAAGAAGATATTTTAGCGGTTATGCCTTTCAACTGAACGGGGGTAGTCTGCATTGCAAAGTCATAGGGGTCTTTGTCATTTCCGATTCCGTTCAAGTAACTGGAGCGCCCCCAGAACCAAACAGAACCGTCTGTTTTAACCGCTGCAACACTCAAACTGCCACAAGTGACCGCTGCAACACTATCCAACACTTTACAAGGGGTCAACTGGTATGGGATGCCCTGTGTAGAGTAATCCGTCCCGCTATAGCCGTTGCCGACATTTCCACAGTCATTTTCACCCCACATCCAAAGTGAACCATCTGCTTTCACGGCAGCAGACACACTTAAATTGTTGCCAACTGACACCACATTGTCCATCACTTTGCAAGGCGTTTTATAGGTATCCCAACCGGCGCTTCCGTTTGCCATCTGTCCACTCGCATTAAAGCCCCAGACCCAAAGAGAGCCATCCGTCTTGACAATGGTTGTCACATGACCGCCACAGTTCACAGAACGAACATTTTCCATAATTTTAATCGGTACGGTTTGAAGTGAATCTCCATCATAATATTCGTTGCATAATCCGGATTTAGCACCCCACATCCAGAGAGAACCGTCCTTCTTAATTGCGGCCGTATTAGAGCTGTCGCAACTGACAGCAACAACATTTTCCAAAACACGGACAGGAACAGCGGAATCATTTGTAGTGCCATTCCCTAACTGCCCGGATAAATTCCCTCCCCACATCCAGAGAGAACCGTCTTCTTTGATTGCGGCATAAGTATCATAAGTATCATTAGACGCACTGACAGAAACTACTCCGTCCATGATTTTTTTAGAAGTAAAGCGCTTAATGTAGTTATAATTTTTGTCATAGTAACCATGTCCGAAAGTCCACAGCGAACCATCAGTTTTCACAACAGCGTATTCTGACGCTTCACAACTCACTGTGCGCACATTCTCCATAATTTTCGTGAACACTGGTGAAGTTCCGCGGTTTTCCAGTCCTAAATCCTGATAGTCTGGATCACTTACCCAAAGTGTTCCATTGGCATCTACAACTGCCAGTCCGTTAAAGCCTAAACTGATTGTATTTACTTGCCCCACCGTGGCAGAATCAGCGGCCAAGGCGGGAACGCTCATTCCCAAGCAAAGCATAAGGACGAGCGCAAGAGATAAAATACGCTTCTTCATCTTTCTTCCTCCCTAAATAAATATTTTGCCGAAGATTGCTGTTTTTAGTCTAACACATATTTTTCATTGGTGCAATCACTATTTGTGAGGCGTTGCCTAACATACATTTCTAATGAATTTGGGTACACTTTCGTTAGGTGGTGGCTCACAGAATGAAACAGCTTGTATTCGATGAGGATATTTATAATACGATACGGCGTAATATTAAGAAATATCGTAAACAGCGCGGCCTAACGGCTGCGGAATTGGCAGAACGAATTGGTCGCTCACATGACTTTATGCGACAGATTGAGAGCGAAAAGGTTGCCTACAATTTCAGCGTGGATACCTTTTATAGAATTTCTGTAGCACTGGACATCAGCTTAGACCAGTTAATAGAGAAAAGTGAATGAAAAGCAGCCCTTACGGATTAAGACCGTAGGGGCTGTCTTTTTTATTCTTGGTTATCGTTAGTAATGTTTAGCTTTAACGGATGGGGGAGTGATTGTCCATCTAACGGTTTTGAAATACCTAATTCTTGAAAAAGTTCCTCTCCCCATTTTTGATGTATGACAGCATTCTTGATGATTTTTGTCATTTGTTCACCAGAAATAAGGAAATATTTGCTCTCGGAGCCTTCTTTAGTGTTGCAAAATTTTTGCTTAGCATAATCAATCATTTTAGTGTAGACATTTGGTGATACATGTCCCTTTGCGTTCTCCGCAGTAGCAATATCTTTAATCAGGGAAAAGATACTATTCCGACCAACCAACATCAGATAATCTTCATCGATGCAGAATACCGCATCCTCAACATCACACAATGCACTCTTTTTGATGTTGTCGGTATATGCTTTAGTTGTTGTGATTTTAGTAAACGAACGAACAAGAGTTTCTATGCATTCTGATGTTTCATCAATACATGAGTCTATACCCAATAAATACTCTAATCTTACATCTAATGCTTTGGCAATATCCACAATATCTGATAATGCAACAGAACGGCTATTATTTTCAATTCTGGATACTTTCGATTTATCGGCATGAATCAGTCTGCCCAATTCTCCTTGGGTCAAGTTCTTACTCTCTCGCACTTCTTTTATTCGCGAAGCGATTTGAAGTAGTTTTCCTTCATCAAAATTTGACATAACAAGCACATCCTTTCTGAATAAATTATAGGCTTTTCCTCACTATTAGTCGAGTGCTTGTTGCAGATTTGGAAACACTGTTGCAGATAATCCAACTCCTATTGATTTGATACGGATTTTTGCTACAATCACTCTACGAGGCAAGCCTTGTAAAACATGCGTTGGTGTGAAGCTGACACCAACGCAGAAAGGAGACCTTATATGTCCCAGAAAAAGAAAATCACCACAATCCAACTTATTCCCACCGATGACGGGCGAACGCTTATTCTCTACGCTGATAGCGCTGCCACAGCTAAACTGGCGGCTGGAAAAGTGGGCGAGACAGAGTTTACGGCATTTTGCATCGAAAGCGATTGCGCTGCAACGATTATCTTTGAGGAAGGAGTTCCCCAGAAAATCGTCATGAACTAAATCATAACACAGAGCTGTTCTATCGGCTTGACGGGGAGAAAGGAGCACACAATGCCCTACAAACTGAATGTTGATTTGCCTGCTGTTAATGCCGGCTATGACTATGCTGTATTGACGGGAAAGGCTGATATTTTCCCCTATGAGGACGGGAGAAAACTTTCTGCGCGAACCGGCGTAAAGTTGACCCTTGCACTGCAAGGCGCGCGCCTCGCCCCTCTTACAGTCAAGTATGACCACGACCCGCTGACAAACGTCTCTGATGGGGAAATTGAGGAAGCTGTTATGAACTGTAAGCCTTTGTTTGTACAGATTCCCGACTGCGCTGTGAGTCTTTTTTCCAGCAATGGTAGCGGTATCGGTATGACCGCTACCGCCCAGACCGCCCAGATCGTTACCCTTAACAGCAAATAAAACTTAGGGCAGACATAGGTTTTCCTATGTCTGCCCGGAAAGGAATCTTACATGGAGCAAGTGAAAAATCTGATTTTCCACGAAAATTTCACCTTGTTTGCTGTCGCATTTGCCCTCGTTTTGACCATGGTTATCTGCCTTGTTCAAGTCATTCGTACACCGCCGATTTTGAAACGGCGATTTGACCGCGCTGTGCGGTGCTGTGGACTGCATAACGCGCAAAACGAATACCCTGTGTTGGTCAGCGTCAAACGAGATAAAGACAAGTCCCACGGCTTGATTTTGAAGGTCAATAATAAGGGGTTGTCGCTGCCGGATTTTAACAGTCATTATGAGCGACTGCGGGTAACAATAGGTGGAATCTTCCGTATGGAGTACGGGCGTAATATAAACTATACCCTTCTATACTTTCTTCCGCAAAAATACATTCGCCCCGCCTTATTCACGCACGATGATTCAGCTTTAGGCAGTATTGATGTAAAACATATCATCAATATGCTCATCGTTGGTGCGACTGGCACAGGGAAAACCGTTGCCCTTAAAATCCTGCTTACGAAAATCGCACGCTTTCAGTCGGACGCGAAAATCTGGTTACTTGACTTCAAGCAATTCGATTTTCAGAATCTTTCTGACAAGCCCAGATATTACGGCTATGCAGACTGTTTGCAGGGCTTAGAAGATTACTATGCGGCGTTCAAGCAGCAGCAGGAAAGCGGTACAGCGGGTGCGCCCCAATATCTTATCATTGATGAATGGGGTAGCTTTCTTCTATCCTTGGATAAGAAAACCGCCGAGCAGGCAAAGACGAGACTCGCGGAGCTGCTCATGTTAGGGCGGGCATATCGCTTCTTTCCGATTATCGGAATCCAAAGACCGGACGCGGCTTATTTTGCCGGGGCGAGAGATAACTTTCAATGCTGCCTTGCCCTTGGCAATCTTAGTCGTGAGGGGCGGAAAATGCTGTTCCCGGATGAAGTTGCAGAATCCATTACACAGTGCAGCAAACGCGAGGGGCATCTTTATATTGATGGCGTTGGTATCGAGAAAATCAGAATTGCAGAGGTGCAGAGCATGGCTGCTTTGGACGAGGCGATTCAAGAGGCAATGAGCCGTTAAAACGGGCGGAGCGGGCGGCGAAGCAGCGCGAGAGCCGCCGAACCGCCCGCCGCCGCAGGCGGCTTAACTTGATATTTTATGAACATTGACAGAATCCCGGATGTGCGGCCAGACACGGCGGAAACGCCTGTGACGGTCAAACGATGCGGGAATGTGATTGAAGTTCGCTATATGCGTTCCACTCCATGTGCTGTCATTGAAAAGGTAAACGCCGACTTATATGTTGATAAGCGAACGGGCGAAGTCAAAGAGTTCTGTCATTCCGCAAACCGGGCAGACAGCAAAGCCAGTGTTGCACAATCGCTCCGCAAGCTGCGCGACTTAATCAATGTCAATCTAACAGCCCCGGAAACGGCATTGTGGGTAACGCTGACATATAAAGAAAATATGCGGGATGAAAGGCGCGTCTACGAGGATTTCCGCCGTTTCTGGCAGCGGTTTCGGTACTATCTCAAAAAGCATGAATACCAACCTGCGGAATATATCACAGCAGCAGAACCGCAAGGGCGGGGCGCATGGCATTTGCATTGCCTCTTTCTGTTCCCGGAAAAAGCACCTTTCATTCCTAATGCAGATATGGCGCGAATTTGGGGGCATGGATTTACCAAGACCAAAAGCATGCAAGGGATTGACAACCCCGGCTTGTACCTAACCGCATATCTGGGCGATATGGAATTGTCGGAAGCGCTCCGCGCCGGAAATGCAAAAGGACAGATAGCCGAGGCGGAAATAGCAGACGAACAAGGCAAGCACCGAAAGAAAGCGATCATCAAAGGGGCGCGTCTGCACCTATATCCACCCGGCTTTAATCTGTACCGGGCAAGCCGGGGCGTGAAAAGGCCGGAGATATGGCAGACAACAGAAGCCGAAGCGCAAGCATTGGTACACGGCGCACCGCTCACCTACGAAAAGACAATCTCCATCACCGATGAAGCCGGGGCAGTCAAGAACATTATCAACTATCGACAATACAATAGTGCCTCAAAGGAGGGAGGCCGGCTTGACACAGCGCAAGAAGCAATACCATCCAAAGATACCTGACTATGAATTAGAGGCGATTGCCCGCTGTCTGCTCCCAGATATGCAAAGTTATTTTGAAAGCAACGAGGGCAAGCGAGCCTTTGCCGAATGGCAAGCACAGCAGCAAAAACAGGGGGATAATCCCAAATAACAGCGGCGGCAGTATGTACCACACATACCGCCGCCGTTTTGCGTTACACTATTTCGTCCAAATAAATGATAAATCCGAACCCATTCCCTATCGGAAAAAGGTTCGGATTATCTTGATTTGGTGGACTTGAAGGGGATCGAACCCTCGACCTCTCGGATGCGAACCGAACGCTCTCCCAAACTGAGCTACAAGCCCGAATATATGTGTCAAGAAAAGCGTTTTGAGCAAACTCAACTGAACAGGGAAGAACGGGGACTGCTTTCTGTACCGCTTCCGCTCCCAACTGAGCGAATCGCCCAAATGTCAGCTTTTCGCAAGCAATTTACCAATCAGACCAAACTCTATTCGTTTAATTAGCTAAACTACCCTTGACAATTATTAATTATAACGGTAGAATAATTTCATGTCAAGCACTTTTTCCAGTGCAAAGCAAAAACAGCGTGCAGCAGCCAGCTGTGCCAAAAGGAGAATTTAACATGAAAAACAGCGAAAAAACAATGGAAAAGATCGTAGCGCTCTGCAAGGGCCGCGGCTTCGTATACTCCGGCTCGGAGATTTACGGCGGTCTTGCAAACACCTGGGACTACGGTCCGCTCGGCGTTGAGTTCAAGAACAACGTCAAGGCAGCATGGCGCAAGAAATTTGTGCAGGAGAGCCAGTACAATGTAGGTCTTGACTCCGCGATCCTGATGAACCCGATGACCTGGGTTGCTTCCGGTCATGTTGGCGGCTTCTCTGACCCGCTGATGGACTGCAAGGAGTGCAAGGAGCGTTTCCGTGCCGACAAGGTAATTGAGGACTGGTGTGCTGAGAACAACTACGATCTCGGCAAGAGTGTTGACGCACTCAGCCAGGCTGAGATGAAGGCATTCATCGACGAGCATGAGATCGCATGCCCGACCTGCGGCAAGCACAACTGGACCGACATCCGTCAGTTCAATCTGATGTTCAAGACCTTCCAGGGCGTTACCGAGAACGCGAAGAACGAGCTGTATCTGCGTCCGGAGACCGCACAGGGCATCTTCGTAAACTTCCAGAATATCCAGCGCACCACCCGTAAGAAGATTCCGTTCGGCGTTGGTCAGGTAGGCAAGTCCTTCCGCAACGAGATTACTCCGGGTAACTTCACCTTCCGTACCCGCGAGTTTGAGCAGATGGAACTGGAGTTCTTCTGCAAGCCGGGCACCGACCTTGAGTGGTTCAAGTACTGGAAGGATTACTGCCACAACTTCCTGCTGTCTCTCGGCATGAAGGACGAGAACCTGCGTCTGCGCGACCATGATCCGGAGGAGCTGTCTCACTACTCCAACGCTACCACCGATATCGAGTTTATGTTCCCGTTTGGCTGGGGCGAGCTGTGGGGTATTGCCGACCGCACCAATTTCGACCTGACCCAGCATCAGAACACCTCGGGTGTTTCGATGGAATACTTCGATCAGGAAGCAAATGAGAAGTATATTCCGTATGTTATCGAGCCTTCGCTTGGTGCTGACCGTGTTGCACTGGCCTTCCTGTGCGACGCTTACGACGAGGAAGTCGTAGGTCAGGACAAGAACGGCAAGGACGATGTTCGTACCGTTCTGCGTCTGCATCCGGCTCTGGCACCGTTCAAGGCTGCTGTACTGCCGCTGTCCAAGAAGCTGACCGACAAGGCTATGCCGATCTGGCAGGAGCTGGCTAAGCAGTTCTCTGTTGATTTTGACGATGCAGGCTCTATCGGTAAGCGCTACCGCCGTGAGGACGAGATCGGTACGCCGTACTGCGTAACCGTCGATTTCGAGACCGAACAGGATGGCTGCGTAACCGTTCGTGACCGTGATACTATGGAGCAGGAGCGCATCAAGATTGAGGAAGTTGCTGCTTATATCGCAAAGAAGATCGAGTTCTGATTTTTCGCTGCTGAACATTGATCATCAAAACCGCTGCACAATCCCTGTGCGGCGGTTTTCTTTTATTTGGATGGCGAACAGGAAACACCACCCCAAAACCTATCGAAAAAATAGGGATTGGACCATCGGAAATTGGGCAATCTGCCGGAACGAAAAAAGTTTGTCGGAAAGGGTTGACAGAAGAGGGGGAGTTTAGTATAATCATAGCAATCCCAGTGAAATAATATGAATTTAGGAGACGCGGTTATGCGATACTACTTTGAAAAGCTGCTCCGCTCGAATTTCCGATTTGGGCGAATGTGAACCTTCTTTTTAGTACACGAAACGAATCAATCACTTCAAACATGTATATAAAAAGGAGATTATTATCATGGCAACTATCAAGAATACCGAAAACTGGTCCTTTGAAACCAAGCAGCTGCACATCGGTCAGGAGACCGCTGATCCGGTTACCGATTCCCGTGCAGTTCCGATCTACCAGACCACTTCTTACGTTTTCCATGACAGCCAGCACGCGGCTGACCGTTTCGGTCTGGCTGACGCAGGCAATATCTACGGTCGTCTGACCAATTCCACGCAGGATGTGTTCGAGAAGCGCATTGCAGCACTCGAGGGCGGCGTTGCCGCTCTGGCTACCGCTTCCGGCGCCGCAGCGATTACCTACACCATTCAGGCACTTGCTCAGGCCGGCGACCACATCGTAGCACAGAAGACCATCTACGGCGGCAGTTACAACCTGCTGGCACATACTCTGCCGCAGTTCGGCGTTGAGACCACCTTCGTTGATGCACACAATCTGGAAGAACTGGAAGGCGCTATCAAGGACAATACTAAGGCGTTTTACATCGAGACTCTCGGCAACCCGAATTCCGATATTCCGGATATCGAGGCTATCGCAAAGATTGCGCACAAGCACGGTCTGCCGCTCGTAATCGACAACACTTTCGGTACCCCGTACCTCATCCGTCCGATTGAGTACGGCGCTGATATCGTTGTTCACTCTGCTACCAAGTTCATCGGCGGCCACGGCACGACCCTCGGTGGCATCATTGTTGATTCCGGCAAGTTCGACTGGAAGGCATCCGGCAAGTATGCACCGATCGCTGAGCCGAACCCGAGTTATCACGGCATCTCTTTCGCGGATGCAGTTGGTCCTGCTGCTTTCGTAACCTACATCCGTGCTATCCTGCTGCGTGATACTGGTGCTACCATTTCTCCGTTCAACGCATTTTTGCTGCTGCAGGGCACTGAGACTCTGTCTCTGCGGATCGAGCGTCACGTTGAGAACACCAAGAAGGTTGTTGAGTTCCTGACCAATCACCCGCAGGTTGAGCATGTGAACCATCCGTCTCTGCCGAACCACCCGGATCATGCTCTGTACGAGAAGTACTTCCCGAACGGCGGCGCATCCATCTTCACCTTCGATATCAAGGGCGGAAAGGAAGCAGCATTTAAGTTCATTGACAAGCTGCAGATCTTTTCTCTGTTGGCAAATGTTGCTGACGTTAAGAGCCTGGTCATCCATCCGGCAACCACCACTCACTCGCAGCTGACCGCAGAGGAACTGGAGGATCAGGGTATCCATCAGGGCACCATCCGTCTGTCCATTGGCACCGAGAATATCAATGATATTCTGGCTGATCTCGAGCAGGCATTCAACTAAGCTGAATATCGCGTATTCCTATTTTACCTCTTACAATTTGACGAGAAAAGACCCGCTAAAAGCGGGTCTTTTCCTATCTGTACAGCAGTTTCATCCCTCGATGATGGAAAAAATAAGTGCAATTTTATCAATCGGCATAATACCCCCCTTTTCGGTTTGCAGTTTATATAACTGGAAAAGGGAGCTTTATTTTTACAGCTGCGAGAAAACCTCGCCGATTGGCGCGTGAATGACCAGATCAGCACGGCGATCCGCAGGAGTAGGGGACTTATTGACCAAAACCAGCTTATTGCCGCGGTAATAGTCGATCAGACCAGCGGCCGGATACACAGCCAGTGATGTGCCGCCGATAATCAGAATATCAGCCTTGGAGATGTAGTCTACGCTCTTGTTGATCGTGTAGCTGTCGAGTCCCTCCTCGTACAGCACGACATCCGGCTTGATAATGCCGCCGCAGGAGCATCGCGGAATGCCGGTGCCCTTGGCGATATCCTCAACCGGATATGGCTTGCGGCAGCGCATGCAATAGTTTCGCAGCACCGAACCGTGCAGCTCAAGCACTTCCTTCGAGCCTGCCTTCTGGTGCAGACCGTCGATGTTCTGCGTTACAACGGCACGGCACTTGCCCTCGCGTTCCCACTCGGCCAGCTTGAGGTGAGCCGCGTTCGGCTTTGCATCAAGAGCCAGCATTTTCGCCCGATAGAAGCGATAAAACTCCTCGGTTTCGCTCAAAAAGAACGTGTGGCTGAGAATGGTCTCCGGCGGGTACTTGTACTGCTGATTGTATAGACCGTCCACCGAGCGGAAATCCGGAATGCCGCTCTCGGTCGATACGCCCGCGCCGCCGAAAAAGACAATGTTGTCGCTGCCGTCGATCCACTCTTTTAATTTAGCAATCTTCTCATCCATGATATTAGCTCCTTTCGTCGCTAATGAATTGAAAATTAAGGTATTCGGCACAGCCGAATGATTTAATGCACGCAAGAATAGCGGCATTTTCCATTCTCAATTCTCCATTATTTCGATTATTCGGTAATCGAAACTAAGCCCTCATGACGCGGCTTTGCCGGCGTTTCCTTCTCGATGTAGCCGATGGCTGCGGAGCAGACAACGATATGATCCTCCGGTACGCCGTACTCAGTCAGCAGTGCACGAACCTCAGGCACGTCGCAGGTCTCGCGCAGCTGGTTGATCCAGCAGGAGCCGAGGCCAAGCTCGGTAGCCATCAGCAGCAGATTTTCCATTGCAGCAGCGCCGTCTACCAGAGCGTGGTGCTCATCCCGCTTGTAGGAAATGATGATGTTGACCGGTGCACCGTAGAAATTGTACTGCGGACCGCGATTGTCTGCCTCAGCGACGGCACGAGCCAGCTGGAGTGACTTCTCTGCATTGTAAATCACGGTAAAGTGCCACAGGTACTTGCCCATGCCGGAAGGCGCCCATTCAGCAGCTTCAACAATCTGCATGATCTGATCCTTCGGCGGCAGCTCGGACTTGAACGCGCGCGTAGAGCGGCGAGACTTGATAACTTCCATCAGGTTAGACATAGGGAAAAACCTCCTGAAACAAATAGGGATTGATATTTATAAATATAGTATATAGCATTCTGGGTGTCGTTTCAAGACAACATGAACAAAAATACGGCTGCATCTGTAAATTATCTGTGAAAACAGCGGTTTATGTGGTATACTGATTCTAATTGAAAAATAATGCGGGAGGAATCTCTTACATGATCACTATCAGCGATCTTAGCTTAAACTTCAGCGGCGAGCCGCTGTTCAAAGATGTAAACCTGAAATTTACCCAGGGCAACTGCTACGGTGTTATCGGTGCAAACGGTGCAGGCAAGTCTACATTCCTGCGCATTCTGTCCGGCGATTTGGACCCGTCCACCGGTACGGTTTCGATTGCGCCCAAGACCCGTATGAGCGTACTCAAGCAGGACCACTTTGCCTTCAACGAGGAGACTGTTCTCAACACGGTTCTCGGCGGCAACGAGCGTCTGCTTGAGGTCATGCACGAAAAGGATGCGCTCTACATGAAGGATCCGTTCACCGAGGAGGACGGCAACAGGGCTGCCGAGCTGGAGTCCGAGTTTGCTGAAATGGGCGGTTGGGACGCCGAGACCGAGGCCAGCCAGCTGCTGAACGGTCTGGGTCTGGATGCAGATGCCATCCTGTACACCGAGATGAAGAACCTCGGTGACGTCGAGAAGGTCAAGGTGCTGCTGGCGCGTGCGCTGTTCGGCAAGCCGGATATTCTGCTGCTGGACGAGCCTACCAACCATCTGGATATTCAGGCAGTCCGCTGGCTGGAGGACTTCCTTGCCGATTTTGAGGGCATCGTCCTCGTTGTATCGCATGACCGTCACTTCCTGAACAATGTATGTACCCATATCGTTGATATCGACTACGGCAAGATCAAGCTGTATGTCGGCAACTACGAGTTCTGGTATGAGTCCTCTCAGCTGGTTCAGCGCATGATCAAGGATCAGAACCGCAAGAACGAGGAAAAGATCAAGGAACTGCAGAACTTCATTCAGCGTTTTGCGGCAAACAAGTCCAAGTCCCGTCAGGCGACCAGCCGCCGCAAGCTGATCGACAAGCTGTCCGTCGAGGAAATGCCGGCTTCGTCCCGCCGTTACCCGTGGGTAGCGTTTGACGCGGACCGTGAGGCAGGCAAGGACATTCTCGAGGTGCGCGGCATCTCCAAGACCATCGACGGCGAGAAGGTGCTCGACAACGTATCTTTCATCGTGCGCCGCGGTGACAAGATTGCGTTCATCTCGGATAACGAGCTGGCAATGACTACGCTGTTCCAGATTCTTATGGGTGAGATGAAACCGGATGAGGGCAGTTTCAAGTGGGGCGTTACCACCTCGCAGAGCTATTTCCCGAAGGACAACAACGAGTTCTTCGAGGGCCACGAGGAAAACATGCTCGACTGGATTGCACCGTATTCCCGCACGGATACACTGGAATCCACGCTGCGCGGCTTCCTCGGTCGTATGCTGTTCTCTGGCGACGATGTTTACAAGCCGGTTCGCGTACTGTCCGGCGGTGAGAAGGTTCGCCTGATGCTGGCGCGCATGATGCTGTTCGGCTCGAACGTGCTCGTCATCGACCAGCCGACCAACCACCTCGATCTGGAATCCATCACCGCAGTCAACAACGGCGTTCGTGATTTCAAGGGCACCGTGCTGTTTGCTTCCCACGACCACGAGTTCGTGCAGACCATCGCGACCCGTATTATCGAAATTCGTGAAAAGGGCGTTCTGGACAAGGAATGCACCTATGACGAGTTCCTCGAGTTCCGCGAGACCTACAAGGGCTGATGCCGGAGCGCTTTCGGCGCGGTCTGAACGGCCTGCTCGTGCTGCTGATACTGGGTGCGCTGGCATACGCCTCGGCGCTGCTGTTCGGCTGGAACTGTCCGATCAAATACTTGACCGGCGTGCCGTGTCCCGGCTGCGGACTGAGCCGCGCACTTGCCGCTCTGCTCCGACTGGACTTTCGTACAGCACTGCGGTTTCACCCGATGGTTTTCGTGCTGCCGCTGGTCGTTTTGTACGCGCTGTTTGGCAAAAAGCCGCTTTTCGGCTCCAAAAACCTCGAGCGCATGCTGCTGTGGAGCGTTATCGTGCTGGATATCGCAATTTGGCTGATACGTCTCGCGCTGCATGACCCGCTGATTTTTTGAAGATTTCCCGCTCGAACTGTACTGCACGGTTCGAGCGGATTTTGTTTTATTCGACATTTTGTGCAATATGCAAAGATTAGCCGGAAATTTGATCGGGTTTTACTGTACTTTTTCGTATGCACATGCTATACTGTTGCCAAAGGAGGGGATAGTTTATGATGTTTGGAATTGACAGCCTGTATATCTGGCTGGCTGTCATTATCATCAGTGTAGCGGTAGAGGCGTTTACACTCACATTGTGCGGCATCTGGTTCGCTGCCGGCGGTGTCGCGGCACTCATTGCAGCCAGCCTTTCGGTCGGACTGATGGGGCAGTGGATTGTGTTCATCGTGTTCTCCGCGCTGCTGCTTGTACTGGTGCGTCCGCTCTGCCGCCGTTTTCTCGGCAGCCGGCAGCAGGCGACCAACGCAGATCGTATCATCGGACAGACTGCCGTTGTTACCGAACCGATTGACAATGTTCTGGAGACCGGTGCGGTAAAAATCAACGGAAAGATCTGGACAGCCCGCAGTATGACTGACGCGCAAATTGCAATCGGGACAAGAGTCACGGTTGTGGAGATCCGCGGTGTCAAGGCGATTGTAAAACCGAACCAACTGTAAAGGAGCGTTATCATGGATTATATTATTGTACCCATCATCTGGATTGTGCTGATTGTTCTGCTCATCGCGTTCATTGCAAGCAATATCGTGATCGTGCCGCAGGCGAAGGCGTATGTTATCGAGCGTCTCGGTACCTACCGCGACACATGGAGCACCGGCCTGCATTTCAAGGTGCCGCTGTTTGAACGCATTGCCCGCAAGGTAACCCTCAAGGAGCAGGTAGTCGATTTCCCGCCGCAGCCGGTTATCACCAAGGATAACGTAACCATGCAGATCGACACGGTCGTGTACTTCCAGATCACCGACCCGAAGCTGTTTGCATACGGTATCGAAAGCCCGATGGCGGCAATCGAAAATCTGACTGCAACCACACTGCGAAACATCATCGGTGATCTTGAGCTTGACCAGACGCTGACCAGCCGCGATATCATCAACACCAAAATGCGCTCCATCCTCGATGAAGCGACCGATGACTGGGGCATTAAGGTAAACCGCGTGGAGCTGAAGAACATCATTCCGCCGGCTGCCATTCAGGAATCTATGGAGAAGCAGATGAAGGCCGAGCGCGAACGCCGTGAGTCCATTCTGGTAGCGGAAGGTAAAAAGCAGTCCGCGATTCTGGTGGCTGAAGGCGAAAAGGAAGCAACTGTTCTTGCTGCAGAGGCAAATCGCCTTGCCAAGATCAAGGAGGCCGAAGGTGAAGCGGAAGCGCTGCTTACCGTGCAGAAGGCACTGGCAGACTCCATCAATCTGCTGAATGAAGCGGCACCGACCGAGCAGGTTATCAAGCTGAAATCCCTCGAGGCATTCAGCAACGCCGCCGACGGCAAGGCAACCAAGATCATCATCCCGAGCGAGATTCAGAGCCTTGCGGGTCTGGCAACTTCATTCAAGGAAGTTATGACCGATCCGAAGCGCGAACAGCCCGAAAAGTAAAAATTGCGTTCAAGTCCTGCAGACCGTATCCGGCCTGCAGGACTTTTTTGCACGCAAAATTGTCATTTGTGTCTGACTCGATTCTTGACAGAAGTGGACTGGAATGTTATCATAAGTTGAATAGATATGCACATATTGCGGGAGGGATCAAATTGTCGGCAAAGCATACAGACGCAGAACTGGAGTGCTGCGAGGAGCATATCGTCCATACAGATGCAGTTATGGCAGCGCGCAGCGCCATGCCGGCAGAGGAGATCACTACAGCCGCATCAGATTTTTTCAAAGCGTTTTCCGACAAGACCCGCTTGCGGATACTGGCGGCGCTGGTGTCCGCGGAGCTGTGTGTCTGTGATATTGCGTCGCTGCTGAACATGAGCCAGTCCGCGATATCGCATCAGCTTCGTTTTTTGAAGCAGGCGCGGCTGGTCAAGAGTCGAAAAAACGGAAAAACAGTATACTATGCGCTGTGCGATGATCATATTCAGACCATTTTGGCACAGGGAATCGCGCACGTGCAGGAGGGATAAACGGAATGAGCGAAAATAACCGCCCTGATTCGGAACAGAAGAAGGACCAGACAACGGCGGAAGATATTTTAGCACAGGTCGATTCGATTTTAGCGGATCTGGAAAATTCGGCAGTAGCGCAGCTGTTTGCCGCTCCGGAAAAACCTAAACCCGAGGAGAACAAAAAACCGCCTGAAAAAGAAGAATCAGCGCCGCCCGGCGAGCCTGAGCCGCCGGACAAGAATGCGGAACAGCCGGAAGCCGATACATCGCACCAAAGTGAAAGCGAATCTCCGGAGGCGGAAACGCCGCCCGAGGAAGCGGCGGCAGCTGAGCCTGCAAAGCCCTCGGAGGAATCAGACGCAGCTGAGGAATCGCCGGAAAATTCGGAAGACGAATTTGACGAAGAAGAATCTTCGCCGGATGAGGCTGAAGACGAGGGCGACTGGGACGAACCGGAATTTGACGACGAAGGTATAGAGGACGAGCTTCCTGAGGAAGAACAATCAGAGGAAGCGGAATTCGAGCCTATCATAGAGGAAAAGCCGGACAGGCTGCAGAAGCTAAAAGAAAAACTGAAAAACCATGAAAAGGACAAGGCGGAGAAAAAGGAACAGGCAAAATCCGCACCTAAGGAGAAGCCTAAACCAAAGGATGAAAAAAAGCCGGAGGAAAAGAAGCCGGAACCGTCAGTAATCGAAGCTCCGGAGGACGCGGACGATACCACCGGTATGAATTTCGTGCAGAAGGCACAGTACCGGGCGAAAATGCGTCGGCGTGAGCAGACCCGTCTGCGGCGAGAAAATGCACGCCGTATACAGGAAGGCGCTGAAGTGACCTATCAGCCGATGACACGGCTGGATATGCAGAGTGTAGGTGCACGGCTGGCTGCCGCGGCAATCGTTCTTGTGGCCGGAATCGCAATGGGAGGTTCGAGCGCGGCATTGCCGCTCTGCCTGCTGGCGTTTTTGATCACAGCGCTGCCGATTGCAGCGCGTGTGCTGACCAATCTGACACACGGCTCGTTTTTCGATGAATATCTGCTCGTGCTAATAGCGTCTATCGGCGCATTCGCGCTCGGCAGCCGTGCAGAAGCAACGATCGTGCTCATCCTGTTTGAGATTGGCAAAATCGCAGGTGATATCGTTCTGGCATCCACCTATCAGGCGTTGCCGCAGCAGTATGATTTCATGCCGGAGAAGGCAACGGTCGTCAACATGAAGGGCGAACAGCGTCAGGTTCCGCTGGCAGATATCCGTCTGGGTGAGCTGGTTCTGGTGCACTCGGGTGAGCGCGTACCGATTGACGGTGTTGTGCTTCGCGGAGACGGCACGGTGGATGACAGCGTGCTTACCGGCGAAAACGTGCCGATGGCAGTTGATAAGAATACGCGTGTGCTGGCAGGCAGCCGGTATAACGGCTCTCTGATGCTGATTCGTGTGATCTCGCGCTACGAGGACTGCGCGGTTCGCCAGATTCGCCGCGTACAGAATGCAGCTGCCGAACACAAGGCAGCGTTGGAAAACAGTGCGCAGCGTAATGCCAAGCGCCTGGTTCCGGTTGTGATCGTCATTGCCGTACTGGCAGCCGCACTTCCGCCGCTGTTTATGCCCGGTTCGGATATGACCGGCTGGGTATATCGCGGACTGACGCTTCTCATCGCCTGCTGTCCGACCGCACTGGCGTTGGCTGTACCGCTTGCTTTTGTATGCGGCGGCGGCCGACTTGAGAGCGAAGGCGTTCACATGAAGGGCAGCGAAGCGATGGAACGGACTGCAGACCTGCGTCTGGTCGTATTCAACAAGACCGGCACAGTGACCACCGGCAATCTGCAGATTAAAAAGATTTATCCCACGCAGGAGTTCTCCGAAAAGAACTGTCTGGCACTTGCCGCAGCAGCCGAGCAGCTTTCGCAGCATCCGGTTGCACGCGCAATCGTACGTGCATGCCGGGAAAAGCTGCCGAAGATCGAGGAATTCGAGGAATTCCCGGGCCGCGGCGTGCGCGCCCGTATTGGTGATCATGTTCTGCTGGTAGGCAACCGAAAGCTGATGGTCTCTCGCGGTGTCAAGGGTTTGCCGGATATCGACGGCACGGTTGTTTACATCGCCTGTGAAGGAGAGCACATCGGCGTGATTGAATTGGAGGATACGGTTCGTCCGTCTGCTGCTGACGCGATCAAGAAGATCAAGGATCAGGGCGTTGAGCGTACTGTACTTATCACTGGTGACGCTGAGACACCAACCCAGCGAATTGCAAATGCCGCCGGTATCGATACCGTTCACTGCAGCTTGATGCCCGAGGAAAAGCAAGCGAAGCTGGACTTTATGATGCGCACGATTCCGACAGACGGTACGACCGCCTATGTCGGCGACGGCGTAAGCGATATCGAGCAGCTCAAGATGGCTGATGTCGGTGTGGTAATGGGCACGCGCGGCTCCCGCTATTCAGCGGATGCGGCGAATGTATTGATTACCGCAAATGATCTGAGCGGTCTCGGCGAAGCTGTTCAGGTCTGCAAGAGTACACACGGAGTGGCAATGCAGAATCTGACACTGCTGTCCGCCATCAAGCTGGTGCTTGCTGTACTGGCGCTGATCGGTCTGGCGCAGATGTGGATGGCAGTTATCGTCGATGCCGTACTCACGGTGCTGACTGTATTCAATACGTCCCGACTGCTCGGCAGTAAGCCGGAAATTTCAGAGGAATAAGCAAAACGCGAAGAAAGTGTAAGGGCTTTCTTCGCGTTTCTTTTTTGTTTTGTGTACTTTCTGCGCGAAAACAGTCAAAAACAGTATGGTTTTTTTCGGAAGGATATGATACAATAATCTGTATGAATGAAAATGGAGGAATACGTCTTGCATAAAAAGATGGAAGCCATTTTGTCCCGTGTACAGAAGCCGGCACGCTACGTCGGCGGTGAATGGGGCTCGGTGATGAAAGATAAAAAGAACATCGATCTGCGATTTGCGTTCTGTTTTCCGGATACCTATGAGGTTGCCATGTCTCACCTCGGTTCGCGTATCCTTTACGGCCTGCTCAATGATCAGAAGGGCATCTGGTGCGAACGCGTCTGCGCGCCATGGATCGACATGGAGGCTGAAATGCGCGAGGCCGGTCTGTCGCTGTATGGTCTGGAGAGCGGTGACCCATTGTCGGAATTTGATATTATCGCGTTTACGCTGCAGTATGAGCTGTCGTTTTCCAACATTCTGAATATGCTGGATCTCGGCGGTATTCCGGTGCTGGCAAAGGACCGTACCGAACTCAAGCATATTGTAGCCTGCGGCGGTCCGTGTGCCTACAATCCGGAGCCGCTGGCTGACTTCGTTGACCTGTTCATGATCGGCGACGGCGAGGAGATCATGCTGGAATTTACCGATCTGTACCGCAAGGCCAAGCGCGAAGGCTGGTCTAAGCAGGAATTCCTGATTGCGGCAGCACAGATCGAGGGCATGTATGTACCTTCGCTGTACGAGGTCAAGTACCACGAGGACGGCACAATTGAGAGCGTTACGCCGACACACGGCGCACCCGCACTCGTGCAGAAGCGCATCGTCAAGGATCTGGATACCATGTACTATCCGGAGTCCTTCGTCGTGCCCTCGACGGATATTGTGTTCGACCGTGCGATGATCGAGCTATTCCGCGGCTGTCCGCGCGGCTGCCGATTCTGTCAGGCCGGCCACACGTATCGTCCGCTGCGCACCAAGTCCAAGGAAGTGCTGCTCAAGCAGGCGCAGGCGGTGCTCAAGAACTCCGGTTACGAGGAAATCTCTCTGTCCTCGCTGTCTACCAGTGACTACGGTGAGCTGTCCGGTCTGACCGAGTGCATGCTCGACTATTGTGAGCCGCGGCATATCAGCCTGTCGCTGCCTTCTCTTCGTGCGGACAGCTTTTCCGCCGAACTGATGGAGCGCGTACAGAAAACCCGCAAAAGCGGCCTGACGTTCGCGTGTGAGGCAGGCACACAGCGCCTGCGCGACGTGATTAACAAGAACATCCGCGAGGAGGACGTACTCCACGCCTGCGAGATTGCCTTTCAAGGTGGCTGGAATAACGTCAAGCTCTATTTCATGATGGGTCTGCCGACCGAGACATACGAGGATCTGGACGGCATTTCCGACATTTGCAAAAAGGTCGCCTATTGCTGGCGTGAGAACACGCCCAACCGTGCGCGCGGCGTGCGTATCACAGCGTCGGCTTCGTGCTTTGTGCCCAAGCCACAGACCCCGTTCCAGTGGGACGCGCAGGACACGCTCGAGCAGTTCCGCGAGAAGCAGGCGCACCTCAAGGTGGTCATGAAAACCAAGAATGTCACCTACAACTGGCATGATGCCGAGACCTCGGTGCTTGAGGGCGTTATTGCACGCGGCGACCGCCGTCAGGGCAAGGCGATTCTGCTGGCGTGGCAGCGCGGCTGCAAGATGGACGGCTGGGATCAGTGCTTCGACTTTGACAAGTGGATGCAGGCGTTCCGCGACTGCGGACTCGATCCAGAGTTCTACGCATCCCGTCAGCGTCCGATGGACGAGGTGTTCCCGTGGGATCACATCGGCTGCGGCACACGCAAGGAGCATCTCAAGCGTGAGTGGGAACGTTCCCGCGAAGCGGCTATCACGCCGGACTGTATGCACCAGTGTGCCGGCTGCGGCGCAAGCGCTCTGCTGAAGGGAGGCAAGTGCCATGTTTAAGGCTCGAATGAAATTTGCCAAAGAAGGAAGAGCCAAGTATATCTCTCACCTTGATCTGATGCACGCTATGCAGCGTTCGATGGCACGCTGCCAGATGCCGCTGTGGTTCACCGAGGGTTTCAATCAGCACGCCTACGTTTCGGTGGCGCTGCCGCTCTCGACCGGCTACTCCGGCGAGTGCGAATTTCTGGATTTCAATATCACGGCAGAAGCCGTGCCGGAAAATGCGGTGGAAGCGCTCAATGATGTATTTCCCGAGGGCCTGCGTGCAATCGAGATTTACCCGCTTGCCGACGGCGGCATGAAGGTCGGTTCAATTGAATGGTCGCAGTACCGCATCACATGGGGTTTTGAGGATGGTACGCCCAAGGGCTTTGCCGCGGATGTGCGCGACCTGTTCCGCCGCCCGGTGGTCGAGATCGTCAAGCGCTCCAAGCGCGGCGAAAAGACGGTCAATATGCGTGAGCTGATGCGCGATCTGACCGTTACCGACGGCCCTGATGAGGTGACCGCTGTTGTCACCACCGCTGCCGGCAATAACAACATGAGTCCGGAATATCTGACTCGTGCCATCCGGCAGTATCTGCCGCAGTACGAGATTCCGTTCAGCGCGTACCACCGCATGAACGTGTTTACTTCTGACGGCACTCCATTTCGATAAAAGGAGAGTTTCATGGCAACCCAGAATGTTTCCGAAGAACAGCTGCAATCGCAGTTTACCTATATTGACGCAGTAGCCCGCCTATTGGGGGACAAGCGCCCAAAAGCCTATACGCATACGTTCGGCTGCCAGCAGAACGAGGCGGATACCGAGCGTATTCGCGGCATGCTGTCCGAAATGGGCTACGAAATGACCGATACGCCTGACGAGGCAGATTTTATCCTGTTCAACACCTGTGCTGTGCGTGAGCATGCCGAGGATCGTGCGTTCGGCAACGTCGGCGCACTCCGCCATCTGAAAAAGGAGCGGCCGGGCCTTGTTATTGCAATGTGCGGCTGCATGGCCCAGCAGGAGAAAAACGTCGAGAAGATTAAGAAAAGCTATCCGCAGGTAAATCTCCTGTTCGGCACGCATGCGCTCTGGCGATTTCCGTCGCTGCTGTACCGCGTGCTGACCGAGAAAAAGCGCGTGTTCGACATCGGCGGCGAGGACGATATCGCCGAAGGTCTGCCGGTGCTGCGTGCCAAGGGCGCAAAGGCGTGGCTGTCCATCATGTATGGCTGCAACAATTTCTGCACCTACTGCATCGTGCCGTATGTGCGCGGCAGAGAGCGCAGCCGCCGACCGGAGGAGATCGAGAAAGAACTGCGTGAGCTGGTCGCGGCGGGTTACAAGGAAATTACGCTGCTCGGGCAGAATGTCAACTCCTATGGTAAGGATCTCGGCATTGACGTGGATTTTGCCGATCTTCTGCGCCGTCTCAACGCCGTGCCCGGCGATTTCTGGCTGCGGTTTATGACAAGCCACCCGAAGGACGCGTCTCCCAAGCTGTTCTCTGCTATGGCAGAGTGCGATAAGGTTGCAAAGCAGCTGCATCTGCCGTTCCAGTCTGGCAGTGACGAGATTCTGCACCGCATGAACCGCCGCTATACGGCAGAGCACTACAAATCGCTGATTGCGGATGCACGGTCGAAGATGCCGGATATTACGCTGTCAAGCGATATTATCGTCGGTTTCCCGGGCGAAACGGACGAGGATTTCGAGCAGACCCTGAAGCTGGTGCAGGATACCCGGTTTGATCTGCTGTTTACCTTCCTGTATTCGCCTCGCACGGGCACGCCCGCAGCCTCCTATGAGGATAACGCTACGCCGCAGGATAAGCAGCGCCGCTTCGAGCGCCTGCTCAAGGCGCAGGATGAAATCGTTGCTGAAAAGCAGGCAGCTTATCAGGGCAGGAAGCTGCGGCTGCTCGTGGACGGCAATGCCAAGGGACCGGAATATCCGTTTACCGCCCGTACCGAGGGCAACCTGCTTGTCTGCGTGCGCGGTGACGATATCAAGATCGGTGAATTTATCGAGGCAGAGATCGAGAAAACCTCGCTTCGCTGTCTGTTTGCACACAAATTATAAGAAAGAGGTAAGAACATGGCTGAACTGACGCCCATGATGCAGCAGTATTTTGAGATCAAAAACAAAAATAAAGATTACATTCTGTTTTACCGTCTGGGCGATTTTTACGAAATGTTCTTTGACGATGCCAAACTGGTCTCCCGCGAGCTGGAGCTGACGCTGACCGGCCGCGACTGCGGTCAGGGAGAACGTGCACCGATGTGCGGCGTGCCGTATCACAGCGCGGAAGGCTATATTGCCAAGCTGGTGCAGAAGGGTTACAAAATCGCGATCTGTGAGCAGATGGAGGACCCGAAAAAGGCAAAAGGTCTGGTCAAGCGCGAGATCATCCGACGCGTGACACCGGGTACGGTCGTGGAAGCCTCCATGCTGGATGAAAACCGGAACAACTTTCTCGGCTGCGTATATGCAGCCGGTGGTTCCGTCGGCGTATGCTTTGCTGATATTACGACAGGTTCGGTGTACGCGACCGGCTCGGATAACTGGAATGACATCACCAGCGAGTTCGGACGCTTTGCGCCGCGTGAGGTGTTGGTCGGCGGCGGAGCCATTTCGGCAGACAGCCTTCAGTCCTTTCTGAAGGAACGTCTGGAGGCGCTCATAGAGCCGATGCCGGAGGAGTGCTTTGAGGCACAGCGCAGTGCGGAACGCATTCAGGAGCACTTCAAGGTGCAGGACTTTGACGCTGCCGGCCTGACCGACCTGCCGTGCACTGTGCAGTGCCTCGGCGGTCTGTTGGATTACCTCGAGCAGACGCAGAAGGCCAGCCTTTCCAGTCTGAATCAGCTGCAGGTGTACCATCAAGGCCAGTATATGGAGCTTGACCTGATCGCACGCCGCAATCTCGAGCTTTGCGAGACCATGCGCACCAAGGAGAAGAAGGGCACGCTGCTGTGGGTGCTTGACCACACGCGTACGGCAATGGGTTCGCGCCTGATTCGTCAGTGGATTGAAAAACCGCTGTATAATCCGCTGCATATTGCACGCCGTCAGCAGGCGGTAGGTGCATTGTGTGACGATGTAATTGCCCGCACGGCATTGACGGACGCACTCAAGCGGGTGTTCGATATGGAGCGCCTGATTGGGCGCGTAGCCTACGGCACTGCAAACTGCCGTGATCTGCGTGCGCTGTCGGCGGCAATTTCTTGCCTGCCGGAGATCAAAACGCAGGCTGCTCTGTTCGGACAGGCTATGCTGCGTGAGCTGACCGGCAAGATTGATCTGCTCGAAGACATTCGCGCGCTGGTCGAGCAGGCCATCGTGGATGAGCCGCCAATTCTTCTTCGGGAAGGCGGCATGATCCGCAAGGGCTTCAACGAGGAGATTGACCGTCTGCGCGACCTTGCGTCCGGCGGTAAGGGCAAAATTGCCGAAATCGAGCAGGCGGAACGCGAGCGTACCGGTATCAGCAAGCTGAAAATCGGCTACAACCGCGTGTTCGGCTATTATATTGAGGTCAGCCGCTCCAATGCGGAGGCGGTTCCGGAGAACTACATTCGTAAGCAGACGCTTGCGAACAGCGAGCGCTATATCACCGAAGAGTTGAAACAGCTCGAGAGCACCGTGCTCGGTGCGCAGGAACGCCTGACCGCACTCGAGTATGAGGTGTTTGTCTCTGTGCGTGACCAGATTGCCGCCGAGGTACACCGCGTGCAGAAAACCGCGCAGGCCATCGCAACGCTTGACGTTCTGTGCGCTCTGGCTGATGTGGCATGTGATAACAACTATGTTTGTCCGGTGGTGGATTTTTCCGACCGCATTGACATCAAGGACGGCCGTCACCCGGTTGTTGAGAAAATGCTGTCCGACAGTCTGTTCATCCCGAACGACACCTTGCTCGACAGCAAGGAAAACCGCGTCGCTATCATCACCGGCCCGAATATGGCAGGCAAATCCACCTATATGCGGCAGGTGGCACTGATTACCATCATGGCGCAGATTGGTTCGTATGTACCGGCCTCGTCTGCGCATATCGGCGTGGCAGACCGCGTGTTTACCCGTGTCGGCGCGTCGGATGATCTGGCGAGCGGTCAATCCACCTTCATGGTGGAGATGAGCGAGGTCGCGGATATTCTGCGGCACGCTACCAAGTCCAGCCTGATTATTCTGGATGAGATTGGCCGCGGCACCTCTACCTATGACGGCATGAGCATTGCCCGCGCAGTTGTAGAGTATGTAGCGGACAAAAAGCGCATCGGCGCACGCGCGCTGTTTGCAACGCATTATCACGAGCTGACCGTGCTTGAAGATCTGGTCAAGGGCGTCAAGAATTACAATATCGCGGTCAAAAAGCGCGGTGATGACATTACGTTCCTGCGCAAAATCGTGCGCGGCGGCGCGGATGACAGCTATGGCATTGAGGTTGCAAAGCTGGCCGGTGTGCCGAATCCGGTCATCAAGCGAGCAAAGGCTGTGCTGGCTGATCTGGAATCCACCATGCCAAAAATCGAGCTGCACGCCGTAGCTGAGGAACCGGAAGACGTTCCGCAGATGACGATAGATTCGCTCTCCGGCGATGCAGTCGCAGAGCGGCTGCGTGCACTGCAGGTGGACACCATGACGCCGATCGAGGCGCTTAACGCACTGTATGAGCTGAAAAAGCTGGTTTAATCATTTATCAGGGCAGGAAAGACCAACCATGATTTGTTCCGGAAAGGAAAACAAAGAAAAATGGCAGTGATTCATGAATTATCTCCGCATCTTGCGGATCTGATCGCGGCAGGAGAGGTTGTTGAACGGCCGTCCTCTGTGGCGAAGGAGCTGGTCGAGAATGCGATTGACGCAGGTTCTACCCGCATTACGGTGGAGATCGAAAACGGCGGCATTACCTATCTGCGTATTGCGGATAACGGCTGCGGCATGTCGGCAGAGGATGCACCTGTGGCCTTCCGCCGCCACGCGACCAGCAAGCTGCGTACCGAGGAAGATTTGAATGCTATCGGCACATTGGGCTTCCGCGGTGAAGCACTGGCTGCGATTTCGTCGGTTACGCGCATTGATCTGTTTACGCGTCAGGCGGGTTCGATTGCGGGTCTGCACCTGCATCTGGAAGCCGGTGAGATTCAGACACAGGAGGAAGCCGGCTGTCCGGAAGGCACAACAATCGTTGTGCGCGACCTGTTCTTCAACACACCGGCTCGCATGAAGTTTCTCAAAAAGGACTTCACCGAGGCAGGTTACATTCTCGGCGTAGTACAGCATGCGGCGCTCTCCCATCCGGAGATTGCGTTCACGCTCATTCGCGACGGCAAGCAGGTATTCTCGTCGGACGGCAAGGGCAAGCTGATTGCACCGGTGTTCGGCGTATTCGGCAAGGAAATGACTGCCAATATGATTGAAGTGCCGATGACCGAGCGCAACGGTATGACCGTGCACGGCTACATTGTCAAGCCGCACGCCGGACGTGCCAACCGTTCCATGCAGCACTTTTTCGTCAATGGCCGCTATGTCAAGAGCCGTCTTATGCAGGCGGCGATGGAAGAGGCCTATCGCAATGCGATCATCACCGGCAAATATCCGTCTGGTGCGCTTTTCCTGGATTTGCCGCTGTCGGCGGTTGACGTCAACGTGCATCCTGCAAAAACCGAGGTCAAATTTTCGCAGGAAAAGCCGATTTTCGAGGTTGTGTATATTGCCTGCAAGAATGCACTTGCCGCAAACGACAATATGCCGCATCTGGAGCACAAGGAAAAGGAAGCGCCTGCCAAGCCGCGCGAAGATAATCTGACGCATGAGCAGCAGCGGTTTGCGATTCCAAAGCCGGTAGACCCTAAGCCGTTTGTCACGCCGAGTGTCAAGCCAACACCGATTGCACCGGTAAAGAACGACGAGGAAGCACCGGATTTAGAGGATTTCCTCGTGTCCATCCCGCCAAAGGCAGAGCGTCCGCGCAGTGCATCGAGTTATCTGTCCGCGCCGCGCATACTGCAGGAGGAACCGCAGGAACCAGTTCGTACGCGAATGGCACAGCCGGTCGAGCCGGTCACAGAACCGACACCTGCCGTGCATACGCCGGCACCGGAGCCGGAAGATGAACCGATGGTTGTTGTGCCGTCTGTCAGTGCACCGGAGGTCAAGGGTAAGCCGCAGATCCTGCAGCCGCTGGATACCGGTGTGCGTGTGATCGGCGAATGCTTTCAGACGTACATCATTGCTGAGGACAAGGACGGCTTGATTCTCATCGACAAGCATGCCGCGCATGAACGCATTCTGTTCAACAAGCTGCGTGCGGAGACCGATATGCCACAGCAGCAGCTTCTCACGCCTGTAATTGTTGAGCTGACCGGCGAGGAAGCCGCCGCTGTGCAGTCGCAGATCGAGGACATCCGTCAGGCAGGCTTTGCCATCGACAGCTTTGGCGAGAACAGCTTTGCCGTACGCAGCGTGCCCGCTTATCTGGATAGCGGCGATGTGCAGAGCGTCATCAGTGAATTGGCCGAAAAGGCGATGAACAGCCGTACCACCGTGCCGGATCGTCTGGACGATTTGATTCATACAGTAGCATGCAAGGCGGCTATCAAGGCAGGTAAGCCGACCACGATGACTGAGCTGCAGGACCTGTGCGAGCGGGTGCTGAGCGATGACAACGTGCGTTCCTGCCCGCATGGCAGACCGACGACCGTTCGTCTGACCAAATATGAGCTTGACAAGATGTTCAAGCGTGTAAATCAATAAAAAGTGAGGAAACAGCATGGAAAACCGTTTGATCTGCATCTGCGGACCGACTGCCAGCGGCAAAACCGCCTTATCGGTCGTATTGGCGCAACAACTGCATACTGAGATCATTTCTGCGGATTCCATGCAGCTTTACCGCGAAATGGATATCGGCACCGCCAAGCCTGATATGAAGGAACGGCAGGGCGTACCGCACCATCTGTTCGATGTGTGCGAACCCGGCGAAGCGTTCTCGGTGGCACGGTATGTCGAACTGGCGGACGCTGCTGCGCAGGATATTCTGTCGCGCGGCATGACGCCGATTGTTGTCGGCGGTACAGGATTGTACATGGACGCGCTCATCGAGTGCAGCGTGTTCTCCGGCGATGAGACCGACCTGACCGTGCGTGAGAAATATCAGCGGATGGCGGCTGAGCAGGGCAATCAGGCGGTGCATGACTGTTTGGCCAAGGTAGATCCGGCCGGAGCGGAACGTTTGCACCCGAATAATCTCAAGCGCGTCATTCGTGCTCTTGAGGTGTACGAGCAGACCGGTATGACGATCGACGAATTTAACCGCAGGAACAAGCGCCCGGAGCCAAAGTATGATGCGCTCAAGATCGGTGTTTGCCCGTCTGACCGTGAAATTCTGTATGACCGCATCAATCGCAGAGTGGATCTTATGCTGGAAAACGGTCTGCTGGATGAGACGAAACGGCTGGTGGAACGCGGTCTGCTGATCGGCACTGCCGCGCAGGCCATCGGCTACAAAGAGCTGCTCGGCTATCTGAACGGCGAGCAAACATTGGAAGAATGTACCGAATTGCTCAAACGGCGCAGCAGAAATTATGCAAAACGTCAGCTTACCTGGCTGAAAAGGGATGACAGCATCCACTGGATATATTATAATAGTGGAGAAGAACTTCCTTTCGTCTTACAGGAAACGACAAAATATCTCCAAAACCACGGTGTACAATGATACCATAAATTGTAATTTCAACTGGAGGAATCATTGTGCGAAACGAAATCAACTTACAGGACAGAATGCTCAGTGCACTGCGTCAGCAGGCGCAGAACATCACCGTATTTTTAACGAATGGGTTTCAGATGCGCGGTATCGTCCGCGGATTTGACAGCTTCGTTGTGATTTTGGAGAGCGACGGAAAACAGCAAATGATCTATAAGCACGCAATCTCTACTCTGATCCCGCAGCATAGAGTCGATCTCCATGCACCGAGAGGGGAGCGTGCGGAACAGTGAACATATACGAGGTCTTTACATGGGACAACAGACAAAAAGCACAAAATCCAAGCCGCGAAAACGGCGGAATGACGGCGGAAACCGCGTTGTATTTATCATTGCGGCGGTGCTGATGGTGATTTATCTGGGAGGCCGTCTTTCTAACGCGTTTTCGGCTGCACCGGAGACCACACCGGCTCTGCATGTCACAGTTAATGACAGCTTTACGAGCGATGGCTGGTTCTTCCGCGATGAAGAACCGATCGACAATGCCACGGGCAGCTCGGTCAAGCACATCGTGTACAGCGGTGAACGCGTACAGCAGGACGCACCGTTGGCGATCATCTATTCTGATCAGGAATCTATGGATCTGAGCCGACAGCTTGATCCGCTGGAGGAACGTATTTCTCTTCTGGATACAGCGCTGCAGTCCACATCGGACAGCTCAAACATCGCAAAGCTGGATCAGGTCATCACGCTGACGATCGAGCAGCTGGCCGAGCAGGTGAAGGAAGGCAGCGGCTCTTCGGTCGCGTCTGCCGCAAGTTCGCTGCGCACGCTGTCGCTGCGCCGCGAGGCCGGCAATGTGGATACCAACGAGGTATCTGCCGAACGTGACGCTTTGGTTTCTGAGCAGTCCTCACTCGAGCATCAGCTTACCGGCCGAACCACGGAACTCACTGCATCCTCGTCCGGATATTTCTCCGAGGTAGTGGATGGATACGAGAGCATTCTCACACCATCCTCACTGGATGAGATGACCGTGGAGCAGTTTGACAAGACCGTTGCGCAGCAGCCGTCTGCTGAGAACAGCAATTCGCTCGGCAAGATCGTTAAGGGATTCAACTGGTATCTGGCAGCTAAGATTCCGGCCGAGCAGGCCGAGCGTCTGCAGGTCGGTCAGGAGCTGACAGTAAACTTTACGCAGGCTTCGATGGAATCCAAAGTAACCGTGCATTCCATCAACCATCAAGGTGACAGTGATACGGCTCTGCTGGTGATGGAAGGCACAGAATTCAGCAGTGAAATGGTTTCCATGCGCGAACAGCCGATCGAAATTATCATTGCGACCTACACCGGACTCAAGGTGCCGAAGAGTGCCGTCCGTGTGCAGGAACAAACAGACAGCGACGGAAAGACCACGCAGATCCCCGGCGTATTCATCCTGAGCGGCTCGATACAGAAATTCAAAATGATCAACGAGCTGTTTGAGGCGGACGATTATTATGTCGTCGAACAAAGTGCGACCAACTCCGATATGCTGGTCGAGCGAGACCAGGTTATCGTTCAAGGTAAAAATCTGCAAAACAATATGGTGGTGAAGACATGACGGAGCAAGAAAAGAAAGAACTGCAGGAACGCGTAAAATCTGTGATCGAGCGCGTAAACAATGCCGCCGTGCAGGCAGGGCGCGATCCCAGTGAAATTACACTGGTGGCTGCGACCAAAATGAATGACGCCGAGCGCGTGCAGGCGGCTATCGAAGCGGGAATCCGTGTGTGCGGCGAAAACCGCGTACAGGAACTGCAGGAGAAGTATGAACAGAACGCCTACGATGGCGCAGACCTTCAGTTTATCGGCACGCTGCAGACCAATAAGGTCAAGTACCTGATCGGCAAGGTTTCGCTGATTCAGTCGGTCGGCTCGGTTCATCTCGGCGAGGCTATCGCCAAGGAAGCTGAGAAGCGCGGTGTTTGTCAGGATATTCTTCTGGAGGTAAATATCGGCAGAGAAGCTGCCAAAAGCGGTCTTCCGCCCGAAGAACTGCACGATGCAATCGTAAAATTGAGCGCAAAAAAGTCGCTTCATATCCGCGGATTGATGGCAATTCCTCCCGTTGCGGATGAAAAAACAAAAAATTCAAACTACTTTACCGAAATGCGTCAAGTATTTATTGACATTTTGACGAAAAAATACGATAATGTAGATATGGATTATTTGTCTATGGGAATGACGAATGATTTTGAAACGGCGATTGCGTGCGGAGCGAACATGGTTCGCGTAGGCACGGCGATCTTTGGCAAACGGCCGTATCAGATCGTTTCGCCTTAAAACATAAGGAGGAACTTGGCATGGGTTCAATCAAAGGCTTTATTGATTGGGTAAAGGGCAGCGAGTTGGAGGACGACTACGAAGACGAGATGCCCCGTCAGAGAAACGAAGAACCTGCGATGGATAGCGAGCCATCATCTTACAATAGAAGATCCTATGACCGTTCGTACGACAGTGATGCACAGGACGTGCCTCAGGTGCGCCGTCACGATCGCAGCGATAAGGTTGTAAACATCAATACTACTACACAGCTGGCTGTGGTTCTGGTCAAGCCGGATCGCTTTGAGACGGCTGCGGAGATTGCAGATCATCTCAAGGACAAGCGTACGGTTGTCCTGAATCTGGAGCAGACCAATAAGGATATTGCCCGCCGTCTGGTGGATTTCCTCAGCGGTGTTGCGTATGCAAACGAAGGCAAGATCAAGAAGGTTGCAAACAGCACCTATATTATCACACCCTACAATGTTGATATTATGGGCGATCTGATCGACGAACTGGAAAACAGCGGTATGTATTTCTAAGCGCAGATCGTGAGTACTATCGTGAATAGCTTGGTAATATATTTCGTAGGCAGCTTATTGCGCATTCTGCAGTTTATGTTTTTTGCACGGGCAATCATGAGCTGGTTCGTACAGGGCAGCGACTCAAAAATCTACGAGTTTCTGTGCCTTGTTACCGAGCCGGTCATTCAACCTTTTCGCAGTCTGCTGAGCCGCGTGAGTGCGCTGCGGAATTGTCCGTTTGATTTTGCGTTTATGCTGGCTTTTTTTGTTCTGATTGTTTTAGAACAAATGGTATATATGCTTTAAGCCTGCCGGACAAACGGCGCTGATTTTGGTCGGGCGCAGCCCGACCATTTTTCCGTGTCAGTACGGCAAATGATATAAAGACGGAGGAAAAACATATGACGGTGCAGGAAATACAAGAAATCGGCTTTGAAAAAGCGGTTTTCGGCGGATATGACATGAAATCTGTCGATACTTTTCTCGAGCGTGTTGCAGAGGAATTTGCAGCGATGCAGAAGGAAAACGCTGCTATGAAGGCAAAAATGAAGGTGCTGGTCGATAAAATTGAAGAATACCGCGGTGTTGAAGAAGGAATGCACCGTACCTTGCTGACCGCTCAGTCGATTGCACAGGAGACAATTGACAAGGCGAAGAAGGAAGCAGAGGAGATCATTGCTTCTGCGAAGGATGAAACCGCCAACAAGGTGAAAGACACCCAGGCGGAGATCAACACCGAGGAACAGAAACTGGAGACTGCCCGAAAGAACACTGCCGAGTTCATCGCTCATGTAGCAAAGCTGTATCAGTCGCAGGCAAGAGCACTGGCAGAGTTGGCGAAGGGCGAAAACCTCGCGCCGGTACAGCAGACTGAAGATGCAAAGAACACAAATGCGACTGGGAAGGGCGATGCACCAGTGGAAGATGCAACGCGTAAATTCGACTTCGGCGAACTGCAGTTCGGCACTGAATACGACCCGAAGGACGTTAAGTAAATAAGCGAAAGGACTGAATACTGCACAATGCAGCAGGATTACAACAATACGATCAATTTGCCCAAAACCGAATTCCCGATGCGTGCCGGTCTGCCGAAGCGCGAGCCGGGTTTTCTGGAAAACTGGGAGAAGAACGACCTCTACCATGAACTGATGAAGAAGAACGAGGGCAAGCCGCTTTTCGTTCTGCATGACGGCCCTCCGTATGCAAACGGCAATCTGCATATGGGTCATGCACTGAATAAGATCCTCAAGGATTTTATTCTGCGTTCGCGCAATATGATGGGTTATCAGGCTCCGTACATTCCGGGCTGGGATACCCATGGTCTTCCGATTGAGCGTCAGGCAATCAAGGCTTACGGCATGGATCGCAGCAAGGTTTCCACTGCGGAGTTCCGCTCCAAGTGTGAAGAGTTCGCACACGATCATGTCAATACCCAGCGTACCCAGTTTAAGCGTCTGGGCGTTATCGGTGACTGGGATCGCCCGTACCTGACCCTGACCCACGATTACGAGGCTGCTCAGATTGAGATTTTCGGCGAGATGGCTAAGAAGGGTTACATCTACAAGGGTCAGAAGCCGGTTTACTGGTGCCCGCACGACGAGACCGCACTGGCTGAGGCAGAGATTGAGTACAAGGATGTTCCGTGTAAGTCTATCTTTGTAAAGTTCGCTGTAACCGATGACAAGGGTGTTATCACCAAGCTGCTTGGTACCAAGGAGAATGTATATTTCGTAATTTGGACCACCACTACCTGGACCATTCCGGGCAACCTTGCAATTTCTCTGAACCCGAACTTCGAGTACGATTTCGTTAAGGTTCCGAACGGCGAGATTTATGTTCTGGCAAAGGAACTGGTTGCTTCTGTTATGAAGACTGCCGGCATTGACAGCTGGGAAGTTCTCGCAACCGTTCTCGGCTCTGATCTGGAGCTGATCAAGACCAAGCACCCGCTGTTCGACCGTGATTCTCTGGTTATCACCGGTGACCATGTAACGCTCGATGCCGGTACCGGCTGTGTTCATACCGCTCCGGGCTTTGGTGCTGATGACTTTATCGTTTGCCAGAGGTACAACATCCCGATTATCGTTCCGGTTGACGGCAAGGGCCGTCACACCGCCGAATCCGGCAAGTATGAGGGTATGTTCGTTGACGATTCCAACGAGGTTATTCTCAAGGATCTGGATGACTGCGGCGCACTTCTCGCAACCGAGGACATCGTGCACAGCTATCCGCATTGCTGGCGCTGCAAAAACCCGATCATCTTCCGCACCACTGAGCAGTGGTTCTGCTCTGTCGATGCGCTCAAGGATGACGCAGTCAAGGCTTGTGAGGACATCAAGTGGATTCCCGGCTGGGGTCAGGAGCGCATGACCTCCATGATCCGTGAGCGTTCCGACTGGTGTATTTCCCGTCAGCGTGTCTGGGGTGTTCCGATTCCGATCTTCACCTGCAAGAAGTGCGGCAAGCCGCTGGTAAATGAGCAGACGATTAAAACCGTTGCAGATCTGTTCCGTGAAAAGGGATCCAACGCATGGTTCGACATGACGGCTGCTGAGATTCTGCCGGCAGGCACCAAATGTGAGTGCGGCTGCAGCGAGTTTGACAAGGAAACCGACACCATGGACGTATGGTTCGATTCCGGTTCCTCCTGGCGCGCTGTTATTGAGAACCGCGAAGGTCAGAAGACCCCGGTTGACGTATATCTGGAAGGCAACGACCAGTATCGCGGCTGGTTCCAGTCCTCGATGCTGACCTCTATCGCTACACAGGGTAAAGCTCCGTACAAGACGGTTATCACCCACGGTATGATCGTTGATGAGGAACGTCAGAAGATGTCTAAGTCTCTGGGCAATGGTATTGCTCCGGAGGATATCCTCAAGCAGTATGGCGCAGATGTAATGCGTCTGTGGGTTGCTTCTTCTGACTACCGTCAGGATATGCGCATTTCCAAGGACATGCTCAAGCATCTCTCTCAGAACTATCTGAAGATCCGCAACACGGCTCGCTACATTCTGGGCAACCTGTTTGACTTTGATCCTAAGACCAACGCTGTTGCATACGCAGATATGCCGGAGCTGGATAAGTGGGCACTGATGAAGCTGAACGACCTTGCTGCAAAGGTTCGTGAGGGATATGATAGCTACGAATTCCACACCGTATTCCATGCAATTCATAATTTCTGTGTTGTTGATATGTCCAACTTCTACCTCGATGTGATCAAGGATCGTCTGTACTGCGATGAGACCGATGGTCTGAGCCGCCGCTCTGCACAGACTACGATCTATCGTATCCTGAGTGCGCTGGTTCGCATGCTGTCTCCGATTCTGTGCTTTACCGCAGACGAAATCTGGCAGGCTATGCCGCACGCTGCTGAGGATGATGTTCGCAACGTAGCATATAACGAGATGCCGCAGGTTGACGAGGCTTTGTCCTTCAGCGATGAGGATCGTGCTAAGTGGGACAAGCTGACAGCATTCCGCGATGATGTAAACAAGGCTCTCGAGGGTGCGCGTACTGCTAAGACCATCGGCAAGCCGTTGGAAGCATGCGTTACTGTTTACGCTGACGCTGAACAGGCTGCATTCCTGAACGGCTGTGGTCAGGATCTGGCTGATCTGTGCATTGTTTCCGAACTTGATGTCGTTGCCGGTGACGGTGAGGGCGCTGCAAGCGAGAATCTGCCGGGTCTGAAGATTGCTGTTGCCCGCGCAGCAGGTGAGAAGTGCCTGCGTTGCTGGAAGCAGGCTAAGACCGTTGGTTCTGATGCAAAGCATCCGGGTCTGTGTGCTCGCTGTGCCAAGGTTGTAGGCTAAAAGAAGAATCCAAGGGGGAGCAGAGCAATTCTGTTCCTCCTTTTTGTTTTGGAGGTAGAAGATGCCGATTTATATTTGTGCAATCTTGCTGATGATCGCGGCAGATCAGGCAGTGAAATACTGGGCATTTACGTCCCTGCAGGCACAGCAGACCATTCCGTTGATCAATGGTGTGTTTCACTTGACTTATATCGAGAATCGCGGTGCAGCATTCAGCCTGTTCGCGCAATTTGATTCACGCTGGATTTTTGTTGTATTGGCCATTGTGATTACAGTTGCCATTTTCACAGCGATTTACAAGAATATGCTGCAGACTCAGCTGGGCTGCTGGTCTCTGATTCTGGTGGCGGCAGGCGCACTCGGCAACGCCATTGATCGTGTAGCACACGGTTTTGTTGTCGATATGTTTGACTTCCGTCTGATTCATTTCCCGGTATTTAATGTGGCAGATATCTTCATTTGTGCAGGTGGTGTACTGTTTGTGCTATATTTTATGTTTCAGCACAAGGAAACAAGCGAAGCGGAGAAGTAACCATGAGTGAATTACAATTTACAGTTCCGGCAGAGCAATCCGGCAAGCGTATCGACAGCTGGCTGGCAGAGCAGATTGAAGGACTGACCCGCTCTGCGGCGCAGAATCTGCTGTCAGAGCAAGCAGTAAGCTGTAACGGTCAGCCACTCAAGAAAAATTACAAGCTGGTCGGCAGCGAGGCAATTACGGTTCAGCTTCCGGAGTTAAAGGAAGTAGATCTCAAGCCGGAGAATATTCCGCTGGATATTGTTTATGAGGATGCAGATATTGTGGTGGTCAACAAGCCACGCGGCATGGTTGTGCATCCGGCGGCCGGCAACTGGGACGGCACGTTGGTAAATGCATTGATGTACCACTGTGGTGACAGTCTGTCTGGCATTAACGGTGAACATCGACCGGGCATTGTGCATCGTATTGATAAGGATACCAGCGGTCTGCTCGTTGTGGCGAAAAATGACGCCGCACATCAGAGCCTGGCAGCTCAGATTGCGGCGCATACGGCGTATCGCGGCTATGAAGCGATTGTGGTTGGTTCTGTCAAGGATGATACCGGAACGGTGGATAAGCCGATTGCCCGTCACAAGACGGATCGAAAAAAAATGGCAATCGTGGAGGGCGGACGTGATGCAATCACGCATTATACTGTCATCAAACGATATAACGGCTACACATATATGGCATTTCAGCTCGAGACCGGACGTACACACCAGATTCGTGTACATATGGCATCTATTGGTCATCCGATTATCGGTGATCCGGTGTACGGACTGAAAAAAGACCGGTTTTCCAATATCGGCGGTCAATGTCTGCATGCAGCGAAGCTGACGCTCACGCACCCGAAAACAGGGGAGCGGATGGAGTTTTCGGCATCGCTGCCACAATATTTTACTGAAGTTCTTGATAAATTGGAGCGTATGCAATGAAAAAGTTTAAGGGTATGCTGCTGGCCTGCGATATGGATGGTACGCTGCTCGATGATTCAAAGCAAATTCCGGCAGAAAATTTGCGTGCATTACAATATTTCACGAAACAGGGAGGACGGCTGTCGCTTGCGACCGGCCGTTCTCCTCATGCTATTGGCACATATATAGACCAGTTGCCGGTCAATGCGCCATACAGTGTGATGAATGGTTCGTTGATTTGCGATGAAAATCGCAAGTTTTTGTATTGCTCCGGCATGCCGTACGAGACGAAAGAAATGATCGAGCATGTATTGTTAAATAATTCACAATTCGGTTGCGAGGTTTTTACTGCAGAAACGGCGCTGATTCGTCAAATGAGCGATCACACGCTGCAGCATATGCACAAGCTGCATTTGGATTATCAGATGCTTTCTAATGAGAAGTTTGCAAAAAGCGCAACTGCGGACTGGTGTACGGTCAATTTTACCGGTGAACCGGCACAAATCACTGCACTGACACAGGATTTACTGATTCGGTATCCGCATGTATTTGATGTGACATCCAGCATGCCGACATTCTGTGAAATCACAGCCGCTGGTGTGAATAAGGGTTCGGCTCTACGAAATATTGTTGAATACTTACCAGACGTTGAACGTGTGTTTGCTATTGGCGACAGCTACAATGATGAATCCATGCTGCAAGAAGCTCAGATTTCGTTTGCACCGGCCAATGCAGAGCCGGAAGTGCTGCAAAATGTAAATATGACGGTAAGTTCTAATAATGATCGTGCTGTGGCTGATATGATAGAGTATCTGGAGAAAATAGGATGAAAACTGTTAATTATTAATGGCTATAAAATAGATGGTTTACTAATTATACAAAATCTTTATTTTGTATAATTAGAGGTGCTGGCAATTACGCAGCACATCTGCTGTTTTTCTGTGATGCATCATTTTTGTATATTCGTGAAATATTTGAAATTCTAATAGTAAAATGATTAAAATTATCTTTTTCTGTCTAATTTCAAGAACAACAAATGCAATCTATTGGTGAATAGATTAAAATATTATTTTATCCATAGATAAATCAGCACTAACTATTAGTGAATAAGTTAAAATAAAATTATTTTTAGGAAATAGATTAAAATGTTATTCTCCTAGTTCTGGACCACATTTATATATATCGATTCTGTCTTCATAATAAAATACGGCATATTGAGGTATGATCCATAAATCATATATTAAACGCTGTATAAATTGTTTGTCCACGCTATCAATATTTTGATGCAATAGATTAAATGCTTGATCCACCAAAGTATGGAATAAATTTTTAATTATTGAATATACGATAAGCTGTCTAGTGTAATTTCCGCCCATGAAGGCAATTTGTCCAAGTTCAAGAAATATAGGTATATTGCAATTTGACCGTTGCTTCCCTCTCGTCCAGCTCCAGCTGTTATACCATTGAATTATTTCAGGCGATAAAACACCTGTTATAGCTTGAGTAGCTAAAATAATGGCCAGTTTCATCATTTTTTGTTGACTATCTATATTCATATCTGCATAACTACATAAAGTTTGAAAAGTAATATCCCAATCATCTATACCATTGAAAACTTCCTTTATAGCTTCCCAAAGTACCGTGATAAAACACCAGCCCAATAAATGATCTCTTAATATAAGTTCACCTTGCGCACTTGTTCTAACACAGTGCTCTATAGTAAATTGTCTAATGTCATATTCATGTAAATCTAGATAATGATAGTCTTTTTCTTCAACACTTTTGACATAGCAATTTATAATATATTCAGTCAATTCAGTATTCTTTTGTCTGATATCTTCCATGGATACGGAAATAATGCATTGGCAACCGTATAAAACGATATCGTCTTGAAGTAAACCAAGTCTCTGATATAATCGTTCGGTGCTTTCATAACATTTTCCGCTCACACCAGACTGCACGAAAAAATATTTATTAAAAATGCTCCGTTCTTTTTCTTGCTTCTGTTTAAACTTGACTATCTCGTCAGCGAGGCAACTATTGTTTACAATGTTCTCAGTTTTGACATTCCAGAACTCATATGTACCAAATCTTGATTCATCAAACTGCTTGTGATTGATTTTTATCAAATTACATTTATGAAATACACAATAGTCAATACACTCTATTTCATGTAATATTGAATGATACCCGTAATTCATACAAACAGGACATATTTTATAGACGTTATACTGTGTTTGTAGGCCGAAATTATTCTTTTGATTAACCGATTCTATAGATTTTCCCGGGGGATGCATAGAGATATTAGACAATCTAGGCCAACGTATAAATTTCTTTAATGTGGCGCTCCTCCGGACGCTACTCCAAGTAAGTCCATTTAAAAAGCACAATTTAGCCATACAACTCCAATGCGATTCATAAGGGAGGAGGTATTCATCTTTCCAAGTAAACGAAGTAGAAATCATAGCTTTAATATTTCCTCCCTATTCTTAAGAAAATCCAATTGTTCAACTCGACACGTCTACTAACTTGTTATATCTGCGATATAACAAATCCACTTCCCACAATACTTTCAATCCATTCCTCGGCTGTTGGCTGATATAAAGCCTTTCCGTATATACCATATCTCTTAAAGCAGTAGAATACAGCATCCATAAAATGCTTCATCAATATTTGATCAGAAGAAATATTATTTTTTATCTTTACTTGTCTAAATGCATCCCACAATTCTTCAGCGCAGGAAGTTAACCTAATTCCATCTGCATATGCAAGGGGGAAAAATAATTGAGATAATATAATATCATCTTTAGAACTTGATATACGAATAGGCTTATCAATACTTGCTAAGCAAATCGCAGCATCTCTTTGACTGGTTATTCCAATGAACTCAAATTCATTCACCATAAAACGCAATACGATTTGTTTCTTTCCTGCCGAAATATAGGCAGCTTTTTGTTGTTTTAGTTCCCTTGTCCCAAAAAGGAATACCGTAAATAGAATATCCTGCAGATTCAATTCATTATATATATCAATAAGCCATAAATATTCCTTGTCAGATAACAAATATGCTTCGTCAATAAAAAGAATTGCTCTGCGATATTTGGTATCTAATGCATTTACGATAATTCGGTTTACTAATCTTTGACGCATCTGTACAGCAGTTCCTTTATGAGGTTCTTCATGGCCTATTGCTGTTAATAAGCTCGAGTAAAAAGTTTTTTGCGTAGAGACATGATCCGTTGCAGTGAATGTATAAATGGGAAGTTGAAGGCTATATTTTTCTTTTAAATGTAAGGAAATATATCGTATCGCTCTCGTCTTGCCCACCCTAGATTCGCCATAAATAATTGCACCACAATCATTCATAGAAATCCATTCCTCAACCTTGTATTGAAGATCTAGAATAGATTTAGTTGGAATTGTGTATTGAATAGACCCCAGATAACGTTCTAACTCAGCTATATCAAATTTCTGCATAGAATTACTCATATTAGTCCTCTTTTATATGCTTCTTCGATTGAGAGTGAATTTAATAAATCAATTTCTTCTTTTGAATAGACAGTCGAGTTGCTTGGCTGTCGAGGCAACTTGTATTTCTTTGGTTCTGCGGAAATTAGTTTTTCAGAAATATTTTTCTTTTCAGTTTCTAAAATTGATGCTTTCGTTCGCTGCCTTCTACTTTTCCTTGCATTCTTTCGGAGTTCATCTTCGTATATAGATAAATCAGGTGAGAATACGCTATTGCATTCTTTGTTTTGGTTTTTTCTCGCTAATGCAGCCCTATGGGTTCGTAGAGAATGTGGTCTTCTTCCCCATTCCCCGAGCGCGACTAAGTTTGCAACGAAAACTCCATTTGAATCATATAAATCAACATGACTTACATCTTCTGGATTAACTTCAATGAAAGCTTTTTTATTTACCATATCCATAGGAATTACACTATTGTATGCATGATATTGCGTTCCAAGGAATGAGATATGTGGCTTAGTACCGGTAGAATATCCGCCCCGCACTGTACGTTCTTCAGTATAATACGTCAGTTTTTCAATGCTATCACGCTCTTTGAGTGGGATAACAGACGGCTGCATTCCTGCTTGCTTTATACGTCTTTCCATGACTTGCAATGGTGTCTGATTCTCGAGCGATGAATGAGCACTATTATTGTACTCTGCAATTAAATATTCCAACAATTCGCATATGTCATTATATGTTATATAATATTTGATACTCTCTTTTTCTGGCTGATTTCGTTTGAGGTCTTTGGAATTACTTCCGGTTGTACCTGGTAGTCGATGAAATCCACCAGTTTCTAACGTCTTAAAAAAACGTTCGATAATTCCTCTGGTTTCGGGAGTTGCAACAGCTCCAAAATTCACAGAACATTTTATATCGTTTATCAATTTATTTACAGTGTTATCTGCAAGATGCGATTTGGCATTGTCTAACATAATCATATCAAATACAGCCCATTGCGTTTCGGGAATTGCCAAAGATGGATATCCCCCATTGATAGGATATTGGAAGTTCTTGTGAGTAAACTCGATTTTCGCGTGTGGGACAATAGAATTATGTACTGCCATTAAAACATCATATTGATTATAGTTTTCATATGGGGATATAGAATATCCTATAATTGCTCTAGTTGCTATATCAATAACCGCAATTATCCATGCTCTTGTGGCAGGCATTCGAATAGTTTCGCCTTGTTCATTTTCCCATTCTATCGAATAAAGCATATCTATTTTATGTCCATCAATTTGTACTATTCCATATGGGTTCAATGCTGTCAGTGAGTTCGATTCTCCAAATCCACTGGACTCAAATCTTTGCTGTGCTTCTTTCCCTTCTCTTAGAATCATTTGAGATTGCTTCGAAGCAACAGCTACTTTTATGTATGAATATAATGCATCATAACCATTGTCTTTTAATGTAAATGGGTATTCATAATCTTGGATACCTAATCGTCTGCATTCTTTTACAAATTTACCATGCAATGTACAAATCGTCATGTTATGTTCCAGTGTATATTTTTTATCATTAAAATAATTACCTAAAATATATTTTTCAAGTGATGGATAGTTCAAAAACAATTTCTGAAGTTTACTTGTAGATTTAACTGTATGTTTACCGGGTATAAGAGCTTCATATCCAATTGGCACCTGATTTTCGGTTAAGGTTGCACATTTTTTAACCAGACGAATAATCTCACAGCTGAATACTCCGGTCATTTCCGATATTTTCTTAGGAGAAAGACCATCAATATATAAATCGACAGCAGCTTTTCTTTTTATGTATTGATTCCGATCGTCTTCTGACAATGCCGCAATATTTATATCTTTCCATAGGTTTCTACTTTGCCTTAATTCCAGAATATTTAATGTTGCCATATGGTTACCTCCGTTCTGTCCCCTAATGGCTGATTATTTATATTCAAATCGATTAAGCCTTTTTCGTACATATAACACAAATGATCAATTTCTGAATGAATCGGAAGTAAACCATTATTGATTAAATCTTTTACAGAGATTTTTTTGTATTTTTCTAGTACGTTCATAACTTTGGGATTGTAAAATTCATCTTCAGTTGGTGTATATCTGCGCAAACGTGCAGCTATTGTATTTGCATTGTTTAGGAAGAATCGCCCTTGCGATATGTTTTTTTCCGTACGGATAACAAGATCAATATTATTCTCCGTACACCATAAGCGCTCACGGCGAATTTGCTCTTGTGATCGAATCACTTCAGCACTATCTCCTGTAAGTTCAGATGTATATTTCACCTCTTGAAATTCCTCTCGACCATCTCGATAAAGTACCCACATATCGATGATAGCATGTTGTATTTTGTTCTCTTGAATAATTTCTATCTTTACAGGTTGTTCGCAAAACTTTTCAATTTTGGGGTTAATCTCTAGGGAGAGAAAATTATAATATTCTAAATTAGAATAGAATCGACATGTTCGGTGTATCTTCTTACTATATACAAGATAATAGTTATTTCCATAATGTGTACCGCGTGGCATATCGATGGGTTTTGAGAAATTCATATATTCACCTACCTATATACAAAATGCAGAATTTTATTTTAATATTAGCACTAATTCTATATAATATTTTAATCTATGTCCTAATTATAACAATATTTTAACTTATTTACTACTCCTATTTGTAAATAGATTAAAATATTGTTATAATAAAAAGAGAAAAAGCCCATAAATAGAGCCTTTTCTCTCAGAATATTATTTTAAGTATTTTCCTAATGTACAATTTTCGTGCAGTGACAGAAAACACAATTGTTACAATTTTAGTCATAGCATGCTCATATCTTTCTGTTGGTATTTTTGTGTGCAGTAGATTTTCCATACAGACGAAAGCGGCTCTTACAGAGCCGCTTATTTTAGTTATCCCGCATTCTTCAACCGAAACTGCTCAACCATCCGAATGAAATGCTGATGCACCGTCAAATCCTCATCTAATTCCGGATGAAATGCGGTCACGAGCATATTATCCTGCTGTGCAGCAACAATATTACTGTCAACAATGGATAGCACCTCGACATTATTTCCTACGCTCTCAATATATGGTGCGCGAATGAATGTCATCGGTATTCTCTCGCTACCGCCAAACCGATCATCCGTGAAAAAACTGCCAAGCTGTCTGCCATAGGCATTACGCTTTACGCGGATATCCATCACACTGAAGCATGGTATGCCACCATCAATCTGCTTAGCCAGCAGAATCAGACCGGCACAGGTTCCGAATACAGGAAGTCCGTTTTGAATCTGCTCACGCAGCGTATCATACAAATCCAGCTCGCGCAAGAGTTTATTCATTACTGTGCTTTCGCCACCCGGAATAATCAAACCATTCATCGGCTGATCCAGATCGCGCTTCTGGCGAATTTCGAAGTGCGGTACGCCGAGTTTATCCAGCACTGCGGCATGCTCTGCGAAGGCGCCCTGCAGCGCCAGAATTCCAACTGCCATTTTACTTGCCTCGCTCTGCCATCAGCAATGCGATTTCGTTCTCGTTAATGCCAACCATTGCTTCACCCAGATCGGTAGACAGTTCTGCAATCAGCTTTGCATCGGTGTAGTTAGTGACCGCCTTTACGATTGCTGCAGCACGCTTTGCCGGATCGCCAGACTTGAAGATGCCCGAACCAACGAATACGCCTTCTGCGCCAAGCTGCATCATCAGTGCTGCGTCAGCCGGAGTTGCAACGCCGCCTGCTGCAAAGTTTACGACCGGCAGTCGGCCATTTTCATGCACACTGCGGAGCAGTTCAACCGGAACCTGCAGTTGCTTTGCGGCCTCAAACAGCTCATCCTCACGCAGATTCTGCACACGGCGAATTTCTGCGTTCATAGCGCGCATGTGACGAACTGCCTGCACAACATCACCTGTGCCCGGCTCACCCTTGGTACGGATCATTGCTGCGCCTTCAGCGATGCGGCGCAGAGCTTCACCCAGATCACGCGCACCGCATACAAACGGAACCTTGAACTGTGTCTTATCAATGTGGTATACATCGTCCGCCGGAGACAGCACTTCACTCTCGTCGATATAGTCGATCTCGATTGCTTCCAGAACCTGTGCCTCAACAAAGTGGCCGATACGGCACTTCGCCATAACCGGAATGGAAACTGCTTCCTGAATACCGCGAATCATCTTCGGGTCGCTCATGCGGGAAACGCCGCCTACTGCACGGATGTCAGCCGGAATGCGCTCCAGCGCCATAACTGCACATGCGCCTGCTGCTTCGGCAATCTTCGCCTGCTCCGGTGTGGTTACGTCCATAATGACGCCGCCCTTCAGCATCTGGGCCAGCTCCTTGTTCAGCTTATACTGTACGCTCATGTCGTTCAGACTCCTTTGTTGTTTGGTGTATGAACGCATTATACGCTCAATCTGAATATGTTAAAATACTCAGATTGCAATTATTTTGTAATGCCAGTTTGCAAGAAATAAAGAAAAGCACGGTTTCTGTTCTAAAACAAAAGCCGTGCTTTATACTGCTTATCAGCTGTTATATGCTGTATTTTCCTCATCAGTTATCGCGTTTGATGTATTTGGTGTGGCATTCAGATAAACCGTTGCACCTTCATCGACGCCCCAGAAAATTTCGGTATTGTTCGCATCTGAAACGCCGGTTTCCACCGCTACCAGCTGATAGCCTTCGGGTGCTTCCATGCCGTCCGGAATCGGCAGTGTATCATCGAATGGAATTTCGTTGCCGTCCTTGTCAATGAGCGTTTTGGTGAATACACCCGTACTGCCATCCGCCGCGTGAACGATAGCGGAAGTCGGTACTATCAGGCAGCTGTCCGATTCGGCAACTGCAATTTTGTAATCGACCATCATGCCGCTGGAAATCGCCTGACCTTCGATAGAATCAACCGTGATAATTGCCTTAAAAGTCGTCAGACTGCCCTGACTGCCCGTGTTCTGACTCGGCTCCGGCGAAACCGAGTCAACCACACCGGTGAGCGGCAGCTCGGAACCATCCATCGTGTACATGTTCATTGTTACCGTCTGACCAGGCTCGACAGACTGCACTTCATCTGTCGTCAGCTCGGCCGTAACAACGGTATCGCTTAGGTCGGAAACAACAACCAGAGGCTCGGTACCATCGGTCTCCTCCCCTTCTTCCGCGTTCAGTGAGGTGACAACGCCGTCGATCGAAGCCGTCATCGTGGCATCCAGAATCTCCTGCTGCAGCTTGAGAATGCGCGTCTGAATCTCGCTCACCTTGGCCTGTGCGGCTGCAGCCGTACTCTGTGCAGCCGTGAGGCTGCTTCGCGCGTCCGAAGTATCCGGCGCTGTAACATTGGAGATCGACATAATGACTGCACCGCTGCTGTATGTGTGGTTCGAGCCGTTATAGGCCGTGATTTCACCGCCGATCGGTGCCGTGATAACCTGCTCCTTGATGTAGTCCAGCGTGCCCGACCCGGAAGAGAAAATCGTGCCGGCACTGTCGCTGTTGATCGTTGCGGTAGCACTCGTTCCCTGCGCCAGTGCACCGGAAGGATTCTGTACGGTCAATACAACAAGGAAAGTACCTTTGCCGGAAGCGGAATCAATCGACGAAACCACAGCGGAAACCTGTCCGACAGAGGTAGAGATCGTAGCCGTCTGACCGGCCTTGATATCTTTGGCATATTCCGAACTAAACTGTACAGCAAGCTGCATCTGGCTGTCGTTGACCATACGGCCGATGGTCTGTCCTGCACTTACCTTCTGCCCTACTGCAAATGTGCTTGATGCGATAAACTTGCCGCTGAACGGTGCCGTAGCGCTGCCGTGGGTGTACTGGCTCTGCGCCGAGGCAATGCGGCTCTGTGCCTGCGTAATCGCTGCCTGTGCGTTGGTCAGCTCACTCTGCGCGGCAGTGAATTCTGCCTGTGCCGCTGTCAGCTGTTCGCGGATTCCGGTCGGATCGACAACGACCAGCGGATCACCGGCATGCACCTCATCTCCCTCGGAAACCAGCACCTGAGAGATTTTGCCCTCAAGTCCTAAGCCAAGTTCTTCCGTATTGCGCGCAGCCGTTTCACCGCTGCCCTCGATATAAGTGCCAATATCGCCATAGGTAACGACTGCAGTCGTCGGAATTGTGTCCTCCGTGCCGGTATTGCGCGAGCGAATGACAGCAAATACCGAACCGCCGACCAGCAGAATAATCAATCCGGCTGCAATGATAACGCGGACGCACTGGCTTCGATTAAATCTTTTGCAAAAGGATTTAGCAAGCTGCTCTGCCTTCTCATTTTTTTCGTCAGCATCAGCTTTTTCGGATGCTTCTTCCGATGCAGTATTGCCCTCCGTCTGAACGGTCTTGTCAGCGGTGTTTTCTGGCATCGACGGAAGCGGCTGCGTCTGCTCGAGATCCTGCTCCTGCTCGTCCTTGTGCTTGCCGAAGAACTTCTTCTTGTTCTGGCTCATATTTTGATGTTCCTTTCTATGCTCTGTTCCTGTGAAACAGAGCCGTGCCTGATCTTGAAAGTTATCTCTTGATCAGAGCCTGTAAAAAGTCGTGTACTTTTGCGGGCAGTTCCTCCAGCGAACCGTCGTTGAGGAATTCCGCATCATAGGCGTACGCTGCAACGCCATCGTCTGAGCGGTTGCCCAGCTGTCCGCGTGCCTGCTCAAGTGTCGGTCGACGCACGAGAATGGTCTTGCAGTTTACGCCTGCTGTCTGACGAAACCGCTCGATCTCCTCCGGTTCCCGGATATGGACGAACAGCAGTTCCGCATCATTTTCAGCAAATATCTGCAGCTGCTCTGTGCAGTAGCGGAACGGAAGGTCGTTGAATTCCGTGCAGTCTGCCTTCAGCTGCGAAAGAAAACGACGTGCCGCCGGTGTTTTGGTGCCGTCCCATCCTGCGGCTTTGGCCACCTGCAAAATGGGTGTGATGGACGAAATGTTCTGCACCTTCCAGCTTTGCGCGGCAGCACTGCATACGGTATCCTTGCCGACACCGCCGCTGCCGTTTATGATAAACACTTGTTTGGTCAAGTAAAAGTCTCCTTCAAATGCGCATTTCTATACACTATACATTTTAGCACAGCAAATCGACCTTTACAAGCGGACAGTCTTTACAATTCTGTTAAAAAAGCGTGCCTGTTTTTGGCAGGCACGCCCGATTTCACAGGATGATGCAAATGAGTCCTCCTGCGCTTTCATTGATGATCTTTTCCAGTGTTTCACGGATTTTACCACGGGCATCATCCGGCATACGGCTCAATTTGTGCGACAGTTCCTCACGCACGAGTTCATTGAGCGACTTTCCGAAAATATTGGTCTCCCAAATCTTCTCCGGCTGTTCCTCAAACTCGCTGAGCAGATAGTGTACCAGTTCTTCCGACTGCTTTTCCGTGCCGACGATCGGATTGACCTCGGCTTTGATGTTGGCCCGCATCATATGGATGGATGGTGCAGAAGCCCGCAGACGCACACCATACCGCCCTCCCTGCCGAACGATTTCCGGTTCCTCGAGCGAAAGCTCCTCCACCGACGGCATCACAATGCCGTAACCGGTCTGATATACCTGATCGAGCGCACCATGCAGCCGTTCGTACTGCTGTTTCACCGCAGCGAAATCCTCAAGCACACGAATCAAATCTGCGTCATCCCGCACCTGAATGCCGGTCTGCTCGCCGACAATGCCGTAGAATACGGTTTCCGGTACGTCCACACGCACGACCGCCGAGCCGCTGCCGAGCGCCATATTGTCCACGCTCGCCCGCTCGACGTATTCGTTCTCTTCGAGGGTACGGCATAGCTTCTGTACATCACGCATTTTCTCTCCGTCGGCGGCGGCTGTGCGAATGCACTGGTAAATGCTGTTCTGCACCGGATGATGCAGCGGCAGAGTGCCGATATAACGCGGAAGGACAAAACCAATCTCGCAGACCGGAAATTCGTAGAGCACCTGCTGTAAAATATCTGCAATGCCGCTCTCATCCAGTTCAAGACAGTTCACCGCAATCGGTGCAATCTGGTACTGCGATTGCAGCTCGTCGCATACACGCTGTGCCGCTTCGCCGTTCGGCTCTGACGAGTTTACCAGTACGAGAAACGGCTTGCCGAGTGACTGCAGTTCCTCAATTACGCGTTTTTCTGCCGGTATATAGGCTTCACGCGGCAGCTCGGTAAAGCTGCCGTCGGTCGTCACCACCAGTCCGATGGTAGAGTGTTCACCGATAACCTTATGCGTGCCGATCTCTGCCGCTTCGGCCAGTGTCATGGGATCTTCCTGCCACGGTGTAGATACCATGCGCGGTGTATCTCCCTCCATGCCGCCGAGTGCGCCCTCTACCAGATAGCCTACGCAGTCCACCAGCCGTACCCGACATGCGCCGCCTTCTGGCAGAGCGATTTCCGCCGCTTCTTCCGGCACAAATTTCGGTTCGGCAGTCATAATTGTCCGTCCGGTGCCGGACTGCGGCAATTCATCCCGTGCGCGCTCCCGCTTGTAGGGATTCTCCATATCGGGCAGCACCATAGTCTCCATGAACCGCTTGATAAATGTGGATTTGCCCGTACGAACCGGACCGACAACACCAATATAAATATCACCGCCGGTACGGCTGCTGATTTGGTCGTAAATCTGGTTTTCCATTCTCTTCCCGCCTTTCAGTCCTGAATCGGAATCAGCAGCATGGCATTCTGCACACACTCTGCCTCTGCCGGCAAGTCATTCGCACAGCGGATGGCCTGCTCGGTCGTACCGCAGTTTTTGGCAATGTCCCACAGCCGTTCTTCGCCGTTGATCTGCTTGAGAACCAGTGTTACGCCATTATGACCGCTCTCCTTTGGCTTGATCTCCAACGCAGAGATATGGCAGAATGTCACACGCTCCTGTGTTGCAGCAGCGCCGTTTGCGGTGACAGTCAAAAGCAATCCTCGCTCACCCGCCGCTGTGGCGCGTGCCGAAAGCGTAAGCTCTTCCGGCTCTCCGGCTTCGCTGTACGGCATGGTCAGCGGTACAATACGCTGTACCGCGCAAAGCTGCTGTTCATCACTCAAATACAGCACGCGAACACCAGCTTTGATTTGCAGCTCGCTCTCCGATACACGCTTTGCGCCGCAGCAGACCGCCTGCGCGGCAATCACATGAGATACATGCTGTGCGGTCTGCAAAGTCTCGCTGCCTTCGGCGGTAAACGGCCGTGCGGACGGCATATTCTGCAATACAGGATGCTCTGCCTGCGCAGCAAGCTCCTTGCCGGGCAGATACATATCCTCGATGCAGCGCAGCCTGCGCTCCTGCCGCAGCAGCACCATTGCCTGTGCGCTGATGGTGCAGGACAACATGCCATCGGATTCCAATCGGCAGTCTGCCTCAGATACGGTCATCCGGACTGCAGTCAGGGCGTCTTCTTCTGCTTCCGGCAGCTCGAGAATCTGCGTGAACGGCGTGCTGCTGTTCAGTACGCGCACAGCATCATCCTCCTGCATGGCAAGACAGTGCAGCACAGCTTCACCCTTCACGATGATTCTGCCATGCATGGCGCGGCACTCGGATACCTGCATCGTGCAGTCGGTGTGCAGCAGGGACAGCTCCGCTGCATCCGCAAGCTGTATGTCGTCCAGTATTGTCACCGGATAACTGCGTACCTGCTCCAGCAGCGTTATGCTCTGCAAATGGCTCAGGCATTCTATGCCGTCCAGTTCGACCGATTCCGTCACGTCGCACTCAGCTTTGCAGTAGCCTTCGGTTAAAAAGCAAAGCTGAACGCTGACGCTCACCTTGCGGCTGTTCATAGCTTCGGCATCTACTGCAGCAATGCGGCACACGGTGCTGCAGATAGATTCTGCCGTTAAACCCTCACATTCCTCAATATGTGCAAACGTGACCGGCACGGAGAGCCGACGTAGCTTACCACCGTTTTCCGGTTCGTACAGTACGGTCGTCTGCACGGTGCCGGATACCAACAGGCGGTCATTCTGTGGAGTCTGGTCCTTGATGGCCGCCGTACCATACGCGCACACGATTCGTCCGATATCCGGAAATGTGTCCGGCACAATCGAATCCGCACTCTCTGTCGCCGCAGAGATATGCGCTAATTTCTTTTCGTAGTAGCAGATGCTTGTTTGATTCAGTTCCATTGATGCTGCCTCCTTTGGTTTCACCGCTGCTCCTGCATTACCATATGAAGCGCTTGCGTAAAATATGAACAGATCGGTTTCGCTTTGCTGTCACATTTTCTATCCGAGCTGCTTATACTGGAAACAGGAGCGTGATGCGCTATGTTCTGCCGTGGTCAGGCGATCGGTCTTGCCGTATTTATGTTTGGAACAGGCTTGCTGCTAGGCAGTCTGCTCCCATCCTGTCTGCCGGTGTGGCTGATTGCACTGGCAGTGATCGCGGCAGGGCTGTTCCTGCTGCAGTGCTGAAGGAGGGTAAGGCATGATGAAGGTTGTTGTATGGAAAAGTCCCAAGTGCTTACGCGGGATCCTGTGCTGCCTGTTTCATGTAAACAGGGCATAAGAAAAAGCGCATTCGCAGATAAATCTCTGTGAATGCGCTTTTGGCTGTTTATGAAATCGTTACTTCTTTTCAGTCGTGCTGCCGAAGCCGCCGGTGCGTTCACCGTCAGCCTCATCGTCCACGGTGATACCGAACGGCAGGAAAATACCCTGTGCAAAGCCGTCGCCTGCGGCAACCGATAGGGTTTTGCCCTTGTGATCGTCGCTGGTCATCTTAATGAGAATGTGTCCTTCATTTTTAGCCTCAAAGTAGTCGCTGTCGATAATGCCGACCGTATTGTCAAGCTGCAGACGGTGACGGAAGCCCAGACCGGAACGCGGGTACAGGCTCAGCACCCAGCCGTCCTCGATCATAACGCGGATACCGGTCGGAATAAGGATGGTCTCATGCGGAACAAGCGTAAAGCTTTCCGGCGCAAAAAAATCATAGCCGGCAGAGCCCTTGGTCGCGCGGCGCGGCAGCCGGATGTTCTGATAGACCTTCTTGGCCTCATCCGCGCTACGGCGGGTAGCCGCGCACCAGTCACGGACAAACTGTTCCTCGGATACCTTGAAAAACTGTGCGATCTGTTGCATAATTCAGCACTCCTTTTTACTTATCGTCATGCAGGACGATACTGTTAGCCGCAAGCGTGCGCGGAACATCAATCACGCGCTGGTTGGCACTGCCGCGCCAGTGAAGCTGCGGATCGGCCTGCGCCTGTACAAAACGACCGTCGATCAGCACGTCAATCTGATCAAGAAACGGCAGCCACTTGATTTCCTCCCAGCGGTAGCCGGTATACAGCCAGATGGTCTTATCCGGAAACTTTTGCCGAATCTCGCGGCACAGCTCGCTGATCTCCTCGCGGTTGCCGGGGAAAAGCGGATCACCGCCGGAAAACGTGATGCCGGAGATATAGTCCTTGCCAAGCTCGGTGAACAGCTCAGCCTTTGCTGCCTGATCAAACAGCAGACCGCCCTCCGCATCCCATGTGATTGGATTGTGACAGCCCGGGCAGGCGTGTCCGCAGCCGGCGACCCACAGCACAACGCGCAGACCGTCGCCGTTGAGCATATCGTCCTTGGTTATATTGTGATACTGCATTCGTGTTACATACTCTTTCTTTCAGCAATTTCGGCCATCTTGGCATCGTTCAGGCGCGTATCGCCCTTCACGCGAGAGTAGGAAAGATAGCCGTTCATTCTCTCGATTTTGGTAAGGTTGCGGCTGCCGCACTTCGGGCAGACGTCCATGGAAAGCTCCTCGTGACCGCAGTCATCGCAGTACGCGAGTGAAAGATTGACACCCTCATAGAAGCCCTTTGCCATGGCGCGGCGCACCAGAGAGCGAATCGCCTCATGGTTGTAGTCAATCGGATACTTGACGTACTGGATCTTGCCGCCGTTGCACAGATTCCAGAAACGCCCCTCAAGATCCTGCTTCTGAATCGGTGTCAGGTCCTCGGTAACGTGGCAGTGGAAGCTGTTGGAGACATACGGACGATCGGAAACACCCTCGATGATGCCGTATTTCTTGCGGAACTGCTCGACCTGCAAACCGCACAGACTCTCTGCCGGTGTACCGTAGATAGCATACAGATTGCCGTCCTCGTTCTTGAATTGCTCGACCTTATCGTTGATATACTGCAGTGTTTCGAGGGCAAACTGACCGTCCTCGGCAAGCGATTTGCCGTTGTACAGCTCCTGCAGCTCGTTAAGTGCAGTAATGCCGAACGACGCGGTAGCGGTTTTCATGATCGGCTTGATCTTGTCCGACGGCTTGAGATGTCCGCCGTAGAAACCGCCCTCGCAGTACGCCAGCGGATTGGTAGATGCACGCATCTCCCCCAGGTACGCATAGGTGCGGATATGCAGCTTGCGGATAAGCTCCAGATAGTAGTCCAGCACCTCGTGGAACGGGCGGCTCTCCTGCTGTGCCTTAGCGTAGATCATCGGCAGGTGCAGCGATACCGCACCAATGTTCCAGCGGCCGACAAATACCGGCTTGTCGCTCTCATCGGCAGGCTTCATGCCGCCGCGCTCGAACCACGGAGACAGGAACGCACGGCAGCCCATCGGGCTGACAATCGCGCCGTACTTTTTGTACATACTCGGCACATAACCCTCGCCGGTGAGCGAAAGCCAGTCCGGATACATTGCGCGGGACGAGCACAGGATGCCGGCTTCGAATACGTCCTCGAGCGGCTTGCCGGGACCGTGCAGATTTTCGTCATACAGGAATACGATCTTCGGGAACAGGACGGGCTTCTTCTGACCCTTTTTACCCTGACCCTTGCGGCGTACGTTCAGCATAGTGATGGAGGCCAGCTTGGCGAAACGACCGGTGCCGGTGCCCATCGTCATAGTGATGAACGGATAGTCGCCGCGGCTGGATGCTACCGTGTTGAACTTGTATTCCCAGCCCTGGAAGCCCTGCTCGAAGTCGTTGAGGATGTCCGCCATAACTTCCTTCTCGACCGTATCAGCATCCAGACCCAGACGAGTATACTTCTCGGTCATCATTTTGTAGCTGCGCTCGGCATACGGCTCGAGCAGCAGATCAACCGACGGCACGGTAAAGCCGCCGTACTGCTGGCTCGCCGCAGACAGCACGATATCGCCGATCACGTCAAATGCAACATTAAGTGTTTTCGGCTCGTTGTACCACAGATTGCCCATCTCAAAGCCGTCCTTGAGGACACTCGCTACATCAAACAGGCAGCAGTTCATCGTATCGCGGCGCGCCGACATGTCGTGGACATAAATGTAGCCATCCCGACAGGCCTGCAGTTCCTCGGTGTTCATAAAGAACTTCTGGTACAGCTCCTTATTGAGCTGATTGAAGATCAGGCTGCGCTTGGTGGAGACCAGCGCGGAATCCGTGTTGGAATTTTCCTTATCGCCGATATACATGATGGACTGGCTTTTCTGGTATACGCTGTCCAGCATGCCGACAAAATCCTGCTTATAGTTGCGGTAGTCGCGGTAGCTTTTGGCAACCTCCGGCCGCACCGACTCAAGCGCAGACTCGACGATGTTGTGCATTTGCCAGATCTGAATCTCGGTCATGTGATGGTCACGGATATAACCCTCGACATGATTGCAGATCGACTTCAGCTCATCCTCTGTAAAGTTGTAGAGGACTCGGTTTGCCGACTTATTAACGGCGATAACAACCTTCTGGATGTTAAACGGTTCTTTGGTGTGATCCTTTTTGACAACTCGAACCATGTGTTGTTCTTCCTCTCTAAATTTCATACGTTCATTATTATATCATATTGTCCGACAAAAAGCGAACAAAAAAGCACTGCCGTTTACAGGCGAAGTGCAAAAGCACATACCCATATATCGTGTGCTGCTATTGCATTGTACCATACAAGATATAGATTTGGAAGGATAAAATTCGACAAAAATATCATACATATTTTTGCGAAAATAATTCTTTGCATAAAATCGTCGGTTTTACTTGCGGGTCTGCCGACTATCCTCTATAATAGAGGTAGCGATCCTGACAGTAAGCCTCTGCGTCCGCAGATTCTGCATGAAAGGAGCCGTCCACATCGTATTGCAGCGTTTCCTGCACAGAAGCGCCGTTTATATCTGTACCGGACTGCGTCTTTCAGAGGACGCAGTTATTTTTTATTCCGAGGTGTTTTTATGCAAACAAGAGTTGCCGTAATGGGAATCGTGGTAGAGAACACGGATTCTGTGGAACGGCTCAATACCCTGCTGCATGAGTACGGCAGCTATATCATCGGGCGCATGGGTATTCCCTATCGAGCGCGCAATATCAACATTGTGTCCATCGCCATTGATGCGCCGCAGGATGTGATCTCGGCTTTGTCCGGCAAGATCGGCAATCTGGACGGCATCAGCGTCAAGGCCGCGTACTCCAATGTGCAGAGCGATGAATAAGGCAAAGCAGCTCATTGACCGGCTGGAAGCGCAGCACAGCCTGTCAATAGAGGAATACGAATATCTGATCGAAAACCAGAGCGACGAACTGGCGGCCTATGCCGCGGAGAAAGCGGTTGCCTTACGAAAGCAGGTATACGGTACGGATGTGTACATTCGAGGACTGATCGAAATCGGCAATATCTGCCGCAACGACTGCTATTACTGCGGTATCCGGCGTTCCAATCCCGCATGTGACCGCTACCGACTGACCGAGGCGCAGATACTGGACTGTGCCCGGGAAGGTTATGCGCTCGGCTTCCGCACTTTTGTCATGCAGGGCGGCGAGGACAGCGCATTCTCAGTCGATGTGGTTTGCCATCTGGTACGACAGATCAAAGCAGAGTTCCCGGATTGTGCAGTAACGCTGTCGCTCGGAGAGTTCCCTCGTGAAGCCTATCAGGCGATGTTCGACGCAGGCGCGGACCGTTATCTTCTCCGTCACGAAACCGCCGATAAGGCACATTATGAAAAGTTGCATCCGGCGCAGATGTCGTTTGACAACCGCATGCGCTGCCTTCGTGATTTGAAAGACATCGGCTACCAGACCGGCTGCGGCTTTATGGTCGGCTCGCCGTATCAGACGGCGCGGACACTCACTGAGGACTTAAAGTTCATCGAAGAATTTCGGCCGGAGATGTGCGGTATCGGCCCGTTTATTCCGCAGAAAGACACACCGTTCCGCGATTTTCCGGCAGGAACGTGTGAGCAGACAGTGTATCTGCTGTCACTGCTGCGGCTGATCCAGCCGAATTTGCTGCTGCCCGCCACAACGGCGCTCGGTACCATCCGGCCGGACGGCCGCGAGCGCGGACTGCAGGCTGGTGCAAACGTAGTGATGCCCAATCTGTCTCCGCTTGGGGTGCGAAAAAAATATGCACTGTACGACGGCAAACTATGTACCGGCGAGGAGGCTGCACAGTGCATCGGCTGCCTGTCGCGCCGTGTGGCGTCGGTCGGCTGCCGGATTGTTACCGCACGCGGAGATATTATCCGATAAGTGATACATTTTAAGGGACTCTGACGGAAAGAGCAATCTTCTGACCGCAAGATAAGAAAGGAAAACGAAAAAATGGCTCAGTACAACCCGAAATCACTCCATGCAGAGGAGTTTATCAACCATGAGGAAATCCTTGAAACGCTGAAATACGCCGAGGAGAACAAGCACAACATCGAGCTGATCGACAGCATTCTGGAAAAGGCCCGTCCGCAGAAGACCGCCGCCGGCGTACACTGTGCCGGTCTGACGCATCGCGAAGCCTCCGTGCTGCTGGCCTGCGATATTCCCGAAAAGATCGAGGAGATGTATCAGCTGGCCGAGGAGATCAAGCTGGCGTTCTACGGCAACCGTATTGTTATGTTTGCGCCGCTGTATCTGTCGAATTACTGCGTAAACGGCTGTGTTTACTGTCCGTATCACGCGAAAAACCGCCATATCACCCGCAAAAAGCTGACGCAGGAAGAGGTCGCCCGCGAGGTTATCGCGCTGCAGGATATGGGTCACAAGCGTCTTGCCATTGAGGCTGGTGAGGACCCGATCAACAACCCGATTGAGTACATTCTCGAGTGCATCAACACCATTTACTCCATCAAGCATAAAAACGGTGCGATTCGACGTGTTAACGTCAACATTGCAGCGACCACAGTCGAGAACTACCGCAAGCTGAAGGACGCCGGCATCGGCACTTACATTCTGTTTCAGGAGACCTACCACAAGCAGAGCTACCTCAAGCTGCATCCGGCAGGTCCGAAGCACGATTACGACTACCACACCGAAGCAATGGATCGCGCGATGGACGGCGGTATCGACGACGTTGGTCTGGGTGTTCTGTTCGGTCTGGAGATGTACAAGTACGAGTTCGCCGGTCTGCTCATGCACGCCGAGCATCTGGAGGCTGTACACGGCGTTGGCCCGCATACTATCAGCGTGCCGCGTATCAAGCGCGCGGACGATATTGACCCGGATGTATTCGACAACGGCCTGAGTGACGAGCTGTTCGCAAAGGTTATCGCGTGCATCCGCATTGCCGTGCCGTACACCGGCATGATCATCTCCACCCGCGAGAGCCAGCAGGTGCGTGAGCGGGCGCTTGGTCTGGGTATTTCGCAGATCAGCGGCGCATCCCGTACCTCGGTCGGCGGCTATGAGGAAGAGGAGCGTCCGCACGACTCTGAGCAGTTTGATGTATCCGATCAGCGCTCGCTCGATGAGGTTGTTCACTGGCTCATGCAGCTTGGGTTTATTCCGTCGTTCTGCACCGCCTGCTACCGCGAGGGCCGCACCGGCGACCGTTTCATGAGCCTGTGCAAGAGCGGCCAGATCCTCAACTGCTGCCACCCGAACGCATTGATGACACTCGCGGAGTATCTGGTCGATTACGCAAGCGAAGACACCAGGCGCGTCGGCATGGAGCTGATTCAGGAGGAACTTAAAAAAATCCCGCGCGATAAGGTACGCGAAATTGCAGCCGAGCATATCAAGGATATCTGCAGCTCCAACCGCCGTGATTTCCGCTTCTAAGGAGGGTTTCCTATGGGACTGAACGCACAGCCCTCCGGCGAGCGCGTACACATCGGCTTTTTCGGTCTGCGCAATGCGGGTAAATCCAGCGTGGTAAACCGCGTGACCGGACAAACACTGTCCATTGTTTCCGATGTCAAGGGCACGACCACCGATCCGGTGCAGAAGGCGATGGAACTGCTCCCTATCGGTCCGGTGGTTATCATCGACACGCCGGGCATTGATGATGAGGGCACGCTCGGTGAAGAACGTGTCCGCCGAGCGCTCCGCGTGCTGGAAAAGACGGATATTGCGGTTCTTGTCACGGACAGCACGCGCGGTTTGCAGCCTGCCGAGCAGGAGCTTATCGAGCTGTTCCGCAAGCGGGAGATTCCGTTTGTCATCGCGCACAACAAGGCGGATTTGACTTCGGTTCCTGCCGCCATGCCGGAAAACGAGATTTACGTCAGCGCAGCAGCCGACAGCAACATCCGTGAACTCAAGGAACTAATCGCACGAGCCGTCAAGCCGACTGAGCCGGAAAAACGTCTGGTCGCTGACCTGCTTGCGCCGAATGACACAATCGTACTGGTCGTGCCGATCGACTCAGCCGCACCGAAAGGCCGGCTGATCCTGCCGCAGCAGCAGACCATCCGCGATATTCTGGAAGCAGGCGCAATTTCGCTTGTCACCCGCGAAACCGAGCTGACCCGCACGCTGGAATCCCTGCGTGAGCCGCCGCGGCTGGTTATCACGGACTCGCAGGCGTTCGGCATTGTGGACAAGTTGGTGCCGAAAAATGTCCAGCTGACCTCGTTCTCCATCCTGTTTGCCCGATACAAAGGCAATCTGCGGCAGGCGATTCTCGGTGCTGCACAGCTGAATTCTTTGCAGGATGGCGATACTGTGCTCATCTCCGAAGGCTGCACGCATCACCGCCAGTGCGGCGATATCGGCACGGAAAAACTGCCGAACTGGATTCGCAGATTTACCGGCAAAGATGTGCAGTTCTCGTTTACCGCGGGTAATGAGTTTCCTGAGGACGTGAGCAAGTACGCACTTGTCGTGCACTGCGGCGGCTGCATGCTGAACGAGCGGGAAATGCAGTATCGTCTGCGGCACAGCGCCGAGCGGAATGTGCCGATGACCAACTATGGTATTGCCATCGCTCATATGCATGGCATTCTCGATCGTGCACTTGCTCCGTTCCCTGATCTGCATCAGGCATGGAGCAGCACCGCAAACGGATAAAACATGGGGCGCGCTGAAAACAGCGCGCAAGAAAAGACGAGTAAGTTTCTCCGAATGGGGTTTGCTTACTCGTCTTTTTTGCTTTAGATTAAGGTGTGAAACAACACCGGTGCAGTGTAAATGAGTGCAGGGACAAGAAGCCTTCTTCAGCCTTTTGCCCCTGTATTCTTTGCACTTTTTCCTGCTTATATTTTGAAAAATTGAAATGCTTGGCCTGCGTCGGGAATGCAACGCAGTTCACGCATGCCAGTTCTCCCAATCCGCAATACGGTGCTGCAGCGGACCGGAACCGTGACCAAGATCCAGCTTGAAGTCAATGCAGGCGGTCAGATACCGCTTGGCCCGCTTGACGCTGCCAACGAGCGACACGCCATGTGCCAGTCCGCATGCGATTGCACTGGATAGCGTGCAGCCGGTACCGTGCGTGTTCGGGTTGTCAATACGCGGCGCGGGAAGCCAGCGCATTTCTGTGCCGTCAAACAGCAGATCATCTGCGCAGTCTGCCAGATGACCACCCTTGACCAGAACGGCGCCGCCGGTCTTGCCGACGATTTCGCGTGCCGCCTGCTCCATATCTTCACGATTGGTGATGTTATGGCTGCAGACAGCGGCTGCCTCATGCAGATTAGGCGTGACCAGTGTGCACAGCGGGAACAGCTCCTCCTGCAGAACCTTTGCCGCATCGTGATGCAGCAGCGCGGTACCGCTTGAGGACATCATTACCGGGTCGAGTACGATATTCTTGGCGTGGTACGCCTTCAAGCGCTCCGCTACTGTGTGAATAATCTCTGCGTCATACAGCATGCCGACCTTGACGGCATCCGGGCAAATATCGTCAAACACACAGTCAATCTGTTTGCCAACCAGTTCAGCGGAAACCGGCTGCATACCGAATACACCAGTGGTATTTTGTGCACACACGACAGTGATAACGGCCATGCCATACACGCCGAAGGCTTCAAAGGTTTTCAGGTCGGTCTGAATACCTGCGCCGCCTGTCGGGTCGGTGCCTGCAATGCTGAGAACGGTTTTCATGTTAATTTTCCTCCAATCCTGTGCCGTCAAAGGCGGGAATAAAACTCTCGCTGATGGATTCGTCCTGCTGAAAAAAACCGCCGAGTCCAAGCTCACCGAACAGCGTACAGGCATCTGCGTACTCCTCTGCGGTGATGGTGCGGTCAAGCTCGGGATAATCCTGCATATCAAACGGCGTGTACTGCTGCATAAGGCTGACAAGCACGCTGTCGCCCCATCGAGAGGCAATATCCCGAAGCACCTGCGCGGTGTCGCCGGCCAGTCCGGGCAGCATCAAATGCCGGATGACGGTGCCGCGCTTCAGCAGACCATTTTTATCAAACTGCGGTGCACCTGTCTGGCGCACCATTTCATCAATAGCCGGAACGGCGAACTCACGGTAATCCTCCGCATGCGAGTACAGGCCTGCATAGTAGCTGCTGTAATACTTGTAATCCGGCAGATAGATGTCAATGTGACCATCGAGCAGCTGCAGCGTTTCCACCTGCTCATATCCGCTGGAATTGTATACAACAGGAAGCGAAAGCCCCTGTTTTCGGGCAATTTGCAGCGCTTCGATAATTTGCGGCACATAATGGGCGCCGGTAACAAGGTTGATGTTATGCGCACCTTTTTTCTCCAGAGAGAGAAAGGTTTTCGCCAGTGCATCTGCCGTAATGTTCTGTCCCTCGGCCTCTCTGCGGCTGATCTTGCGGTTTTGGCAGAACACACAGCCGAGCGAGCAATGAGAAAAAAACACCGTGCCCGAGCCATTTGTACCCGAAATCGGCGGCTCCTCCCACATATGAAGCGATGCGCGTGCAGCTTCGATTTCGATGCCTGCACCGCAGGCTCCGCGGCTCTTTGTGCGGTCTGCGCCGCAGGCGCGCGGACACAGCTGACAGTTCTTAAGCATATCGGTCAAAATAATCCCTCCGATACGTTATATTATATCGTATTTTTGTCTGGAAATAAAGTAGAGAAATGTGATATAATAAACACTACGGCTTTGGAACGTATAGAATTTTCACGCGGATCAAAATCGTGTCTTTTTTATTAAACAGAAATACGAGTAGAAACATAGGAGATGCAACATGAAGGTTTCTCAACTTTTGAATCAGGATAAAGTAACCCTTTCTTTTGAGGTATTCCCGCCCAAGACCAGCAGCAGCTATGAGTCTGTCGCACACGCAACACAGGAGATTGCGGCGCTGCGTCCGGACTTTATGAGCGTTACATACGGTGCAGGCGGCGGCACAAGCGAACACACGGTCAACATCGCGGCAGACCTCAAGAAAAAGTATGATGTTACCGTTCTGACCCATCTGACCTGTGTTTCTTCTACCCGTGAGCACGTTGCAGCGATGGTAAAAAAGTATAAGGATGCCGGTATCGAGAATATTCTTGCGCTGCGCGGTGATATTCCGGAGGGCGGTGCTCCGCATTCTGACTACCACTATGCCGCTGAACTGGTACGCGATATCAAGTCGCAGGGCGATTTCTGCGTCGGCGGCGCCTGCTACCCGGAGGGTCACGTTGAGGCAGCCAATAAAACCGAGGATATTCTGCACCTCAAGGAAAAAGTAGACGCAGGCTGTGAATTTCTGACCACGCAGATGTTCTTTGATAACAACATCATGTACAACTTCCTGTACCGTATCCGAGAAAAGGGCATTACGGTTCCGGTTGTTGCAGGCATTATGCCGGTGACGAATGTCAAGCAGATCAAGCGTATCACTTCCATGTCCGGCACCTACCTGCCCGAACGCTTCAAGGCCATCGTTGACCGTTTCGGTGACAATCCGGCGGCTATGAAGCAGGCAGGCGTTATCTACGCGACCGAGCAGATCATCGACCTGATTGCAAACGGCGTCAACCATATCCATGTTTACTCGATGAATAAGCCGGAAATTGCCGCAGGCATTCAGTCCAGCCTGTCGGAGATTCTCAAGTGATCGAACTGGACAGATCGGAAGCCATCCGCTACATGGGTTATCACGGCACGCAGCCGGATGAGGCTGTGCAGGCCAGCCTGACACGATGCGGTGAAGCACTGCAGCAGGCGGTGGAACCCAAGTCGATCTACCGCGTGTTTCCGCTGCAGCATATTGACGCGCAAACGTTCGAGATCGCAGATGTACAAATTCACAGCAAAAATCTGGCACGCAATCTGCAGGGCTGCAGCGAGGTCTGTCTGATGGCAGCAACGCTCGGCATCGGACCGGATCGCCTGATTGCCCGCGCGTCTGCAGTTCGGATGAGCGACGCGGTGATCTATCAGGCGGCGGCAGCGGCTATGGTCGAGACCTATTGCGACGAGGTCAACGAACGCATCCGGCAGGACGCAGCGCAGCGCGGCATGTACTGTCGGCCGCGGTTCAGTCCCGGTTACGGCGATTTTCCGATCGCACACCAGCGGGATTTCAGCCGCCTGCTGGATACGCCGCGCAAGATTGGCTTGACCGTGACCGAAAGCTGTCTGCTGGCACCTATCAAGTCGGTAACGGCGGTGATCGGTCTGTCTGAAACACCGCAGCCGTGTCACCGCAAGGGCTGTGAGGAATGCGGCAAGACGGATTGCGCTTACAGGAGATGAAAAGAATGAAACTGACCGAACGACTGGGAAAAGAATGGATATTTTTCGATGGCGGCATGGGCACCATCCTGCAGGAGCACGGCTTAAAAGCCGGTGAACTGCCGGAAACATGGAACCTGTCCCATCCGGATGAGATTATTGCGCTGAACCGCAGCTACTTTGAAGCTGGCTGTGATGTGGTGAACACCAACACTTTCGGTGCAAATGCCCTCAAATATCCGGATAACCTGCAGGAAATCGTGCAAGCTGCGGTTTCGCATGCAAAAACTGCACGTCAGCAGGCAGGCCGAGAGGATGCCTATATCGCGCTTGACATCGGCCCGACCGGCAAGCTGCTCCAGCCGATGGGCGACCTGCCGTTTGAACGGGCGGTCGAGCTGTTCGGAGAAACCATTCGCATCGGTGCGGCGGCGGGCGCAGACCTCGTGCTCATCGAAACCATGAGTGACAGCTACGAGGCCAAGGCGGCTGTGCTGGCTGCCAAGGAAAACTGCGACCTGCCTGTGCTCGTAACGCTGATTTTCGACGAAAAAGGCAAGCTGCTGACAGGCGGCACGGTGGATTCCACGGTTGCCATGCTCGAGGGCTTGCGCGTAGACGCGCTCGGCGTTAACTGCGGTCTTGGTCCGAAGCAGATGCACCCGATCATCGAACGACTGACGCAGGTAAGCTCGCTGCCGATCATTGTCAACCCAAATGCCGGTCTGCCGCGCAGCGAAAACGGCAAGACGGTATTCGATATCGCGCCTGCTGAGTTCTCCGACCTGATGGAAGAAATCGCAGGCATGGGCGTGCAGGCACTTGGCGGCTGCTGCGGTACTACGCCGGAGCATCTGCGGCTGACCATCGAAAAGTGCCGTAAGGTACCGTTCCGACCGCCGGTAGCCAAGCGCCGCACGGTGGTCTCCTCGTTCTCGCAGGCCGTGGAGATCGGTCCGAAGCCGGTTATCATCGGTGAGCGTATCAACCCGACCGGCAAGAGCAAATTCAAGGCAGCTCTGCGCGAGAATAACATCGAGTACATCCTCGGTGAAGGCATGGTGCAGGAGGACAGCGGCGCACATATCCTTGATGTCAACGTCGGTCTGCCTGAAATCGACGAACCCGTGATGATGGAGCGCGTTGTTACGCGCCTGCAGAGTGTTATCGCGCTGCCGCTGCAGATTGACACCTCGGATACCATCGCAATGGAGCGCGGCATGCGCCTGTACAACGGCAAGCCGATGATCAATTCGGTCAGCGGCAAGATGGAAAGTATGGAAGCCGTGTTCCCGCTTGTACGCAAGTACGGCGGTGTTGTTGTTGGTCTGGCACTGGATGAAAACGGCATTCCGTCCACGGCAGAGGGCCGCATCCGGATTGCAAAGAAGATTTACGATACAGCGGAGAAATACGGTATTCCGTATGAGGATATCGTGATTGACGGTCTGGCAATGACCATTTCGTCGGACAGCGGTTCGGCTCTCGTAACGCTTGAAACGCTGCGCCGCATTCGTGATGAGCTGCACGGTCACTCGATTCTCAGCGTATCGAATATTTCGTTCGGTCTGCCGCAGCGTGAGATTGTCAACTCGAACTTCTTCACAATGGCGATGCAGAGCGGTCTGTCCTGCGCGATCATCAACCCGAATAACGAGGCGATGATGAAATCGTACCGTTCCTATCTGGCGCTGGCCAACTTGGATGAGCAGTGCGCAGGCTATATTGCGGCCTACGGCAACCAGCCGGCAGCGGCTCCTGCGGCAGCAGGCGGCACGGCGATGCCGCTTGCGGAGAGCATTGAACGCGGCCTGCGTGAACGTGCTATCGACGCGGCAAAGGAAATGCTGCAGACGGTTCCGCCGCTCGAGGTCGTCAACAACGAGCTGATTCCGGCGCTTGACCGCGTCGGCAAGGGCTTCGAGAAGGGCACCGTGTTCCTGCCGCAGCTGCTCATGAGCGCAGAAGCGGCCAAGGCGGCTTTCGAGGTCGTAAAGGACGCGATGAAGGGCGAGAGCCAGCAGATCAAGGGCAAAATTATTCTTGCGACCGTCAAGGGAGATATTCACGATATCGGCAAGAATATTGTCAAGGTTCTGCTGGAAAACTACGCCTATCAGGTGCTCGACCTCGGCAAGGACGTTCCGCCCGAGGTGATCGTTGATACCGCTATCAAGGAAGATGTTCCTGTGGTCGGCCTGAGTGCGCTGATGACGACAACGGTTGTCAGCATGGAAGAGACCATTAAACAGCTGCGTGAGAAAAAGCCAGGCACCAAGGTCGTTGTCGGCGGTGCCGTGCTCACACAGGAATACGCAGATTCCATCGGCGCGGACTGCTACGCGAAGGACGCTATGGCAACCGTGCATTATGCGGATTCCGTATTTGGCGTATAAGATAAGAAAAAGAGACTGTATCACCGATACAGTCTCTTTTTTATGAAATTAAGCGGCGTCTTCGAGTTCTTCGAGCGCCTCCTGTTTGGTGTCGGCAGAGAAAAGAAACGCGCCGGTTCCGTCATATACTTCAATGTGTCCGTTTACATATTCGAGAGTGCAGTTCATCTTGCGCATCCCCTTTCCTTTTGTTGTACATAGTATAACAAAAGGAAAGTACGTTAAACGGTACTTAGTCTATGAATTTGTGAATCTGCTTTTCAAACGCTTCGCAGACCTCCGGCGGGTTTACAATGCGCACATCGCCTTCCAGACTGAACACCCAGGAAAAAAACTGCGGACTGACGACAACATCCACATCCAGATAAAAATGTTCGTTATCCGCCGGAAACAGACGCAGACTGCTGCCGAAGCGGTCGAGCATGACACCGATAAAGCGGTTCAGGCATTTCAGCTTCACGGTTTTCTCCTCGCCGGAGAACATGCCGAATACCTTACGAGAGTAGGCTGCCGCGTCAAACCGATCGTCGAACAGCTGTTTACCCTCACGAGGCAGGTCGGTCTGCACAAGTGAATCCATCTTATCTACGCGGTAGTGGCGAATTTCACCGGCATCGTGATCGAAGGCAATCAGATAGTAATTTTCATTGTCCCACGTCAGTGCCCACGGACTGACGCGGTAGCGCGCACCATCTCGGCGGTACTGCTTTTGAATGCGCGGACTGGCAGAGAAATTCAGCACCCAGTTGAAATAGCGAAACGTAATCTGGACATCGTTGGATATGGCCGCATGCAGCGCATCAATATTGTAGTAAATCTGCTCATTAAGCGTTTTCACACGTTCGGAAACATACACCTGACGCTGGAGCGTATGTGCTTCATGGTCACTGGTGAGGTGCTCGATTTTGCCGATGAGCTCGTTGGATTTTTTCTCGGTGATAAAGCGGGAGCACTGAATTGCATCCACGAGCAGCTTGAGCTCGGGCAGTTCAAACTCGCGTGACGCGACGTAATAGCCGCCGCCGGTACCTCTCTGACAAATTACATCCAGACCAAAATTCTGGAGTGCTTCGATGTCCGAATAAATGCTTTTGCGCTCAGCGGTAATGCCGCAGCGCTCGAGCGCCGCACGCAGTTCATCTGTGGTGAGTTTATGGTTCTCATCCGTTCGCTGCAGCAGGATTTGGTATAAATACAGCAGCTTCAGCTTTTGATTCGGATTTTTAGACATGGTTAGCCTCCCATTCAGAAAGCGCGTTCTGATACGCCGAAAGCGTGGTTCCATCAAAGCAAATCATGCTTACCTGCTCAATTTCTGCATGGGTTGAGAGATATTCCTCAATCGTACGGATAGCGATTTCAGCGGCACGGTTCAGCGGAAAGCGATATACACCGGTGCTGATGGACGGAAACGCCACGGTTTTGCAATTTAATTCAGATGCAATGCGCAGGCAGTTTTGATAGCAGCCTGCCAGCAGTACCGCCTCACCCGCATGTCCACCGCGCCAGATCGGTCCCGGCGTATGAATGACATACCGACATGGCAGACGATATGCTCGTGTTGCTTTGGCTTCGCCGGTCCGACAGCCGCCGAGCGTGCGGCATTCCGCCAGCAGCTCCGGTCCTGCCGCTCGATGAATGGCACCGTCCACACCGCCGCCGCCCAGCAGGGACGTGTTGGCAGCGTTTACGATCGCATCTGTCGTGCATTGGGTAATATCTCCGCGCTGAATAAAAATTCGGCTCATCAGCCATGCCCCTTCCATTAAGTTGTTGGCTTTATTATACGTTGTTTTTCCGAAAATTGCAAGTTTGACGCAAATTGCAGAATGCGTTATAATAAATACAGTATCACAGCAGGCGAGGAGAGCGCAGCAATGGACAAGCCGATGAACGAATACGCCGCAGACGCACCGCGCGTTTTGCGGGATTTTTTAACCTATATTTCCATAATACGCGGCAAATCCGCAAAAACCGCACACGAGTATTACCTTGATCTGCGGCTGTTTTTTCGCGTACTCAAGCACAACAAAGGCGCAGTCGATAAAAATCTTCCGCTTGATGAGATCGACATCAGCGACATTGATCTGGATTTTATCCGTGATATCACGCTGTCGGACACCTATGATTATCTGGAATACATGGCGCAGAGCCGCCCAACTCAGCAGAACAGCAACCACACCAATTACGGATTGAGTGTCAACTCGCGTGCACGCAAGGTCTCTGCGATACGCGCATTTTTCCGGTATTTGACCGATAAACAGCATGTTTTAGAGGTCAATCCGGTCAGCGGACTGGAAGCGCCGACTGTCCGTAAATCTCTGCCGACTTATCTTACAACGGACGACAGCGTGCGGCTTCTGGAATCCGTCACCGGCCCGTATGCCGAGCGAGATTACTGCATCCTGACGTTTTTCCTTAACTGCGGCATGCGTGTTTCCGAACTGGTCGGACTGAATCTGACCGACTTTAAGGACGATACCGTGCGCGTGCTCGGTAAGGGCGGCAAGCAGAGGACGGTATTTCTCAATGATGCGTGTCTTGCCGCGCTCGAACAGTATCTGCCCGAACGCCTGGAGCCGAACGAGCAGGACGCGGACGCGCTGTTTGTCAGCAAAAAGCGCAACCGCATCAATGTGCAGACGGTCAAGTGGCTGGTAAAAAAATATATCGGTCAAGCCGGACTCGACCCCAAAAAATACTCTGCGCACAAGCTGCGTCACACAGCGGCAACGCTCATGTACCAGAACGGCGTGGATATCCGCACACTGCAAAGCATTCTTGGTCACTCGAGTGTGGATACGACCATGATCTACACCCACATCGAGAATGAAAACATGCGCGAAGCTGCGGCAAGGAATCCGCTGGCGGAAATCCGGCCGAACGGTGAGCGTGTGCCTGTAAAACAGCCGAAAAACAGCGATAAGTAAATAAAAGGGCGTGCTGCAAAATAGTGCGTAAGAAAAGACGGGTAAGTTTCCCCGAAAGGGATTGCTTACTCGTCTTTTTGCTTTATGATTAGGTGTGAAACAAGATCAAACCACCCGTTTTCGAAAACAAACGCAGGGACGAAATGCCTTATGCGACCTTTCGTCCCTGCGTTCTTTGCGGACCTGTTCTGCAACAGACTCTTTGTTTTTTTATTACAGCTGCATCTCCAGCGCGGCATCGCAGTACGGACAGCGGTCACCGACCTTGCCGTGCAGCGGTACATACAGCTCGCTTCGCGTAATGCACTTGTGGTTGGAGCAGCGGATGCCGGGATCTGCACCGATTTCATGATGACCGGCACGCTCGAACGGCAGCTTGGACAGCGTCAGCAGCAGTGCCATACGGCCGAACATGCCGAACCGCGCCTGGCGGAAGTAGACCGCACGCGGATCATCATCCACGTCCTGTGCAATTTCATCAACACGCGGCAGCGGATGAAGCACCAGCATGTCCTTCTTGGCGCGCTTCATCTTCTCAGCTGTCAGCTGATAATTGCCTTCAAGGTTTGCGTACTCCTCTGCCGTGACAAAGCGCTCGCGCTGAATGCGAGTCATGTACAGCACATCCAGCTCGGGCAGAACTTCATCAATGCTGTCTACCTCGCAGAACGGCATATTGTTGTCTTTCAGGAATTTTACCATATAGTCCGGCAGCTTGAGTGCATCAGGTGCGATCAGATAAAACTGTACATTATGATACCGCTGCAGGAAATGCAGCAGAGAATGCACGGTACGGCCGTACTTCAAATCACCGCACAGACCAATCTTCATATCGTCAGCAGAGCCGCGCATACGCAGAATGGTAATCACATCGGCAAGTGTCTGGGTCGGGTGCAGATGACCGCCGTCGCCGGCATTGATGACAGGCACAGACGAGTACATTGAAGCTACCTTGGCTGCGCCCTCTCGCGGGTTGCGCATGACGATCATATCCGCATAGCTGGATACCATGTTGATAGTATCCTTGAGTGTTTCGCCCTTAGACGCAGAAGTAGCGTTCGGATCGGAAAAACCGACAACACTGCCGCCCAGTCTCATCATCGCGGTGGAAAACGACAGATTGGTACGGGTAGAAGGTTCATAAAACAGGCTGCCCAGCACCTTGCCGCGGCAGGCATCTACATAACCCTCCGGTCGGTCGATAATATTGCTGACCAGCTTGTACAGATCGGAAAATTCTTTTTCCGTTAAATCACATAAATCAATAATATGGCGCATGCGAACTCCATTCCTTTCTACGGTACAATCGCCCTATTCGTTATTTGTCACTGTTAATGATAGCACAAATAAAGGCGAAAGAAAAGAGTTATTTGCATATTGCGTCGATTGGATCGAGAGCGGCCGCACGAACCGCCGGGAGCAGTCCGGCAGCAGCTCCGCTGAGTGTGGAAAGTATCAGCAATCCGGCAAATACGCGGCCTTCCGGCAGGAGCAGTGCTGCTCCGAAGTGCAGGAGCGCACCTGCGGCTGCCAGACCGACGATTCCGCCGAACAGGCACAGCAGCACAGCCTGCAGGAGAAATGTCCGGCGAATATCATGCGGCTGTGCGCCGAGCGCCAGCAGAATGCCGATCTCCCCTGTTTTCTCGTGAGCGGCAGCCAGCATGCTTCCCATAACACCGATGAGCGCGACAAACAGTGTTACCGCACCGACGGCGGCAAACAGGCCGATTCCCATTTCGGCAAGCTGCTGTACGGTCTGCACCGCACCCGACATATTCTGTACATGCACGCCGCGCACCTGCTGTCGATCGGTCAGATACTTTTCAATCTGAGAGCTGACCGAAGCAGTATCTGCCTGCGAAATGCACTGCACGAACACTTGATCCGTGCGTTCGGTTTGCGACGCGATACACGCATACGGCACATAGACCAGATGCGGTGCAACCGCCGACAGCATTCCGCCGAATGCCCCCGTCTGTGCCCGCACAACACCGCATACCGTGAAATACCGGTCGGTGCCGTTTACCTTCAGCCGAATCTGCCGTCCGGTGATATTTGTCCGTCTGTACAGCGTCTGTGCCAGATCATCGCCGACCACGGCGACCGGCTCAGCGTTTGCACACTGCCATGCGTTCGGCAGTGTGCCTGCCAGCATCTCCATTTGCATGACTTCACCGAGCCGTTCGTCTGCACCGAGAAGTACCGCGTGCTCAGTTGTGTGTCCGACGCGCACGGTGCCGCTCTGCGCCTTGATCGGCATCAGCGTGCGAATGCCGTCCACATCCTGCTCTATCTCATCCGCCAGTGCTGCCGAGAGTATCGTTCCCGCGTGTCCGCTTTCCGTGTACACTGATAAACCGCTGACGCCGAGTGTCTGCAAACCGACGTCCACCTGTTTTCGCCCATACAGACCAATGGAAAGGATAAGCAGCAGTGCACCGCTTCCAACCGCAACAGAAAGCGCGCAAAGTGCCGTCCGCAGCGGACTTTCCCGCAGATTATGTGCCGCCAGTGACAGAATATCCCGCAGTCTCATGTCTGTACCTCCACCGGATCACCGTCAGTCAATTCATCGGGCGGCGACAGAATGACCGATACACCTGTCGGCAAGCCGTCTATAATTTCAACCGTATCCTCGAGCAGATAGCCGGTCTGTACCGCGTACTGCACGGCATGGCCGTCCTGCACGCAGAATACAAACTCTTGTTCTCCGCGCTGGCAAATTGCTTCATATGGTACAACCGCAGCATCGTCTCGATGGTCTGTGAATACCTTAACGGTCGCGGAATATCCGGGGCGCAGATTTTCGGTTGAGCCGTTCAAATCAAGCAGCACCTCAACGGTTGCTTCGGCATCTTCATTTGTCAGACTAAAGGTTTTCACAGCCGCAGGAGCAATTGCGGTTAATTCGGCGTGAAAGGTACCGTCTACTGCCGAAAATGTGATGTTAGCGCGCTGCCCGACAGCAAGCTCTCCTACATATAGCTCGGGAGACTGTGCACGCACGCGCAGCTTATCCGGATTCGCAATTTGTATGCACGGCATATCGACCGATACACTCTCGCCCGCCTGCGGAACGGTCAGCACAGTACCGTCCATCGGCGCATACAGCGCGTGAGCGTCCTCGGCAGTGACAGTGCTCACCGTGCCGGAAATTGCAAACACGCTCTGTGCGGTCTGCCAGTAATCCGCAGCTGTTTGCGATCTGCCGATGTCAGTCAGCGTGCACAGAATATCACCCTTCTGCACGGTGTCGCCTGTTGCGGCATACACTGCACTTACTACACCATTTTTCGCCAGACAAACCGCTGTGCTCTCTGCGGACTCGACCGTACCGAAAATCGTCACACTATTATAGATATCCTGCGTTTCGGCGGCCGCTGTGCGTACCAAAACCGCCTCCGGCGGACGGTGCTTCCACGACCAGAACAGCATTGCCGTCAGCACACCTGCCGTCGTAAGCAGCACCGCGCGGATCTTATTCTCCAAATGCAAAACCTCCCCTGACGCAAACTGAGTTTAGTCTGCGGAGAGGAGGTGAAAATTATGCTTACAATACGGCACGAATCGCGTCACCGACGGTTTTCGCACGCACGATATTCATTTTCTGCAGCAGGTCCTCGTCTACATCCTGCATAGGCATGATGCAGGTGTGGAAACCAAGGCGGTATGCCTCATTGATACGCTGTCCCGGATTGGACACCGCACGCAGCTCGCCGGTCAGGCCGACCTCGCCGAAGCTCATGACGCCTTCCGGCAGCGGCTTGTCCCGAAAGCTGGATGCGATTGCCAGCACCATCGGCAAATCCACAGCAGGCTCGTCCAGCCGCATACCGCCGACGACGTTGACGTACACATCGCTCGACGACAGAAACAGCCCGCAGCGTTTTTCCAGAATGGCGAGCAGCAGCACCATGCGGTTGTAGTCCACGCCGGCAGCGGTGCGGCGCGGCACACCAAACTGCGTTTTCGCAGCAAGCGCCTGCACCTCGGCGAGCAGAGGACGGCTGCCCTCCATCACGCAGGCAATGCAGTTGCCGGACGCACCCTGCGGATGACCGGCCAGCATAGCCGCAGACGGATTCTGCACCTCGAGCAAACCGTGATCGCTCATTTCAAACACGCCGATTTCATTGGTTGAGCCGTAGCGGTTTTTCGCCGCACGCAGACAGCGGAACGGACCTGCGGATTCCCCCTCGAAATACAGCACGCAGTCCACCATGTGCTCAAGGATTTTCGGGCCTGCCAGCGTACCCTCTTTGTTAACATGACCAACAATAAAAATCGTCACGTTGCGATTCTTCGCGTACTGCATCAGACTCATCGCGCATTCCTTGATCTGGGTCGTACCGCCGGGAGCGGCAGTTAAATCGCGCTTATAGACCGTCTGGATAGAGTCCACGATTAGAATATCCGGCTCGAGCAGCTCGGTTTCGTTGATGATCTGCTCCATGTCGGTCTCGGCAAGGATGTACAGCTCGGGTGAAGAAATGTGCAGGCGTGCCGCACGAATTTTGATCTGCTTGAGCGATTCCTCGCCCGAAACATAGAGCACGCGGGCATTTTTGCACATTTCCTGACACATTTGCAGCAGCAGCGTCGATTTGCCGATGCCCGGCTCACCGCCGACCAGCACAAACGAGCCATGCACAGCGCCGCCGCCGAGAACGCGGTCGAGTTCACCGATTCCAGAATGGAACCGGCTTTCGTCTCCGGTATCAATATCCTTGAGCAGAGTCGGCCGTGATTCGCCGCGCTGAAATGTATTCGTGCCGCGTGCCGCCGAAACCGGCTTCTCCTTGAATTCGCTCATGGTGTTCCATGCGCCGCAGGACGGACATTTGCCGTACCATTTCGGACTTTCATATCCGCAGTCACCGCACAGAAAAACTGTCTTTTGCTTCATATTTCCTCCGTTACATACCGCTCTGGCTGCGTAAATATCCGCAGATCACGGCGGCAGCAAGTTGTTTGTGATAGGCTTCGTCCCGCAGCCGCGCTTCTTCGGCCGGATTGGACAGAAAGCCGCATTCGATGATAACCGCCGGGCAGTCCAGCTTTTTCATCAGATAGATGGCGCTGTCTGCCTGTTTAGCCTTGCGATGATTCGATGGGTCGCAGCCGTCAATCAGGCACTGCTGTATCTGCTCAGCCAGCGGCTTGCCCTGCACATTTCCTGTCGAGTAAAACACCTGGGCGCCGTGGTACTGCGCGTCGCTGAATTTATTCAGGTGAATGCTCAGAAACACCGGCGACGGAATGCTGTTTACCAGCTTTTCCCGTGCCTTGATATCCGCGATTTTGTTCTCTCGCACCGTGCGGGAAGGATTGTAATCAAGTGCATTTTCATCCGGCCGCGTCATAGCAGTCGGCACACCGAAGAAATTCGCCAGCACTTGCACCCGTTTTGCAATGCTCAAATTGATATCTTGCTCGGCGGTTCCATCCGCGCCGACCGCGCCGCCGTCGAAGCCGCCGTGTCCGGCATCAATGACGAGCGTGGTTTGAGCGTTCCCTGCCGTCTGCATTGCACGGTTTTTCTGCTCCATGCCAAAGCATAGCACCAGCGCCAGTGCCGCCGCGGCGCAAACGCCGCATTTCAGCCGTCTCTCCATCTCCGCACCTCCGTATCACACAAATATGCGAAAAAGGCGGAACTTATGCGTTTACTTGGGCGCGTTCAGCACAGCATCTGCACCGGTTTTGTCCAGTGTGCTGATGATAACAGGCTCTGCCGTCATGCCGTCCAGCGTGAAGGCTGCGGAAACACTCTGCCTGCGAATCGTACCGCCGCTGACCGACTGCGTTACCGTGGTCGGCTGCAGCCGGACGGCTTCGTCTAAATCACCCATTGCACTTTCGACCGACCAGAGCAGTTCGGTGTACGCGTTCGGCGTATCGGCACAGATAATGGTCCAGCTGCCTGCACGCTGACTCAGCGAATCGACACATACCAGCGGTACGCGGCCATACATCGAGGCAAGGCCCTCCTGCTCAGCGGCAGTCACCAGCTCTGCCGACCATGAACCGTTCAATTTGTGATACAGCGCACCGTCCGACAGATAACTCTGTGTCAGCAGCTGCTTATCCGATGTATTCGGCGCGGAAAGCGTCATTTTGCGGTCGGTGAGCAGTTCATTCTTCTCGCGGTCGAACACGGTGGTCTCGCTCGTCTGCACCTGCATGACCGTCCTGCCGTCATGGGTCACAGCCGCCGGAGACGCAAACTCGCTGTTGACCGAGTAATGCAGCAGAGCATCCATACCGGCGGTTGCCTCGCGGTACTGTGCATAACTTGAAAACAGGCTCTGATACCGCTTCGCGTCCGCTTCGGTTATCGCGTTTTCGCTGACAAGCTGATCGAGCAGCGTGCCTTCACTGTTCTTCGGCGAAACGGACAGCACCGTGTAGCTTGCCGCTGCAGCATCGTCGCGCAGGAAATTCTGCACGTTGATGATACCGGTGTCGTAAATACCCTGCTCACGAGCAGTCTCTATCGCGTTCGCATAGCTGAAATCCGCCGTATCCGAGTAGCCGAGCGCACGCAGCAGGAACACCGCGTACATCTGCGCGGTGCACTTGCCGGTCGGATGGAAGGTCGTCCGGTTCGTGCCATTCGCCAGACCGTTGCTGTACAGATACTGCACATACGGCTTTTCCCATCCCTTGAGATCGGTAAACGGTGCAGTATACGTCAGCGTCTTGGCCTCAGCCTCCTTGCCGAGCAGACGCACCAGCATGACAGCCGCTTCCGCCCTGGTCGGCGTGCGGTCGAGGTCATAGCCGTTCTGCGTGCCCTGAAACAGCCCCATTTCGTGCAGCGAATCTGCACAATTCGTATAATTTGCCGCAAAGGCCGAAGCGGTCAGCATGGCAGCGGCAGCCGCGCCGACGCAGACAGCGCGTAACCATTTATTCATAGTCCTATCCTCCTGAACTGATATTGCCTATAAAAATACAGTATAAGTATAGCACAAAGCCATGTGTTTTCCAACAACAAAACGGATATACTACTCGCAGAAGGAGTGTATCCAATATGACGAATATTCAAAAATGCGGCGTGATCGGCGTGGGCTTTGTCGGCGCGACCTGCGCATACACATTGGCGGTTTCCGGACTGTTCTCCGATCTGGTACTCGTGGATATGAACCGCGACAAGGCTATCGGTGAAGCTGCGGACATCAATCATGGTGTGGCGTTCAGCAAGCCGTGCCGCGTCATGGCCGGAGACTATGCTGACCTCGCCGAATGCGGTCTTATCATCATTGCGGCAGGCGCAAACCAGAAGCCCGGCGAAAGCCGTTTGGAGCTGCTCGGACGAAATAAAGGCATCCTGTCCTCCGTCATAGCACAGCTTACGGCAGTCAATCGTGAGGCGATTCTGCTGGTTGTGTCCAATCCGGTCGATGTGCTGACCTGTCTGGCGCAGCAGCTGAGCGGCTTCCCTGCCGGACGTGTACTCGGTTCCGGTACCGTGCTGGATACCGCGCGGCTCAAGTATCTGCTCGGACAGCGGCTTGGCGTGGACAGCCGCAACGTGCATGCGTTCATCATCGGCGAGCACGGCGACAGCGAGCTGGCGGTATGGTCGAGCGCTAACATCTCCGGTGCCGATCTGGACGATTACTGCCGCATTGCCGGCATCACCAAGCCTGCAGATGAGCTTTCCCGCATTTACGAGCATGTGCGCGATGCAGCGTATCAGATTATCGACAGCAAAGGCGCAACCTATTACGGTATTGGCATGGCGGTGCGGCGCATCGCGGAGGCCATTGTACGCAATGAACATTCCGTGCTGCCGGTCACTTCGATGATTTACGGACACTACGGCGTGGACGGTATTTGTCTGGGTGTGCCGACCATCGTCGGACGAAACGGCGCGGAAGCTGTGCTGGATATTCCGCTCTCCGAGGAAGAACTGGCACAGCTGCAGCGTTCTGCGAACACAATGCGCGAGATGATCGACAAGCTGGACGGATAGCACAAAAGGGACAGAGCCAATGCTCTGTCCCCTGTTCTATATGCGTATTTTTAGAAGTCGAGGTTTACCATAACGTCGGAAACATCCGGCTTCTCTGCGATCAGGCCCTGATCGTACATCCAGTCAATATTTTCCTGCCAGCACTGCTCGGTCTGAGAGAGGAACTTCGCGTCCTCGGTCTCCATGAGCGGCAGCAGCGTCTCACAGGACTTCTTCTCTACCTCCGGGTCGAGTGCAAAGTTTGCCTCATCCTGATTGTCGAGCAGAACCTGCAGAACATCGTCGGTGTTGCTCTTGAAGTCCTCAAAGCCCTTGCTGCAAGCGCGCAGGAAGCCCTTCAGCGTATCGGAATTGTTCGCAATCATATCATCGCTTGCGAGGAAAATACCTTCGTAATACTTCGGCACACCGTAATCATCCGGGAAGAAGTAATTGACCTCGAAGCCTTCCTTCTCCATCTGCGGTACCTCGTGGTTGACCAGACAGCCGATGGTTGCATCGACGTTGCCGGTGGTCATCGAGCTCATCAGGTCGAAGCCAACGTCAACCATGTTCACGCTGTTCGGATCGGCACCGTTGGACTGCATGATGCTGCGGACCAGTGCCTCGGAAAGCTCGGTGCCCGCGTAGCCGATCGTTTTGCCCTCGAGATCCTGCGGCTTGGTGATGTTCTTGTCCTTGAGCGACAGGATGATGTTCAGCGGACCCTGAACCACCGCACCGATGGACTTGATCGGCACATCCTGCTCAGCACGAGCCTGAATGACATCCTGCTGATAATACAGACCAATGTCTGCCTTGCCGGCGGCAACCATGCTCATGGCATCGTTTACGCCTGCCGGAGACTGGATATCCACATCCAGACCTTCCTCGGCGAAGTAACCCTTCTCCTGTGCTTCGTACAGGAATGCATGCAGAGCATTCGGATACCAGTCGAGCACAACGGTCAGGTGCTGCAGATTATCGCTGCCGCTGTTTGCCGCATCAGACTGTGCGGCGTTCTGTGCGCCGCAGCCGGTCAGCAGCATGGTGCCTGCTGCCAGAAGTGCAAGAATACGCTTTTTCATATATGTTTTTCTCCTTATGTTAGAACAAAAATTTCGTTTTTCTTAAAATTGTGTTATCAAGGTTATAAGCTGCTGCGCCAGGTGATAATCTTCTTCTCCAGCCAGCTTACAATGCCTACTGCGATCATCGCAACCACGCTCAGCAGTACGATCGGTGCAAACACGCCAGCGCCGTCCAGCTGCGTCATCATGCGACGGCTGAAATAGCCGAGACCGGCCTGTGCGCCCAGCCACTCGCCGATCGCAGCTCCGATGATCGACATCGGGATCGCCATTTTGAGCGCCGAGAAAAAGTACGGCAGTGCTGCCGGAATCTTCAGCTTGAGGAAAATTTCCTTCTTGCCTGCGCCGAAGGTCTTGAGCATATCGACCATATCGGTCTTCGCCGAGCGGAAGCCGTCAAACACGGTCATTGCGATCGGGAAGAACGTGATGAGCACGGTGACGAGCACCTTACTCCAGATCGTGTAGCCGAACCACAGCACAAACAGCGGCGCAAGTGCGGTTGTCGGAATGGTCTGTGAAGCGACGATGAGCGGGTACAGCATTTTCTCCGCCGACGGACTCGCGTCCATTACGATGGCGAGCAGCAGACCGAGCGCGATCGAGATCGCAAGGCCGACTCCGGTACACAGCATGGTGGCCGGCAGATGTGCGGTGAACAACGGTTTGCGCAGCTCCCACAGGCGCACAAGCACTTGTGTCGGCGACGGCAGAATGTAGGCCGCATTCATGCCCATGGATATGCACTGCCAGACGATGAGCAGCGCGAACATAAAGATCAGTGCGGGCAGATTTGCATTCTTTTTCATGCCTGCACCTCTTTTCTGAGCAGAGAAATCAGATTTTCTCTCAGCTCAAGCATCTTCGGGTCGGTCAGGCACGCACGCGTGCGCGGATACGGTGCAGGCACCTCAAACGAGTGCAGCTTGCGGATTGGTGTATCCTCCACGACCAGAACACGGCCGGACAGGAAAATAGCCTCCTCTACATCGTGGGTGATGAACAGGACGGTCTTGCTGTCCTGCTCCCACTGATCGAGCAGCCACTCCTGCATAGTGATGCGCGTGAGAAAGTCGAGCGCGGAAAAAGGTTCATCGAGCAGCAGCAGTTCCGAGCCGGTCAGCAGCGTACGCGCGAATGCCGCACGCTGACGCATGCCGCCGGAAAGCTCCTCCGGGCGCTTGTCGCCCCAGCCAGCCAAACCGACGTGCTCGAGCGTTTCCGCCGCACGCTTGTCCATCTCCGCGCGGGAAATGCCGCCGCGAATCTCCATCGGCAGACGCAGGTTTTCGTTCACCGTGCGCCACGGAAACAGCAGGTCGCGCTGCGGCATGTAGCCGCAGTAGCCGCGCCGTCCGTCGATGCTCTTGCCATCCACCAGAATTTCACCGCTCCTGCGCGGCAGAAGCTGGTTGGTCAGGCGGAAAATCGTGGATTTGCCGCAGCCGGACGGTCCGATGACCGACACAAATTCTCCCTTCTCAAGATGGAAGGACAGACCGTCAATGATGTTAAAATCCTCACTGTCGTACTGAAAAACGACGCTCTGAAACTCCAGCATGGCTTACATCGCCTCGTTCCAGGCCATGTCCCAGAACATACTCTCGTAGCGCGAGCACGCGACGAAAATATCGGTCAGACGCGCAAGCTGCGACTCGGTATAGCCCTCACTCAGGCGCTCCATATAAGCGACCAGCTTGCGGTTTTCTGCCGCATAGTCCTCGGATGCGTAGCCCTGCACCCATTCACCGTAGAACTCATGCTGATCGGCGTTCGGGTAGTTGGCGACGATCCACTTGGCGATGTATTCATAGCTGAGTGCACACGAAAGCACAGCCGCCATAATCTCCGCCGGACCTTCCTCGGCTGCAACAGCGCGCATGTAGGATGTGTAAGACTCGTTATTCAGCGACGGCTTGACGCGCTCTGCGTCCTCCTCGGTGATGCCGAGACGGTTCATGTAGCCGCGGTGAATGTTCATCTCACCGCCGAGAATATTCGCCACCGAGGTTGCGAACACACGCATGATCTCGGGATCGCGGGACTTGACAACGCCCTGCGCGAACACCTTTGCGTAATCAAACAGGTAAACATAATCCTGCAGAAGATAAAAACGAAATTTTTGAATGTCGAGGCTGCCGTCGGCAATACCGTGGACAAACGGATGGTTCAGATAGCCTTCCCAGATGTCCTGCGTTGCGGCAAGCAGTCTTTCGGTGGTTTTGTTGTTCAAGGTGGTACCCCCAATGAAAGTATGTTGATGATTTTCCTAAGACTGACGGCAAAATTCTGCCGGCAGCATTTTTCTGCTTACAGAATCTGCAAACAGAGGTTCGGCGTCAGTTCGTCCGCATTCAGCAGACTTACTGCGTCGATCAGGCGCGTACGAAAGGAAGCGGTGCCCTCCATCTCTTTACGCACACGCGCCTCGGCTGTTTCTCCGCAATGCTTCATCACCTCCGATGCCGTGACTGCGGCTTCTAACAATATATCTGGATTCGCACCGCAGTACACGCCGGTCAGTGAGGTGAGCATACAGCCTGCGCCGGTGATCCGCCGCAGATACGCACTGCCGCCGCGTACCACTGCGGTACGGGTTCCATCGGTAATTACATCCATCGCGCCGGTGAGCATGACGACAGCTCCGGTCCGGCGGCTGAATGACCGCAGCCACGCTGCGGATTCCTGTAAATTGTCCTCGGTCACGCTGTCGAGCGCACTGGCTTCCACGCCGGTCTCCTGCTCGGCTCCTGCGGCGAGCGCCCGTACCTCGGATGCATTGCCGCGAATGACCGAAACAAGATTTTCGCTCAACAGGCGGGAACACATTTCACGCCGGAGCGTGCTGGCACCGGCGGCTACCGGATCGAGCACGACCGGACGGCCGTTGCGCTTTGCAATCTTGGCTGCACGCAGCATGGCCTCCTGTGCACGGACAGCGCCCATGTTGATTACAAGCGCCTGTGCGTGCGAGGTAATCTCCTCGACCTCACGCTCATCCTGCGCCATAATGGCCGTGCCGCCTGCCGCAAGGATGATATTCGCGCAGTCGTTGATGGTAACATTATTAGTGATGGAATGCACCATCGGTGTGCGGTTCTGCGTGTTTTCGAGAACGGCTTTAATAGTGTCGATCAACGCTTAGCACCTTCCAGTGCGCTGAGAACATGCGTGCGCTTGAGGGCGCTCAGCACCAGAACCGAAATCGCCGCACCTACCGCAGTAGACACGAGGAAGGACGGCACAAAGGTGAACAGAGCTGCCTTGGTATTGCCCATCACGAATGCGGCAATCGGGTAGGAAGCCAGACCGCCGAGAATGCCGGTGCCGAACACCTCACCAACGTAAGCGACCGGCAGCTTCGGGCAGGCCTTGTAGGCCAGACCGCACAGCAGCGCACCGATCATCGAGCCGGGGAACGCCAGCAGGCTGCCCAGACCCAGCACGTTGCGAATCAGTGCTGCTGCAAAGCCCATGCCGAGCGCGTACCACGGGCCCAGCAGAACGGCGCCGAGCACATTTACCATATGCTGCACCGGCGAGCACTTCGCGCCAAGCACCGGTATGGAAAACAGGCTGCCAACGACTGCAACTGCGACGAGAACGCCTGCAATGGTCAGTTTACGGATAGAATTCTTTTTCACTGTCTTTCACTCCTCCGAAAAAATACGGCAAAAATGGTTAAGCGGACCGCAGCCATGCCCCAGACTGGGTGCATGACGGATAGCGTCGGTGACGTACTCTTTAGACAGCTTTACCGCCTCGGGCACGCTGTGGCCAAGCGCCAGATTGGATGCGATCGCAGAGGACAGTGTGCAGCCCGTGCCGTGCGTGCTGGTGGTGTTGATCTGCTCAATCTCAATGCGGTGACAGGTCTCGCCGTCAAATAGTACATCCACCGCACCTGCGATGTTCTTGCCGCCCTTGACGAGCACGTTCCTGCAGCCCTTGGCATAGATGCGGCGTGCCGCCTCCTCCATGTCCTCGGGCGTGCGGATCTCCATATCCGCGAGATACTGTGCCTCGGGCACGTTCGGAGTCAGCACCTCGGCAAACGGCAGTACGGTCTCAATAAGTGTGCCGACAGACGCCGGATCCATCAGCGGATCACCGTTTTTGGCGAACATCACCGGATCAATCACGATATGCGCCGGCTTGTACTGTGCCAGCTTGCCAGCTACCGCCTTCATGCACTCCGGCGAGGACAGCATGCCGATTTTAACCGCATCCGGCACAATGTCTTCAAACACCGCGTCAATCTGCTCCTCGATCATCTTGGGTGTGATGTCCTGAATGTCGATCACGCGTGCAGTGTTTTCCGCTACGACTGATACGATAACGCTCATGCCGAACACGCCGTGTGCCGCCATGGTTTTCAGATCGGCCTGTACACCTGCACCGCCGGAGCAGTCCGAACCGGCAATGGTAAGCACTGTTTTCATTCTTGTTCCCTCCAATTTTATCATCGCTGCCGGGAAAATAAAAAACGCCTCGTTTTCACCCTGCGGCAAAACCGAAGCACTCAATCCCAGCAATGCGACAGCTTCCCTACAATGGCATTAACCAACAGGTTCAAAAGGTTGGGTTTCTCGCCCTCTCAGCCGCTCATCACAGCACCCTTGCTTGTCTTTTATATAATATCAGTATAAGCCGTGTAAAATACATTTGTCAAGTATAGAATCTTGCTGTATCTGATACGCCGTTAAAAAATAAACAAATTTTTATTTATCAATACTGCCGGATTTGCAGGTGTTGCCAAAATTGCATTTTTCGTCTCCTGTCCGGTTGACAAACGGCAAAAAGAGGTCTATCATACGAATCGTTCAGTAGCCAAATGCTTTGAACAGGACATGACGTATCCGTATCACCGCTCACAGAAAGCCGTCGGTCGTGCAAGACGGCAGCAAGGCACGGGTTCGCTATCCCCTGCGAGCAGCTTCGATCAAAGGCAATGCCGAGTAGTCGAGGCCGGATATCCACCGTTAACAGGAAAAGCCCTCCGGAAGAATGCGGTACCGGGCGGCAATGAGAGGTCGGCAGCATACTGTCGGCAAGCAAAGTGGTAACGCGGAAGTAAATACAGCAATGTATATGCCTTCGTCTTTGCAGGATCATCTTTGTGATCCTCCTGCATGGACGAAGGCTTTTTTGCGTACCTTTGGCTGCGGAATCGCAAATCATTTCAAGAAAGAGACGAAAAAACATGAACACACTTGTAATTGTGCTGATCGCGGCTGTTGTTCTGTTCGGCGCGTACGTTTTCTACGGACGCTGGCTGGCGAACAAATGGGGTATCGACCCGAAAGCCAAGACGCCTGCCGTTGAATTTAATGACGGCAAGGACTTTGTACCGACCAACGGCTGGACGGTATTCAGTCACCAATTCTCCTCTATCGCGGGCGCAGGCCCTGTAACCGGCGCAATTCAGGCTGCGGCGTTCGGCTGGCTGCCGGTACTGCTGTGGGTGCTGATCGGCGGCGTATTCTTCGGCGCGGTAGCCGACTTCGGCGCGCTGTACGCTTCGGTTAAGAACAAGGGCAAGTCGATGGGTATGCTGATTGAGAAGTACATCGGCAAAACCGGCCGCAAGCTGTTCCTCATTTTCTCGTGGATCTTCTGCTGCATCGTTGTTGCGGCATTCGCAGATATGGTTGCGGGCACATTCAACGCCTACACTGTCACTGACGCAGGCGTTACCGAGCTGGCTGCTACCGCAACCACCAACGGTGCGGCAGGCATGATCTCCATCATGTTTATGGTCTTCGCGGTTGTGCTCGGCCTTATCCAGAAAAAGTTTAACCTGACCGGCTGGAAGGAAGCCGTTGTCGGCATTGTGTGCATCGTTGCCTCCTTTGCAATCGGCATGAACTGCCCACTTATCTTCGGCAAGGCAGCATGGAGCTATATCACCTTCGTTTATATCTTCTTCGCCGCTGTCCTTCCGATGTGGCTGCTCAAGCAGCCGCGCGACTACATGACCACCTTCATGTTCATCTGCATGATCGCAGGCGCAGTCGTTGGTCTGGTTGTTGCACATCCGACTATGAACCTGCCGGTATTCACCGGTTTTACCAATGAGAAGCTCGGCACGATGTTCCCGATCCTGTTTGTAACCGTTGCATGCGGTGCGGTTTCCGGTTTCCACAGTCTGGTTTCCTCGGGTACGTCTTCCAAGACCATCGAGAATGAAAAAGATATGCCCAAGGTCGGCTACGGCGCCATGGTGCTCGAAAGTCTGCTGGCTGTTCTGGCACTGTGCGTTGCCGGTGCTGCTGCAGCAGCTGACGGTACGCCGGCAGCGGGCACGCCGTTCCAGGTATTCAGCAGCGGTGTCGCAGGCTTCTTCGAGATGTTCGGCGTTCCGGTTTATGTTGCCACTGCATTTATGACCATGTGTGTTTCCGCACTGGCGCTGACCAGTCTGGACGCGGTTGCGCGTATCGGCCGCATGAGCTTTCAGGAGCTGTTCTCCGTCGATGACATGGAGCATGCCGAGGGCTGGCGCAAGCTGTTCTGCAACGTATATTTCTCCACGGTTATCACGCTGGCATTTGGTTTCCTGCTCACCAAGATCGGCTACGCCAATATCTGGCCGCTGTTCGGTTCTGCCAACCAGCTGCTGAGCGCTCTGGTGCTCATCACGCTCTGCGTATTCCTCAAGGTTACCGGCCGCAGCAACAAGATGATCTTCCCGCCGCTGATCATCATGCTGTGTGTTACCTTCACCGCGCTGGTGCAGCGTTTCCTCGCTATGGTAAAGGCGATCTCTGCTGCCGCCTCAACGGCTATTCCGGCCGGTGAGACCACTTGGGGAGCGGTATTCATCGCAAACGGTCTGCAGCTTATCCTTGCGGTACTGCTGATCGTGCTCGGTCTGACGATCGTTATCCACTCGTTCAAGAGCTATGCCAAGAGCGAGAGAAACAGCGAGAACGCGTAAAGCCGATTCTCCATATAACAAAAACGGCTTCGAAAAACCGAAGCCGCAAGACTATCGAAAAACCCGGTTGCAGCCTAATTGCAACCGGGTTTCTTGATAGGAAAAATTCACGGAGTAATTACGGATTACTCATTCCTGATTATTCTTAAAGCTGTTCGCGGATCAGTGCACCCATCTCGGAGGTGGACAGTACCTTCTCACCCTTTGCGGCGATGTCCGCGGTGCGGTGACCTGCGTTGAGGACATTCTCAACAGCGGTTTCGATGGCGTCTGCCTCGTCCTTCAGACCGAAGGAGTAGCGCAGCATCATCGCGCACGACAGGATGGTTGCAATCGGGTTCGCGATGCCCTTGCCCGCGATGTCCGGCGCGGAGCCGTGGATAGGCTCGTACATACCCTTGCCGCTCTCGTTCATGGAGGCGGACGGCAGCATACCGATGGAGCCGGTGATCATGGAAGCCTCATCGGACAGAATATCGCCGAACAGGTTGCCGGTTACGATAACATCGAACTGACCCGGATTGCGGACAAGCTGCATCGCGCAGTTGTCAACGTACATATCGGTGTACTCGACTTCCGGGTACTCGTCCTTGATGCGGTGCATGGTTTCGCGCCATACGCGGCTGGTTTCGAGCACATTTGCCTTGTCTACCGAGCAGACCTTCTTATTGCGCTTCATCGCCATCTCAAAAGCACGGCGGCCGATGCGCTCTACCTCATAAACCGAGTAGTTCATGTCGTCCGCGCCGGTTTCGCCCCAGCCCTTGTCGCTCTCGCGGCGGTAATGCTTGCCGAAGTAAACGTCGCCGGTCAGCTCACGGCAAACGAGAATGTCGAAGCCGTCACCAATAATCTCAGGCTTGATCGGGCACGCATCCGCAAGTGCCTTGTGCATCTGCGCCGGGCGCAGGTTGACGAACAGACCCAGTGCGGCGCGCAGACCGAGCAGCGCCTTCTCCGGACGCTTTGCACTCGGCACATCGTCCCACTTCGGGCCGCCGACTGCACCAAGCAGAACGGAATCCGCGTTCTTGCAGATCTCGATGGTCTCATCGGTCAGCGGGATGCCGTTCTTGTCGATCGAGCAGCCGCCTGCGAGGACCTCCTGAAAACCAAACTTGTGGCCGAACTTCTCGCCGACCTTATCGAGCACGAGCATAGCCTCGGATACGATTTCCGGGCCGATGCCATCACCCTTGACAACAGCAATATTGTATTCCATGGGATTTACGCCTCTCTCTCCTTGAGCGACTTGAGCAGGCCGCCTGCCTTGATGATGTTCTGGATAAACGGCGGGAATGCAGCTGCCTGCCAGCTCTCGCCCTTGGTAACGTCGGTAATCACGCCGGTGTCGAAGTTTACCTCTACCTCGTCGCCTGCGTCGATGCCGTTCGCCGCTGCCTCGCACTCGAGGATCGGCAGACCGATGTTGATGGCGTTGCGGTAGAAGATACGCGCGAACGAGGACGCGATAACGCAGGAAACGCCGTTCTCGCGGAGAACAAGCGGTGCGTGCTCACGGGAGGAGCCGCAGCCGAAGTTGCGGGTCGCAACAACGATGTCGCCCGGGTGCATATTCTTGACGAAATCCGCGTCGATGTCCTCCATTGCGTGGGTGGACAGCTCCTTCGGGTCTGCGATATTCAGATAACGTGCGGGAATGATAACGTCGGTATCGACATTATCGCCGTACTTGAAAACCTTGCCTTTTGCGTTCATGGTATGTGTTTCCTCCCTTACTTCAGGTCGTCCGGTGCGCAGATATAGCCTGCTACCGCACTTGCGGCAGCGACGGCCGGGCTTGCCAGATAAATTTCCGAGGTGATATGACCCATACGGCCTACAAAGTTACGGTTGGTGGTGGAAACCGCCTTCTCGCCGTGCGCCAGGATACCCATATGACCGCCGAGGCACGGGCCGCAGGTCGGCGTGGAAACGATAGCGCCAGCCTGAATGAAGATCTTGGTCAGACCCTCCTCGATGCACTGCAGGTAAACTTCCTGCGTTGCCGGGATGATGATGGTGCGCACATTCGGATTTACCTTGCGGCCCTTGAGGATTTCGGCTGCAACGCGCATATCGTCGATGCGGCCGTTGGTGCAGGAACCGATGACCGACTGCTGAACCTCAATATGGCCGAGGTCGTCAATGGTCTTGGTGTTCTCCGGCAGGTGCGGGCACGCGATGGTCGGACGGAGTGCAGACAGGTCGATCTCGATGGTCTGCTCGTACTCGGCGTCAGCGTCGGCCTCGAATGCGGTAACCTCGCGGTTTACGCGGCCCTTGATGTAATTCATCGTCTTGTCGTCTACCGGGAAGATGCCGTTCTTCGCACCGGCCTCGATGGCCATGTTGCAGATGGTGAAGCGGTCGTCCATGGACAGCGCGTGTGCACCCTCACCAACGAACTCCATCGATTTGTACAGAGCGCCGTCCACGCCGATCTTGCCGATGATGTGCAGGATAACGTCCTTGCCGGATACCCACGGGCTCAGCTTGCCGGTGAGCACAAACTTGATCGCGCTCGGCACCTTGAACCATGCCTTGCCGGTCGCCATGCCTGCGGCGAGATCGGTAGAACCGACGCCGGTCGAGAATGCGCCCAGTGCACCGTAGGTACAGGTGTGGCTGTCCGCGCCGATGATAAGCTCACCGGGAGCGGTCAGACCTTTTTCCGGCAGCAGCGCGTGCTCGATACCCATTGCGCCAACGTCGAAGAAGTTTACGATGTTGTACTTCTTGGAGAACTCGCGGCACTCAAGGCACTGCTCTGCGGACTTAATATCCTTGTTCGGTGCAAAGTGGTCCATTACCAGCGCGATCTTAGTGTTGTCGAACACCTTATCGAAGCCCGCCTTCTCCATCTCTCGAATGGCAACCGGACCGGTGATATCGTTTGCCAGCGTGAGATCTACGTTTGCCTCGATCAGCTGACCTGCCGTTACGCTTTCCAGACCCGCATGCTTTGCGAGGATCTTCTGCGTCATTGTCATACCCATAACAGCGTTCCTCCTGCTGAATTAGTCGTTAAAATACTTGTTAATGCCGTTGATGTACGCCTTGATGGACGCCTCCATAACGTCAACCGATACGCCGCGGCCGGTAACAACCTCGTTGCTGCCGTCTACGCGGATCTTGACAATAGCCTCGCTCTGTGCGTCCTCGCCGTCGGTCAGTGCGCGCAGCGAGTAGTCCTCCAGAACGATTTCCTTGCCGATGATCTTGTCGATTGCATGGAACGATGCGTTGATCGGGCCGTCGGAAGCGGCAGCGCGCTCAAACATCTCGTCGCCCTTCTTGACGCGGATAACAGCGGTAGAGGTAATGGTGTTGCCAGAGTTGATGACAAAGCGGTCGAGCGTGTAGCGCTCCTCGCCGGAAACCGGAACAGCACCGATCAGACCCTCGAGGTCGCGGTCCTTGATGACCTTCTTCTTGTCAGCCAGAATCTTGAACTTCTCGAATGCCTTCTCGAGCTTCTCGTGATCGAGCGTGTAGCCCAGCTCATGCAGGCGCTCCTCGAACGCATGGCGGCCGGAATGCTTGCCGAGCACGATGGCGTTCTTCGGGATGCCAACGGATTCCGGAGTCATGATCTCGTAGGTTTCCTTGTTGGCCATCACGCCGTGCTGGTGGATGCCCGCCTCGTGTGCGAACGCATTTGCACCGACGATCGGCTTGGTCGGTGCAACAGCAACGCCGGTAATGGTCTGGATCATGCGGCTTGCGCGGTAGATCTGGGTGGTTTCGATGTTGCAGCCGATGCCGAAGTGGTCGGCACGGGTCTTGAGCGCCATAACGCACTCCTCCATGGAGGCGTTGCCTGCGCGCTCGCCGATGCCGTTGATGGTACACTCGATCTGGTCAATACCGGCCTCAACGCCTGCCAGAGAGTTTGCAACTGCCATGCCGAGGTCGTTGTGCATGTGGCAGGACAGGATTACGTTCTCGATACCCTCGGTGTGCTCACGCAGATACTTGATGCGGGATGCGTACTCCTGCGGAATCATGTAGCCGACGGTATCCGGAATGTTGATGGTAGTAGCACCGGCCTTGATGGCGGTTTCAACGACGCGGCACAGGAAGTCGAGGTCGGAGCGGGTTGCGTCCTCAGCGGAGAACTCGATGTCCGAGCAGAACTTCTTGGCGAAGGCTACGTTGTGCGCTACGGACTCGAGCACCTGCTCCGGTGTCATCTTCAGCTTGTACTCCATGTGTACCGGGCTGGTTGCCAGGAAGGTGTGAATGCGGGCAGACTCTGCACGGCGGATGGAGTTCCATGCCGCCTCGATGTCCTGCTCACGGCAGCGCGCCAGCGAGCAGATGGTAGCGCCGCGCACGGTATCAGCGATTGCTGCGATGGCAGCAGCATCACCGGGAGAAGCAGCCGCAAAGCCTGCTTCAATGATATCTACCTTGAGGGCTTCGAGCTGCTTTGCAACCTCGATCTTCTCATTCAGGTTCATGCTGCAGCCGGGAGACTGCTCACCGTCACGCAGCGTCGTATCAAAAATCTTAACTGTTCTTCCCATGGTATCTTGTCCTCTCCTATTCAGAATTTTACCGGGCTTACAGGGACAAAAAAAGCTCCGTCCCTTAATCCAATCATTAAGAGACGAAGCGAAAGCTCCGCGGTACCACTCTTGTTGCCGCAGTATGGTGCGACCCCTCTATGCACATCTGACAATGCGCTCCCCTGTAACGGTGGGTATCCGTTCCCTCCTACCGGTCCGAAGGACTTTCAGCGGACAGCTCCCGGGCGAGTTTCACTGCTTCCTGACGCTGCCTTACACCAACCGGCAGCTCTCTGCGGACAGGGGTGACAATTACTTTACCCGTTCATCACCTTTATCAATATGTTTTTATATTAGACCTCTGAGCCGCTGTTGTCAAGACTTTTTTTAAGGCAGCGCCGGGCATACTGCACCGCAAACAGATTTGACAAACCTTCTCCAATATAGTAAAATAACACTGTATACAGGAAAACGCTGTTTTCCTGAGCGCATCTGTTAAAAGCTGTGAAGAGAAGAGTACGCAGTGAAGTACGTCAAAGCGAGTTCCGGGCGGTGAAAGCGGAACGCGGAGGGCACTGCCGAACATGGTCTTGGAGCTTCGCACCGAACTTACTTTGTAATAGTATGCAAGGCTGCGGCGGCAAAGTCCTGCCGTTATCGAGGACGATGGGTAGCATCCTACCCGCTGAGGCGCCTTTCCGCGAGGAAGGCGTAAAGCAAGGTGGTAACACGGAAGGTTTGTCCTCCGTCCTTGCAGTGGCAAAATACAGGCCATTGCAGGAACGGAGGATTTTTTGTTCCCTGTTCCCTGCTGTCACGCATAAAACATATTTATATATGTAAGGAGAGAATACACGAATGGACAAGAAACCCTATTATATCTCAACGGCGATCGCCTATACCTCGGCGAAGCCGCACATCGGCAACACCTACGAGATCGTGCTGGCCGACGCTATCGCACGCTACAAGCGCATGACCGGTTACGACGTTTACTTCCAGACCGGCACGGACGAGCATGGTCAGAAGATTCAGGAGAAGGCCGAGGCAGCCGGCATCACGCCGCAGCAGCACGTTGACAAGATTGCCGGTGAGGTTAAGAGCATCTGGGACCTGATGAACACCACCTATGACAAGTTCATCCGCACCACCGACCCGATGCACGAGAAAAAGGTGCAGAAGATCTTCAAAAAGCTGTATGATCAGGGCGATATTTACAAGGGTGCGTACAAGGGCAAATACTGCAAGCCGTGTGAGTCCTTCTGGACCGAGAGCCAGCTGAAGGACGGCTGCTGCCCGGACTGCGGCCGCCCGTGCGTAGACGCCGAGGAGGAAGCATACTTCTTCCGCATGAGCAAGTACGCCGACCGTCTGATGAAGCACATCGAGGAGCACCCCGAGTTCATCCAGCCGGAGAGCCGCAAGAACGAGATGGTAAACAACTTCCTCAAGCCGGGCCTGCAGGACCTGTGCGTTTCCCGTACCTCGTTCAGCTGGGGCATTCCGGTAGACTTTGACCCGGGCCATGTTGTTTATGTTTGGCTGGATGCGCTGACCAACTATATCACCTTCTGCGGCTACGATCCGGACGGCAACCACGATGAGCACTACAAGAAGTTCTGGCCGGCTGATGTGCACCTGATCGGCAAGGATATCATCCGCTTCCACACCATCTACTGGCCGATCTTCCTGATGGCGCTTGGCGAGCCGCTGCCGAAGCAGGTATTCGGTCATCCGTGGCTGCTGGTCGGCGACGGCAAGATGTCCAAGTCGCTCGGCAACGTTATCTATGCGGACGATCTGGTTCGCCTGTTTGGTGTGGATGCCGTTCGCTACTACGTTCTGCACGAGATGCCGTTCGCAAATGACGGTGTGCTCTCCTACGAGCTGATCTGCGAGCGCATTAACTCTGATCTGGCAAATGTGCTCGGCAATCTGGTCAACCGCACGATTGCCATGACCAAGAAGTATTTCGGCGGCATTGTTCCGGCGCCGACCGCACCAGAAGCGCTTGATGACGAGCTGAAGGCAGTCGCACTCGGTCTGCCGGCAGCTGTTGAGAAAAAGATGGACACCCTGCACGTTGCAGACGCCATCGACGAGGTATTCGCACTGCTGCGCCGCTCCAACAAGTATATCGACGAGACCATGCCGTGGGCGCTCGCCAAGGACGAGAGCAAGCAGGCGCGTCTGGGCACGGTACTGTACAATCTGCTCGAAGCAATCCGCTTTGCGGCTGTTGAGCTGAAGCCGTATCTGCCGGACACCGCCGACAAGATTTTCGCACAGCTGGGTGTTGAAAATAAGGGCGTTGAGAGCCTGACCTCGTTTGATGGTATGCAGCCGGGTCAGCCGGTCGGCGAAGCCTCCATCCTGTTTGAGCGCATCGACATTCCGAAGAAGCTCGCTGAGATCGAGGAGGAAAAGAAGGCTGCCGAGGCCGAGCAGAAGCCTGCAGTTGAGTTCCTGCCGGATATCCCGTTTGACGATTTCTGCAAGGTCGATATGACGGTCTGCAAGGTGCTCGCATGCGAGAACGTCAAGAAGAGCAATAAGCTGCTCAAGTTCCAGCTGGATGACGGCTCGGGCACGCCGCGTCAGATTCTGTCCGGTATTGCCAAGTATTACAAGCCGGAGGAGCTGGTCGGCAAGACGGTCGTCGCCGTTACCAACCTGCCGCCGCGCAAGATGATGGGTCAGGAGTCCAACGGCATGCTGCTTTCCGCCGAAAAGGACGAAAAGCTCAACCTGCTCATGCTGGACGACAGCATTCCGGCTGGCGCCAAGCTGTGCTAAAATAAACACACTTTACAACGGATTCCGCAGGGCGGGGTGCCCTCACCCCGCCGCACATAAACGGGAACACTCGGTTGCAACGGCGGGCTGAGGGCAGCCCGCCCTACGAATGGGTTAACAGATGTGTTATCCCATGTATAATTTCGCACACACTACAATCAACAATTTAGGAAGCGAAAATTATGACAAGAGGGCGAAATGCAATGTGGATCATTTATGCGCTGCTCTCTGCGGTATTTGCCGCACTGACAACGATTTTAGCCAAAATCGGCGTGGAAAACGTGGACAGCACGCTTGCTACTGCTATCCGAACCGCTGTGGTGCTCGTGATGGCATGGGGCATGGTCTTCCTGCTGGGAAAACAGGGCGGCGTAAGCGCAATCGGCGCCAAAAGCTGGGTATTCCTTACCCTGTCCGGACTGGCGACCGGTGGTTCGTGGCTGTTTTACTACAAGGCCCTGCAGATGGGCGAGGCCAGCCGTGTGGCTCCGATCGACAAGCTGAGCGTTGTTATCACGATGATTCTGGCGTTTGTTGTCCTGCACGAGACCGTGACGCTCAAGGGCGTGATCGGCGGCATTCTGATTGCGGCAGGCACGCTCTGCATGATACTGTAATAAGAGTGGAGAGGTTTTAACAGAGTGGAGAGTGAGGAGTGAAGAGTGGAGAGTTGGGAGCGAAGATTTACGTTCTCTTCACTCTCCAATCTCCACTCTCCACTCTCTTATGGCTCTCCACTCTCCACTCTCTTATGGCTCTCCACTCTTCGCTCTGTTATTGAGGGTTTTACATGCACAAAAAATACTTCTTTTTTGATATTGACGGCACGCTTTCTACCGGTCTCACCACCATGATGCCGGAAAGCGCAGTAAAGGCACTGGCGCAGCTTCGTGCGAACGGCCACTTTACCGCCATTGCGACCGGACGGCTGCAGGCATCTGCAGCAGCCGTTGCCGCGCGCTACGGCTTCACGGACATTGTAGCGGACGGCGGCTGGAGCGTAACGCACAACGGCGAAATTGTCGAGATGGAGTCGCTGCCGGCGGCCGACTGCATTGCGCTGATCGAGCGGCTCGAGCAGGCCGGTATTCCGTGGGCGGTGTCGCCGGAGAATGAGAAACTATGCGTAACAACGGATAAAAATTATCTTCTGTATGCACCGGAGAACTACTTCCCTGTTCTGTGGGACCCGCATTTTGATTATCACAGGCTGGAGCATCTGTACAAGGTTTACTACGTCTGCACGCCTGATGAGGAGAATCATATTGACGCGGGCGGTCTGCCGCTTGTGCGGTACAATCCCCATGTGATTTTTGTTGAGCCGAAGGAAAAACAGCGAGGTATTCGCTATTTTCAGCAGCTTTTATCCATTCCGGATGAGGATATTGTGGTGTTTGGCGACGGCATGAACGACATCTGCATGTTCGGTCAGGGATGGCTGTCTATTGCGATGGGCAATGCGCGCGCCGCGCTCAAGGAGAAAGCGGATTACATCACAACCGACGTGGATAAGGACGGACTTTGGAACGCCTGCAGGCATTTCGGCTGGATTTGAGGAAGGTTTATTATGCTTTTTGATACACATGCACACTATGACGATGAACGGTTCGACGAGGACCGCGATACGCTGCTGGCTTCCATGCCCGAGAACAATGTCGGCCTGATTCTCAATCCCGGCTGTGATGTGGAAAGCTCGCGCAAAGCGGTCAGCTACGCGAATAAATATCCATTTGTATATGCGGCGGTCGGTATTCACCCGGAGAACATCGAGGACGGCTGGGAGGCTGATCTGGAGACCATCCGCGCACTGGCACAGAACGAAAGCAAGGTTCGCGCCATCGGCGAAATTGGTCTTGACTATTACTGGGAAAAAGACGAGCGTGCGCGTGCGCGGCAGCAGGTTGTATTTGCCCGCCAAATGGAGCTGGCGCGTGCACTGCACCTCCCTGTCATCGTGCATGACCGCGATGCGCACGCCGACAGCATGGAGATCACCCGGCGGTATCCGGATGTGATCGGCGTGTACCACTGCTATGCCGGTCACGTCGAAATGGCACGCGAACTGCTGAAACTCGGCTATTATCTGTCGTTTACCGGTGTTATCACATTCAAAAATGCCAAAAAGGCGAAGGAAGTCATTCGCGAAGTGCCGATTGAGCGACTGATGATCGAGACCGATTCGCCCTACATGGCACCCGAGCCGTTTCGCGGCCGCCGTAATTCCTCGCTGTATGTGCATCGCATGGCTGAGACTATCGCGGAGATCAAGGGCATAAGTGCCGCAGAGGTTGAACGGATTACAACCGAAAACGGCAGACAGCTGTTTGGTATTTCCGGGTAAGATAGAACAAAACAGGGACAAGAGGTAAAATCTCTTGTCCCTGTTTTGTATGGTGGAGACGGTGGGGATCGAACCCATGACCTCTTGACTGCCAGTCAAACGCTCTCCCAGCTGAGCTACGCCCCCGATTCGGCTAATAAACTTTGCATAAGAATTATAACGCAACGGATTGGTTAATGTCAAGCACAGAGTATCTGGCAGTATCACTGAAAACGCAAAGTAAAAATTGGTAGTGCTGCCGAAAATTTAGGCGGAACTGCCAGGTTTTATCCTCTCCTGTTAGCTTTGCAAACCGCTTTCTGTTATACTGTCTGCATAAGGAAGTGACAGCCATGTATTTCGCGTACGGACAGACCGAAACCGATTATCTCAAGGCCAAAGACAGCAGACTTGCCGCTGTCATCGACCGGCTCGGCCATATTAACCGAACAGTGGACACCGACCTGTTTTCCTCGGTTGTGCACCATATCATCGGGCAGCAGATTTCCACAAAAGCACAGGCGACCATCTGGCAGCGCATGCAGGACGCGCTCGGCACGGTAACCGCCGACAGCATCGCCGCAGCCGGTGTTCCCCTGCTGCAGTCGCTCGGCATGACCTTCCGCAAGGCGGAATACATCACGGATTTTGCCGAAAAGATACGCAGCGGCGCTTTCAATCTGGAAAGCGTGAAGTACATGAGCGACGCGGATGCAATCCGCGCACTCAGTTCGCTTAAGGGTATCGGCGTATGGACTGCCGAGATGATCCTGCTGTTCTGCCTGCAGCGGCCGAACGTGTTCAGCTACGATGATCTGGCGATCCAGCGCGGACTGCGCATGGTATATCACCACCGCAAAATTGACCGCAAACTGTTTGAGAAATATCATCGGCGATTCAGTCCGTACTGCAGCGTGGCCAGTCTGTATCTATGGGAAGTCTCCGGCGGTGCGATACCGGGTATGCGCGATTATGCGCTTGTAAACAAATAAAAATCCGTTCCGGCTGCTTCTTCACGGAACGGATTCATCAGAAAATGGAGTGTTGACAGACACCTGCTTTTCCGTTGTCTGCACATATATAGTAGCGATATTTTCCGCGTTTGTCAACCTTTTCAGCGTTTTTTGTGCAACGTTTTAACCCGATTCGTCAAAATTCGCAATTCATCGACCGAATCAGCAAATTTTCGGTTAAAAATACCGTATAGAGAAAGTCCCGGACAGCCTTCCGCTGCCCGAGACTTGGGGTGGTTTTATTTTGATTGCATAGTTGATAGTTTCATGCGAGAATGGCTGGTGCGTCAGCAGGAATACCGGGCAGGAGAAATCACACGAGAAGAATACTTTGAGTGGAAACTGAATTGGCCGGACACCTGCGACGATCTGGGCAAGGTCACACCGACTATTAAGTGGCGCAAAAATAAATAAAGACAAGCAAAAACCGCCCTGCTGAATTTTGTCGTTCAGCAGGGCGGTTTTACTTGTCCTTTGCAATTATTCTCAGCGATACTGTTCAGACTAACTTAGTATCAAATCAGTATCAACAGGCAAAGTAACAGGCAAAAAAGCCTGTATTTATGCGGGTTTCGGAGGGTTCCGAAATTATTCCCACTCGCCCTCTGCACAAGCATCTTAAACAAGTTTGATTTGGTGATTTAGCAGAGGCTATTTACATTACTTGAATTATCGGATGCGTATTGGCTATCCGATTTTTTGTTGCCATAGCGTTGCCAGCACATTGAAGCTGATACCGGCGGCATCTTTTAACTCTGTACGTTTCATTTTCTTATCTATCAAGAGTTTCCTGAGCTTATCATAGGAAACAGGCATTGCGATTCTCCGTTTTCAAAATCATATCGTATATATTATAATAGCAGAGAATACACAGGTGGGCAAGATAATCCCACAAGAACGAGAGATATGGGTAGACCATCACGAAATACCCATATCTCTAAAAATTACACACTGAGACGAGATTTGTCAAGGGTAAATTACACCAGTAATTTTTTGAAATCATTTGTTTGAGAAATTCAAGGGATATATTTTATTCCCCACTGCATAATGGAATAAAATACCGGCAGTAAATCTTGCCCTTTCAGTGTTAGAGAGTATTCTACTCGCAAGGGCATCTCGTTGTACTGGATTCGTTGTATCAAATCATCGGCTTCCAACTCTTTGAGGGCATTTGTCAGCGCCGTATTTGTAATTGGCGTTAGCATCTTTTTCAGTTCACCGAAGCGCATGGGCGATTTAATACAAAGTTCATAGAGAATTTGGAGTTTCCATTTGCCCTGCAGCATTTGAACCACCGGCGTGACCGGGCAGTTTCCCTCGTCGGTTAGAATGACATTGCCAACCTTTTCTTTGAATTCTTCATAAGTCATAATTGGAGCTTTCCTCATCTTTTGCAGTATATTTTTTGATACCAGGTATAAATAATTTGCGTACTTGAACAAAAATTACTATCAGATATAATAAATATATCACGGGTTGACCATGCAGTCAACGACTGAAATTTCTTAGAAAGGTCTGAATTTTATGAAAGAACTGAACATTATGGAGGCTACTGTTCTGACCTCCCCCAATCCGCTGACACTGATCTGCTCTAAAAAGGAGGATGGTTCTACGAACCTGGCTCCCATTTGCTTTGTGTCTTACCTCTCCTTCAATCCGCCTATGGTGGGCTTCGCCACTGGCAAACAGTCCCACACCGGCAAGCGTGTGCGTGAGACCGGCAAAGTCATCGTCACTGTTCCCGGTGAGAGTCTGGCAGGCGCAGTAATAGCCTGCGGAGCATCTACCGGTGCCGAGACCGACAAGGTGGTCGCCAACAACATCGAGATGATGGCTGTGGAGGGCAGCGACATCCAGATTCCGGCGGACACCCGGCTGGCGATGGTGGCTACCTTGCAGCAGTCGGTGGAGGTAGGCGACCATATCCTGCACATCTGTCAGGTGGACAAGTTCCTGGGCGATGAGGACAAGAAGGGCCTGTATGCCTGGAACGGCTTCGGGAAAGTTGCACCTGCGGTAGAAGGCTAAATCATAAAACGGTAAGGAGGTGTCAGCGGTGGCTGTTTGTATCAAAGACTGTATTCAGAACATGAATCTGGTGATCGGCTGTACTATTGGTTGCAGCTACTGCTACGCCAGAAACAATGTTCGTCGGTTTCACATGATCGACGACTTTGAAAAGCCGGAGTTTTTTCCAAATAAGCTGCGGCTGATGGAGAAAAAGCGCCCACAAAATTTTCTGCTCACCGGCATGAGCGATTTTTCCTACTGGAAGACAGAGTGGCGGGAACAGATATTTGCCAAGATGACCGAGAATCCGCAGCACCAATATCTGTTTTTGACCAAGCGGCCGGAGGATATTGTGTTTTCCACTACCCTGGAGAATGCTTGGTTTGGTGTAACTGTTACCTCCAGCAAAGAGAAAAACCGTATCCGGACTTTGCGGGAGCATATCCATGGCGGACATTATCATGTGACCTTTGAACCTATGTTTGATGAGGTTGGCATGGTAGACCTTACCGGAATTGAGTGGATCGTCATTGGGACTGAGACCGGACATAGGAAGGGCAAAGCTGTATCGAAACCGGAATGGGTGTGGAACCTGACACATCAGGCCCATGCGCTGGGCATCCCTGTATTCATGAAGGAAGATCTACTTCCTATCATGGGAGAGGCACAAATGGTACAAGAATTTCCCCCGGCTTTTTACCGGGTATTGGAGGAACAGAAGACATGGCGGAAGTAAAAGAGAGCAGCATTCTGATTCAGGATGTAGAAACCAAAAATATTATGACAAAATCCACCCTGCCGGTGGGAGGCTATTCCGTCAATCCTTATGTGGGCTGTACCCATGGCTGCAAATACTGCTACGCCTCGTTTATGAAGCGATTTACCGGGCACACCGAACCGTGGGGTACATTCCTGGATGTGAAACATTGGCCAGCAATCAAAAATCCGCAAAAATACAAAGGGCAGCGCGTAGTCATCGGTTCAGTGACCGATGGATATCTGCCCCAGGAGGCTCAGTTTCAGAACACCCGAAAACTTCTTGAGCAGCTCCGGGGCAGCGAGGCAGAAATTCTCATCTGTACCAAGTCAGACTTGGTAATCCGTGACATCGACCTTCTGAAAGAGATGGGAAAGGTCACTGTTTCCTGGTCGATCAATACGCTGGACGAGGATTTCAAAAACGATATGGACAATGCCGTCAGCATCAAGCGGCGGCTGGATGCCATGAAGCAGGTTTATGACGCAGGTATCCGCACCGTGTGCTTTATTGCCCCTGTCTTTCCGGGTATCACGGATTTTGAATCTATCTTCCATCAGGTCAGAAATCAGTGCGACCTGGTATGGCTGGAAAATCTAAACCTGCGAGGCGGATTCAAAAAAGACATCCTTGACTATATACGTAAAAAACATCCTGACTTGGTTCCGCTGTACGACGCTATCTACAACAAGAGGGACAGAAGCTACTTCCGTGGTTTGGAAGAACAGGCGGAGCACCTTGCGAGAGAATGCGGTTGTCCCTTTGTGGACAACGAACTCCCCTACGGACGGGCAGAGCCGGGGCATCCGGTCATTGTGAATTATTTTTACCACGAGGAAGTACGCGGCTCTGAGAACACCGGGAAGCGAACTCAAAAAGCATGAGCTTATTGGAATTCTGCAGCGAATAATAAGCCCTCAAAAGGAGACTAAACATGAAGATTCAGCAAATTCGTAACGCCACCATTCGCATTGAGTGTGCAGGCAAACATTTTTTGATAGACCCCTGGTTTCAAAAGAAGGGTACCGGTATGAGCGCACCCTCTCCCGATCCGGAGAAGGCGAAAATTCCATCCCCTACAACTGAACTTCCTTTTTCTGTGGAGCAGATCATGGCAGGAATCGATGCCATGATCGTCACCCATATCCATCCCGACCATTTTGACCCGGAAACAGCAGCTATGCTGGACAAAAGTATTCCTGTTTTCGCTGTAAATGAAGAAACCAAATCCCAAATTGAAGGATTTGGATACACTTCCGTCATGGTACTCAAGGATGAAGGGACTGACTTCGACGGCGTGGTTCTCATTCGCACGGAAGCTATGCATGGAGAGTCACCTGACCAAGCGGCCGGACCGGTCTGCGGCATCATTCTTCAAGCGGCTGAGGAGCCTGTCTTGTATGTGGCTGGGGATACTGTGTACTATAAAGGGGTTGAACGGGCTTTGGAACAGTATCGCCCGGACGTGGTAGTGCTCAATGCCTGCGGTGCGGAGCTGATGGGACTTGGGCGTCTCATCATGGGAGCCGAGGATGTTTTGAATGTATGCGAGGCTGCACCGAATGCCACTATCATCGCCAGTCATATGGATGCCGTCAATCATGCAACTGTCACCCGCGCTGAACTCCGTGATTTTCTGAGGAAACACGGCAAGGATGGACATGTATTAATTCCAGAGGATGGAGAATGCTTAGAGTTTTCGGGAATGTAATTGGTATTTGCGAATATGGGCGTTGATGGTGTGTTTGGCCGATTCGACATCGCTGCTATCACAAAGGATTCTGTTACTGCCGCAGGGAATCTCATTGCAAAACTGAAAAATGCGGATTTGATCGAGCCTGTCAGCGGCTTTTGAAAAGGCAAGTATAAGTTCATACCGCCTAAAGAATAAAGATAATGCCCGTTATCGGCTATACAGCTAATAACGGGCATCTGTCATACGTATACAAGCTCGATCAAAACGATTTCTTCGCCGCAGCTGCGGATGCTGTTCATGCGGCACATACGCCTGTACTTGCCGATCCGGTATTCCGGTTCATCTGGCAGCGAGAGATTAGGAATAAGATAATCGCCCTCCTGATGGTAGGCGCCGCCCATTTTCTCCAATAGGGTTTCATAGGAATCCGCTCCTTTGGGTGTTGATTTGCAGCGGTTATAAGGATTATTCTGTTTTTTTCCTGCAACTGCTGTTCCTTTCACCACAAATGAGCCGCAGTCATAAGCAGCAGCGCGGTATAAGTACCGTACTTGTGCTGACGGAGATACCGGCGGTGGTGCTGTCCCCATCTGCCGATCATTTTGCTGTTCGGCACGGTCAGGCAGGGGAGCTGATACTCCCCACACTGCTCGTACCACAGGCTGTTTTTCGCATCAAATGTGTACTTTTTCATCATCGTTACCTCGTTTCGTTTTTGTTTCGGGTGGTGCGTTTTACTGCTTTTGCCTGCTCCACCAATGCGTCAAGCTGCTGTTTGCCGAGCCGCTTGCGGAGCAGGGAATAGTTTCTGTTTTCGATTTCCAGCCTGTCATTTTTCTGGCTGAGCCATGCGTTATCTGCTCGCAGATTTTTGTTCTCATGGTACAGCTTTCCGTTGTTTGCATTGACTCGGAAATAATCGTTCAGAACCTCGAAATACCGCGCCAACAGCGTTTTTGCCAGTTTCTTGAGCCGCTCCACCAGTGCATCAACGAATCTTGTTTTGTAGGTCTTAGCGGACATCAGCGCAGGCGGTTCCGGCAGCTGATACTCCGGTGCGGTTTCCAGCATATCCTCCGTCAATTTGCAATCCTCCAACGCCTGCTTATATTTCTCTGCCTGCTGCTGAAGATTATGAACCTCGCATCGGCGTTCATCAATCTCCTCGCCAAGCTGCTGCACCTCACGGCTGCGTTCCTGCTTCTTGTAATCGAGCACAGAAAGATGCTTGTCATGGGTGCCTTTCTGCTCCCATTCGATACCGTGCCGCTCCATCTTAGCAGCAAGGTCAGCTTTTTCGGAGCGCACCCACTGATTCCACTCGGTATCGCTTCGTGTGCCGCCTTTGAAACCTTGCGCGGCGAGCGCCTGCTTAAGAGATACACGGGTATCCAGTCCGCGCTTGCTGCCGGTGATGAACGGAACAAAGTCAATGTGCAGATGAGGCGTTGCCTCGTCCATGTGCAGGTGTGCGGAGAAAACATAAAGGTTTGGATTTCGCGCCTGAAAGCCCTGATAGTATTCGTTCAGCACAGTTTTTGCCAGTTCTGCATTTTCGCCCAGAGCGCTCATATCGTCCTTGTTGCCGATTTGAATGATGATCTCATGAAAAGGTTTTTCCTGATGCCCGGTACAGATTTTTTCATAGTAGTTCGGAATGCGCCGGTCGGCACGTTTCTGCCTGGCATTGAATCGTTCCTGCGCCGCTCCGAACAGCATTTGATAGACAATCCCGGATGCGTTCGTTGCAGTAGTCGATATTGAGATGGCTGCGCGCACCGTCCACATTCTCCGCTTTGAATTTGCGACTGTTATGGTTGACGGAGCCTTTGCCGACTTCAACGCTGATCGTTCGTTTCATTTCCTTCACTCCTTTCAGTTCCTTCCGTAGACGGGTTCTGTTACTCTTGCCAAGAGTAACGCAAAAGCACTTTTGACAGCCTGCGGCCATCAAAAGATGCTGTTGCGCTCTCCGAGGGGGGGCGTAGAGTCGGTACATCGAGTGCCGCTCTATGTTTGGGCTTTGCCCCGGCAACTGCGGTTGCCGCCCCAGCAGGGCCGTCCTTTGAAAAGGGCACCCTGCACCCCGCCTAAACTTTACCTGCCGAAACGGTACCCCGTGACGGTGTGTGACGATGATGACGGTATTTGGGAGACCGCCCCCACTCATGGAAATATCGTCACGACCGCTCCACCGCTGCAAGCTTTACAGTGCGCTCGTTCCGACTGCGGCTGCTTTCGTATCGAATGCCGTACTCATTCAGCAGCCGCCCTGCGTTGACATTCAGCCGCCTTGTAAGAGCATGGGGCTTCATATCCACACCGAGAAGTGCCGTAAGCTCTGTGGGTGTTCCTTTCCACTCCTTACCACCCGAAGAAAGGAAAGCCGAAATCTGCTCCAATAGCGGCTCTGGTGGCGATTTCCAAAGCTCTGTTTCTACACGCTCCAGCTCCCACGCAAGGGTTTCCTCGTTGCGGAAAAGGTGCAGCCGCTGATCTCTGCCGGACACATCAAGACAAGCAGCGTTACCGGTACGCTTTTCCTTGGTGAGCAAAAACGCTCCATCCGCTGCACCCAACAGCCCGGTGGTGCCGGAGATCATATCAAACTTATCGTCTGACTGCTGCTTTCGGGTGTGATGGACAAGGAGCACGCAGATGCCATAGTTATCCGCCAACGCTTTTAAACGGGTGATGATTTGATAGTCGTTAGCATAACTGTAATTGTCTCCGCCGATTTCACGCACCTTCTGAAGCGTGTCGATAATGATAAGAGAAGTGTCTGGATGCTCCCGTAGAAAATTGGTGAGCTGTTCATCCAGACCTCTGCCGAGCTGTTCGGCAGAAACAGAGAAGAACAGGCTCTCGTTTTCTGCCGTGCCGAACATCCGATAGGAACGCTCCTGCAAGCGGCGGTAATCGTCCTCAAGGGCAAGGTACAGCACTGTGCCTTTTCGGACAGGGTAGTTCCACAGCGGCGTGCCGGTGCTGATGTGATACGCAAGCTGGGTCATCAGAAAGCTCTTGCCCAGCTTCGGAGCACCTACAAAAAGGTAAGTACCCCGGTAGAGCAGGCCGTCCATAAGGGGCGGCTTGCTCTGGTACACGTTGTCCAGCAGCTCAGACATTGACACGGTTTTCAAGTAGGACGGATCCATCATTCGCAGAATTTCTCTCTGCATTTCGTCACCACCCTTGAAATTCGGGTCAAAATCGGTTAAACTATTATCAGTAAGGTTTTGGGATGACTGCTCCGTATCTGCGCCAACAGATACAACAGGAGCAGTCATTTCTTTTCCATTCATGGGTATCAGCCTCTTTCATTCCGCCCATAATGTCAGTCATCATTTCAATCAGACCAAGCAGCTCATCGTTTGCGCAGTCACCGGCTTCGATACGCAGCAGCTCATCCAACACGGCGGCAAACTGATTTCGCAGTGCCTTGAACACTCTTGGATTGCCCTGCACCACGACATCCTTGTGGGTAAGCCGCCGGGTGATATAGTCCTGCTTGGTCAGCCCGGAGAGTTGCACATAGCGTTCGATCTGCTCGTTTTCCTCAGGCGATACTTGAAACGCTATCGTTTTGTTTCGCCAGCGGTTGTGCTCATTGCGGTTTTTCAGTGACATCAGATTTCACCTCTTTCCATATCCAGCTTATCCGCCATTTCTGCCTGCTTGGACGGAAACAGGTATGCATAGTTGTAGGTGATGTCGATGCTTTCATGGCCAACGCGGTCTGCAATCGCAACTGCCGAAAATCCCTGATCAATCAGCAGGCTGATATGGCTGTGACACAAGTCGTGAATGCGAATGCGCTTTACGCCAGTGTCTTTGCAGCCGCGCTGCATTTCACGATAAAGATAGCTTTTCGTGATTGGAAACAACCGATCATCCAGGCCAATGTCATATTGCATCTTCAAATACTCCTGGATTTCGTCTGCCAGAAAGAGCGGCATGGTGATAGTGCGATTGCTCTTTTCTGTTTTGGGCGGTGTGACGATGTCTTTTCCACCAGTGTGTTGAAATGTCTTGCTGATCGTGACTGTGCGTTTGTCAAAGTCAAAGTCTGCCGGTGTTAATGCCAGCAGTTCGCCCTCGCGGATACCGCACCAGTAGAGCATTTCAAAAGCATAAAAGGACAACGGCTTGTCCATCATAGCATCAATGAATTTCAGGTATTCATCTTTGATCCAGAACAGCATTTCACGGCTTTTCTTCTTGCCCATGCTGCCTGCTTTTACACAGGGGTTTTCTTTCAGGTTGTAATACCGAACCGCATGGTTGAAGATTGCACTCAGCTGATTTTGGATGGTCTTGAGGTAAACCGGCGAGTAGGGCTTTCCATGTTTGTCGCGATAGTTGATCAGTTCATTCTGCCAGCGGATAATCTGCTGCGGCGTGATGCTGCTCATTTTCAGCTTGCCGAAGTATGGCAGCAGTTTGGTTCGGATAATGTGGTCCTTGCTCTCCCATGTGCTGTCTTTGATGCGGTTTCGACGATCTTCCTTGTAACGTTCGACAAAGTTCTGAAAAGTCATGTCAAGGTCAGCGCCCAATTTGTTAAGCTGTTCCCGTTCCCAAGCCTGCGCCTCTCGTTTCGTCTGAAAGCCTCGCTTTTGGGACTGCTTGCGCTCTCCGGTCCAGTCTGTGTAGCGGTAGATTACCCTCCATGTATTGTTTTTTGATTCCTTGTAAACAGCCAATTGAATTACTCCTTTCGGTCTGTACCATAACAGGTACGCTCCATAAAATACTTTCTGTTCACCCGTCCGGAGATTGTCAAAATCCCTTTCTCCTTCAGTTCAGCATTTAACATCTGTACGATCTTGTAGGCGTAGGATTTGGAAATATTCAATTCCTCTGCTACTTCTTCAACTCGCATAAAGTTCGTTCCGTTCATTCTTAACACCCCTTTCATTAGAGTATAGTTTTCTTGTTTCGTGTCGGAGAACTTTCTGACCGCATTCCGATTTGCCCGAGCGGTTACGCCATTACCGTGGCGTATAACGGTTATTCGGTTGTCTCACAAATATCTTAACTATATTTGCTATATTCCTGGTATAATACATAAGAAGGAGCATCGTACTATGGCAATCGGTGAAAGAATTCGCTTTTCCGGAACTTACGAGGAATGACACAAAAATATCTGGGACAGATGGTTGGCTTTCCGGAAAAGACCGCCGACATCCGTATGGCGCAGTATGAGTCTGGCAGCAGATCGCCCAAGGCAGAGCTGACGGAGAACCTTGCCGGGGTGCTGGGAGTGTCGCCGCTGGCGCTGTCCGTGCCGGACATTGACAGCTATCTCGGTCTGATGCACACGTTGTTCACCTTGGAAGATCGCTACGGTCTGACAGTGGAAACCGGCGAAACCGGCGTTTCACTGCATGTTGACCCTCGGAAGGGAAAGGACGCTGCCAAGCTATCCGAAATGCTCACTTCCTGGGCACAGCAAGCGGACAAACTGCGGAACGGTGAAATCAACCGGGAGGACTACGACAAATGGCGTTATAACTACCCGAAATACGATGAAAACTCCGGTTATGTGAAGACGCCATCGAAGCAGCTCAGCGATGCGCTGGTGGAGGCTTTTAAGGACCGACTGAAAGCTGACTAAAGAAAAAAAGAAAAAGCGCTATCTGACTTGGCTTCAAATCAGATAGCGCTTTTTGTTATCGCAATAATTCAAATAATGTTGCCATTTTGTTGCCACTGAGGGTACTCATGGCGAAAAAGTCTTGCTATTGCTGGACTTTTTCAAAGGCGAAATTATTCCCATTCAATCGTAGCCGGCGGCTTACTGGTAATATCATACACAATACGGTTTACGCCGACAACCTCATTTACGATACGGCTGGAAGCCTTATCAAGCACCTCATACGGAATGCGCGCCCAGTCAGCGGTCATGAAGTCGCTGGTGGTTACGCCGCGCAGCGCGAGTGCGTAATCATAGGTGCGGCTGTCGCCCATAACACCTACGGTGCGGGTGTTGGTCAGAACTGCAAAATACTGGTTGATCTCCTTGTCCAGACCTGCATTTGCGATCTCCTCGCGGAAGATTGCGTCTGCCTCACGCAGAATGTCGCACTTCTCCTTGGTGATCTCGCCGGTGATGCGGATGCCGAGGCCCGGGCCCGGGAACGGCTGGCGCATGACGAGCTGCTCGGACAGGCCAAGCTCGAAGCCGAGCTGACGGACTTCGTCCTTGAACAGCATACGCAGCGGCTCGATGATCTCCTTAAAGTCCACGAAATCCGGCAGACCGCCTACGTTGTGGTGGCTCTTGATGACAGCTGCATCGTCCTTGCCGGACTCGATCACGTCCGGATAGATAGTGCCCTGTGCCAGATAGTCGATCTTGCCGACCTGCTCACCAATCTGCTTGCCCATCTTCTCAAACGTACGGATGAACTGTGCACCGATGGCCTTGCGCTTGTCCTCCGGGTCAGTCAGACCCTTGAGTGCGCCGAGGAACGCCTCTTCCTCGTTCATGCGAATGAGGTTGATGTCCCACTTGGAGAATGCAGCCTCGACCTCATCGCCCTCGTTCTTGCGCATCAGACCGTGGTCTACGAATACGCAGGTCAGCTGATTGCCTACTGCCTCAGCCAGCAGAGCAGCTGCAACCGAGGAGTCAACGCCGCCGGACAGCGCCAGCAGAACCTTGCCGTCGCCGACCTTCTCGCGGATGGCCTTGATGGAGCTGTTCTTGTAGTCGCCCATGGTCCAGTCGCCCTTTGCATGGCAGACCTCGTACAGGAAGTTCTTCAGCATGAGCGAACCGTTCTCGGTGTGGTTTACCTCCGGATGATACTGTACGCCGTAGAAGCCGCGCTTCTCGTCAGCGATGGCAGCAGTCGGGCACATATCGGTGTGAGCGACCAGCTCGAAGCCCTCCGGCACCTTTGCCATGTAGTCGCCGTGGCTCATCCAGGAAATACCCTGCTTCGGCAGACCCTTGAACAGCTTGCAGTCCGTGTTGTAGAAGGTCTCGGTCTTGCCGTACTCGCGCGCAGTGTCCTCCTGTGCTGCGGTTACCTCGCCGCCGAGGGTGTGCGCCATAAGCTGACAGCCGTAGCAGATGCCCAGAACCGGTACGCCCAGCTCGAACAGAGCCGGATCACACTTCGGGGACTTTTCCTCGTAAACGCTGTTCGGACCGCCGGTAAAGATGATGCCGATCGGATTGAGCGCCTTGATCTCCTCAATCGAGGTCTTATAGGGCTTGACCTCACAGTAAACATTATGTTCGCGGACGCGTCGTGCAATCAGCTGATTGTACTGACCGCCGAAGTCGAGCACCAGAACAAGCTGATGATTTTCCATCGCCAATCTCCTTTCTGTTTTCCCAATGTATATATAATAGAATTATGCCACATTTCTGCGTTTTCGGCAAGGGCTTTTGCGGAATTTTCCGTTTCCCGACAGGAAGAAAACATACACGAACCGGAATTCTGCCGATCCGGTATAAAATTTAACAGCCGCGTGCATACTTTCCGATAGAAGAAACGACCGGAAAGGGTGAAGGATTTTGAAAAACAGGCAGATTCGCATCATTGCGGTGCTGCTCGCAACCGTGCTCGCCTATGCGGGACTGATCGGCGCTGCCGCCGTAACCGCGCAGGCGGCGGACAATGCACCGGTGGTGCAGCCGGTCACGGCGCAGACCTGCGTGGATATCGCCGTGGAGGCTGAACTGTCCGCGGCCGACGCAGATAACGACGTAGTGCTCTATCAGCTTACCGAAAAGCCGCGGCTGGGCACAGCGAAGATCGAGGGCAGTACCTTATATTACACACCGGGCCGCAAAGCCGGACGCGACAGCTTCCACTATACCGCCGTGGATGCCGAGGGAAACACAGCGCAGCCTGCCGCTATCACGATTGAAATTAAAAAGAATAAGACCGGACTCACCTACTCGGATATGGACGGTGATCCGGCGCATTACGCGGCGATCTATCTAGCGCAAAAGGGTGTAATGACCGGAGAAACCATCGGCAGCTGTGCGTTTTTCCATCCCAGCCGACCGGTAACACGCAGTGAGTTCATCGCCATGACAGCCGCCGCGGCAGACCTGTCCGTTGAACCGACAGACCAGACCGACTTTGCGGACGACAGCGGACTTTCTGCATGGGCCAAGCCGTATATCAGCGCCGCAGCCGCAAACGGACTGGTCAGCGGCTACGCGACCGTCTCCGGCGTGAGTGAGATTCGCGGCGAGAAAACCATCACAACGGCCGAGGCAGGCGTGGTGCTCGACCACCTGCTTGACGGCACGCTGAGCGGTGTGCAGTACGCTTGGTCGATGTCCGACCATTCTCCGCAGGATTGGGCACAGCCGGCAATCGCTCGGCTGGAACGCGCCTCCGTACTCACCGCTGCACAGGCACAGAACCCAGAACACCCGCTCGACCGCCGAACAGCGTGCGAAATGCTGTACCGCGCACTGATTTTGCTGGATTCTTGACGAAAATCAGCAGCAGTGTTACAATAGTGCAGGGAGAAGCTCGGACTTCTCCCTGCTTTTTTCTGATTTTGAAAGGACTGTATTCGTTTGCAGCAAATTGATTTTTCTCAGGGCAGCATCCGCCGCAGGATACTTGCGGTGGCCACACCGATGCTCATCGCGCAGTTGCTCAACCTGCTGTATAATATTGTAGACCGCATTTATATCGGCAAAATCCCCGGCGAGGGCACGCTTGCGCTGGCAAGTATCGGCTTGTGCTTTCCCTTTGTGACGCTCATTACCGCGTTTGCCAATCTGTTCGGACTGGGTGGTGCTCCGCTGTGCGCGATGGCGCGCGGCAAAGGCAACCGGGATGGCGCACAAGGCATCATGGTCAACGCCGGCTTTATGCTGCTGCTGAGCGGTGCCGTGCTGACCGTGCTCGGCATCGCGTTTCATCGCCCGCTACTCTACCTGTTCGGCGCCAGTGAGGTAACGTACCCGTATGCGTCCTCGTACATCGTGATTTACTTGATCGGTACGCTGTGCGTCATGCTGTCGCTCGGTCTCAATCCGTACATCAACTGTCAGGGCTTTGCCCGAACCGGCATGCTCACCGTGGCACTCGGCGCGGCAGCCAACATCGTGCTCGACCCGATTTTTATCTTCGCACTGCACCTCGGCGTGCGCGGCGCTGCTATCGCGACCGTGCTGTCGCAGCTTCTGTCTGCTGCATGGGTTGTCAAGTTCTTAACCGGCAAAAAAGCCGAGTTAAAGCTGGATTTCCGTGGTTTCCGTCCGGACTGGCAGTGTATTCAGCGCATTACCGTGCTCGGCATCGCCAGCTTCGTCATGTCGTTTACGGATACGCTCGTGCAGGTGGCGTGCAATGCTACGCTACGCAATTTCGGCGGCGACCTTTACATCAGCGTCATGACTGTACTTAACTCCGTGCGCCAGATCGCACAGACGCCGGTGCTCGCCATCGCGGACGGTGCATCTACCGCCATCAGCTACAACTATGGCGCGAGGCTGTACAGGCGCACCCGGGACGCCATCCGGTTTATGACACAGATTGCTATCGGATATACCATGCTTGTCTGGATACTGGTCTCGCTTTTCCCTGCCCTGTTCATCCGCATTTTCAATCAGGACGCGGAACTGGTCGCGGCGGCTGTTCCGGCGCTGCACATTTACTTTTTCGGCTTTGTAATGATGGCGTTCCAGTATTCCGGTCAGAGCACGTTCCGCGCACTGGGTCGGGCGAAATACGCGGTGTTCTTTTCGCTTTTGCGCAAGGCGTTCATTGTTGTGCCCCTGACTTTGCTGCTGCCGTACTGCTGGAATCTCGGTGTGAGCGGCGTATTTGCGGCAGAGCCGGTGTCCAACTGCATCGGCGGTCTGGCGTGCTACTTTACCATGCGGCATGTGGTGATGCCGGAGCTTAAAATGGAGAATTGAAGATAGAGGATGGAGAATGAACTTCAAATTGAATCTCATGCTCATTCCATTTACCTACCGTCCCTCGGACGGCATTCAATTATCTTCCTTCGTGCGACACCATAATTCTCAATTTTCTATTCCGACTCGCTAAGAGTCGCCTGCGGCGGTTGTTCGCTGGACGCCCACTGCGGTGGGTGTCTTCATTCTCAATTATTATATAAGCACACTATAAGTACACTCGAAAAAGGAGTCGGACAAATCCGGCTCCCTTTTCTGCATTGCGAGGGGAAATCAGCAGCACTTTCGCTGGAAGGACTTGCAGTCGGTGCACTGATCCACCGTTGGATTAGCCTCGTGCGTGCCAACGGTAATGCTGTCCAGCGCACAGTAAGAAGCGGTCGGACAATGGTTTGCGCACTGCTCCACCGTGCAGTGGATAGACTTGTTGCAGCGATCGTTACTCATAGAGAATGACCTCCTTTTGTGATTTCGGTAATATTATCTCACTCGTTTCCACAAATTATACTTTGGAATTGCGGAAATGCTTTCCGTTGTGCTATACTAAAACAAAAAACATTACAATAAAGGTTGTGACATTCATGCAAAAGGGAGATTCCGCGAAGCTCAAGCTGCTGCTGGCAGGCATTTCAGCACGGCTGACCAAAAACCGCGATTTTTTTTGTGCAGGCAGACTGCACTCTGGTTTCTGGCAAAAAGAAATTTGACGCAAAGCTGTCCCGCGCAGACGAGGACTACACGCTGCATTTTCAGGGCAGCGACCGCCGCGTAGACGCGGCTGAATTCTGCGCCTTCTTTGCCGAGCAGGCTGAGAAATACGACGAGAGCGTGCTCACCTATACCGAGCGCAGCACGGTCGTTACGCTGTCCGTGACGGCACGCGGCGTACAGATGAAGCAGGCCGAGCGCGAAGCGACCGCCGAGGAAAAGGCGGCTGCCGCCAATCCGCTGCTCGACAGCGGCCGGCAGTACCTCATTCGTGTCGATCAGGCGGCGGCGCTGCTGCGCGAGATCGGCATCCTGACCGCAGACGGCAAGCTGAAAAACGACATGATCCGCAAGTACAATCAGATCGACCACTACGTTGAGCTAGTTGCGCCCATGTTTGAGCAGGACGACAGCGACGAGATCGTGCTGCTGGACTGCGCCTGCGGCAAATCCTACCTCAGCTTTGTCATGAATTACTACATCCACGAGGTACTGCATCGCCGCTGCCGTGTCATCGGCGTGGACATCAAGGAGCACGTTATCGATGAGAGCCGTGCAATGGCCAAGCGTCTCGGCTATCACAATATGACGTTCATCTGCGCGGATCTGCGGACGTACCAGCCGCCGAAAAACGTCACCGCTGTGATTTCGCTGCACGCGTGCGACATTGCGACCGATCTGGTTCTTGGCACAGCTATCCGCGCCAAGGCGAAATACATCGCGTGCGTGCCGTGCTGCCACAAGGAGCTGCTCGATCAGTACACCATGCCCGGACTCGAGCCGCTGACCAAATTCGGCGTATTCAAGGCGCGCTTCAACGATGTGCTGACCGACAGCATGCGTGCGCTCAAGCTGGAAGCCGAAGGCTACAAGGTTTCTGTCGTTGAGTATATTTCGCCGCTCGATACCCCGAAGAACCTGCTCATCCGCGCAACGCGTACCGGCAAGATGAACCACCGCGCGAAAGCCGAGTACGACGCAGTGCGCCGCACGCTCGGCACGACCTCGGAGCTTGACCGCCGATGCGCGGAACTCGACAACGAGTTTTTCGTCACCGATGAGGACTTGATGGGTTAATTCCCCTGTTTGCGTTTTCCATGTGCATTTCAGACAATCCGCCGGATAGGCTCTTACTCTTTGAGCAAATCTGCATTACAATTTTTGTATGCTCTCACGGAGGTGATGCCTGTGAACCCCCCCGACAAAGGCCTGCTGCTCTCGTCGCGTGTGGACTTTACCATTCCGTCTCCGTTTGCGCGGGAGCACCTGTATTACCTTATCCAATACAGACGCTACCAGTGCATGCCCGGCTATGCTCAAGCGGCTGACCAAGCAGATCGACGGCGCTGTTGTCACCGCATGGGACGGCGTTCATGCCGAGGTAACCAGCAAGGCCATCGCTGCCGGCAAGCCGGTATTCTGCGAAAAGCCGCTGACAACCACCAAGGCGGACTGCGCCGAGATCGTCCGCAATGAGCAGGCCGCCGGCAGGAATCTGGTGCAGATCAGCTTTATGCGCCGCTATGACCCGGATTACTGCAAGATCAAGGCCATTCTGGATTACGGTGAGCTGGGCAAGCCGCTGATGGCGCACTGCATCAGCCGCACGCCGCGCATCGCAGCCGGATTTACCAACGCCATGCAGGTGACCAACGTGCTCATCCAAGAGATTGACCAGTTCCGCTGGCTGTTCGGCGAGGAGCTTGTCCGCGGTCAAATGCTGGCGGCACGCAACACGAAGTTTGCAGCTGACGGTCTGAACGACCCGCAGCTGGCGCTCATGTGAACCGAGAGCAACATCCTGATCGACGTAGAATGCTCGGTCAACAGCTATTACGGCTACAAGATCGGCATGGAAATTGTATGCGAAAAGGGCACGATCCGTCTGCCGCTGCCCGCAGAACCGATCGTCCGTTCGCGTCTCAAGGTTGACAACGAGATTATGGACAACTGGACAAAGCGTTTCCCGAAGGCTTATGATAACGAGCTGCAGCACTGGATCAACCATCTGCGCAGCATTGAGCCGACCGCAGGTCCGGGCAACAAGGACGGCTTTGCAGCCTGCTGCATCGCGGATGCAATGATTGCATCGCAGACCTCGGAAGCTGAAATTTGGTATGATCGGCGGCGGGCTTGGTTCGTACATCGGCAAATTCCACCGCTGGGGCGCTATGCTGGACGATTCCGCCGAGCTGGTCAGCGGCTGCTTCTCCCGAAGCATGGACAGAAACCGCGCGACCGCTGAGGCGTATCATCTGCCCGACACCAGCCGCGTATATGCAGATTTCCGTGAAATGGCAGACAAGGAGTCCGCGCGTGATGACGGTATTGATTTTGTCTCCATCATGACGGCAAACGATACGCATTACGAGATCGCAAAGTGCTTTCTTGAGCATGGCATCCACGTTATATGCGACAAGCCGCTTGCGCTCCGCACCGTGGAAGCCGAGGAACTTGCCCGCATTGCGGAGGAGCGCGGTCTGCTGTTCGGCATAACGTATTCGTAAACCGGCTATGCGCTCATCCGTCAGGCGCGTGAGATGATTCGCGCAGGTGTAATCGGCGATATTCTGCACGTCCGCGTGCAGCATCCGGAGGACTGGGTCATTTCCGGTGCGGTTGACGGCAAGGTGGACACCTCGGCATGGCGTTTTCAGCCGGAAAAGGTCGGTTCCTCGCTGTGTGCAAACGATCTCGGCACACATGCAGAGCAGATGGCGCAGTTTACCGGCCTGCACGTCAAGCACGTGCAGGCGATGATGGACACCTATCCGCGTGATCTGCCGCTCGATACCAATGTAAACGTGCTGATGGACTTCGGGGGCGGCGTAACCGGTACGCTCTGGGCATCCCAGATTGCGATTGGACACGAGTGCGACAGCGGCATCTACGTCATCGGCACCGAAGGCTCGCTCGAATGGACCGCGACCGACTGCGACCACCTGATCTATACGCCGCGCAGCCAGCCGAGTCAGCGGCTGTCCGCCGGTGCAGACTATCTGCTCGATGCCAGCACGCTGCTTTCCCGCGTCGGTGCAGGCCATAACGAAGGCTTTATCGAGGCGTTCTCGAATATTTACCGTTCGTTCTGTAATGTGCTCTCCGACCGCAAGGCAGGTCGTGAGAACACGACCGACACCTTCCCGACCGTGGAGGACGGCGTGCTCGGCGTTCGCTTTGTCGAGGCCTGTGTGCGCACGTCTGGATGGACGTATAAAGCAGCCCCATCCCTCTTTGACGGAAGTCCCCCTGTATTGCAGGTACAGAGGGACTTCTTAATGTAACACCCCAGAAAATCTCCGAATAGATTGATACTGAAGTTGCTTCAATTTTTGTTTGGAGGTAATATACATGGCTGAAAAAGTTTGCTGCCCGGGTCCGATCGGCGGCAATAACGGCAACAGTGCAGGCGGCTTCCGCGAAGCGGTCTGCGTCCACACCAAAAAGGTTTACGACTCCTGCCGCAGCAAGGAGTGCCTGCGTGACATTCGCGTGTATCTCACCCGCGATGCGCAGGAGCTGATCAATGCCGGTGGCATTGCATCTGTGAAGCCGCGTGAACCCGCCTTTCCATCTTCTGTGTAATAAAAGCGCCGTCAACCGACGGCGCTTTCTCATTTTCTTATCAGAATCCCAATCCTTTCAAACCGCTAAGCCTCTTGGGCTGTTTAAGTCCGCCGGAGCTTCCTCCCGACTTCCCCGAGCCGCCGCTCTTATGACTCTTTCCGCTCTTCTTGCCGGAACTTGCCGCCACCGCAGCCTGTGCCGCCGAGATTGTCTCAGAAGTGCCCTCGCCATAACCGGGAATATAATTTCTCGGGTCAACATACTTGCCGTCCTTGACCACCTGGAAATCCAGATGCGGGCCGGTAGAAATACCGGTCGAACCAACCTGACCGATCTGCTGACCGGCCTTTACTTCGTCACCGATGTTCAGGTTGGCATTGCTGCCGTCAACCATGTGGTGATATGCCATAGTAATACCGTTTCCGCAGTCAACCGTAACCGATACGCCGTATCCCTCATACTCGTCTTTGCCGTAGCCGTATTTATTCATTCCAACGATTTTGCCGCTCATAGCAGCCTTTACCGGTGTTCCCTGCGGTGCGGCAATGTCAATTGCTTTGTGATTGTTCGATGCACCTGTAGTCGGCGCAGTGCGCCAGCCGAACCCGTCGGACAGCGTACCGCCATCCACCGGATTTACTGCTTTGTTCTCGCCCTTCTGATACTTCGTTACGGTTGCACCGCCCCACGGATTGCTCTTTGTCGATTCCTTGCCATATGCCGCCTGCCACAAATAAGCCTTCTGGCTATCCGTCAGGCCGGGCACCAACTTAACAGCCTGCGTGATTTCCTCGTTCTTAGCGTTGCCGCCATCCGAATTGATAAGCGAAAGCGCCGTCTGGAACAGCGCATAGGTGCCCGGCTCAATACCGGCCTCCTTCGCCATGTAAGCCTTGGCCTTCCAGCCGGAAAGCTCCTTGCCCGCGCTGATTGCCTGCTCATACTCGTTGCAGTATGCCCGCAGCTTGCTCTTTTCGCTGTCGTTCAGCGATTTGTAATAGCTGTTGTCCGTCAGCGACTTCTCATACTCCGAAATGTGGAATACATCATTCTTTGCCGTGTCGTTGTAGGTGTTCATGAGTACGGATTTCTGTTCATCCGTCAGGTTCGTGTAGCTGTTCAGAATATTAGCCACATTTGCGGCATGATCCGCGCCAGTGCCCTCGAATTCCGCTTCATACGCCGCTACGTCCGACTTAAACCGTACATAATCGCTTGCATTTACCTTGCCCTTAACTTCATCGTTCCACGTCTCACGCGCCTTTTCGCTCATGGAAGAAACGAGCAGGTAATCCGCAAGGGTCTGCTTCTCACCGTCCGTCAGGCTGCTGTCCTGCTGGATGGCATCCAATACCATACCGCGTGCCTCGTCCTCCGTGTGCAGCTTCTCGCCGTTTTCGTCCGTGCCCTCGGTCAATTCCTTCAGCGTATTGTCATACTTGGCAAACGTGCTTACTGCAAGACCGGCGTCTGCCGCCTTGTGAGCTGCGCCCTGCATCTTCTTGCGTACCTCGGTGCTGATCTCGAACGAAGTCCGGTCGGAGTAATCCGCAGTCGAGCCGCCCACTGTATTAACGATGATATCGCGGTCGATGGCGGTTTTCTGGCTCTGCGTCAGCTTGTCGTTCTCAAACAGCATGCGGCGCTTTTTCTCGCCTTCGTTGTCGAGAAGCTGACCGTTCTCATCCGTGTCGGACTGCACATCATGCAGCGCCATGATCGCATCGTAAATGTTTTTGCGCGCTTCCGGATCGTTGTCTGCGCTCTTGGAAAGCGTGTCAAATACCTTGGTCTCCTCCGCGTTCAGGGTTTCATAGCCGCTCTCGCGCCATGCACGGGCCTCATCGCTGGAGCTCTTGCCGAACAGCAGCGCCTGTGCCCAGTCTGCCGGTTTCTGTCCGTAGGTCGGGAACTGCAGGATTTTCTCGCCCTTCTTGTCATACGAGTAGCTGCCGCCCGCAAACATAGTTGCCGCGCCCTCCACGGTCTTTTTCGCCTGCAGGCCGCCGAACGGCAGCAGGAAGCCGTAAAGCGGCTTGCTCAGCTCCTTAATCACTGCCATGCTGCGTGCATCCTCGCCTTGCGCAGTCGCAATATTGGCGATACTCGGAATAACCGACTGAATCGGCAGACGAGAGTTGCCTGCACCTGCCAACGATCCGAGCGGACCGGAAACAAACGGAATATTAGATGCAATATCCTGTGCGGTTGCTGTTACATTGTCCCATGCCGTTTCCGACTTTTCCGCACGGAAATCATCCTCGTCAATACCGTCTCCCATCATTTCGCCCAGCAGGTCAAAGATGTTCGGCAGTGCGTAGCCGGTCAGGCGGCCTACAAAGTCGTTCACCATCTCGATTGGGTCGAACGCACCGCGCGAACCGGTCAGCTTTTCGCGCGCATCGTTGAACAGGTGGGACATAACAAATACCTGCAGCAGCGCCGCCGCTGTGCCTGCCGCGATCTGCGCCTTGCTCCTGCCCTGCGTCCGCAGGTTGTGCGGAATATCGCCGAACAGGTGGTCGTACTGGTTCATAACCTCCAGCTGGAACATGGTGAACGCCTTGATGAGCGGCGACTTGGACTCCATGATAACCGGCTTTGCACCTCTTGCGCGGTCGCCGATCAGTCCCGCCGCCCAGCGGTCAGCCTCCTGCAGCGCCGCCTCGGTGCTCATATGCCGCTTTTCCACATTGTCCAGATAGCGTGCGCGCACCATCACCTCGCTGGATAGATTGTCGATTGCGTTCATCGTCCACCCGGCCGCATCCGAGGCTTTCTGCAGTTTCGTCTTGATAACACGTTCGCTGCCCCGGCGATTGGTCAGGAAGTCCGAATCCTCATGAAATGCCGGATTTTTTTTGGCGAGGTCTGCGCCGTAATCCAGCATTGCACGCATCATGCTCGAATAACGCACCTCGCCCGAACCCTGGGCCAGCGGAATAAAGTTAGAGATCGCGGTCGAGAGGTTGCCGCCTACCATGTTTGCCGCAACCTTGCCCTCAATATCGCTCATGGCGCGGTACAGGCCGCGTCCGAACATCTGTTCCGCGCTGCGGTCTGTGCGGGATTTCTTGCCCGCCAGAATGTTGGTGTACTCCGCGATCCAGCTTGGGAAGCTCGGCAGCGTGCCGGAGTTGCGTTCCCAAATCTTGCTGATCTTCTGTTCCTTGTCCTCAATATTGATATCCGGGTCTTTGCGAATGGCTTCAAGTTCCGCACGGCTGCCTTCATCGCTGTATTTGCTGCGAATAGCGTCCTCCAGTACACGCAGGTTCTGAATATCATCCGTGTGGAAAATAGCGTTGCTCGCGCCGCTGATATAGTTATCCATCGCCTTAAATGCGTCAAACTCGGTGTTGATGCCCTCGCGCTGGTTGTAGAATCCGGCGTACTGTCTGCCCGGTCTGCGGTCTTCGGTTCGTCCCGCAATCTCGGTCGGCAGCTCGTCCATCATGGTTTCCACGCCCACCTTACGCAGAATGCGGTTGTACCACTTGCCTTCCTTGGTCGGTGTAAGGCTCGGGATGTATTTCTGTCGAAATTCCAGCGGCGCATAGCCGTTGCGCACACCGGCCTCGCTGACCTGCGGATGCATTTCGCTTGTCATTTCATACAGCTTCTGCATAGCACTCTCTGCCTGCTTGAAATGGATTTTGCTCTTGTTCTCCTTCACATAATCCGAAAGCTGCTTCTGCATGGCTTCGTTCTTCGGAGAGAGTTCTGCACGGTTCTTCATGTGAATATACACACTGTCCTCGTGCGACAGGCCCTCCATAATGCCTTTCAGCCGTTCGCGCTGGGTATTCTCCCAGCGGATAGCCTCCGCGTCATGCTTGAGTACCGGTGCGAAATATGCCTGATAAATAGCCTCTGTTTCAGCGGTATCGCCCATAACCTTGCGCAGCACGCGCTCCGGCGTGTGGATCTGCAAACCAAGGTTGCCGCGTGAATCCTTCCAGTTGTCCGAATCCTTGATAAGTTCGGTTGCGCGTCTCAGGCGCGCATCATCAAGGCCGCGCTGAAATGCGTAATACGGCTGCATATCCTCGTTGTACTGCCGCATAGCGCGGGCGTAGGTCTCTACCAGTTCGTAGCGGTGGCTGTCCATCTCGGTTACAGGACCGCGTCCCGCCGCCATGCGTTCCGCATTTACCAGTTCGGCGTCGCTCAAATGCCAGCCATTGCGCAGGTTGGTTAAAAAGCGGCGTTCACTTTCCAGGCTGTTCACAAGGTCGATTGCAATATCCTCTTGCGTATGGTCAATGTAGCTGTCCGCGTCTGAAGCTGTCGCGCGGGTCGTTGCGCGTTCCAGCGCATGGCGGCTTGCCACGCGTTCCGCGCGCTCTTGTGCCTCGTATACACGCTGCATAATGTCGCGGTTCTTGCCGTTGGTGATGCGATCAAGGCGTTCCTGCTGTTCTGCCGCCGCCTGTTCCTCTCTTGCCTGCCGTACCCTCTCCCCCTCAGCGCGAGTCCGCGCCTCCATCACCGCCTGTTCCGGCGTCTTGCCGTACTGCATCGCGTTAGTCAGCGGAACATTTTCAGTGGATGTATTGCCATTCTCCGCATTTGGGGATATACTGTTACCAACGGAAGGGATATCACTTCCGTCAGGCGAAACTGTGTCGCTGGGGTAGCCCATTTTGGTCCCAGTCATGAACGACATGGTTTCGCCCTGAGGGATCATCGACGCAGTACCTTGCGTACTACCCGAAACGTCATTTGGCGCGATAGGGATCTTTGATCCCTCATTAGCAGAAAATCTTTCGGCGGACAGGTTCATTTGCGCACTCGTTGTTTCGGGTGCGGCCTGGTTACTGAAAGATTTTCTGTTTTTTTCATATCCATTACGCGTCCTCTCCCCCTCAGCGCGAGCGTTCGCCTCCATCACCGCCTGCTCCGGTGTCTTGCCGTACTGCATCGCGTCAGCCAGCGGAACCGTTCCCTTTGCGATCTGCTCCGGCGTGAAGCCAAGTGTATACCGTGAATCTGTGCGGCTGTCATCATATCGTTGTGACAGCGGAATCAATTTACCGTTATCGTCATATGTTACATCCGGTATTTTCGCATAAGGCGAACCCTGCTTGTAAATACTGCCGTTCTGCGTCGGTGCATACTGCCCCTGTGTCGGGTCAATCCATGCAATATCGTCAAGGTTTACGGTTTTGCTGTAAACCTCGCCGTTGCCTGCATATCCTTCCGCCTCCATGCGGCTCGGTGTTACAAACCCGCCAAGTGTACCAATCGGATAAGAGCTGTAAACCGTAATTTCGCCTGTTTGCAGCGCCTTCTGTGCCATGTCCCATGTATAATCCGGGTCGAAATCCATACCATTCCAATCCGAATCATTCAGAACTTCTGCAAAGCTATGAACGTCTCCTGCATTGCGAATCCATGTATGGTAATCGTCCTCTACAGGATTTGCATTCTGAATGATGTGGTTTTGTGCATCCGCTGTGGTATCATACGACAAATAACCACGCCTTGCCGCTTTCTCTGCAAGAATTTCGCGCGCGCGTTCCATATTGCCGCTTTCAACCGCCTGACGGTATTCTCTTTGCAGCGCAAGACCTTTGAATTTTGTTCCGGAAGTATTGTCATTCGCGCCGTCAGGTGTTATACTGTTATCATAAACCATTCGAGTATTTTGAGCGCCACGCCCAAAGGGGGCGGAGGAAGAGCCCGCACTGCTCGGATGGTTTCTTTTATCCATTTGTCCGATGCTGTACGCAGTATCCATATCCTCATTGACACCCGCTGTGAATCTTACGCGGTAATACTGCCCGTCCGAATCCTCAAAATAGGTCGTAAAGGTATCGAAGCCGTCCTCACCAATGTCGTAAGCGTGCTTGCCGTTCCGGTCGGGAGCAAACTTCGACCAACGCGCCGTTTCCGCAAGCTCATCAATATGACCCGCCGCCTGCATTTTCGCTTTCAACGCCTCGCGGCCAAGCATAGGTCGCGCAACCTTTTCAATGCTTTGCACATGAGGGTCGGATAATTTATATGCCGAACGTTCTGTAATGTCGATAGCAAATCCATCTTTTGTGAATACTCTCAAATCCGCATTATTGCGGATTTTTTCATTGATGAACTGTTCTGCCTGTTTGCTCCACGCAGACGCATCATCACCTTCGATAACCTGCCGGTCAGATTTAACATATTGCTTTCCATCCGGCAGTGTTTCAATTTTATACTGTGCCCCTCTGTCCTGCACCGCGCCAACCGTACGCGCAGCCTTTTCATAGCGTCTCTGCAGTTCCAGGAGCTGCTGCTGCTCCTTTGTTCCTCGCAGGCGAATTACTGTATCTGCGATCCACTGACGAATCCGCTGGAAAAGCGATACATCGGTCTGTGCCAGGCGCTGAATGCTGGCGTCATCCTGAAACAGCCGCTTTTCGCAGAATGCCGCCGTCAGTTCACGGTTTGCGGCTTGTGTGTCAAGCGTAACACCCTGTTCTGCATACATTCGAGTGATATTATCGCGCAGTACATCCGCAGAAACGCCCTGTTCCTGCGTGAACAGATGCAGCGCCATCTCCTGCAATGCGTTATAGCTGCCGCTGTTCTCCAAATGGTGCGTTAATTCATGCACCAGAACCTGCCGCACCGGTGACGAGGAATACGGATTGACTGTAATTGTACCGTTTTCATATTTACCGCCCGCAGGGCCGAGGTCTGCGAGTTCAAACTTTGCTCCAAATCTTTCGGCAATATTTCGCGCCTGCATAAGCTCAGCACGGTTATTCTCCAGAATAGACAGCTGCTTGCTTACGCGCTGGGCGTCCTCCTGCAAGGCCGCAGTATACTGCTGTTTGATGGTTCCCTCCGGCAGAGTCTCGGCCTTGCGCATTTGCTCATCAATTTTAACCATCGTCTGCGTCAGCGGTTCGGTAAACCGCTCCACCTGCAGATATGGCGTATCTGCTTGTACCTCATATTCAGCCATAGGACGATTGGTAAGCTGATTTTCCGTCGGACTGCCATAAACACCACGAGAAGTGACCGCGCCCGCCGCGCCGAACACCAGACCGCCGAACGCGCCGCCTGCGGCGCTCTGGGCAAGCTCCTGCAGGCTGAACTTTGCGTCCGAATCCTGCGCCGCCTTATCCGCAACGTAGTTGAGGAAATAGCTTGCGCTTTCCTCTGTCGCCTCCTCGCCCATCTGGATGAGGATATTTTTTACGGCATTCACGCCGCCGGAGTGCAAAATCTTGCTCATCTGACCGAGCGGCAGTCTTTCGGTTGCCGCCTCGATCGCACCCGAGGTCAAACCGCGCGTCAGCGACTCCCGCGCACCCTTGCCCTGTTCATTCAGTTCAAACGAGCGCTGGCCTGCAGCCTGGCCGCCCATCATGATCGAGCCGACCGCCGGACCCACAACCGGAATTGCACTTGCCGCCATCACCGGCGCATTGCCCGCAAGGGAAATGCCCTGTTCGGTCAGCCAGCGCGGCGCAGGCGCTAAACCGGCCTCGGCGTTTGCCTGGGCCTCGTTCGCCTCGCGCAGCATGCGCTGAGACCATTTGTTCGGGTCTACGCCTTTGTTTACGGTCAGCTCGTTCTTGCGCTTGCGGACCTCCTGCAGCTGATCGTACACCGCCTGATAGTCTGCAGGAACCGAGCCGTCCGCTGCTGTGCTGTTCATGCCCTGCAGGGTGAGTTCAAGTGTCTGCTCCTGTTCCTCAAGCTGGCGGTATTCCTCGTTCTGGCGGCTCTCCTCCACGTTCGCGCTCACCTGACGCGAGGTGTCCACGAGGGACGGCAGCGATGCGATCCACCGCTTGCCGACTGCCTCCATGCTGTTGCCGAGACGGTCCGCCGCGTGCCGCAGGTCAATGTTTTCCTGCACATAGGCAAGCGTGTTTTCGTCCGCACCGGCGGCTTTCAGCCGGTTCATGATATCGTCCGCGTTGTCGCGCGGCTGATAGGTAAGGCCGTACCGCTTCATAATGCGGTACATTTCATCGGAAAGCTCCTGACGGGCCCTGTCGCGGCTCTGCGTGTCCTCGCTGCTCCATGTCTCATCCGAACGGTTAAACAGGTCATGCATCGTCTTGTGTGCATTGTAGCCGGTCTGACCGCTGAAATAGTCCTCATCCAGTCCCTGCGCCGCCTGCATAGCGGTCGGGTAGACGGTTGCCTTGTCTGTCTTACCCATCACGCCGGAAGTATGCAGCAACTGTGTTGCCTGATTCAGCCGTTCGGTCGGCTTGCTGCCGTAGGCCATGCGCACACCGGCGGTCATTTCGTGCCCGTACTTATCAAAAGAGGCACCGGTCTGCGGATTGTACTCGTATCCCAGCTTGCGCCGCAGAGCGTCGTTCTGCGCGTGCAGCTGTGCCTTTCTGTTCGGATCGCTGGTCTTGTGCCAGTCCATGGAGTTCTTGAGGAACTGCGTCAGCATCGGGTTGCCGTCTCCGCTGCTCTTGTTCGCAGTAGATACGTTCTGCCGCGGATTGCGCCGCTGCTCTGCCGCCTTTCTTGCCGAAAACATCTGATTCTGCTGACTTGCCGCATACGGCTGACTTCTGGTCACGCTGCCGCCGGTCAGATAGGTGCTTGCAGGCTGACGCACATTGTTCTGCTGCGTGCTCCGGCTGCCTGTGCCGGAAAGGCCCTGCCGCGTGTTCCCTCGCTGCTGAAAAACAGTGTTCCGCTGCTGAGAAGCCGCATACGGCTGACTTCTTGTCGTGCTGCCGCCGGTCAGATAAGTGCTTGCAGGCCTCTGCGCATTCTGGTGCGCCTGCACGCGCTGCTGCTCTCTATTGTGCGCCGCCGTTGCGCGGCGGCTGTTGTCCTGATGTGCCGGCTTCTGCGGAACAACATGCGGCACATTCAGCAGCGTAGGTTTGTTTTGGCGCTTGTTCTGTTTTTTCTTAAAATCATCGTAAAAACTGCCCATAGTAACCTCCTAAAGAGAGAAGGCGGCGGAAATCCGCCGCCTTCTGGCGTAGTTAAAGCTGGTTAAGCTGCCACTGCGAATACTTGTTCGAGAGATTCTTGCTGGTCGTATCCGCCTGCATATTCTCGATCTGTGCCTGAATATATTCAAGCTGCTTGAGCGCTGTCTGGCGGTCAACCTTGCCGTTCTCGATGTCCTCCTTTAGCTGCTGCTCCTGCATTTTCAGCTGCCGCATGGCAAGCGTATCGGCGCCGTTGTACGTGCCGGTCTGCTCGGCCTGCGAAAGCCCGAACTGCTGACCCCACTGCATCGCGGAGATAATGCTGTTTACGTTGTCCAGCTGCTTGCCCGCAACCTCCTTGTAGAGATCCGCCAGCGCGTTGGCTTTCTGAATATCGCCGTTTAAGCGCGCCTGCGTAATCGCTCTCTCAATCTCAGCGAGGGCCTCGGTAGCGGTCGTCGCGTTGCTGTTCAGCGCGTTCTGATAGGTGTTGCCTGCCGAGATCTGACTGGATTCGGTGTTGCCGGTCGTCAGCAGGCCCTGTGCCGCCAGATTTTCAGCCATGGAGCCGTTCGGATTGATCGCCGTCATGTACGCCTTCTCAGCCGCAGCGTTGTTCGCCTCGGTGTTCTTGCCGATGGTGTACTTCTGGGCGTTCAGATTAGCGACCGCCGAATCTACACTCGCCTGCAAAGCACTCTGCTGTGCCTGTGCGGCATCGTTCATCTTCTTCTCGTAGTCCTGAAAGCCCTGATTGTACTGGTTGCTCATCAGCGTGCCGAGATTCGCACCGGAGATACCGCCGCTTGCAAGGTAATCCGAGCCGTCCGCACCGCCGGAATAGCCCCATTCCTTACGCTTTGCCTCGGCGTCCGCGTGGGCCTTCTTCATGCCTGCTACATCGCCGATGGCTTTTGCTTCTTCATAACGCTTCTTAATTGCGTCAATTTCTGCCGCCTGCTGTGCGTCATTCTGCCGGATCAGCGCATCATTGTAAGTACCCGCAGGCGTATAAGCGCCGCCCGAACTGCCACTGGACGAGCCGCTGCCCGAAGTCTTGCCGGAGGACGAGCCGCCGGATCCGGTACCGGACGCGCCGCCATAGGTCCATGTCGAGCCGCCCTTGCTGATCGTGGTCGTGCCGTCGCTGTTCTTGGTCCATGTCGAGCCGTCCGAGCCTTTCATGGTCGAGCCTGCAGCAGCACTCGAAACAAAATTCTTGCCCTTGTCCGAGCCGATGCTGTACGAGCCGTTCTTGCCGCTCGCACTCAGCGATTCGCTCGAACCGGAAGAACCAGACGAACCGCCCGAGAACGAGCCGCCGCTGGCCTTAGCAGCCGCCGAGGCAGCCTTGGCAGCACCGGCCGCAGCCTTAATAAAAGCACCCAGTCCCATTTACTTCACGCCCTTCCCGAGCAGACCTAAACGCTGTAAAATCACCGCAAGCTGTTCGCGCGTCAGCGGACTCTGCGGCTTGGTACCGTCCATAATACCGGCGTCTGTCGCCGCCTGCCAAGCCTCGGCAGCATACGGATGCGGCTTCTGGTTGGCCTTTTCCGCCTGATAGCGTTCTTCATGTGCCGCAAATTCCTTGACTGTCATCTTGGTTTCCTCCTTCTTTGCCGTGGTTTCGGTGTTGTACTTCTGCACTTCTGCCCACGGGAACTTTGCTCCCGGACAATCCGTGCTGTTTACGTCCTTGTGCCGTAACAGCTTTGCGCCGGGGTATTTGCGCATCTCTGTGCGGATAAGGCCCTTAAGTGCGTCCAGCTGCGCCTGCGGCATGGTCTCGGTCATGTAACTGCCCTCGACGCAAATGCCGATTGCACGGCTGTTGTGCCCCTGCGCGTGCGCGCCGACCGCCCATTCCGGGCGGCCTCTGTAAACCTTGCCGTCCTTGCGGATATAGAAATTATATCCGATGCCGGTCCACCCGCGTTCCAGGTGCCAGCGGTTGACCTCCTCGACGCTTGCGTGACTCGCTTCCGCATGATGCAGGATAATCTCATCCGTCTTGTTCCGGCGCTTGAAGCTGCCGTTTGTCGGCAGATTTACGTTGATAATGTCCATTTACTTGCCCTCCCTGTTGGGCTTCGTGTAGCCGAGCGCGGTCTTGCTGTCTCCGATGCCCGCCGTCGTCGGGTCTACAAACACGCTGAGGATCGCAAGGCACATGGTAACAAGCTGCACCGGATTGCCGAGCACGTTCTTCACGCCCTCCCAGACAGCCGCCCATGAGGTAAACGTCTGCGGATCCACGCCGATGGCGGTAATCGCCACACTGCAAACGCCGACCCAGAACCACGGATTGCGAAAGCGTACCGGAATGTTAACTTTCATGTTCTATATCCTCCAAATCGTCAATGCGGTGGTTGGCCACTTTCATTTTCTCATCCAGCACGGCAAAGTCCTGTTCGAGCTTAAACGTGCGCGTGATGAGGTTGTTGTGCTTCTCCACCTTTTTCTCAAGCTGTTCGATTCGATAGTTGGTCAGGTTGCTCGACAGCGCAATGCCGCCGAGCGTTCCCACGAGTGTACCAACCAGCGACAGCGCCGCTGTAATCACTTCTGCCGGCATGTCACTCCTCCATCGTGCCGCCACGTGCGGTCATCAGCTCCGGCAAGCCGGTCTGCTTAACCTCGTAGTTCTTGATGTAAATGTTGTCGTACATAGTTTTCTCCTTAGTAGCGTCGTTCGTATCCACATCGAGCTTGCGGATATTAAGCGACTTGATAGGGGTACTGCCGAGACAAAGTTTCAATATAGATCACCTCTTTATTTCAGGCCCAAGAATCAAAGGAATCTTTGAGACAATAAGAAGATTCATTGCAAACAGCTACAAACTTTCCTGCACCATAAGTAACAGGAACTTGTTTTGTCTGAGCTCCGCCTGGATAAGTATCACTTATCCAATTAACACCATCTATCGAGTAAGCAAAAAGCCCTTGGGAAAATGACGTTGCTATAAATTTCCCATTGCCGTAGCAAACAGAACCCCAACCTGAGGATGTTGGCATCTCAGTCAGAGTCCAGGAGATACCATCCTCAGAATAAGCTGCAGTATTGCTATCTTTCGCAACAGCTACAAATTTCCCATTACCGTAGCAAACAGAGGACCAATTTTTATTTTTTGTCAAATTAGCCTTTCTAAAACCATAGTGGGTACTATTGTTACTATAGATAGCGCCATATTCAGGTGAATTATCGCCAACAGCTACCAGCGTACCATTACCATAAGCAAGTGTCCAATTATCAGCATAGAATAGCAAATCATCCGGTTCCCAATTAATGCCGTCTTCGGAATAAGCTGGATCACCATCTCCACCGCCTTGTCCTATTACTTCGAAACCTCTATCGTAATAGCAAACAGAATTCCATTTTCCCATTATAGGTCCAAGACGGTCAAAGGTCCAATTAATACCATCAAGAGAGTAGGCTATTGCACCAGTTCTGCCTACGGCTATGAACTTACCAGCGCCATAACAAACAGAGGACCAGGGTCCATTAGTTTTAATATTAGACGTAGACCAGTTAATACCATCAGTAGAATAAACAGGATTAACATTAGGACCAACAGCAACGAACTTACCCGCTCCATAACAGATAGAAGACCACGATGTGTTAGCTGGCATTGTCCCAATAATCCATTCAGGTTTCTCGATAGGTATTAGAGTGCCTGTAACTTTCTCACCTTTAACATACAGCGTCTTTCCGGATAAGATCTTATCCGCAGTGGCAGTGGCATCGGAGGTATCCACGCCTGTTTGAATAGCAGCAATTCGCTCAGGGAATGTCGAAGCCTTGATAGGATCACTAGATCCTTCTTTAGCGCGAATAGCATCTGCGATAGTCTTGAGATTGTTTTCTTGAATACTCAAAATATCACACCTCCTTCAGGCCCAAGAATCAAAGGAATCTTCAAGATAAGCAGCGATATTAGTGCCATAAGCTACAGCCACAAACTTACCATTGCCATAGCCAACCAGGTGCCAGGGTTTACTAGTCGGCATCGTAGTTTGAGTCCAGTTGATACCGTCGGTAGAATAAGCAGCGACATTAGCGTTATAAGCCACAGCCACAAACTTACCATTGCCATAGCAAACCGAGTGCCAGGGTTTACTAGTCGGCATCGTAGTTTGAGTCCAGTTGATACCATCAGTAGAATAAGCGGCGATATTGTCGCTAGCTACGGTCACAAACTTGCCATTGCCATAGCAAACCGACATCCATTTTGCACTAACCGGCAGTGTGGCCTGAGTCCAGGTGATACCATCCGTAGAATAAGCAGCGACATTACGGCTGTAAGCGACAACTACAAACTTACCGTTGCCATAGCAGACCGAATACCAGTTCGCATTACTCGGCATTGTAGCCTGAGTCCAGGTGATACCATCAGTAGAATAAGCTGCGATACTCGTACCGTTAGCTACGGTCACAAACTTACCATTGCCATAGCAAACCGACATCCAGTATACACTATCCGGCAGTGTAGTCTGAGTCCAGGTGATACCATCAGTAGAATAAGCTGCGATATCCGTACCGCTAGCTACGGTCACAAACTTACCATCGCCATAGCAAACCGAAAACCAGTATCTACTAGCCGGTAGTGTAGTCTGAGTCCATCTCGGTTTCTCAATAGGAATCAATGTACCGATAACTTTCTGGTTGTTTGCATACCCGGTCATTCCAGAGACTACATCGCTAGCTGTTGCAGTGGCATCAGAGGTGTCGATGCCGGTCTCAATGGTGCTGATTTTACTCGCAAATTCCGACGCTTTAATAGTGCCGGTTTCTCCAGTCTTAGCTTTGATGGCGTCGGCGATAGCTTTAAGATTAGTCTCCTGAACGCTCATCAATAGCTCGCCTCCCAAGTGTTTTGAATAGCCGCCTGAATGGCAGAATTGGTATACGCCTTAGCATCCGTCAGAGCCTGTGCGGCAGAACCTTTAGCATCTGCTCCCACCTGAGCCGCCGTTACGCCATGCGGATTGCTCTTGCTTGCAATATGCGTATTCAAACCGGTTTGTGCAGTATCCGCAGCACTCTTTGCCGCACTCGCCTTTGCGTCCGCATACTGGAACACATCCTGTGCCTTGCCCTTTGGGTCATAAACGCTTGCCAGCATGTCGCCCGCGCCCTTGCCGTCCGCGCCCTTCTGCGCGATCAGCAGCCAGTACGCGGTATCGGTCGGCGCATGTCCGGTCGTTGCAGCTGTGCACACATAAGACGAGCCGTTAAAGCTGACCTTGTTTCCGGGTACATACGCCTTGCCTGTGCTGTACTCCTCCCACACGTTGCGTGCTTTCTCGGCGGTCTGACGGGCGGTTTCCGCGGCGGCGCGGCTCTTTTCAGCGTTCACGCGGGCGGTCTCGTTCGTCTGACGGGTGCTTTCCGTATTGGCTCTTGCGGTTTCGGCACTCACGCGCTTTGTCTCGGCTGTTGCTCTTGCGGTCTCCGCATCCGCTCTTTTGCCCTCTGCCGTGGCTCTCGCGCTTTCGGCACTCACGCGCTTTGTCTCCGCGTCGGTTCTGCCGGTCTCTGCGTTCTGACGAGCAGTTTCCGCAGCAGCTCGCTTGCTTTCTGCCGTGGCTCTTGCCTGTTCTGCCGATACTCTCGCGGTCTCCGCGTCTGCGCGTGCCTTTTCGGCATTTGCTCTTGCCGTCTCTGCACCCGCGCGGCTCTGTTCTGCGGTCTGACGGGTTTTTTCCGTGCTTTCTCTCTGCTGTTCCGCACTCGCGCGTGCCTTCTCCGCAGATTTTCTTGCGTTCTCGCCGCTTTCGCGCACAGTCTCCGCAGAAGCGCGGTCTGTCTCAGCAGATTTCCGTGCGTTCTCATTTGCAATGCGGGTATCCTCGGCAGAAACACGGTCTGCCTCGGCATCCGCTCTGCCGGTCTCGGCAGAAACGCGCGCCGCTTCATTCTGTGCACGGACGCTCTCTGCGTTTGCCCTCTGGCTTTCTGCCGTCACGCGGGCAGATTCGGCGTTCACTCTGCCGGTCTCAGCAGAAGCACGGCTTTTCTCCGCGGTGTCGCGCTTGTTCTCCGCATTGGCGCGGGCGGTCTCGGCCGTGTCGCGGGCGCTTTCGGCCTGCTGGCGGGCGGTCTCGGCGCTCACGCGGGCACTCTCGGCCTGCGCACGGTCGTCCTCGGCGCTCACGCGGGCGCTCTCGGCAGAGACGCGGCCCTGCTCGGCCTGCTGGCGTTTTGCCTCCTCGCCTCTCCATTCGGTCGTAGAATCCTCCATATCCGCAAACGTCTCCACAATCTCGTTGAACTGCGGAGCCACGCATTCCCGCACCAGACGGTCAAACACACGTTTGTTCTCGTCTGCCGTGCCGGTCAGCGTGTCTGGAGACGCAATAACGCCCTTTTCCGCAATCTGCGCATCGGTAATTTTGTAATCTCTAATACTCACGCACTTCTCTCCTCTCCCACCTCGATATACTTAACCAGGATCTCATAAATACCAAAACCCTCGTTGAGCGCATCCGATACGAAAATAAACTGGATCATCTTCCACTTTTTCTTCTTCACGCGGAACTGGCGCACACTGTTCGCGCTCGTCTCAAACGTAAAGCGCTCAAAGTTGATATCCTCGAACGAAAGCCTGTCCGCGTAAAACTCGCGGTACAGCCGACCGCTGTCGCGTTCCGTGCGGATATACAGATCGACTTTCGAGCGCGCATAGCGCTTGAGGTGTACCGCCGAGCCTCTCTTTGGCATGGTCTTGAGCATCGCAATATTGCCCATGCTGTCGAGCTTCGACGCCCACTCCGCGTGAATCGGTTTGCCGTCATCGTTGTACGCCCGCATGAGGATCTCATTCTCGGCCGTTACCATATCGTCGTTAAATTTGCAAACCTTGCCGTCTGCGGTGCCGAAATACAGGGTCTGCTGGTCTGCGCGCAGCACCCGCGCCGGAATATTGGTCCAGTAATACCACTCGTAGCCCTGATCCTGCTTGTCCTGATTGCCGTCCGCCACATACGCGCGGCCATCTACGACAAGCACATACCACCCGCGCCAGGTGGCGGCCACCGCATCCGCAAGGCCGTTTTCCTTGGTGAGCTTCGGATTGACACGTCTCGACCGGCAGAATAACTGCCGCACCTGCATGTTGTTGTAGTAGGTCGTTGTCGGGGCATACACGCCGCGTGGACTCAGGTACAGCGGATCGTCGTTGAGGTTTGCCGCCGAGTACCGCGCGACCGCGCCGTAACCCGGCACGCCCTCCTTGAGTGGGAACGCCGCAACATCGTTGCTCACAACGCCCGCGTGGTGCCAGATCGTACCTTCCTGGCGATTATCCTTCTTGATGATAAGCAGCTCGCCCTGCGCTTTCAGATAGCACATGATCGGGAAATCGCTCGAACCCACCACAGAATAGTTAATGTCGGGGAAATATGTCGGGTCTGTCAGTCCCGAGAACCACTCCGTGTTTGCATATTTGCCGTTACCAGAAAAGAATACGCGGTCGCCCGAGCCGTCCATGCCGTAAATGGCAAAGATGGTGCAGCCGAGTATCTTCTTCCGGTCCTCAGTCGTTTTTGCAAATCGGATCTCTATGTTGGACGTGCCCGCGTTCTCCGGCGCCTTGGGTGCGGTCTTTAGTGTCACCGTGCCCTTTGCCGCATCAAAGCTCGCCACCTCGATCGTATCGCCCGTGATATGGTATTTCGCAGTGATGGTCTGCTCCTTGTCAATGCCGGTGACATCCAGCTGAAACGTCTTGCTGCTCCCGTCCCCGACAAAGCGGTTGCGTCTCCACTTGCAGAGCATGTTTACCTTCTCGTAAGCCTCACCGCCGCCCGCAGGCTTGCGCTGATAGCTCGTCAGCGGACAGTACGCCGTATCGTCCCCGACGTGCTTCGCGTCCTTGCCGTCATATACCAGATATTCCGACCCGGTTAAAATGTACAGCTTGCCGTTGAGGTAAAAGCCCTGCGAGCGTCCGCCGCTCCTCAGTCCGGTCAAAAGTGTCTGCTGGCTGTCCGGAATCGGCAGATAGGTGCTCTCGTTCAGCCGTACCTTATACAGCGTATCGCCCGCATGGACGATCATCGTGCGGCCTGTCTCGGTCGTGGCCTCATACGGAAAAATACCCGCAATCGGCTTGTCACTGCCGAGGTCAACGACTGTGCGCCAGCCCCACCGGCGTTCGGGCGCACCGCCCTCGTCCGCGATAACGTTCACCGCACGCGGACTTCTGCCGTCGTCAATCTGCGTCTCATCGGTCGAATAATCGACGCCACGAAACCGCTTGTAACTCTTTCTGCCGATGGTCGGCGTGGAAAAGTCGGGAACCGTCATGGTTTTCATTCTTCGTCACCGTCCCCATATCCGAGCACCGCAGGCGCGGCTTCCTCAAGCGCTTCTACAAAATAGTTGCGCTCGAGCACCATCTGAGCCTGCTTGTCCTCCTCGTCGATCATCAGCGCCGAGGCGAGGCCGTGCGGCAGTGCGCCGCGCGTGATCCGGTCGTCCCAGTCGATAACCGTATCGTCTATTGCATTGATTTCCGGCGCGCTTGCGAGTTCCTCGCGTCCGTCTGCGGCGCGGATAGCGTTCTCATACGGCAGCGCCTCGATCAGCAGCCGCTCAAGCAAAAGCGGCGAATACGTGTCATAGTCCGTATCGCCGCCCTTGCTCGTAAACAGAATGGCGGCTGCCAGATCGAATATTTTCCTAACTGTTGCCATTCTTTCCTCCTAAAAAAATGCAGGGCAGGCGTCAGCCCGCCCTGCGGTAAATCACTTATCGGTAGCCTCAGCAATATCCGAGGTCAGCTTGCCGCCCTTGCCGAACGCAACGACCTTGATGGTCTCGCCCGCCTTGGTGGCAACCGTGCCGCCGGTGGCAACCGTCTTGCGGTTTGCCGAGAAGCGCGGGTCCGAGCCGTCCAGGATGTACCAAATTTCGTCAGCACCTGCCGCCGTAACGGTCGCACTGTGCGAAGCAATCGCTACGGTGCACGCCTGCTTGCTTGCGGTCTTACCGATGATAACAACCGCGTCTGCCTTGCTTGCCAGCACGAACAGGTCATAGGTCTGGCGGCCTTCGATCAGCGCACCGGAAATGCCGGGCGGGTCCTGATGCACCTTGGTGTCATTGATGCGGTACGGGAACGCCGCTGCACTCTCCTGCATGGCGATCATGTAAACATCTGCCGGGAACATGTTAGATGGAACCTTGACCACGGTAAAGCCCGCAATCTGGCCAACCGTGCCGGTCGGCAGCTGCTTGCCTGCCAGATTGTCCAGGCCCTTCCACTCGTCGGACAGGATGATCTTGGGATAGTCCTTTGCGCGGACGAACAGCACGCGGCCGTTCTCCGGCACGAGCTTCTCATCCATGTAGGTAGCCGCATCGTATGCCATGGTAACGATGGTGTCCTTTGCCGGCTCTGCGGTCACGCCGGAAACGTGGCCGTACTTGGCAAGCTGGGAGAAACCGTACTTGTCACCGGTCGGTACGCAGCGCTCTGCGATCTGCTGACGCAGCCACTGGCCGCTCTTGTTGCTGATGGCCTGCTCGGAGGCATCGCCCTTGTCCACAACGCCGTTGAAGCTCTTGTCCTGCGTCATGGTGTACTCAACAACGGTGTCCTGTACGTCCTTCGCCTCGCCGTAACGGCTGGTGCCGCTGCGGGTGTAGTCCACAACCGGAACGGTATTGAGCATGTAAACGCGGCAGGACTTTGCGCCGATCATCTCCACGTTTGCCTTGCAATGGCTTTTCAGGTAGCTGTCATGGGTGTATGCCTTCTCGATCTGCGCGGAATATTTGGTAGTAAGATTGATTGCCATTGATTATGTCACTCCTTTTACAGCCCAAGGAAGCCCTTAAGGAACGGATCGCTCGTGTCGTTTCCGTTTCCTGCCACACTTCCGGGGCTTGTCTGTCTGTTTGTCTGATTCTTCTCTGCGATCCTGACCGCCTGCTGATTCTGTTCAGCCTGATAGCGCCAGTGCGCGGCGACGGGAGTCATGCCCTCGCTGTTCACGAGTTCCATCACACGCGGCGGAATGTCCTCCGGTTTGTGAACGCCTGCGAGTACCTCGTATTCGTCCCAAGCCTTTTCATTGGCCTCCTGCCGTGCCTGTGCAACGGTCTGATCAATTCTCTGCTGCATGGCGTCAAGCTGTGCGCGCTGCTGTTCGGCGGCCTGTGCCGCGGCTGCACGCTGGGAAGCCATGCGGCCCTCGGCGATTGCTTTAAGCGCCGCGTCCGGTGTATCCGGAAACTCCGTGCGGCACTGTTCGATCTCAGCCGAGAGAAGCTGCTCATTGCGTGCGCTCTCCAGCTGTTCGAGGTACTGCTGCCGGTTCATGCCGGCGGCCTCGGCGTACTGATCCAGTACGCGCATTTCTCGCTCGGCCTTGCGGTCATAATTCATGCCCTTCTGGAGCAGTTCGACCGGGTTCGCGCCGAGTGCACCGGTCAGCGCCTGCACTGCGTCTGCCGGCAGCAGGATCTGCTGTCCGTTGTAGACGAGCGGCACGGTCTGTACCGGCTGTTCCACCGTTTCCGGCGGTGCTTCGCCGTCCTCCGACGGCTGATTCTCCGGCTCCTCGGGCTGCTCTTCGGCGCGCTGGTCTTCCGCACCGTCCTGCACGTTTTCCTCGTTTCCCTCGTTCGTGCCGCGCTGGTCTTCCGCGTCACTGCCTTCGAGGGCGGCGAGAAATTCGCTCTCGTCAAAGCCGTCCATGTCCGCGCCGGTGTCGGATGTATTGCCGTCCTCGGCAAAATACTGTAAACCGATACTGTCACGGATCTCGCTTCCGTCCATATGATTGCTGGTTTTCCAATCCATTTAGACAATCCTCCTATATGCAAAAGACTTGCGTCTCATTGCCGTGTGTTTATCGTGTGTTCCTGCACTCCGGCGGACGCACCGCCGTTCCGTAAGCAGTGCACCCACCCGTTTTCCATAACGCTACATCAAAAGAGGTGAACCCGGACGAGGGTGATATGGCAAAAACACCCACGCCCGCCGCAGTGCAGGAAAAGAGATCGTGTCCGAGACTCTGACGGGCAGGCAAGGAAATAATGAACTCAGAAACCTTGCCGCCGCCATACAATAGAAAGGAGAAAATAGGTATGGCCGTTCCGTGCAATGCAGGCTCGGTCGTTGGGCATTACTGCCCGTCACAGTCTCGGACTCAGTTGTATTCCGGCGCTCGGACGGACGCCCAGCCCGATACTGGGTGCCCGCCATCAGAAAGAAATAAGGGGAATCAATGGGGCGGGTGAGGTCAGCTCCCGCCCGTCCGAACGCCGGAACAGAAAAATCAATAATCAGGTTCGAGAATCGGAACGCCGTACTGCACAGCACATTCGCGCTCAATCATGCAGCCGCGTGCGTCCTTCCAACCCTTGGCGAAATAAACGAGATCCGCATCTGCCATAAGCCGGATAGACTCAGCCAGGAACCAAAGTGGCTTTGCGTCGTGCGGTGCATCCTTAAAAAAGGAGTCGATGATTTCGACAGGCTCACCGATATATTCAGTCGCTTCGCGGATAGCACGCTCACGCGCGCGTTCAATCTCATCGTTGGTCTTGTCCTTCATCGGCTGAGAAATAAATAACTTTTTCATGCCGTACCTCCCTCAAAACCGGAACGGTCTGTCCGTTCCCTTCTTGGTAAACTTCGCCTTCTGGGTGTTCAGCTCGTTCTGAAGCGCCTCAAACATGCTTTCAACCTGCTTATCAGTGTACTCATACGAGCTTGCCGCCAGATGGCCGATCAGGCTAATTGCCTTGCACGCGCGGAAAACGCGCGGCTCTGCCAGTCTTACAAAGCGTTCCGCCTTGCTTTCATTGTTATCCATTCATTAAACCTCCCTGTTGTAATGCCTGCTGCATGCTCGCCTGCTGCTGCACGCGCTTTGCAGCCTCGACCAGTCCTTCCTGATCCTTAACCGAGCCTTCCGGCATGCGGCTGAGGAACTCAACCATATTCGGCATAACGCCTGCCGTCTGCAGATTGTTAAGCGTAGATACCTGCAGAATCCTCGACCAGTAGCTTGCCTCACCAATATGAATATTGAGATCCAGCGCCTCCACCGGCAGACTTGAGAAGTCATACATCTCCACAAGCGTCTGCTCCTGCGTCTCGCCGGTCTCGTCCGTCACCTCGTCAGTGATCTTGACCTGACGCATGCCGTAATAGGCGTGCATCATGTCGATGAGCACCCGCTCGTAGTCCTCCACGAACTGAAAATACGCGATCTTGGTCAGCGCCAGCGGCGCGGCGTTCGCGGTCTGTACCGCAACGATCGCACTGCTGTTCTCGGGGTTCTTGACGTTGCCGAGTGCGGCATCATTCGCACCGGCGACATTTTTCATCGCGTCCGTCATGCTGGACGTAATGCCCGTGGCCTCGGTCGGAATCGGCATCGAGCCTGCAACGCCGGTAAGCGCGTCCTTCACGTCGCCGGTCACGCCGATAGAAGTCGCATCCGGGTCCCATCCCTTGGGGAATTTGTTCCGGTTGTAAACCAGTTTGGGCATGGCGTTGTTGCGCAGCATGAGCGCAAGCGCCGTCCACTGCTTGTTGATCTCAATCTGCGTGTTGATGAGCGGTTTGATCTCCATCACGCCGTGATAGCAGTTCTTCCGCGGCTTCCAGCTCATGTACGCGACGGGATAGAGTGTCATTTCCGTCGCCACGTCCTGTTCGATGAGTACGCGCCCGCAGGAGCGGCAGTAATGTACCCTGCCGTCCTCGCTTTTCCAGAACCGCACAAGCTCATTGCCGAGGCTGTCGCTGTTATTCTGCTCGTCATCACCCTTGTACAGGCCGTCGGACTCGCCCTCAATGGTCTCCCATTCCTTGCAGCCGAGCCGTTTTGCGTCCTTGCGGATTTCGGATACCGGTCTGCGGCGCACAATGATAAGGTACGGCTGCTCCTGCACGTTCGCATTAGAAGGATTTCCGAACAGAATATTCGTGTTCATTACCTGTTCGGCGCAGATTTCGCCCTGCACCCCGCCTAAACCGGACTGCTTGCTTGCGTCAAAGTAAAAATACAACGCCGCGTCACCGTCCACGCAGGCGTCACGCAAGACCATGTGGTGCTTACTTTTCAGCTTGGTACGCTCCACCACGCGGTCAATGCTCTGCTCAAGGATTTTCGCCGCATACTCGGCCTGCTCATCCGGAAGGAACGGCTCAACCTCCTGATCCACATCGTTCGAGACGATCTGCGCCACCTTGTAATGCACGATCGGGTCGAGCACGTTCATCGTGATCGGACGCAGGTTCTTGCTCTTGAGTCCTTCCCACTGCTTCCCTTCCACAAAGTTCTCGCACTGCTTGACGTCCTCGTACAGGCCGAGGCCTGTGTTGTACTGCACGCCCTTTTCGTACTCGGCTTGCACCCTGTCAGCCGTGAGCGTGGTTTTCTGCTCATTCATCGCTTAATTCCTCCTGCCCGTGGGCGGTGCCGTCATAGCGGAGCAGATTGTTCACCTCACGCATAATGCGGCCCTCGGCACTCAGCCTGTAAGCCTGTTCCTTGAGGAATTCCTCTTTCCAGTGCTCTGCGGTCTCCCGCTCGGTGATGAGCGCCTCATTCAGCTTGCGGCGCTCCTGCTTGAGATTATCAACCTCGTTGCGGGCGCTCCACATCGCGCTGATTGCCGCGTCGTGTGCATCCTTGGTGGAGTCGAGTTCTTCCTGCAGTTCCTTGAACTTCCTGCGCTCAGTCTGCAGCTCCTGCCGCAGACGGCAGGCCGTGTCCTCACTCTCACGCAGGGCAGTCTCCACCTTGGTAATGCGGTCCGCAAGCTGCGTGCGCGCCGCCTCCTCAGTGTGCATGCGTTCCTCCATCGTCCGCGCAGTCAGCTGAAAGGATTCCGCTTCTACGGTCTTTTGCCGCAAATCCTCGCCCAAGCGCTTGGCGTTTCGGGTCTGCACAGCAGCCAGAAAAGCACACATCGCCGCAACGGCGCTAATAGCTAAATACATTTCCCATTTCCTCCTCAGTTGATAGATAATCCTCGTCTCGTACTCTCGGCAGTTCCGCAGGCAGCGGACAGCCATCGCAGAAATACCGGATCGCGTCCGGTCCGTGCGTCAGCTCGTGCGGCTCGGTTGCCGTATCGTTAGGGTTCTTCTCGTCGTGCTGCAAGCCCGGCAGTGTGCGAATGAGATTCAAGCAGGTATCAAAAATCTGCAATTTCGGTCTGAGTGTACCATCCACATCGGGCACAGGCTGCAGCCGGCGCTTGAGCTCGTACCATCCGGCCACACGGCCGTTGCTCACCTTGGAGAGATACAGACCGTACTCCGCAAACAAGTCGGATACGCTCTTGCCGGTCTCCTGCCGCCTGTTCCACAGGTCTTTTGGCGCGAACCATGCCGTGATATCGTCATTACAGTTTGCGTTCAACAGTCGCTTGGCCGCCTCCGGGATGATAAGGTCGGGCTGGTAAACCTCACGGTAAACCACCGCATAATCGTTCTCATCCACCGCGATCCAGTACGCCGCCAGCATGTCGAGGCCGTAGTCGATCGCAACATACCGTCTCCACCATGCCGGAATCTCAAACGGACGAACAACATGCAAATCCCGCTTGAACTCGGTGAAATACTGCCCAACGTAGTAATCCCAGTTGCCTTCACGCAGCGCAATGTAAATTTCGCGCGGCAGGTTTTTCATACGTTCCTCGTACTGCGGGTCTTTGGTCAGCAGAAACGGGTTGTCTTCCAGCTTTGCCGGAATAAACAGTCGCGTGCCGCCCTCGCAGCGGTGCACCTCCATCGGAACGCCAATGTCGATAAACCGGCTCTTGGCGTTGGTATGTCCCACACTGCCGGGGTTAGCGGTCGATTTGACGTGTCTCGGAAACGGCCGCGTGCCACGCACACGAGAGATCATGTAGGTGTACATGCTCTCGGTGAAATGCGTCATCTCGTCGAACCGGATCACGTCATACTCGGCGGACTGGTACTGCTGCACATCGCCCTCGGTTGCAATGTATCCCATCTCAATGGTTGATTTGCCAACCTTCCAAATGTGTTTGCTTGTGTTGTAGCTTGCCACACTGGCGGGGTACAACTCCATCGTCTGCGGCACCATGGAGCGTTCGAGTTCCTTAAACGTGCGTCTGAGAATTAGTTGCCTACTGCCCTGATACCTCAGCGCGTACACCAGAGCGTCCAGCGCCTGAATAAACGTCTTGCCGCCGCCTGCCGCACCGCCGTAAAGAACCTCGAAAGCATCCGTGTCCATAAACAGCTGCTGCTTGGGCGTAATCTGAAAATCAAGATTCATCTCTTACCGCCTTTGTCGGGTCAACGAGCGTCAGCTGCAGGTTGATTTCCGGAGCAGCTTCTTCCTTCTCGCCGAGGTGCTGCTCCAGCGTTTCCTGTCTTGCCGCAACATCCTTCATGGTTCCGGCCAGCTCGCGCAGGCCGACGCCGGTGTAATCGCTTACAACGTTTCTGAGACTTGCCACCTCGGCTTCACTCAGCCCGATCACGCCGTCCTTGGCAGCCTTTTCGAGCACCGCCAGACCGTCATTGATGGTCCGGGTGTCCTTCGCAGCGGCCTCGGCCTTGCGGTAGAGCGCACGCAGAACCTTGTCACCGATCTTCTCGCACCGGGCGATCTGCTTTCTGCGGATCTCCCGCCGGGCAGCCACGCCGTCCTCGTCGCTCTCGTTCTGGGTATGTACCCAATCCGATAACGTGCTCTTGGGGATTCCGAGCCGCACCGACGCATTGGAGATTTTTACGCCGGACGCAATCAGTGCCAGCGCCTCGTCTTTAATTTTCTGGTCATACTTACTCCCGCGCTGCTGCATCCAATCACCTCCCGCGCGTGTCTTGTTTTGCTGAATACAAGTATAATCGGAAAAATCGGAAAAAACGGAAAACTTTACTCCGGCAGAAAAAAGCGCCCGAGCGCGTCCGTCAGAACGCGCAGGAGCGCATAAAAAGGGCAACCCTCTTGGATTGCCCTTTGTCGATTTGTGTGTTATATTGTTGTTGCGGACGCAGCCATGTTAACGCTATGTGCGGTTATTCCCACCTTACCCAACACGAGGGGAGGTGATGCTATGATGGTTACATTTTCTGATTTATTTCAGTTTTGTCTCCTTCTCATAGCTTTTGCTGAACTGATTCTCAAAATCAGCAAAAGAAAATGACCGCCCTCCTCCAAGATTGCGGTCATTTTCAATGACATAACCAATCGGGAGTAACCGTTCATGGCTGCGTCCCTTTTGTGCCCTTATTTTACACCCAAACCACCATGTTTGTCAACGCCGCCGCAGAGCGGTATTTTTTATTCCTGCTCCCGCACCATGCGGTAAAATGTACTCTTTTTCAGTCCGAGCCGGTCCATCGCCTGCACGGCCGTGATGCTCCCACTTTTCCACAATCCTGTGACTAACTCCCACTCAGCGGGCAGCTCAGTCTTTTTTCGTCCAAGCTGCCGCCCCTGCTTTTTCGCCTCAGCGATGCCCTCGGCCTGCCGCTGGCGTATGGTCAGGCGCTCCTGCTCTGCGATCGTTGCGAGCACCTCGATCATAATGTTGTTTACCATTTCGCAGATCCACTCCTGACCTTTTGGAAAGTCAGCCATCGTGCTCGGCAGGTCGATGATCTTCACGCGCACACCCATCGCCTTGTAATATTCCAGTTCTTGTTTGACCTGCTGCTTGTTGCGCCCGAGCCGATCAAGACTCTTGACGATGAGCGTGTCGCCCGGCCGCAGCAGTGCCTCGCGCAGATACTGGTATCCCGGGCGGTTGAAGTCCTTGCCGCTCTCCTTGTCGGTGATGATGTCGCGCTCATCGGCAATGTACTGCCGCAGCGCTGCAATCTGACGGTCGAGATTCTGTTCGCGCGTGCTGACCCGCGCATATCCGTATACTTTTTCCATATTTGACCTCCTGCCTGCTTAATGCGTCTCAAAATGTCCTGTTGTCTCGCGGAACGTCCGTAAATCAAAAGACAAGCCTTTTCGCACGCCATACCGATAAAAATACCGCCGTCAATCTGCCGTGCGAAAAGGAACACCTTTTGACACGGCTATTTCGACCATAATTTCCCGACCAGCTTCCTCGGTCCGCTCTCATCGGCATACCCCATCCGGCGGGCGCACTCGCTCCAGCTTTTGCCGTCCAGGTACCGCAGCCGCAGGGCGCGCCGGGTCATGGAGTCTGAAACGTTGTCGATCCACTGCCGCACCGTGTCGCGCTCATCCTGGCACTCGGCCTCAATGGCCTGCAGCCGATCCCGTGCCGCGTCCAGCGCATCCCGGCCAAAAAGACAGCCGACGCCGTAAGTCTCCTCGATCCGCTTGTGGTGCCGAGCCTCCCGCGAAAACCGTTCTCTTTCTTCTTCCAGTTCACAGACCAGACTTTCAATCTGCCGCAATCTGTCTTTTGTCACCAGATACACCTCCTGCCGCATCGGCCTTCCGCCTTGCGCTCGTCACCGTTACGCGCTTCCGCGCGCTCCGTCCTTTGAGAGAGTACAAATAGTAATGTGATTACAATCTGTATTCATTCGTCCGAACCTCTCCGATAAACCGCAGGGGAATTGTTAGACCCCCTACAAGGCTGTCAGGCGGACCCGGCCGCCGATATCTTAAACTTTTCTTTGCCGTCTCCTGCGCAGCCGTTCCCACGGATCGGGAGCAGCCTTGCGCCGCTGTATCTGCCACCACGCGCCAAACGCCGCCTGGTTGTAAATGCGGCCGACCATAACCTCATACCGGCCGAACTCGTTCGCATTCTGCACATGCTCGATGATTTTCACGCCGGGCGGCACTTCGGCCTCCTCCTCCTCGCCCAGTCTGAGCCGTACCGGCTCGGCGGGCGGCGTGAGATTGCGGCTGGTGGAGTACCGGCGGGCGCCCTTGCCCTTGTGGCTGTCCTCCTTGAGTAGATAGATGGCGGTATCCTCAAAAAAATCCGCCCCCTCGCGCAGCGTGCGCACATCGGCCAGACCGGAAGCCCAGCACTCGCGCACCACCTCGGCCAGCTGCACGCCGTGCGCGCCGCTGAGGATCAGGTGATGATGCAGCCGCACCGGCTCGCCGTCCATATCGTGCTCCTCTGTCACTGCTATGTACTTATAGACAAGACCGAGCCTCGCATACGCTTTTTTCATCTTCGCATGAAATTTTTCCAAGGCACGCGCTTTGGACGCCTCCGGCGCATAAGTCAGGCAAACAAACAGATCCCGACCGCTCACAAAATTCGCGTTGATCAGCTGCATCAGCCGCCACTTGCGCTGACGCCGGTTGATCTCCTGCTTGGCCTTCTCGGTTGTCCGCCGTCTGCCCGCCCTCTGCCTGGGCGACATGCCCGGCATCGTGCCCATGGAGTATAAACACATCTGATAGAGCGCACCATTGCACTCCTGTTTTTGATATAACATAAATCACCTCTTGCGGCCGACTCCTGCATCTGCGCCGCAACATATATAGTAAGTCGGATGAAGCCAGCCCTTCACGGGCTGGCTTTCTCTTTTCCGTTTTTCATCTTCCAAACCTTCCGTGCCTCAGCCACGAAAACCTTTCGATAATCGCGCTCATACGCGCCGAAGCCGTAAGTAACCACAGCCACCGTCATGCAGTTGATCAGCTCGTCCGCCGTCAAACCATGCTCGGCAGCGTTCCGAATAAACTCACGCATTTCATTATCAGGCGGCCGTCCAAACGACCGACTGTAATGCGAATCAACCAGGTGTGCCGTCTCTGCCGGGCTGCGCTCCATCCTGAACACCACCCTCCACAATATCAAACAGCGTGTTCTCGTCGAGATCGCGCAGTTCGAGCTGACCGTCTACCTTGCGCAGTTTAAGCTGCTCGGCCACTGCGCCGCTGACCTTATCCTTCTGGGTAATGGATGAGGTGCAGCTGTATGCAAAATAAGGCTGATCAACATCATGCAGCATGCCGTCCTCGTCGATAATCTCCTTGCGCGCAAGATCAATACTAACCTTGAGTGTCACCTCACCCTCGCACAGTCCCTGCCGCACCAGCGTAAACAGCACATCCTGCAGTTTGTCATCAAACAGATTGACAGCGCCGTTAAAGATTCCGCCGCGCAGGCTCATCTCGTGTCTCATTCGCCTGTTCCTCCTCTCTGATCCGCTTGAGTGTTTTCTGGATACCGGCGTGCCGCGCCACCTTAAAATCAGTTTCCAGTCCAAACAGCTGGATGATCTGCTCAGTGACATTGACCACATCAGCCAGTTCTCCGGCAAGGTGTTCCAGTCTCGCGGTCAAATCTCGTTTCTTGCCGCCCAACTCGTGATAGCTGAGCAGCATCAACACCTCACTTGCCGCGCTCGTAGCCTCGCCCAATTCTTCCATCAGCTTGCAAACCTGCTTTTCCTCGCCGTAATAATGGGCGATCTGCATCAGCTTTGCCGCTCTCTTTGCATTCATGTATCAGTTCCTCCTAATCAATCTTGAGTTTCCCGTAATAGCGAATATCCATCCGGCTGACGTCCTCTGCCCGCAACCGTTTTCCGCGTCCGTAAAATCTGCCCTGTGTTCGCTGTCCCCGATGCAGCACACACCGCAGAACGGCTCGTACCACTTGCAGGTCATACACCTTCTATCCACGTCTGGCCCTCTCCGCCTTTCCTCTTCGCCCGCTTAAACTCGTCACGAAACTTCCGATACGCTCGGGTGTACTCATACGACTTGCCAAAAATGTTAATAGCCGCCTTGTAAAGCTGCGGTTCGTATTTTTTCACGATCTCTAAATCTTGCTCGAACCGGCTATTAAAAGGACAACCGCAGCAGCCTGTGCGCTTCATGCCGTATACTTCATAGCAGTCCGAGTAGCACAGTCCGTAGTGCTCCTTATATCGCTGCTTGTCCTCGTCACTCCAAAAGTATAGTGGCATATACTTTGCAACGCCCGAACTATGCAACGGCTCAAAGCAAGATGTATGCCGCACGGCGCGCAAGCCTCCTTCTGCACGACGTTCACCTACAATATCCAGCATTGCATTCTGTTCCCTCAAAAACTCGTGTGCTGTGTCTTTCTTTGCACCGTTACAGCACTTATCACTAATCGCAAAGGTCGGGGGAGCGCCCAGTATAAATTCTTTCATTCCTATGTTTCTCGAAATATTGAATTTGCTGTTTTCGCCTTGCTCGCACGACCACCATTTCAGCCCAGCTTTGCAATTTTTGTACTTATCCAGCAATTCAGAAAGCGGTGCGTCTTCCCATTCAAAGCCGTGTTTCTGCAAGTAATAGATTTTTTGCGAAATCTCTTTCGACAAAAACGGCACGCCATATTCCTTGCACCCAACCGGCACAGGTTTTTTCGCTCTCCGCCGTACAATCTCAATGCCGTACTGGGCTTCCAGATCGTTCAGGTGATTCTTTGTAGCTTGATACTCGATACCCGTATCAAAAAACACATACGTAATCTTCCGCCCATTCCGAACTCGTTCCAACAGGTCAAGCATTACATCGCTATCACTGCCGCCGGAAATACTGCAAACCGGGTTCTTGTAGCTGTTCAGCAGCAAATCCGCTTTCTTCATCGTATTTAGAATAAGCTTGTTCTCCGGCGCAGAGTTCAAAACTTTTTCGCTAACCATTTTTACCCTCCACACTGTTCAGCCATAACTTTGGCAATGCCCGGAAACGCCTTGCAAACCGTCTG